>Ga0182239_1000556_pt1 | contig 13540 bp, 12 predicted proteins | sample hydfrate6_PW_210_FD_132456 | JGI IMG/M metagenome (GOLD analysis project Ga0182239, IMG submission 132456) | Subsurface microbial communities from deep shales in Texas, USA - hydraulic fracturing test 6_PW_210 | ecosystem: Environmental > Aquatic > Deep subsurface > Shale gas/oil reservoir >...
ATGGAACGAAAGTTACTGACCCAAAGAGGCCAGCGCATCTATGCCAAGCGCGGACAAACGATAGAAGCTATTTTCGGTCAACTTAAAGAATGCCTTGGATACAGAAATTTTCTATTGCGTGGCCTCAAAAAAGTCCAAGGTGAGTGGGACCTCCAATGTGCAGTGAGCAATATGCTCAAGCTGCTCCGGTTGTCAGGGGCCACTACCAGTCAGTAGGTTCCCAAAGATAGGGGAAAAGCGCACCCCTTAAAGTCAAAGTTCGATCTTGGGATACTAAATACCTTTTCACTGCTTTTTGGGTAAGTTGAGTTTTACAACAGGCTCGTAAATGAAGTCCATTAAAGTTTTATATGCCATCAACTAGTTGTCAGTAAAATAAAATTATTAGTTGTATATATAAGTTGTAATTGGCTAGACACGTTATAGAGTTAAACCAAAAGTGGTTATTTATGTATTGTAATGTTTTGCTTGCCCCGAACAGATTTACATTTCGATCAGGGCAAATGATAGATGTTGATGAAAAGAAAGATTTGTCTAGAAATTCTTTTCAGATTGATTACGATAGAATAATTTTTTCTAATTCTTTTAGAAGGCTTTCTAAGAAAACACAAGTACATCCCTTGTCTAAAAATGACCATGTTCATAATAGGCTGACGCATAGTCTTGAAACGGCTAGTGTTGGAAGGACTCTCGGATTTAAAAGCTTTAAATCTTTTAAAAAGCATAAAATACATAATTGCAGTGACCCCTCTGAGGTGGCATCATTGGTCCAAGCAGCTTGTTTGGCACATGATATAGGAAATCCTCCATTTGGTCATGCGGGGGAGTCCGTAATTAAAGAATGGTTTAGTAAACATATTAGTGATGCCAATTCAAGGTTGCATTCTTTGTTTGTTGAGCTTTCAGATGCTGAGAGGAATGATTTTAAATATTTTGATGGTAATGCCCATAGTTTTAGAGTTGTTACGCAGCTTGAGAACAAACAATTCAAAGGCGGTCTGCAGCTCACCTTACCAACATTAGCAGCTATGATAAAATATCCATGGAGTTCTAGTTCGGGAGAAAATACAAAGGAAAAATTTGGTTTTTTTCAAGGAGAAAAAGAAATAGTTGATGAGCTGTTTCAATTTATAGGCCTAAAGTCGAACAGTGATGAGTACAATCGTCATCCTCTTTCATACCTAACTGAAGTTGCAGATGATATTTGCTATGCTTTAATTGACTTGCAAGATGCAATTGAGCTTGATATACTGAATATAGATGATATTGTCCCGATTTTTAAAGATCTGTGTGATAATTATAAATTGGATACAATAATTATGGATAGAAATAAAACAGATACAAATAAGGTTGCACATATGTGTGCAATCGCAATTAATAATTTAACAGAACATGGCCTCTATGTATTTGAGAAAAATTTTGTTAAAATTCTTGAAGATAGCAAGCAAGTAACTCAACTTTCGGAGGAGAACTATCAATCGGCTTAGCAGCTAACTAGCTGGTTTCGCCAGTATTTTTTTATTGAAGGATCCTTTCTTGGTACGTATAATGTAAGTGCCAACAAAACATATACAGACCGAAGAAAGGATCCGAAGCATGGCTAACGAAATCTTGATTCATTGGCAAGGGCATTCCGAAGAAGTCAATAAAATCAAGGGATTCTTCTCAAGATTTAATATTGCTACTCAGCTCAACAGGGCTGGCATCCGTAAATCAAAAGGCTTCCCAGTCAAAGATGTATTTGCAAAAATATTTGCCGTTTCTTTTTTGGGAAAAGATATATACCACGGAATTGTCAAAAACAGCGACGAGTCAATCGGAAAAGATGTCTTTTATGACTTTTTAAAATGTGAAAAATTTAATTGGCGCAACTTTACGCTCAGACTCGCAGTTCAGATGATCTCTTTTTTCCATGAGCTTACTGATGCAAAAAGGGAAAAGGTGTTGATTGTCGATGATTCAACACTTAGCAGAAATCGGTCCAAGACAGCTGAACTCCTCGCCAGAGTTTTTGATCACACTGAAAACAAGTATCTCAAGGGGTACAGATTTCTTTCCATATGTTGGTCAGATGGAGTGAGCTTTCTGCCGCTTGACTTTGCCTTGCTCTCCTCTGCAAACAAAAAGAGCCGCTTACAGGAAGCCACTAAAAACATTGACAAACGCACCTGTGGCTACAAAAGACGCTTGGAGGCCCAAACGCCAACTCCCGAGCTTTTGGAACCAATGGTCAAACGGGTCCTGAACACCGGGGTTCGTGCCAAATATCTCCTCATGGATAGTTTGTTTATGATGCCCAAGACCATCGCAAGGCTAAAAAAACACATTCATCCCATCGGAATGATTAAAAAGAGCTCCAAGATTCACTATATATTCAAAGGACAAGCAGTTTCGGTCAAAACCCTCTATCGGCGAGTGAAGAAAAAGCCTGGTAAGGCCAGAATTCCTGCTAGCGCCCGGGTTACCCTCAAAAGTGGTGATGAGGCCAAAATCGTCTTTGTCCGTGACCGGCGGCGCAAAAGCGATTGGCTTGCCTTGCTGACCACTGATGTCGATTTGGCCGATGAAGAAGTCGTTCGGCTCTACGGCAAGCGCTGGGATATCGAGGTCTTTTTCAAAATGAGCAAACAGCATCTCGGCCTGGAAAAGGGCGTTCAGACAAGGGATTTCGATAGCCAGATTGCCCACACCTCGATAGTCATGGTTCGGTATATGTTTATTGCCTGGGAGCAGCGACACAACGACGATTCACGAACGTTTGGTGAGCTTTTCCGGGCCTGTTGCTCAGAGATGGCCGACCTTGGATTTCTGGACGCGCTCAAACGAATATTGGAATTGAGCATGGAGAAGCTCCAGAAAGCAGGCGAACTCCATGAAAAGGCCTACCAAGCCCTGATATCCGCTATATTCGGGGCTTCAATCGAGTTTTTTGGATTAAACCCTGACAATATACAGAAAATTTAGAGCGTTATGGCAGTAAGGCTATCTCCGAAAGTTGAGCAAGTAAAAGATTTGCTGTCTTTATTTGAAGACAAGAATTTACATACAGGCCTTACAGAAGCAAAAAAATATGCTGCTAAAAATGTTTTCAATGAAAGAAGAAAAGTTAAATTAGAAATTGGCGCCTATAATATAATAGAGACCCTGTTAGATAATATGATTCAAGCAGCATATGAGTTTCACAAAAGTGGAGGTACAATGTCATTTAAGTCAGAAAGAATATTGGATTTTATGGGAAATGAAAGGCCAGCAAAAAGCTCAAGTTTGTACGAAAAGTATTTACGGGTTACAGACTATCTTGTTGGTATGACTGATAATTATGCGACAGGAATGGCAGAGGAAATTAGAGGAATTAATTTTTAAGAAGAGGATGATTTCTGATTATGAACACCCAAAAATACAATCTCTCTTTTACAGGATATTACAGTGACAAGGATAAATCGAAACTGCCCACGCATTCTGGTATTTATTGCGTTTATGCTGGGGATTCGAGCCTTGTAAAGGGCGAAGTGGCAATAGCTAAGTTGATTTATATAGGCGAATCAGAAAATATTAAAGATCGGGTTGTAAGTCATGGGCAATACAATGACTGGAAAACCATATAGATTCAAATCAAGAAATATTTTTTAGTGCTAGCAATCCTATTGCCTCAGGCCGTGAGCGCTGCGAGGCAGCGATGATATATAAGCAAGATCCTCCAGAGAATACGGAATATATAGATTCTTTTCCGTTCGAAGATACGACTATAAATTTGTCTGGAGATACGGCTTTGTTAAAGACACATTTCACAGTGAGAAAAAAGTAAAAAGTGAACTTATATTGTTTTTGTCGATGGTATTGCTGTTGTGCATCGATTTAGATATTTTATTTGCCGTATAACTATAATTTATTGTACAAATTCTGTATTATTTTAAATAATTCTCTATTTTTTTGAGCTAATAGGGTGTTAGCAATGGGTTTGCAATGCTAAAGAACCAATCTATTCTCATCACCGGCGCAGACGGCTTCATCGGCTCCCATCTCACGGAGATGCTCCTGGCCAAAGGCTATTTCGTCCGTGCCCTCAGCCAATATAATTCCTTCAATGATTGGGGATGGCTGGAGCAGGTCGCTGAACACGACAACCTTGAAGTTGTTTGCGGGGATGTCCGTGACCCGCATTTCTGCAAGGAGATTACCAAAGGCATTGATACGATCTTCCACTTGGCTGCCCTGATCGCCATTCCGTATTCGTATATCGCCCCGGATAGCTACGTTGACACAAACGTCAAAGGCACCCTCAATATCTGCCAAGCGGCTAAAGAAAACGGCTGTTCCCGAATTATCCATACTTCCACTTCCGAAGTCTACGGAACCGCCCAATACGTTCCTATCGATGAGCACCATCCTCAACAGCCGCAGTCTCCATATTCAGCTAGTAAAATCGGGGCCGATGCTATGGCCATGAGTTTTTATAACGCATTTGGCCTCCCGGTTACCATCGCCCGGCCATTTAACACCTACGGCCCCCGACAGAGCGCCCGTGCCGTCATCCCCACCATCATCACCCAAATTGCTGCTGGGAAGAAGCAGATCAAGCTGGGGGATGTCTCCCCCACTCGGGATTTCAACTACGTTCTTGATACCTGCCGGGGGTTGATCGCGCTGGCCGAATCAGACCAGACTATCGGGGAAACCATCAATATTGGATCCAATTTTGAGATTTCTGTTGGCGACACGTTGAACATCATTCGTGAACTCATGGGCTCAGACGTTGAATTCATCACCGACCAGCAGCGTCTCCGTCCGCAAAACTCAGAAGTCTTTCGCCTCTGGTGCGACAATACCAAAATCAATTCCCTCACCGGGTTCGAGCCCAAATATCCCATCCGTGACGGGCTGGCGCGCACCATCGACTGGTTTACCAAGGCTGAGAATCTTTCTCGCTATAAAATAGATATTTACAATGTTTGATGCACTCATCCGGCATATTCGGAAACAGTATAAGACGGACGATTTTATCCCGCTACACTCTCCGACATTCACAGAGACGGATCGGCGGTATGTGCTTGATGCCATAGATTCCACTTTTGTTTCCAGTGTCGGGCAGTATGTGGATCGCTTCGAGCGCGACCTCGCCGCATATACCGGCGCTGCTCAAGCGGTGGCTACAGTCAACGGTACGGCCGCGCTTCAGGCAGCCCTGAGCGTGGTCGGAGTCAAAAACGGCGACGAGGTGATCACCCAACCGCTGACATTCGTGGCCACAGCCAATGCCGTGTCCCATTTGTGCGCCCATCCGGTCTTTGTTGACGTAGACCAGGATACAATGGGGCTCAGCCCGGGAGCTTTGGAGCAATGGCTTGCGGCCAATGCGCAACTCCAGCACGATCCGGACGGAACCATCCGGGCGTATAATGTGAATACAAACCGCCGGATCGCGGCCATTCTTCCCATGCACACGTTTGGCCATCCGTGCCGGATCAAGCACATTGTGGACATAGCCGGGAAGTGGGATTTGCCGGTAGTGGAAGATGCCGCAGAAGCGCTGGGTTCTTTTGCCGGCTCCACACACTGTGGCTTGTTTGGTGACCTTGGCATCGTGAGCTTCAACGGGAACAAGACCATTACTTGCGGCGGGGGCGGCGCTATCTTGAGTAAGGATGCAAATCTGGCTTCACGCGCCAAACATTTGACCACGACAGCCAAAGTGCCACATCCCTGGGAGTTCGACCACGATGCCATCGGGTACAATTTTCGCATGCCAAACTTGAATGCGGCCCTGGCTTGCGCGCAATTGGAGCGGTTGCCGGATATATTGCGTGAAAAGCGCCAAACGGCGCAGCAGTATAAAGCGTTTTTTGCGCAAACACCTTGGGCGAATTTTGTTGAGGAACCGACTGGCACTTGGAGTAATTATTGGTTGTGCGCCATAGCCTTAAAAGATCCTGCCCTACGAAACGATCTCCTGGAACATACAAACCAAGCCGGGGTGATGACCCGGCCTGTTTGGAAGTTGATGCCTGAATTGGATATATATCAGGATTGCCAATGCGGCCCCATACAAAATGCCGTTTGGCTGCGTGAACGGGTAGTGAATTTGCCTAGTGGAGTGCGGAGTGGCGAATAAACCAGAAATTATTCTCTGCGGCGCCGGCGGCCATTGTCGCTCCTGCATCGACGTCATCGAACAAGAGGGCAGGTTCAGCATAGCCGGTATCGTGGATAAGCCTGAGGAAGATTCCAGCTCAAATCTCAAAGCTCAAAGCTGCGAAAAATCTGCTGAGATCGAGGCCAAGGCTGAGACAGCAGTGTTGGGATATCCGATAGTTGGTACAGATGACGATTTGCCGAAGTTACGTGAAAAATACCAATACGCTCTGGTGACGGTCGGGCAGATCACTTCCCCTGCCATTCGGCAAAAGCTCTTTGACAAATTGCTTGAACTCGGTTTTGAACTGCCGGTGATCATCTCCCCCTTGGCGTATGTCTCTAAGCACACCCGCGTCGAGCAGGGCGGCATTGTCATGCACCACGCCCTGGTCAATGCCGGAGCCCGGGTCGGCGCGAACTGCATCGTCAACACCAAGGCTCTGGTAGAGCACGACGCCATTATTGGCGATCACTGCCACATAGCTACCGGGGCCATCATCAATGGTGGGGCTCAGATTGGAACAGGATGTTTCTTAGGAAGCGGGTGTGCGATTAAAGAAGAGGTAGCGTTGGATGAAAATTGTTTGGTGGGTATGGGTGTATGTGTCAGAAAAGAACAATTTCAAGGTACCCGGATTTTATCATGAACAATCTTACCTTGATCATCGCCGAAGCCGGCGTAAACCACAACGGCTCCCTGGACGTCGCCAAACAGCTTGTAGAGGCAGCTGCTCAGGCCGGAGCTGACGCTGTCAAGTTCCAGACCTTTACTGCGGATACCTTGGTCAGCAAACAGGCCCCCAAGGCCCAGTACCAGACTCAGACCACAGCCAAGGAAGAATCCCAATACGATATGCTCAAGCGCCTGGAGCTAGATCTGGAGGCGCACAAGGAGCTGATGCGGCTGTGCGAGGAAAGGGGCATCGAATTTTTGTCCACACCCTTCGATCACCACAGCATTGAGGTGTTGGACGCTTTGGGCCTGGAGACCTTCAAGATCGGCTCCGGGGAACTCACCAACCTGCCCTATCTGCGCAAAATCGGAGCCTTGAACAAGCAGATCATCCTCTCCACCGGCATGGCCGATTTGGGCGAGGTGGAAGATGCCCTGGACGTGCTGACCCAGGCCGGCACTGCCCTTGAAAACATCACCGTGTTGCATTGCAACACCGAGTATCCATCGCCCATGCCGGATGTGAACCTCCGGGCCATGCAGACCATGGCGGTCGCGTTTCCCGGTGTCCAGGTAGGCTACTCGGACCATACCCTCGGCGTGGAGGTGCCAATAGCCGCCGTGGCCTTGGGCGCCAAGGTGATCGAGAAGCACTTCACCTTGGACAAAACAATGGAGGGGCCGGACCACAAGGCGAGCTTGGAGCCAGATGAACTGGAAGCGATGGTCACGGCCGTGCGCAATATCGAGGTGGCCTTGGGCACCGGGGCGAAAAAGCCGAGCCCGAGCGAGGCCAAAAACAAAACAGTTGCCCGCAAGAGTATTGTTGCGGCAAAAGATATTCGCAAAGGTGATACATATTCGAAGGACAATTTGACCATTAAACGCCCCGGGACAGGGATAAGTCCTATGTTTTGGGATGACGTATTAGGAAATACCGCACTCCGGGATTATTACGGCGATGAAATTATAGAAAGGTGATGGTTTCCCTGAGTCATGAGAAAAATTTGTGTATTTACAGGCACTAGGGCAGAATATGGCCTACTCAAGCCCCTCATGGATGAGATAGCCAGAGACAAATTATTATATTTACAACTTCTAGTCACTGGGATGCATTTGTCTCCTGAGTTCGGTTTGACATACAAAAACATTCAAGAAGATGGATTTGAGATCAATGAAGATGTTGAAATTCTTTTAAGCTCTGATTCTCCTTCTGGGATTTCTAAATCTATGGGGATGGGGCTTATTGGCTATGCAGAAGCTTTAAAAAGATTAAGCCCTGATCTGGTGATTATACTTGGTGATCGTTTTGAGTGTATGGCAATGGCCTGTGCCTGTATGAACGCTCGTATCCCTATAGGGCATATTCATGGCGGAGAGACGACAATTGGTGCCGTTGATGAGGCTTTTCGCCACTCCATAACCAAAATGAGCCACTTGCATTTCACAAGTACAGATACCTACCGCGAGCGGGTCATTCAGCTCGGGGAACAACCTGACCGGGTTTTCAATGTCGGCGCAATCGGGGTTGAAAATATCAGACAATTGCCCTTGTTGAGCAAAAGGGAATTGGAAAAGGAAATCGAATTTGATTTGGGCGAACAATACTTTTTAGTCACCTTTCACCCTGTGACTTTGGAATATGCCACTGCCCAAGAACAATTTGAAAATTTGCTCGCCGCCCTAGATGAAGCCACAAAAAATTCTGCGCAGACAAAAATCATTTTCACCAGGGCCAATGCTGATTCTGAAGGCCGGATCATCAACCAACTCATAGACGACTATGTGACTCAAAATCCGGACACGGCTATCCGTCTTACCTCCATGGGGCAATTGCGGTATTTGAGTGCCATGCAGCACTGTGCCGCGGTTGTCGGGAACTCCTCGAGTGGGGTTCTGGAAGCGCCGAGCTTTAAGGTGCCTACCGTCAACATCGGGGACCGGCAAAAAGGCCGGGTGCGAGCTGAGAGCGTTATCGATTGCCAGCCCACTCAAGACGCGATCCAACAAGCTCTGCGCAAAGTTTTATCGCCAGAGTTTACGCAATCGCTGCAAAACATGGTTAGCCCCTATGAACAGGACAATACAGCGCGGAAAATCAAAGACACATTGAAAAGTGCAGATCTCGGGCACATTATCAAGAAAGAATTTTATGATCTCCTAAGTGCAGGGGTGTAGGTCAGGGACATGAAAAGTTGGAAAGATGCCCTCATATCACCGGCAGACAGCATCCACCGGGCTGTTGAAGTGATTGACCAGTCCGCGCTCCAGGTTTGTCTGGTGGTGGAAGAAGACCGCCGTTTGGTCGGCGTGGTGACTGACGGCGACGTGCGGCGGGGAATTTTACAGGGTATTGCCCTGGAGAGGCCAGTCTCCGAGACCATGTTCACCCGGTTCACCGCCGTGTCTGCTGACACGCCCCGAGAGACTGTACGGCGTTTGATGCGTGAAAAGCAGCTGCGCCACATTCCAGTGCTGGACCCGCAGGGCCGGGTGGTGGATCTTAAGTTGCTCTCGGACATGATCGAGCCGGAGGTGAAGCCGAATTCAGTGGTGCTCATGGCCGGAGGGCTGGGAACCAGGCTGCGGCCGCTGACCCAGGATTGCCCCAAGCCCATGCTCAAGGTGGGTGACAAGCCGATTCTGGAAACCATCATTGAGAACTTCGTGGACCAAGGCTTTGTCCATTTTTACCTAGCGGTGAACTTCAAATCGCATGTCATTGAAGACCATTTTGGTGACGGTAGCGACTATGGGGCGCAGATAACCTATTTGCGCGAGGAAAAGCGCCTGGGCACGGCTGGCGCGCTCAGCCTGTTGCCGCAAAGGCCCCAGCACCCTTTTCTGGTCATGAACGGCGACCTGCTAACCAAGATCAATTTTTCCCAACTCATTGACTTCCATGCGGAGCACCAGGCCCTGGGCACGATGTGCGTCCGCCAATACGACATGCAGGTCCCGTATGGGGTGGTAGACGTCCAGGATAACACCATCCTGGGGCTTCAGGAAAAACCGGTGCACTCCTTCTTCGTTAATGCCGGCATCTACGCGCTCGACCCGCAAGCCCTGGACTACATCCCCCACGACAGGTTCTATGACATGACCGATCTTTTCCAAACCCTGGTGCAAAACGGATCCCCGACTTCGGCCTTTCCCATCCGGGAATATTGGATCGATGTGGGCCAGATGAGCGATTATGAACGGGCCAATGGCGAGTTTGGCCGCTATTTTGCCTCCGAGGAAGGGTGACCATGCTGGATGGGAAGACTATATTGGGGGTGATTCCTGCGCGAGGGGGCTCCAAAGGGGTGCCGCGCAAGAATATCCGGGAATTGTCGGGTAAGCCGCTTATCGCCTGGACGATTGAGGCGGCCAACCGTTCCAAGTACCTGGACCGCGTGATCCTTTCTTCTGAGGATGAGGAGATCATCGCCACTGCGAAAACCTGGGGCTGCGAGGTCCCGTTTGTCCGTCCGACGGAGCTTTCCCAAGACGAGACTCCGGGAACGGACCCTATACTCCACGCCCTGCAGGAACTGCCGGGGTACGATATCGTAGTGGTGCTCCAGCCCACGTCTCCCCTGCGCACTACCGCGGATATCGATGCCGGGCTGGAGTTTTTCGTGCAGCAAGGTGCCTTAGCTTGCGTGGCCGTGTCCGAGGTTAGCAAAAGCCCGTATTGGATGTTTTCTTTAGATGGGCAAAACAGGCTGCAAAGGCTGTTGACGCAAGATGCGATGGCCACCAGGAGGCAGGACCTGCCCGCAACCTATATGCCCAACGGGGCCCTGTTCATGGCCCAGATAGCCTATTTCCAGGCGCGGCAATCGTTTTATACCGTAGATACGATTGGGTATGTGATGCCCCAAGAGCAAGCATATGATATAGATGAGGAAATGGATTTTGTTATGTGTGAGGCGCTAAAAAGTAATGATAATGTTTCAATTTAATCCGCGATCGGTGTAAATACTTTTGGCCTACTCACTTAAATCCGTCTTCAAAGGCGCTTCCATATACACCATAGGACAGGTGGGAACAAAAGCTTTCGGCTTTTTTCTCATTCCTGTGTATACGCGTTTTTTGACCCCGTCGGAATACGGCATTGTGGGCTATCTGCAGGTTATGCTCCAACTTCTAGCCGTAGTGCTTATGTTTGGGTTTGTCGGAGCCCAAACCAGGTACTACTATGACTTTAAAGAAGATGCCAAAAAGCTCGGTGAGTTTCTTTTTTCAATCAACGCGTATCTTGTAGCTGCTCTATTGGCTCTCTGCCTGGCACTTACGTTTTGGGGCGAGCCGCTTTATTCCCTTTTGGCTGTCAAAGACATTCCGTTTGAGCCGTATTTGCCAATTGTGATCTGGACAGCGTTTTTCCAGATCCTTAATCAATTGGTCATCAGCTACTATCTAGCTGCGAAACAATACAAGGAATGCGCTCTACTCCAGTTTTTGCAGTTTGCTTTCATGGTCGGGATGATCTTGTTTTTTGTGGTTTACCTCAAGCAAGGGGCCTTGGGAAAGGTCAAAGGGCACCTGGTTGGGCAGACCATATTTTTTGCTCTTTTTTATATTCCCTATGCCAGGAAATTCATCTTTCGATTTGACGCTGCCTACGTCAAATACGCCCTAGCCTTTGGCGTACCCATTGTTTTCCACCTGCTGGCCGGGGTGATGCACAACTCTATTGACCGGGTCATTCTGGAGAAGTACGTCAGCATGGACCAGTTGGGCATCTATTCCCTCGGCTACCAAATCGGTATGGTCATGAGTATTATCGTCACTTCGGTGAACAAGGCTTGGCAACCGAACTATTTCGACCTCATGTCCAGTGAGACCCATGACAGGGCCTATGAAAACCGGCGCATGTTCGCCCTGTGGCTTTTTGGTATTGGCTCAATTTGCCTTATTGGTATGCTCTGGGCGAAGGAGTTTTTGATTCTGCTTGCGCCTGAAAGCTACCACGCAGCTGCAGGTGTGGTGCCAATCATTATCATGGGCTACTTTTTTCAAGGCGTGTATTTTTTTGCCGTATCCCCGATTTTCCACTTCAAGAAAACCAAAATTTTGCCCTTTTTAACTGGTGCTGCAGCACTGCTGAATATCACCCTGAACCTCCTATTCATCCCGCGGTTCGGTATTTACGGCGCTGCTTATGCCACTTTGATATCATTCGCTTTTCAGGCAGTGTTTGTGTTTATTGTTAGTCGGAGGTTGTTCGATCCACACTTAGAACTATGGAGAATCGCCCTCGCTTTTTTTATTTTGCTTGGGGTTCCTTTGTCGGGTTTTTCTATTAACTTTAGCCTGAAGATGCAATTCATTAAATCAGCATACTTTATATTTTTTTGTGGTCTGGTTTTGATCTCGTTTTATTCGTATATCCGACCTGTAGTGTCCAGAATTCATTTCAGTTTGAAATCTTCATAAATAGAGCGATCGATGACTTTTTCAGAAGTATGTGAGTCTTTTTTCCAGCTTGAGCAAGATCTTGATCTATTTGAATGGGAGGTCGATGGGGTCCATGTATGGGAGCTTATTCGATTTCAGGTTTTTAGACAGATTAATCAAGAGCTTGGACTTTATGGCCAGGCGCATACTATACCTGATAGAAGCATTAAGGCTAAAATCAAAGTTTTTTGCGGATCTCTAAAAAATTATATATTCAAAAATCCCTTTTGTATTAAAAAAAATTGTATCCTTTTTAATGGCCATCCGCGCAGGAAGCTTTTATCTGACGGTAATTATTGGGATATCTATTCAGATTATTTGGAAAATCTTGTCTATAATGGCGTGGTTTTGGAGCCGTACTACAATAATGGACATCTAACTCCTGCTAAATCAAAGAGTTTATACTATAGTGATTTTTTAACCACCTTGTCGTATTTTTGTCGTCGGGTTAAATTCTTAAATAAAAATACCAGCGCATTATATGAACGTAAGAACATTGAGTCTGCAATTCGCGATAAATTTTGTGTACAAGTGGATGTTAGTGGGTTAGCTCGAAAGGTCCTTGAAGTTTATAAAGTCAATGTTTTTTTGTTTAGTTTGCTTTTTCGGCGCATTAAGCCAAAGGCTTGTTTTGTTTTGGTTAGCTATGGGAAAGAAGGTATTATAGCTGCTGCCAAAAAATGTGAAATACCGACAATTGAGTTGCAACATGGTGTTGTGTCTCGATATCACATGGCGTATTCGTTTCCCTATAAAAATACGAAGCACAATTTTCCAGATTATTTTTTCACTTTCGGAAAGTACTGGAAGCAAAATTTAGATTTCCCAATATCTGATGAAAAAATATATAATATCGGCTACCCCCATTTAGAAACATGCCGAGCTGCATTAGAGGATGTATCGAAGTCAGATACTGTTGTTTTTATTTCTCAAGGGACTATCGGCAAAAGCCTTTCCCAGTTTGCCATCAAGTTAATGCAATCTACACCTGCTCATATACGTATAGTCTACAAGCTCCATCCCGGTGAGTATGACCGCTGGCGCGAGGACTATCCCTGGCTTGTCGATAGCGACCTTGAAATCATAGATTCACATACGCCAGATCTCTACGAGCTTTTTGCGCAGGCTAAATGGCAAATCGGTGTGTATTCGACTGCTGTATTCGAAGGTCTGGCTTTTTATTGCCAAACATATCTTGTTGACCTCCCCGGTGTCGACTATATGCGCCCGTTGATAAATTCTGGATATGCACAACTCATTTCGCAACCAGATGAAATTGATTTTCAC
>Ga0182239_1000557_pt1 | contig 13537 bp, 9 predicted proteins | sample hydfrate6_PW_210_FD_132456 | JGI IMG/M metagenome (GOLD analysis project Ga0182239, IMG submission 132456) | Subsurface microbial communities from deep shales in Texas, USA - hydraulic fracturing test 6_PW_210 | ecosystem: Environmental > Aquatic > Deep subsurface > Shale gas/oil reservoir >...
AGAATCGCCTTTGAGATCCAGGAACAATTCCCGGACAAGGACAATCTGGCCCTCATTGGGATTCAGCGGCGCGGTGTGGATTTGGCCGGACGGCTTCGGGACATGCTCGCCGGGCAGGGATACAGGTCGCCGCAAATAGGCGAACTGGACATAAACATGTACCGGGACGACTGGACCAATCTCTCCTCCGCACCCAGAATCGGAGATACGAACATCCCTTTTGACGTGAACGACAGACACGTCATCCTTGTGGACGACGTCCTTTACACCGGCAGGACCATTCGGGCCGCGCTGGAGGCCATACTCGACTTCGGCCGCCCGGCCAAAATAGCCCTGGCCGTCCTGGTGGACAGGGGGCACAGGGAGCTGCCCATTCACGCCGATTTCACCGGCAAAAAAATAAGCACCAGCCGAAACGAACAAATAGATGCTTTGACCCGGGAGACCGACGGCAAGGACCGGGTGAACCTGAGCCGCCGGGAAGCAGGATAGTCTCCAAAATAATAAACTCACTCGAACAGACTGTCGCCCGTCCAAATTTATTTTATCCAAGAATACACATGACCAGATTCAGGAAAAAAAACCAAAACGAACAGTCAGGCAACTCTGAGAACAAAGAGAGTTATTTCCCCATTTCCCCGCTTATCCTGCAAACGGATACAGACTCGGACTTTCGGGTCTTTTTGTATAACAACGAGCAATATGTCCTCTATACCAGAGAGCGGGAAAAGTTCACCCAGAACCTGAAAAAAAAGCTGTATGAAACCGGAACAACGCACGTCTATGTACCCATTGAACAAAAAAAGGAATATGATCAGTATGTAGATGAAAATTTCGGGTCCATCCTCAATGACACCAGAATACCCATAGAAGAGCGCAGCAAAATATTCCTCAATCACTCCAACGATCTGGTTCAGGAAATATTCGAGAGCAAGCTCCCTTCCGGAGTGACCAAGGGCTATCTGGGGAAAGTCAAGAAGATAGTCCAGGAGACGCTGGATTTTTTGAGCCACCGGGAATCAATCAGCAATATCGGGAAATTGATATCCCACGATTACAAGACCTATTCCCATTCCGTGCATGTATTCACGTACACTATGGCCCTTATGCATAATCACGATTATTCGCAGCAGGAAAAGATAGACGTAGGGATCGGAGCCCTGCTGCACGACCTGGGGAAACAGAATATACCCAACCGCATACTCAATAAGCCGGGCAGGCTGGATGCGGAAGAATGGATCCAGGTAAAAAGGCATCCGGTTTACGGTATCGGCCAATGCTCCAGCCTACCGCTTTCCCACCTCACCTTTAAATCCATTCTTTTCCATCACGAAAGATTCGACGGGGGCGGGTATCCCACGGGAATCGAGGAAAGAAACATTCCCCTGCCTGTCCGCTACCTGACCTGCTGCGACGTATACGACGCCATCACTTCGGAGCGCCCCTACGCCCCGGCGGAAACCACCTTTAACGCGCTCAAGATCATGCGCAATAACATGCACGGGGCCTTTGACATGGATGTATTCAAGGAACTCGTCACCCTGCTCAGCAATACGCGAATAGCCTGAAGACCTCGGAAAATACCATGGGTCCTACTCCCGGCACCTGCCCAAGCCGGAGGTAAGCAAATCCCTCTAACTATTCGAACACTCTCCATCAACAACCGCTAAGAGGGAAAAAAACCCGACTTTTCGCCTGCCAATAATCATCCCCGAACATTTAAGGTTTCAACAAAAAATTAACTTTTAAAAACAGAATGTTATCAAAACATATAGAAATAATTGACTTTACCTGTTCATTTGCTAATCACCTATTATATCCCTCTATCATAAGAATGTCTTTTCACCCCAAAAGGAGGCAGTAATGCAAAAAGACCTTTTCTCCTTTCCGGCCCTTGTTTTTACAGCGGCAATGGCTTTCATCCTTTTTTCCGGTCCTGCTTCGGCCTGTACCGGCATGGTCATGGAGGGCGAGGACGGAACGGTCGTCTACGGCCGGACCCAGGAATGGTCAATGTTCGACTTCAAGACCCAGGCCACTGTATATCCGGAAGGCAAGTCATTTCAGGCCATGACTCCGGAGGGGAAAAACGGGATAAGCTGGGAAGCGAAATACGGATTCCTCAGCTTTTTGCTCCTGGACAGAGTGACCGGGGACGGGATGAATGAAAAAGGGCTTGCCGCGGGTTCCTACTATCACGAGGGCTTTGCCGAATACGCCGAATACGATCCATCCCTGGCCGAAAAAAGCCTGGCCCCCACCAATGTGGTCAATTATATATTGTCCAATTTCGCCAGCATCGAGGAGGTGCGCCGGGGAATGCAAAAGGTAAGGGTCGTGCCGGTCAAGGACCCGGATATCGGGGGAGTGGCCCCGGTGCATTTCTTTGTGGCCGATCCCAGCGGAAACTCCCTGGTTATAGAATACAGAGACGGCACGCCGAAGATCTACGACAATCCGGTCGGGGTTATAACCAACAATCCCACCTTTGACTGGCACTTGGAGAATCTTAGAAATTACGGATATCTGAATGCGGAGTCGTATAAGACAAAGACCTGGGGGGATCTCAAGATAACCCCGCTCGCTCCCGGATCCGGGCTTTTGGGTCTTCCCGGGGATTTCACCTCGCCTTCCAGGTTCGTCCGGGTCCTGGTCCTGCGGGAAATCTCCAATCCCACAAGCGGAGGGCTTAAAACCGTGGAGCAATTTTTCCGGGTAATGGACAGCTTCAACGCCCCCTCCAAACTGGGGGAAGGCCAGAAAAAGCAGAACCCGAACAAAAAGCCGCTCCCCTCGGTCACGCAATGGACAGTAGCCCACGACACGACCGATTTGACCACGTACTATCACACGGCCTGGAACAGGCAGATCCGGAAAATAGACTTAAGCAGAATAGATTTTTCCAAAAGCGAGGTTAGAAAGATTCCTCTTGATGAAGAACAAACGCAGAATATCAAGGACGTGACCGAAGGATTGCGCTGAGCAGCGCTCCCGGGGCCGGTGTAGTCTCAACCCCGGCCCCGGGAATCAAAAAAGAAAAAATGGATTATACGTGACAGAGTTTATGCTTCATCCTCTCTGGAAACATTGTTTGTCCACACCAGCCTCAACACTGGCGTCTTAATAATCCAGCCATTTTTCCCCTTCTCCTCTTGCCAGTACGTAAGTCTTGCAGTCACATCCGGGCAACTGGGTTGACTGGACTTGATAATTTTCAGGCTGTTTCAACCCTTCCGTTGGACGGGGCTGTCCTATTGAGGTTCTTAATGTTTCACAAGGGATAGCTCCAAACTGTCTTTTGTATTCGAGGGTGAACCGTGACAAACTCTCGTAGCCTACAAAAAATGTTGTGTTGGCAGCATCCTGCTGTGCCGCGAGTATGAGCTTGACCTTATGCAGACGTATAGATTGTTGGAGCTGCAACGGGCTCATCAACGTCAGATTACGAAAATGATTGGTGTCGCCCCCCATACTCCTCGTCCCAAGGAGTATATGCTTGGCCCTCTGAGCGACCAGGCAAGTAGCTCGGCACATTATTCTCTTGTCCCCTTTGCTCTGTTTAATGATTCTTAAAATGTGCATATTAAGTTTGGAGGAGAGGCATTGCCTCTTTTACCATTACAGCATTGACTTTCCCTTTCCTCCTCAGGTAATCTTAATCATTTATAAATCATATTATCTTACAACTTTTTCCTTTATCGTTTTGGGCATAAAATCATTCACCCAGCACAACCTTTGCCAAACATTGTGGTTTAAGTCAGACTAGGTTCATTGTGCTAAGCAAAATATTATTATCTGTTTGCTTCGAAATTCTTAGGTCAAAACCAAATTGTTTCAAAAATAGCTCAGAAGGCGGCGTATATGGCCTGGATAGACACGTTTTCACTCCTTCCCTTGGACTGTCGGTTGAAGGCGAAACAGGAGTTTGTCCTCCCTGCTTTTAAAGGAGGAACATTTCGGGGCGCATTTGGGTATGCCTTCAAAAAGGCGGTATGCGTCTTGCCCCGGAACAGGGACTGCGAGCAGTGCATTCTGCAAAGCTCCTGCGTATACGCCTATGTCTTTGAAACCCCCCGCCAGGGCAATGAGCCCGTGATGCGCAAATACAAGCGACTTCCACATCCATTTGTCCTCCGCCCTCCACTGACTAGATCGAGACTGATCAAACCGGGGGACAACTTAGATTTTCGGTTGGTCCTTATCGGTCGGGCTATTGAGTTTTTGCCCTACTTTGTCTTGGTCCTTAACACTCTGGGTGAACTTGGGCTGGGACGGGACCGGGGCGTATGCTCCCTGGAAAAAATCACTGTAGCCCAGGAGGAAATATTTACCAAAGGGGACAGCAATGTTCGCCATGTGCCACCGCTGACTGCCCGGGATCTTGCCTCCCAGTCAAAGCCAAATGAGCATCTCACCATGAAGCTGAAAACACCGCTCAAGCTGATACGGGACCACCAGATTCTGCGCCATGAGCCACAGTTTCAGGATATTTTTCGTTTCCTGCTCAGACGAGTAGCCTTGCTTGGTCAATTCCACTGCGCCCTACAACCAGACTGTGATTTCCGTGCGTTTATAGACCAATCCAGGGAAATCAAACTCCAAGAAAGCGACATCTCCTGGATGAACTGGACCCGATACTCCACCCGACAGGAATCCAACATGCCTGGAAGCGGTTTTGTGGGACGTCTTACCTTCCAAGGGGATCTAAAGCCCTACTGGCCCTTTCTCTGCCTGGGCAAGTATGTACATGTGGGCAAAAACACCAGCTTCGGGCTGGGATGCTATGAATTTGGATAAGGAGTTTGTCATGTATAGAGACACCCTGATATGCACAGTAGGCACCAGCCTGCTGGGAAACATGGAAAGAAGCGAGGACGACCAGCTGCAAAAAAGCATCAAGAATCAGAACCCAACCATGGCCGCCAAGAGGTTGGCTTTATTCGATCCTACAGATCGTATTTTGGGGGCGGAAGTCAATTCCGTGCACAGTATATGGGATCAAAATTACCTCTCGAAAAAGAAAAACCTGCATCTTCTGCGCTCTGATACCGATTCCGGCGACTTTGTCAGCCAAGTCTTGGAGCAGTACTTCCAAACCGGCCCCATTTCTTTTGAACAGGTCAATCGCACCAGGGTTCAGGGGCTGACAGACCAGGATCCGGAGCAGTTTCGGCGGGAGGGGTTGCGCAGCCTGGTCCGGCAGATAGCTGAAATCGTCAATCGCACAGGACACAATCGAATCATCATCAACGCCACCGGGGGCTACAAGGCCCAGATCTCTTTTGCCGGGATGATCGGGCAGGCCCTGGAAATACCGGTCTGCTACATGTTTGAAGGGTTCAACAAGGTCATTGAATTGCCTCCACAGCCCATATCCCTGGACTTCACCTTTTGGATGGACCATGTGGATACCTTTTTTACCCTGTCCCAGGATAATGCAGACCAGGACCCGACCCAGGACGATCCCCGCTTCGCCAGCCTGGTGGAGAGTGAAGACATTGACGGAACGACTCTCTTGACCCTATCTCCTGTGGGCCAACTGTTCCACGAATCCTTCCGCTACCGTTTTGCCCTGCAACGGCAAAACATGCTGCCACCAGAGAGTGGCCTTCAGCCTGAAGAAAAAATCATCAAATATGAAGACAAAAACGCAGGCAAACATTCCGGACTGGCCCCCTATCTGGCGGGTATTTTGAAATATCCTTACGTGAAAAGGATCTATACTCACTATTTTAACCCGGATCTGCCGGAAACAAAAGCCTTTAAGCCTTCCATCAAGGGGGGGATTTCCCAGGTTATGGGCGTTTTCAGCGACGGAAAGTCCACCAGCAAATTCGACGTGGTTACTACGGCCCAGAACAAGGGAGAACGGGACGCGGTCCTGGCTGATTTGCACGAATATATGGGTGCGTAATGATTCAGAAGCTAAGGGGAGGATAATGTGGACGGAGAACTTCAGATCCAACTTGCTGTACTGGCTGCCCTGATCCACGATGTGGGCAAATTCGGACAGCGGGCAGGTGCGCCCTATGCAACAGCCAATCAGGACGACTTCTTGCCCACCTATCAAGGAAGGCCAAGTCACTGGCACGTATTGTATACCGACTATTTTGTGGAAAACGAGCTGCCCTTGCCCCGGGAACTGGAAGGATACCGCAGCCGGGTTGCCGCCTTGGCCGCAGGACATCACAAACCTGACCAGTCTGAGCTCATTTCCTCCTGTATAGCCCAGGGCGACCGACTGGCTTCCGGCTGGGACCGGCAGGGGACAGAAGAGGACGCGAACAGTGATCGGCAGGGATTTAAAAAGGCCAGGCTCAACGCCATTCAGGACGAGGTGCAGCTCTTAAACCACGAATTTCAGGATCCGGGCCAATGGTTCGTGCCCTTAAAGCCACTGTCCATGAACCGGGAAAACCTGTTTCCGGTCCAGGAAAGCCGGGGCGAAGCAAAAGACTATGCACCATTGTACGAGCAGTTCCTGAACCGCCTGCACAAGGTGCCCACAGAGCACGGCTTTGCCCATTACCTGGCCTGCCTGACGCGGGTTCTGGAGAATTTTACCTGGTGCATCCCTTCAGCCACGTACAAGGCCCTGCCGGATATCTCCCTGTTTGATCACAGTGTGAGTTCAGCCGCTGTAGCCCAGGCCTTGGTTCAATATCACCAGGATAGGGACGGCAAGCCAGAGTCTGGTCACAACGAACCTAAATTCCTGCTCATAGGAGGCGACCTTTCCGGCATCCAAAGTTTTATCTTCAACGTCAGTGAATCCAAGGCCAAGGGTGCAGGCAAGCTATATCGGGCCAGATCTTTTTATTTGCAGGCCCTGGCCAAGTCCGTAGTCCTGACCCTGCTCTCCCGCCTCGGTCTTTTCGCTCCGGCCCAGCTCATGGATGCCGGAGGAAAGTTCATGCTCCTGGCGGCCAACACGGAAGTCGCCGGGCAGACAATCGAAAACATGCAGAAAGAACTCGACTCCTGGATGGTGGAGACCTTCAAGGGACAGCTGTCCATGACCCTGACCTCCCTTCCGGTCACTCCCAATGATCTGGACCTGGCTAAGTTTCACCATGTCCTGGATACGTTCAACGACGTCTTGGAGGAAGCCAAGTGCTCCCGTCTTGCGTCCTGGCTCCGGGAGCATGGTCCTGTCCTTCATTCCGACTATGAAAAGATTGCCGCATCAGGTCCATGCGAAGTCTGCGAAATCCACCATGCTCAGACTGAACTTAACGAGGGTACACCCTGCTGCCGACAGTGCCATGAGCATATAGAGGTAATCGGCACCAACCTGCCCCGGACCACAGCCCTGGACTACAACTATGAGCGAGGAATTACGCTCTTCGGAGAGATAAAAATCTTTTTGGCTGGAGCCAAGGACACCCTAGATCCATCCAAAAGCATTCTGATCCAGCAAACCAATGACTCTATGGCCAATCCCTGGCCCCGGGCCTGGATAGCTGGATACATCCCGGAGATAACCAGCCGGGATCTTGCCCACAAGCCGTTCTTTGATACGTTGGAGGCTGAGAATCCAGGGGTGGATTTTCAAGATATATCCAAAGGCGAACTCCAAAAGACCCCAAAGACCTTTCACCTCATTGCCCAAAAGGCCAGAGATGAGAACGAAACGCGGGATACGGCTGTCGGCCGGGCCTTGCTCGGGGTACTCAAGGCGGACGTGGACAACCTGGGCCTGGTTTTTACCCTTGGCCTGAGGGGCCGGGTCTCCCTATCCAGATTCGCCTCCTTGTCCCGCATGTTTTCGGCCTTTTTTTCCGGCTACCTGGTGCACATGATCCAGGAATCGGACAAATTCAGGGACACCTATGTGGTTTTTTCCGGAGGGGACGACCTCTTTCTCCTTGGTCCCTGGAAGCAGACTCTGGAGCTGGCGGCTCATATCCGTTCCGAATTTGCCGCCTTCTGCGGGCATAATCCGGATATGAGCCTGTCCTGCGGGCTGACCTTAACCAAGCCCAAGTTTCCCCTGCGCCGTTCCGCCCCCTTGGCCGAGCAGGCCCTGGACCAGGCCAAGGAAAGGAAAAAAGGGGATATTCCGGTCAAGGATGCAGTGAGCATCTTCGGCCAGGTCCTGTCCTGGGAGGAATTCGCCCAGCAGATGGAGACTGCATCCTGGCTGGAGGAGCGGGCCAAGGATGAACAAAGCGGTGTAAAAACAGCCTTCTTGTACCGCATGCTCACCTATGCCCGACAGGCCGAGGCCATGCTGGCCGAGAAAAATCCCGGGGAAGCCGTTTCCCCCAGAAACGGGCTCTATCTTTCCCATGCCCACTACGACATCGCCAGAAACATCATGCGCACAGAGAAAGACGTCTTGCAGAACCCGGAAGAGGTGGCCGGACTGGTAAACATGGTCAATGCCACTCAAGGGGCTCAAGCTTTTGTCAAAAACAGCGTGGCCCTGCAATGGGCCATGAGCAATCTGAGAAAATAGGGAGGTGCTATGAGCTATTTTACTGCTGACAGACATATCAGGCCGGAGCTCTTGGACCAGGAGGCTCGGGAAAAAGCTAAATCCTTTATTGGCCAAAAGCCGACTCCCAAAGAGACCCTCAGCTCCAGTCAATTGCGTAGATTCTATAATGAATTCAAGCAGCTCAAGACCAGATTCGACAATGATGAGGGCAAAGACTTTGCCGCCATCCTGCCGTTGATTAAAATGCAGAAATCCAAAAGCGCCTATGCAGCAAATCCGAGAAACCCCAAAATTCCAAAGGCATTTCATTCTTTTATCGAAAAAAATGTGGACAACATTCAAAGTTCAGAAGACTTCGAGGCTTTTATGCTCCACTTCGAGGCTGTAGTTGGCTTTTTTTATGCCCAGGGTGTTCCCAACAACTAGACGAACTTGGAGGAAAATATGCAACTCAATTCAGTCAAAAATATTACCGGCGAAATTATTCTTTTAAGCGGTCTGCATATCGGAGCCGGCAACGCGGCCATGGAGATCGGCGGCCTGGACCAGCCCATCATCAAACATCCTTTGACTAATGAGCCGTACATTCCAGGCTCTTCTCTCAAAGGCAAGATGCGCTCCCTTCTAGAGCTGCGTTATAAGCGCCTAGGACCAAAGGGGAATCCCTGCCAATGCGGACGGACTGACTGCCAAATATGTCCTATCTTCGGGGTCAGCGGGGCGCAATCGGATCAAAGCAGTTCCATGGGGCCCACCCGCCTGCTGGTTCGGGACGCCAACTTGACTGAGCACTGGGAGGAAATATTCAGTAAGGGTGAACTGCCCATGGAAATCAAATACGAAAACCTGATCAATCGCATACGGGGCGTAGCCGAACACCCGCGCCCCTTGGAACGCGTACCAGCTGGGGTCCGATTTGAACTGAATATAAGCCTTCGCGTGTTTGATACCGATAACGAAGAGCAATTCCTGGATATTCTCCGCGAAGGCCTTGCTCTGGTACAGCTGGATGCCCTGGGAGGCTGCGGATCCCGGGGGTGTGGCCAAATCAAGTTTGACAACCTAACCGTGGACGGCAGTCCCATAAGCCAAGATGATTTGAACCAGACCCTGCAATCGCAAAACGTGGCCTAACACCCATTAATGAATGGATGGATTCGGTAATGCCGAGGCTTTGTACTGGGCTGTTATGAACAGTCCTTTCGGTTTTTTTCTGTACAAGCCACTTTATTGTATTGTCCAAACCATGAACCGTATTCGAGGAATACCTATGTATGCTCGTTATAATCTGCGTATAAAATCCAGACTGCAAACACCGCTACAGTCGGATACAATATTCGGCCATTTGTGCTGGGCAATCCGGGATCTGGACGGGGAAGCAGCCTTGACGGACTTTTTGAAAAGCATGGACAGCCACAGCCCGCCCTTGCTTTTTTCTTCCGGGTTTCCGCACGGCTTTCTGCCACGGCCGGTTCTGCCTCCTCCTTCCAGACAGTCCACCCGTACCCTGGCCCTTCAGATTGGCCACAACCTGGCCGATCATGAACAGGGCCGTTTATTTCTGGGGCTTTCCAGGGTAAAAAAGCTCATGAATCAACCTTGGGTCAGGGTATCCGACTGGAGCTCACTTCAGGAAAACTTCACGCATACCGGCCTGCTGCATGCTTTGGAGGCCGCTGGCTCTGAGGACCGCCCAAAGGCCCCAACTTCTTTGGCCCGAGCCCATGTTTCCCTGTCCAGGCAGGACAACCGGGTCCTGGACCCCGGCGGACTCTATTTTACCCGGGAACATTGGTATCCCGAAAACACATACCTTGATGTTTACTGCTGGTTTGCCGATAACTTCTGGCAGGATCTCTGGGAACGGGCCTGGAAGCAAGCCATTTGCCCCATAGGCTTTGGAAAGGACAAAAGCACTGGAGCCGGTCGTCTAGACATGCATCGGGATCAGGATTTTGATCCATCCATATTTACCCATCCTGAGCCGACTGCCTGGATGAATCTTTCCCATGCCTGTCTGGAAGAATTCCCTGTCGGACGATGCTGGTATCGGCCCCATCTCAAGCTGGGCAAGCTGGGCGGGACATTTGCCGTGCACGGACCGGACGGCGGCCGGGCCAATCCCTTCAAAAAACCCATCTTGATGCAGGAACCAGGAAGCGTTTCTTTAAGTCCCAATTCGCCCCAGGGTCGTTTACTATCCAATGTACATACTGATGAACGGATCAGGCATAGTGGGCTCTGCTTGTGCATTCCCTTTGCCTATGGAGGCTCGGCATGACATCAACCACTTACACCCTGCATGTGACCTTTCTCACTCCTGTATTTGTTGGCACCGGGGAGGAACTCGATCCCTTGTCCTATGTGCTAAAAGGGCACGGAAAAGACAGTGCTGATCTGCATCTAATCGATCTGCACTCATGGGTCCGGGACAATTCCGGAGACCAAGACCTGCAAAAGGCCTTCTCCCAAAGGGAACTGTCCAGCTTGCGCCGTTTTGTGGCCGAACGCATCCCCTTGGACAAATACACCAAAGATGTCGTTCCTGTCCGCAGCCATTCATTTCAGACGCTGTACTCCCAGGTGCTAAACGGCAAACGGGACGAGCACCGCCTGTTCCTGGCAGGCACGCACCGCTCTCCGGCCAACGGTATCCCCTTTATCCCCGGGTCCAGCCTGAAAGGAGCCATCCGAACGGCAGTGGGAAATGCCCATACAGCCAAGGCCGGCAAACCACAATGGAACACCCGCCAAAGACGTCCGGATTACGATTGGCAAGACTACAACTGGCGCATTTTCGGCCGCATTCAGAATGACATTTTCAAATTCCTCAAGGTGGGCGATATACAACTCGGTCCGGGCAAGACGCAGGTCGTGGAGCCGGTGGAGGTCTCCCGCAATCCAGACCGGAGCAAGTGTACACCCAAAAACTATGCGGAAGCCACTCAGTCTGTGGCCTTGGGCTCTAAGCTGACTGCTGCAGCCAGGCTGAAATTGGAGCAGCCTCCCAAGGAGTTTCAGAGTCATGGCCAGGTCCGGCCCTTTGACCTGCCACAGCTCATGAGCTGGCTGAACCAGTTCTATATCGAAAAATACTGGCAGGAAATGGCCAAATTCTATGACAAGGCCCATTTGTCCGAAGTGAAAGAGCATTTGGAAACAGTTTCCCAGCTGGTGGAGCAGCTAAGCCCCGAAAGTACTCACAAGGCCCTGATCCGCCTCGGCCACTACTCGCATATAGAAAGCGTGACCTACGACGGCCTGCGGGACCCCAAGACCAAAAAAGGCTACGGCAAAACCCGTACCTTGGCCGAATCCCATGTTCCTTTCGGCTGGGTCCTGCTCACTGCCGAGCCCGGTTATGTGCCGGATATGAACATTAACAACCCCGCCTCTGTTGAACTAACCGCCATGCCCAGCGAACCGCAAGACTCGAAGACTAAACCACAGGTATCTGAGCAGGAAAATCGCCAGACCCGCCTGGACAACCTACAAAAAGAACTAGAAGCCATTAAGCCGGCAAACCGGCCGGGGATCATCCCCACCAAAGCCAAAGAAGTATTGGCGGATGAAGACAAAGAATATGTAAGCCAAGCCGCCCGGATCATCCTGGATTTCGTGCAAGGAGCAGGGATGAAAAAGAAAGTAAAATCAAAGGATTGGTACCGACGATTGCAGTCAGACGAGGATTGATACCTATTACATCCGCGGGAACTAAATACTTTCGCGAACCTCTTACCGCCCCCAAATACTAATATTTTTCCGGGAGGTTCGCGAAAACAACTAACATACTGATTTCAAAGGATATCGAAAATGAGACACACGAAAAAAAAGCAATTGGACTTTATGGCCTTGATAAGGTCCGCGCAAATCAAGTATAATCAATCGATTTTCTTAATAAAATCGAGGCCAGTGTAGAAATGTACCTTTAGTAAAAAAGGATTGAGACCATGGGTCCGTGTGTAAAATCTTGTCTGTGTCATAATTTCCTCGTAGAAATGTACCTTTAGTAAAAAAGGATTGAGACAGTTATCCCGGTTTAAATGGTTTGTAAGTGTAGTCCCAGGTAGAAATGTACCTTTAGTAAAAAAGGATTGAGACTGCGCCTTGCAATCTGTTTTAACTCAAGCTGGTTGTGACTGGTAGAAATGTACCTTTAGTAAAAAAGGATTGAGACCCCAGGTTTTATTGGTTAAACTCAAACGGCAAAGCGCAAGCTGTAGAAATGTACCTTTAGTAAAAAAGGATTGAGACTTGGCCTTTAGTCCTACGCCAGTACACTCGCCGCTTTTGCATTGTAGAAATGTACCTTTAGTAAAAAAGGATTGAGACCTGGTTTAACCTAAGCTATTTATAATAGCTTGGAGCTGTTGTAGAAATGTACCTTTAGTAAAAAAGGATTGAGACGCCGTTATCTCAGATTGAGCGGTAGAACATCCAGTCTCTTCCATGTAGAAATGTACCTTTAGTAAAAAAGGATTGAGACAGGTCGAGCTGTGTGCCGGAGCCGTGGTCGCCGTCATCCCAGTAGAAATGTACCTTTAGTAAAAAAGGATTGAGACGTGAGCGTACTTGTTGTGTCCCATGATTTTCTCCTTTCTAGGTAGAAATGTACCTTTAGTAAAAAAGGATTGAGACATGTAGTCAAAGCCATGTTGCTGACAGTGGAAAATGCACGTAGAAATGTACCTTTAGTAAAAAAGGATTGAGACCTCGGCATAAAGCAACGCTGATTTTGCCCCTATTTGCCGTTCGTAGAAATGTACCTTTAGTAAAAAAGGATTGAGACCTGTAATTCAAATCTTTCAATATATTGTAGTTTAATTTGCAGTAGAAATGTACCTTTAGTAAAAAAGGATTGAGACACGGGCGGGGATTTCCTGGAGACGCTTGTTGATCTCCTGCTGGTAGAAATGTACCTTTAGTAAAAAAGGATTGAGACTGCTGGACCTTTGATGTTTTTTATCTTAAAGTCCAGTTGATGTAGAAATGTACCTTTAGTAAAAAAGGATTGAGACTGGTATTTATAAATCTTCTTTGTCTATTTTTTACATTTCTAAAGCGTAGAAATGTACCTTTAGTAAAAAAGGATTG
>Ga0182239_1000559_pt1 | contig 13518 bp, 11 predicted proteins | sample hydfrate6_PW_210_FD_132456 | JGI IMG/M metagenome (GOLD analysis project Ga0182239, IMG submission 132456) | Subsurface microbial communities from deep shales in Texas, USA - hydraulic fracturing test 6_PW_210 | ecosystem: Environmental > Aquatic > Deep subsurface > Shale gas/oil reservoir >...
ATCATTTGCACGGCATCCTGTTCATTGACCGGATCAGTGCGCTAAAACGGCAAATTTATCAGCGAAAACGAAAAAAAGCATTAAAAGAAACCTGATGACGCAATTTCACGTAATATTCATGGGTACTCCCGAGTTTGCCGTGCCCGCCCTGCGGGCGCTGCATGAAAGCCGGCACAGCGTGGACCTGGTTGTCACGCAGCCCGATCGTCCCAAAGGCAGAGGCCGCCAACTTGCCGAGCCTCCGGTGAAGCAGGCAGCAGCCGAACTCGGGTATCCGGTGATCCAGCCGGAATCTGTAAAAACCGAGGAATTCCGCAATACCATTGCGGCGCATCGGCCCGAGCTTTTCGTGGTCGTGGCATTCGGCCATATTCTGCCCAAGCGGCTGCTGGAAATGGCGGCCCTGGGTGCAATCAACCTGCATGCCTCCCTTCTGCCGAAATACCGGGGACCGGCCCCCATTCAATGGGCAATAATCAACGGTGAGGCGGAAACCGGCGTGACCGGAATGCTCATGGACGCCGGGCTGGATACCGGGGAGATCCTGGCGGCCCGCAAAACCCCGATCCTTGCAGATGACACGGCAGGCACCCTTCATGACCGGTTATCCCGGTTGTCCGCGGATGTGCTGCATGAAACCCTGGAAGGCTTTTCAACCGGGACGATCCGGCCTACCCCCCAGAATCATGCCGCTGCCTCGCATGCGCCCCTGCTGAAAAAATCCGACGGCCGCCTGGACTGGCAGCAGCCTGCCGATTATCTGGAGCGCCTGATCCGGGGCCTGTCTCCCTGGCCCGGGGCATATACCTACTGGGGAGAAAAGCGGCTCAACATATACCGGACCGAGGTGCGCCCCCGGACAGAAGATGCGCCCCCCGGAACGGTAATCCCGGGTTTTGAAAACGAACTTCGTGTGGCTGCCGGCGAGGATGCCCTGTCCATTCTGGAAATCCAGGGCGCATCCGGCAAACGGCTGGAAATCGGCGAATTTCTGAAGGGATCGACCATATCGGCCGGAACCGTGCTGACATGAGCGCAGAGACCCCCCGGCAGGTGGCCCTGTCTGTTTTAAACGATCTGACCAGGGGACATGCAAACCTGGACCAACTGCTCAACTCGCGGTTTGCGTCTCCCGGCGCAGACATGTCCCGGCGGGACCGGGCCCTGGCCTATGCCATCATATACGGCGTGCTGCGCTGGCGGGCGAGAGTGGACTGGTATATTACCGCGTTTGCCAGCCGGCCGATCAACCAGATAAAACCGGAGATATTGAACATCCTGCGCATCGGCCTTTTTCAAATGCTGTTTTTATCGAAAATCCCACAGTCCGCGGCAGTGAACACTTCGGTGGAAATGGCAAAAAAATCCGCCCCGCCCCAGGTGGTGCGTTTTGTCAACGGACTGCTGCGCAACGCGGCCCGCAGGCCGGAGGCGGTTACCTGGCCGGATCCGGAAAAGGATCCGATAAAGGCACTGGCTGTAAACGAATCATTTCCCCAGTGGCTGATCCGGCGCTGGCAAAAACGATACGGCATCGAGGAGACCCGGCAATTATGCCGTTATTTAAATGAAATCCCGCCGGTGACCATACGGGCAAACGCATTGAAAACCACCCGCGAAGCACTCATAAAGGCCCTTGCCGGAGCCGGGAACAATCCAGAACCCACCCGGTGGGCCGGAAACGGGATTGCCCTGCCCGGTCTGCAGGGACCGATTCCCGACCTGCCCGGATTTGAAGAAGGCTGGTTCCAGGTCCAGGATGAAGCCGCCCAGCTTGCCACCCGGGTGCTGGCTCCGGAACCCGGCGAAACCATCCTGGATGCATGCGCCGGACTCGGCGGAAAAACCGGGCATATAGCCCAGTGCATGGACAACCGCGGGAAAATTGTTGCCATGGACAACGACAATCAGAAACTCGAAGACCTGCTGTCAGCCATGCAGCGGCTCGGGGTCCATATTGCACAAACCCGTTGCCACGATCTGGAAGGCGCCTTTGACCGGGCGGATGCCGGCAGGTTTGACCGCGTCCTGGTTGACGCGCCCTGCTCCGGGCTGGGAGTGATCCGGAGAAATCCCGACATCAAGTGGGCTGCCGGGAAACGAGATTTCCCCCGGTATCAGCAAAAGCAGATCCGGCTCCTGACCCATGCCGCCCAGGGGCTTGGGCCCGACGGGATTCTGGTTTACGCGGTATGCAGCATGGAACCCGAGGAAACCGATGCGGTCATATCCGAATTCTGTAAGGATGCCGACAATTTCGAAGTCGAGCCCGCGGGCAGCGTGCTGCCTGAACTCGCCGATCTTGCAGACCGGCAGGGATTTTTGCGCCTGCTGCCGCACAGACATCACACCGATGGATTTTTTATTGCAAGGCTCAGGCGACGGCGATGATCCGAACCCTGCTGAAATACATTGTGGTACTGATCATATTCTGCATGATCGCGGGGCTGAGCGCCTTTTTTACCTTGTCGTTTATGATCAAAAGCGGGGATACGGTGGTGGTGCCCGAGCTTGAAGGCAAAAACGCCATTGCCGCCCTTGAAATGCTCACGGACCTGGGATTGAACACCAAGGTGAAGGATCTGGAATACAGCGATGACATCCCCAGGAACCATATCATGCATCAGGATCCGTCTGCAGGCGCGGAAATCAAAAAAAACCGGGACGTGTCCGTTGTCATCTCAAAGGGCGCCAGAACTGTAACCCTTCCGGACCTCAAGGGACAACAGGTCGACCGGGCGGAAATCATTCTTGAAGACAATGGATTGGACACGGGAAACATTTCCAGAACGCATTCCCGAAGGGTTGCAAAAGATGCGGTAATCGCCCAGCGCCCGGCTGCCGGTAAAAGCATCCGGCGCGCCACCCCCGTCCACCTGCTCGTCAGTGCCGGGCCGCGGCCCGAATCCTATAAAATGCCGGATCTTAAAGGCGATTTCCTGGATGAAGCCATGCTCGCCATTGAAAAACATCGAATGCGGCTCGGGGACATCATGTACCTGCATGATCCTGCAAAACCGGAAAATGCTGTCCTCGGCCAGGCACCGCCTGCGGGATACCGGGTGGAAGAAGGCAAAAAAGTCCGGCTGATGGTCAACCGCAAACCCGGCACCGGGCAAAGGGATACCGAAGAAAACCGGATCCTTTTTTCCTACCGCGTTGCGCCCGGGTTCCTCAAGCAGCACATCCGCCTGGAGATGAACTGCTTTGGCACCCAGCTGACGATCTATGACGGCCTGATGAAGCCGGATACGCTGATCTGGGCAGTCATTCCGCAGCACGTCCGGGCAGCGGTTTTCCTGTACCGCAACAATGAACTGGTCAAATCGGAAATTTATAATTAAAAATACCGGAAACGATCGCAACTACGATAAAACTGCAACGGAGAAAAAAATGGACACGATTATCGCACCTTCGATTCTTTCAGCGGATTTTTCAAAACTGGGCGACGAAATCCGGGCCGTGGAAAACGCCGGCGCCGACTGGATCCACGTGGATGTCATGGACGGGCATTTCGTGCCCAACATCACCCTCGGCCCCATGGTCGTGGAAGCGGCCAAACAAGTGACTGCGCTTCCCCTGGACGTCCACCTGATGATCGAAAACCCGGATCACTTTATCGCGGATTTTGCAAATGCCGGGGCTGATCTCATCTCTGTTCATGCCGAGGCGTGCGTGCATCTGCACCGCACCGTGGAGTTGATCAAAAGCGCCGGCTGCCGGCCCGGGGTGGTGCTCAACCCGGCAACCCCGCTTGCCGCGCTGGACTGGATTTTGGACGAGATCGATTTTGTCCTGCTCATGAGCGTAAATCCCGGCTTTGGCGGCCAGTCCTTCATCCGAAATACCCTGGACAAGGTACAGCACTTAAAACAAACCATCATGCGGCGCAACCTTCCCACGCTCATTGAGCTCGACGGCGGGGTCAACCGGGAGACCATCGGGGAAATCGCCGCCGCCGGCACGGACGCCTTTGTGGCAGGATCCGCCATCTTCAAAAGCGCGGATTACAGGGAGACCATTGATTTGTTCAAAACGACCATTGCAGAAGCGGTCAAGTGATATTCAAACGGAATTTCGGGTAACACAGAATCCGTATATCGTAACAATGAAAATCCCCTCACATTAAAAGGAGGGCGCAAATGGACAACAAACCGATCCTGGTCATTCACGGCCCCAATCTCAACATGCTCGGCACCCGGGAGCCGGAGACCTATGGCAGCACCTCGCTTTCCGAGATCAACAACACCCTGCGAGCAAGGGCGGAAAAACTGGGCGCAGCCATAAACACGTTTCAGTCCAATCATGAAGGTGAAATCGTGGAAGCCATCCAGCAGGCTGCAGGCAATTGCAGCGCCCTGATTATCAATCCCGCGGCCTACACCCACACCAGTGTGGCCATCCGGGATGCCGTTCTGATGCTGGATATCCCGGTTATCGAGGTGCATCTCTCCAATATTTACAAGCGGGAGAAATTCCGGCACAAGTCCATGATCGCGGGCGCGGCCACCGGGCAGATCTCCGGGCTGGGTGCCTGCGGCTATCTGCTGGCCCTGGATGCGGCGCTCAACCTGGCTGGCAAGTAACATGAAGCGCCTGGTCTTTCCAGCCTCCATGCTCCTGTTCGGGCTGGGGCTTTGCCAGGTCCTTTTCACGGCACTGGTCTATGTTTCCAACCATCGGCTGTATGCTGAACTGGCTGGCATGAAGGCCGCCGGTTACCTGGTTGTGCCAAACGAACTTGTTATGCCGAGCCTTGTGCAATTTATGCCCGCATTCTGCGGCGCCCTGTTCTTTACGCTCACCATTGGCGCCGGCCTGACCCTGGCGGCCTTTTTTGCGGCCTGGGTGCATAAAAGGCTTTTTCCCGGCAGCCGGGTTTATCCTGCAGTGCTTGTTGCAGCCTGGCTGGCATTGTTGATCACATGCAACCTGCAGGGGTGGAACCTGCCGGCAACGATTGTGTTTCTCCTGGTGCCGCCTGCCGTATTCGCCGCTGCACGGACCTGGATGCCGCCTGCACAGATCGGGGACGGACGTGTACGGGCCGCGCACATCATTGTCGTGGCAATCGCTGCTGTTGCCTGGATTCCCTGCCTGCAGCAGGACGTATTCATCTCTATCCGGGACTATATACTGCTTTCCAACCCGGCCGGCAAGCAAGTCAATGCATTTTACTACAGCTATACCCTCTATCCGGCCAACATGATCCAGCCCCTTGCCAATCAACTGATAAAGCCGTGCCGGATCAAAAACGCCGCCTCTCCTGCCCGGTATCGGCAAATCGCCGAACGGCTGATTGCTTATGATTATCTGCCGATAGCCGAAGACGCCCCTTGCGGCATAACCATCCGGTCTGAAAATAACCGGCTGCAATTTGCCGCAGACAAATCCGTCCTGCTTCAAACCGGACTTCAAAATTTCCTGTCCGACCCGGGGCAAACGCTGAAAACCGTTTCCGTGCTGGCGGATACAAACCGTTTTTTCCGGCGGGCGATCCTTTACAGCCTGATTGCGGCTTTCCCCCTGGGTTTGTACATCCTTGTACATGCCGGGCTATGTATTCTGCTCGTATTCGTTCGGTCCGCTGCCGGGCGCGGGATATGCGCCGCTGTGATCTGCCTGGGCCTTGCCGCGGCTGTGCTGATCCCCCTGTATGCGGAAAATTTTCAATCAAACAAACCTTCGCAGATCCAAACGGCGCTGCACTCGGAATCGTGGCACAAGCAGCGGGATGCCCTGAAAATGCTTGCCGCCGAAGACCGCGGCCCGGGTGCCGATAATATCGGTCCGGAACTGGTAAAAAGTCCGCACGTGCCTGTGCGATACTGGCTGGCCCGGGCCTTGGGGAATTCAAAATCCGCGAACAACCGCGATCTGCTCAAAACCCTGACAGCGGATCCGTCGCCCAACGTGGTCTGCATGGCCTACGCCGGCCTGGGGCGCCTGGGCGGCAAACAAACGGTGGATTTCATTAAAAACCGCATCCAGGCGATTCCCCACTGGTACGTACAGCAATACGCATATAACGCCATGAGACGGCTGGGATGGAAACAGAAACGCTTCGATACGCGTGGAAACCGTTTGCCGTAAGCGCGCTTGCGGTGATCGCAATTGAAATCGCGGCCCGGTTGGCTTTACAAGACCCGCTGCTTGCCGCAGGTGCGGCCCGGGTGCTCGATGCGGTCGCAATCATTGCCGCAGCCCGGATCTTCGGGCCGGGAGCGCAGCTGCCCGGTATTGTCCCGCCGGATATCAAATCCGGGCTGCTGCGGGGCGTGTTGTGGTCTGCCGGATTCGGCGGCATTGCCGCGGCATGCGGCACAGTCCTGTACCTGGCCGGATTCGATCCCCTGGAAATGCTCTCCATGAACCTGCCGGCCACCGCCGGCGGCATCCTTGTCTTTTTCCTCATCGGTGGGGTTATCAGCCCGTTTGCCGAAGAGTTGATATTCCGGGGACTCGTCTTCGGCGTGCTTCGGCGGTGGGGTTTGATCGCCGCACTTCTGGGCAGCACCGCAATTTTTGCCTGGGCGCACCACACCCGGGGAATACCGGTCACGCAGGCAGTGGGCGGCCTGGTCTTTGCCCTGTCCTATGAGACGGAAAAAAACCTCGTAGTTCCGGTGGTTATCCACATTACCGGCAACCTCGCGCTTTTCAGCTTCGGCCTGGTCTCCTGAGAATGATTATCCCAGGTGCGCCAGTGCGATCCGAAACATCCGGCGGATAGGTTCGGCAGCGCCCCACAGAAGCTGATCGCCCACGGTAAACAGGCTCAGATACTCGGGACCGATGTTCATTTTCCTGATCCGGCCCACAGGCACGCTCAGCCTCCCGGTTACCGCGGCAGGCGTCAGCCTCCTGACTGAGTCCTCCTTGGTGTTTGGTACCACTTCCACCCAGTCGTTGGCCGCACCGAGAATCTCCGTGATTTCGTCAACCGGCACGTCCCGGGTGAGCTTGATGGTAATGGCCTGGCTGTGACTGCGCATGGCGCCGATGCGCACACAGATGCCGTCGATGGGAATGACCGGATCGGTCTGCAGGATCTTGTTGGTTTCGGCAAACCCTTTCCATTCCTCGCGGGTCTGGCCGCTTTCCATGGCACTGTCAATCCACGGAATCAGGCTGCCCGCAAGCGGTCCGCCGCAGTGCTCCACCGGAAATCCGGGACTGTCCATTGCATCGATCACGCACTGGTCGATATCGAGAACAGCCGATGCCGGATCCCGGAGCAGGGACTCGCCGGATTCGCCAATGGTCTTCATCTGGGAAACCAGTTCCCGCATGTTCTTGGCCCCGGCGCCTGATGCCGCCTGGTAGGTCATGGAAGTCATCCACTCCACCAGGCCCTGTTTGAACAAGCTGCCCACGGCCATTAACATCAGGCTGACCGTGCAGTTGCCGCCGATAAAATTCTTCACTCCCCCGGCCAGGGCGTTGTCAATAACCTCCCGGTTGACCGGATCGAGCACGATGATGCTGTCATCTGCCATGCGCAGGGCCGAAGAGGCGTCAATCCAGTAGCCCTTCCACCCTTTTTCCCGCAGCTCCGGGTGGACCTGCTTGGTATAATCACTTCCCTGACAGGTGACAATGATATCGCTTTGCACGAGCTGGTCCGTATCAAAGGCATCTGCCAGCGGCGGAATATCCATGCCGATATCCGGGCCGGACTGACCGGCCTGGGACGTGGAGGCAAAAAGCGGTTCAAACCCGGCGAAATCACCCTCGGCCCGCATCCGGTCCATGAGCACGGAGCCGACCATGCCGCGCCACCCAATAAATGCGACTTTTAACATCGGAATCATCCCCTTTTTCCATGGTTGCGTTTAAACTTATTATTTATAAACCACCTCGATTTTTTGTCAACCGGCAATTGCTTCCCAGCCATTTTCCGCATCGAAATCGGGATCGGGCTCGGAATTCCGATCCTGACAACGAATTTCCGTTTGGTTGCTGTTGCCTTTCAAATTCATCGCACTCTGCAAAAAAGCGAAGCTTCAAGGATTTTCGCACGGCGGAAACTAGTGATATCCTTTTCCGGCAATTGAATTTTCCGGTCATTATTGTTATAAGAGATACGGGCCAGAAGCCATGATGCAACCAAACCGATGATTTCCGGAATAACCGCATGCCCATATTCGAATACACGGCATTAAACGCCAATGGAAAGACCATCAGGGACATCGTGGACGCGGACAGCGCCCAGGCCGCGCGCCAGAAGCTCCGGGCCTCCCGGATATACCCGGTTTCCATCAAGGAAGTCTATGAGACCGAATCGCGGCAAAGCGCCCGTATAACCGAATGGCTCCGCCCCTTTTCCAACCGGGTCAGCCAGGGCGAGCTCTCGATTATGACCCGGCAGCTCGCCACCCTTCTGGGGGCCGGATTCCCGCTGGTTTCCGCGTTAAACACCCTGATTCCGCAGACCCGCTCGGCTGTATTAAAGCGCACCATCGCCCAGATCAAGGATTCCATTGAGGAAGGCAGCAGTTTTGCCGCCGCGCTCGGGCAATATCCGGAAACGTTTTCCGATATTTACGTCAATATGGTCGGCTCCGGGGAATCCTCGGGCACGCTGGAACTGGTTTTAAACCGGCTGGCCGATATCACAGAACGCCAGCAGGCGATTTCCCAGAGCGTCCGCTCGGCCATGGCCTATCCGCTTTTGATGCTGTTTGTGGGCACCCTGATCCTGGTTTTTCTGCTGACCTACATTGTCCCCAGCATTACCGCGATTTTTACGGATATGGACCAGGCCCTGCCCCTGCCGACCCGGGCCCTTATCAGCACCAGTGACTTTCTGAAAAACGCATGGTGGATCATTTTAATCGGCCTTGTCGCGGTTTTCATGGTGGGCCGACACGTGAAACAGACCGACAAAGGGGGCTACGCCTTTGACAGGCTTGCCTTGCGACTCCCGATGCTGGGCACTTTGAAAACCAAGCTGGCGGTTGCACGTTTTTCCCGAACCCTTGGCTCGCTTCTGGAAAACGGGGTTTCGCTGATGACCGCCCTGGGCATCGTGAAAAACATCGTGGGCAACCGGTTGATTGGAGACGCCATTGAAAATGCAGCGCTTAACGTGGAAAAAGGGGGGAGCCTGGCAACATCGCTCGAAACCGCCAATGTCTTGCCGCATATCTCCATCCAGATGATCCAGGTGGGGGAAAACAGCGGGGAACTCGAGGCCATGCTCGGCAAAATCGCCGATATTTACGAAAACGAGGTCGAAGCCACTGTATCATCCATGACCGCCCTGCTCGAACCCCTTATCATCCTGTTCATGGGAGTCGTGGTCGGCTTTATCGTGCTTTCCATATGCCTGCCGATTTTCGAAATGAACCAGATGATCGGGTAACGCTCGGATCCTTTCTGCAAACCGGCGCCATCAGGACCTTGCGCCCCTGGCGGGTCTTGCCGATTGCGTAAGCTCCCTGTAGTGATGCTTGTCGTTTGCAAAGGTCATCCCGTCTTCCATGGTGATCCGGCCGTTTTTGTAAAGCCCGGCAAGCTCGATATCAATGGAGGCGAAATCCTCGGTGCCCTGCTGCATCTGGCTGCGGATCTGGTGCGTTTTACCTTCCCGGATGATGTTTTTGACGCGGTAGGAATTGACCAGCCGCTCCAGGGCCAGCACCCGTCCACTGCGGTCCTTGAGCGGCACCAGGCGCTGGGCCACGGACACGATCATGGCATCGGCAAGCATCATACGGATCAGGGTCTGTTTGTGCGGCTCAAACATCTGGATGGTGTTTTCAATGGCCACCGTGGCATTGCCCGCATGCATGGTGGTAATCACGAGATGCCCGGTATATGAGGCCTGCAGGGCGATTTCAAAGCTTTCCTTGTCCCGCATCTCGCCGACCACGATGACATCCGGTGCCTGGCGCAGCACGGATTTCAGTCCGGAATAAAAACTGGGGGTGTCCACCCCGACCTCCCGCTGGCTGATATTGCTCTTCTTGTGTTTGTGCAGAAATTCCACAGGGTCTTCCAGGGAGATAATGTTGCTGCGCTTATTGTTATTGATCATGTCCACCATGGCATACAGCGTGGTGGATTTGCCGTGTCCCGCCGGTCCGCTGACCACGATCAGCCCGGAGGGTTTCAAAGCATAATCCATTAACCACGGCGGAATGTTTAACTCCGAAGCCGACGGAATGGCTTCGATCACCGGCCGCACGGCAAGGGCCGCGGAATTTCGCTGCCTGTAGGCGTTGACCCGGAATCTCCCGATTTCCGGGTAAGTCACGGAAAAATCAACCTCGTTGTGCTCAAGATACGTATGCCATGTTTTATCGGGCATCATTTCCCGGGCGTATGCCTCACAGTCCGCGGGTGTCAGCGGGGGTGCGGCCAGGCGCTTGAGATTGTTCACAATGCGCAGCGAAGGCGGCGCCCCGGCCGTTAGGATCAGGTCGCTGGCCTTCACGCCCACGGCTTTTTTCAGCAGGGCCACCAGGCGGGTGCCGGTTTTATTCCCTTCCCTTCCATAATTGCACTGCTGCTCGAGTTCCTTGCCGCTGAGCCTTTTCGTGGATCTGCCTGCCAGCATTTCACATGCGGTATCCATCATAAAGGACGGCACCACCACGGGATCGATTTTTTTGCCCAGCCGGAATTCAAGTTCGCTGACAGTAGTCAGATCCTTTGGATTCACCATGGCCAGGGTCAGCCGGTTTCCCTGTACCGCAATTGGAAGTATTTGTTTTTCCTTGATTTTATCGGTAGGAATCAATCCGGTCACTTGGGGCTCAATTTCCTGGTCAAACAGATTTACCGCAGGTACGCCGAATTGGGACTGCAAAATACCGAGCAGTTCCTCGATGGTCACATGTCCGAGTTCCAGGAGAATGGAACCGATATGCTCTCCCACCTGGCTTTGACGCTTTAACGCTTCGTCGAGCTGGTTCCTGGTGATAAGCTCCTGGTCCACCATGAACTCGCCCAGGCGCATTTTTCCAACCGCTGTTGATGCTACAGGCGGGTTTTGATAATCAATTGGTTTGTTCATTTTCTGTCTCCCCCAGCTGTCCATTAAAATCGATAACAAAACGAAAGCATGACCGCCTCCGGCCGGACTTCCAATGAAAGCGGCGCCCGCCGGTTAACCGGCAGCCGATCGATGTATTCCCTGTAGTTTTTCCGGTTATACTTATGCGCGCTGGAAATCGAGCCGACCATGCTTCCGCCGTAGAATCCCAGTCCGACAAATCCTGTAATGCCGCCCAAGGCATACAGGTCCTCGTCAAAGCTCTCCCAGGATGCCGCAGCCAGTCCGGCGGTCACAAGAAACGCTGTCAGGGCTTCCCGATACCGGCCGGTGTAAAGATATCCGCCCCCGGGGACGATGGAAAGCACACCTGAGAGAAACGGACTCCGGGTCGAAATCTCGTCCTGCCGATCCAGATGGGCAAGGATTTTTTCCACCTGAAAATTCGGGCGGTTCTCCGGGCTGATGGATTCAAACGCCGCTTTTGCCCCGGCGATGTCTTGCAAATCAAGCCGGATCCGGCCAATCCGGTAATATGCCCGGTCCCGGACGTAAGGATCCTTTGCTTCAGATCGGATCCGGTTCAATATGTACAGGGCATCTTCGGTATTGCCGAGCTTTACGTGACAGCGGCTGATCATGAACCGGGCCTCAGTGGCCGGTTCTGTACCGCCGAACTGCGCGGTTACTTTTTCAAACGCGTCAATGGCCCTGGCATAGCGCTTCATGTGAAAATAGGCCGCACCCGCCTGGTACGCCGCCTCGGGTGCGCGCGCATGATCGGGAAAAAAATGAACAAACCGTTTAAACTCGGTTGCAGCAGCCCGATAATCGCCATTGTCAAAGTTTTCCCGGGCAAATTCCAATACCGCCTCAGGGGCCAAATCAAGCCGGCTCGCCCCGGCTTCCGGCAGAACCGGCCCGGAAAACAGGCACGCGCATATCAGCGCGATCCCTGCTGCCTTCAACGGCGAAAACAAACGAAACCGCCTGTTTCCGGCCGGGCGTGTCGCAGCGCGTGCGGCCTTAACTCTGGGTGACACGAAGGACTTCCTCAATTGTGGTCACCCCCTTTAATACCTTGGCAATACCGTCCTGGTAAAGCGTTGTCATCCCGAACCGGACAGCCTCGTTTTTGATGCGGTGCGAGTCATAGGTTTTCAGGACCAGGTTCTGCAGGTTCGAGTTTAACTCCAGAATCTCGTATATACCCACGCGTCCGCGGTATCCGCTGTGAAAGCATTTGCTGCAGCCGGTGGCCCGATATAAGACCGATTGGCGGGCCGTTTCCGGATCAAGGCCCAGGCGCTCAAGGCTGGCGGCATCCGGGGTGTATGGCTCCCGGCATTCATGGCAGAGCACCCGGACCAGTCGCTGGGCGATGACTGCGATGACCGACGAGGAAATCAGAAACGGTTCAATGCCCAGATCCACCAGTCGGGTAATGGCACTGGCCGAATCATTGGTATGCAGGGTGGAAAAAACCAGGTGCCCGGTCAGGGCCGACTGCACGCCGATTTCCGCGGTCTCCAGATCCCGCATTTCCCCGATCAGGATCACATCCGGATCCTGCCTGACAATGGAACGCAGGCCTCTTGCAAACGTGAGCTCGATTTTGGGATTGACCTGGATCTGGTTGACGCCCTTTAACTGGTATTCCACCGGATCCTCGATGGTAATTATGTTGACATCCGGGGAATTGATGCTCGAAAGAATGGCGTACAGCGTGGTGGTCTTGCCGCTTCCCGTCGGCCCGGTCACCAGGATAATTCCGTGGGAATAGCTGATGAGCTGCTTGATCTGCTCGAGTTTTTCCGGGGCCAGGCCGATCTCGGAGAGCTGGAACAACGATCCGGATTTGTTCAGCAGCCGCATGACCACCCGCTCGCCGTACTGGATGGGAATGCTGGAAACCCGGATATCAATGTTCTGATTGCCGATCTTCACTTCAAACCGGCCGTCCTGGGGAAGGCGCTTTTCCGCGATGTTCATCCTGGCCATCACCTTGATCCGCGATACCAGGGAAGGCTGCATCCACTTGGGCGGGGTGAGCAGGTCATACAGGATGCCGTCGACCCGGTAGCGGATCTTGAAGCTGTGCTGTGCGGGCTCGATGTGGATATCGCTGGCACCGATCTTGACCGACTGGGAGATGACGTGGTTGACCAGTTTAATAATCGGGGCATCACTGGTATCATCCAGCAAATCGGCGGTTTCCTCGATCTCGCTGATAATATTGCCGCCGTTATCCGCCATGTCTGCCACCAGTTGTTCAGCCGTATCCCGGCTGCTGTCATAGGCCAGGTTGATCAGTGAATAAATCGCATCCCGGGTGGAGACCACAAGCTCGAAATCGTGAATGTCCAGGATTCGAACCAGGTCATCGAGCTGTTGGAAAGCAGAAGGATCATTGACCGCGATCACGATCCTGCCGTCACTGCCCGCCCCGCTTTGGCCGCTTGCCTGGCGGATCGGCACCATGGCATATTTTTTCAGAAACTGGATCGGCACCTTTC
>Ga0182239_1000560_pt1 | contig 13509 bp, 16 predicted proteins | sample hydfrate6_PW_210_FD_132456 | JGI IMG/M metagenome (GOLD analysis project Ga0182239, IMG submission 132456) | Subsurface microbial communities from deep shales in Texas, USA - hydraulic fracturing test 6_PW_210 | ecosystem: Environmental > Aquatic > Deep subsurface > Shale gas/oil reservoir >...
CCGGGATCAACAAACAGCGAATACGCATCAGGATACTTCTCAATCACCGCCCACATATCCGGGGCCTTCTGCGGAACCTTCATAACTACCAATCCGTTAGTTTCTGGTAGTTTCTGGTATTTATTGGAATAAATAGATTACTACCAATTTGGTAGGAATTGGTAGTTTTTGGGATGAATAGATTGATAGAGTGGAGGATGAAATTTGTAATTAAAGAAAGCCAAGTTCACCTTCTCCGAGGCCTATATTTAGCCCATACCTGATCCAAATCAATTTCTTTTAATCTGTCATTAATAAAGTGAATTGCGTTTTGCGAATAACGCCCAAACTTAGATTTTCCAATTTTAATCTCTTTAAAATATGTAGGGTCTTCTTTCAAACCAAGACATTTAACCAGTGCAGTGAGCTTTGGAGAAGTTAAACCCACCTTTTCAGCTAATTTCTTATGTCCTAAATTGTAATAATCTAATTCATTTACACGTCTGGTTGCTATAGCAGTAGCATCTGGAGTGCCTTCAGGTACTAAATGAATTGGAAGTCCATCTTTCTTAGTTAGCTTCAGTGATAAATTGTGTTCTGTCTCCTCTGATGCAAATTTTACTGATGCAACATTCGGAAAAATAGTTTCCCATGGTTCATCATCCTTTACTTTTTCTGTAATTTCAATCAATTTTTGGTCACTTGGTTGTAGAGTATTCCCATTCAGGGTACTTTCAAATATTGCTAAACTTCTCAATTTATTAATTGCTTCAGCCTTACGCCTTTTATTTGGCATTAATAACTTTTTGATTTATTTTATTTAATTTTCAAATAAAAGTTCAATTTCCAGCGGTGGAGTAGTAGAAAGAGGTGGAACCCTTTTGGGCAACTCTTTTCCAATATCTTTATTGAAAATATTTTGAAGGATATTACAATATAAAGTAAAATCAGTTTGAGATTGCAAATAAAATGAGGCTGGGGATTTGATTTTGTTTCATGTTTATCATTCAACAACCTGCACCCACGAACGCCTTGATTTGAGGGATGAGCGCCTGGATTTTGCTGCCATTGTTGAGACGCTGATACACTTTCTCAATGTCAAACCAATTTCCAGACACCACTATAATCTATCTCCACTTTTTCCAGTTTGTGAACCACTGTACCCGGCGTGAAGCACAAATTTGATGGTGCAATACGTTTGCCCGGCTTTTTGTGCGTTTCCCTCTGCTGGTTATCTTTGTTCTCTTTGTATCCTCTTCCAGAAATCAATTCGATATCACCACAAAATTGATATTTTTCTGAATACCATAAATGGGATAAAATCGGGTTTTCATCCATATGTTCTATACAAACCTTATCCTTTGAATTCATGTCAAATTTAAAACACAATTCGAGGGGTTGAATATGACTTGGATCTAACTTCTCAATTTTGCCAAATCCATAGTTTAATTCCCCTCCAACAAAAATTACCTTGAACGGATCTTCATCGTCTACAGTAATTTTTCCATCAGTGTCTACCTGGATATTTTCTGTAATTTCATTTTTTGAAAAATCTTTTTTAATAAACATTTTGCCAAAAATACGTGTATTTTTAATCCCTGATTTTGATTGATACTTTGGTCTGATGAATTCAATATCATGGAGTGATTCGTCTTTTGCCGTACCGGTGGTGGGTTCAACTTCGGTTGAAATAAGGCTTCCAATATATCGATTCTGAAATTGAGAGACTAACATATTTCCATATTTAAGGCCCTCATCCGAGTACTTTGGAACCAATAATGGATTGTTGTCAGAATCTCCGTCATAAATATAAAAATAAGTGAATTTCACATTATTTTTGAACCAGCTCCCCACATCGTAATAATTTTTGGGAGTTGGATCATCAAACAATTTCTCTGTTAATACCTTTGTATATGCACCCCAGAAATTCCTGCCTGGAACGTAGTATCTTGTTGGATTTATTACTGATGCTTTACCTGGTAGATAACCAATGTGAACAGGACTTTTCAGTTCATAAAACAGGTCAATTTGGTGCCAGTTCATGATTTATCCCCTGATTCTGGAAGTGCTTTAGCGTAATAACGAGCATAAAGCAGGGTTTGCTCCATTATTTTTTTGAATAGAAAGAGCTTATCGATGTCTTTTGATATTTCGATTAGCCAATCTGTCAATTCTTTAATTGATTTATCTCCCTGCGGTGGAGCCATAAAAGGTTTGAGTTCATCTTCTTTAATTAATTTGATGAAAGATGAATATATATTGCTGGCAATATCACTATCCTTTTTTTTCTTCTCTTCGAGATATAAAAACAAAGCGTATGGACCGTTTTCCTGAAGCACACCCAAGGCTTTTGTAATAACGTTCTCATCATCTTTTTTAATGTTAGCACTTTCAAGGATATTCTGCCCGTACTTCATGCAGAGGTAATCAAGATTTTGCATCTTCGTCATCCCCCTGCACAAGGATTTCCAGCCTTCCAAAGCCTCTGGTACCCATACCGCCGATTCCCAGCATTTTCAGATAGGGATATGTTTGTTCCAGAAGGCGTGAGATATTCAGATCATTTGAATCTTTCCTGAAATCTTCACCTATTTCAAATCCTAAAATCGTGCCTCTTGGAATTGCCTCATAGGTAAACAGTGCTCCATCTTTTGCAGCACCAGTTTCAGGGTCAATACTTACTGATGTTCTTACTTCCAGATTGTCGTTTACAATATGGCTGAAAAGTTTTTCTGATATCATTACAATGTTCTTACCATCTAGTTTTGAGGGGAATTTGAATTCTGAGCCCTCGTTTGTCTTTGTAGCTTCAAGCATTAGCCAGCCGAGGGTTATGATAGAATTCTTGCCATTAATTTCTTCAAGCCCCTGAAGTACACAGACCTCATCATTTGCCGAAGGGACGTTGATCTTTATTCCTTTTTCTCCATTTTTACACCAGTATTCCAGTAACTCCCTCGTGGTAATCCAAACAGTTCCATAAATCGAGTTTACCGGGAAGAAAATAATATGACCGTCGTAGAATCTGAGTATTCCTGCTTTTTCCTCGGTTCCAAAAATTGCATCAATGTCGTATCCATTTCCTCCATTTTGATCTTTTATAATCTCTGCATATGCCCTTATTACCCCTGCCAAAGATGTCCCCGGTATTTTGGGAACACCGATTGTCGGGTCCCTTACAATACTGTTGTCCACCCTGCCGAGCTGGTATCCGCCTGCACCTATGTGTATGGGGTCAAGGGCAAAGGCAAATTTCTTTTCAGGGCTTTTTTCATTATTCATCTTCTTCGCCTCCGATTTTTACTTTTATTACATGATTATAAAGCTGAATGGTATCGACCAGCAAACCTGAATCAATTACATTCTCAACAAATGACCTGTTCTCAGGCGATATCTCATTCCATTTTTTCGGGGTAAAAGCGTCGATAATCACAGCTTTTGCAAATTCATTAAAGACTTTGTTTCTGTCAGGGTATTCTGGATATTCCCAGCTTTCAAGTTTTGATATCAAAGCCTGTTCAATTCTGTTTACCTGAGTTCTGGAAAGTCCGCCCAGAATGTCATGAAGTCTGAGCATGTCTTTTATCTGGTGGAATTTATAAGGTCTGGGTTTTTTCCAGCCATATCTTATGCTTTCCCTCGCCGGCTTTTCTCCGTTTCCATAAAAGATCCTTCCCCTGTCAGCAGTGCCGCCGAGGAAATCAAAATCAAACCATCCCGGGCTCAGATAAAACATCTCGCCGTCTTTGATCGGCGCCAGTTTTTCAGGGGATACCCCATCGTCTGTGGGATAATAGCCGTAATAGGGGTCTGATCCTGAGTCATTCACATTCCAGTATGGTTCCATCTCATATAGTTTATTGAATCCGTCATGGTTATTGAGCATTTTTGAAGCTGAACCCAAAAGCACATACAGCGGAAATTTCTTGTTGGCTGCCAGAACGCTAACATTCAATGGAAGTTTGCCGTAGACTTTTGAAAACCATTTGTCGTAGAGGGATGTTATGATTTTAAGAACTTGAGGGACAGAAAAGGCAGGTACCAGCATCTGGAACTTGTATGGTGATTTGAGGAGAGTTATCGCCGGCGTATATTGCTCAGGTTCAATATTATTAATTTGGATATGGTATGGTTTTTGCTCTTTTCTATCTTCTTCATTTACTATCTTAAGTTTATCTGAATTTTCAACTGCCTTTTTTACAGCCTCCAGTCCTCTCAGTACTTCGTTTGTGGTTCCACTTCTGTACTCAAATTCCGATAGATTGGTTATGGTTGCAAAATATGTATCATTAATTTGAACAATCTGGAATCTAGCCGGGTTCAAACCGTTTATCTCAACGGCGTTCCATGTTGGTGGCAGGGGGAGGTTTTTCGGTAAATTAGAGGATTTGGTTTTTAAGATGAGTCTTGTTGCGGGTATTTGATTGATCTGCTCATGAATATTGTTTTGAACAGTTGTAATAAAATCCTGGGTTTCGGTCCATACCCTTCTCAATCTGGCTGGAGAGGGGTGTTTGTTAAAGAGATAGTTGAATAATTTATATTGTTTTTCACCAATTATTGTTGTGCGATTCTCAATATCTTCAATAGAATCCGTTAATTTTTGACCTTCAGGTGCTTCGCCCTTATTAAAAAACGTAAAAAAAGCATCTTTTTTTTGGGATTCTTTCTCGTTTGGTTTAGTAGCTATTACTTCCAGAAGTTTTATTGTATTTACAACATTCAATTCAGATATATCGTTTTTAACTATTCCTTTGTTTTTTAAAATAGAATTCTCTATGTTTTTTAGTTTTTTTGGGCTGTTCCTCAGATTATCAATCCAATCCTGAATTGTTTGTACCCACTGGCTCTGAAGCCATTTACCATTAAGCCACTCCTTTATTCCAAACTCTATCGAAATAAGTGCAACCCTGTTATTCTCATCTGCTGCCTCATTTACCCATATTGTTTCTGTATTATTTCTGTTATCAACCCATTTTTCGATTCTTCCACGGCGTCTTTCAAGACATACACCACAGGCGTCATCTTTTTCTTTTTTCACTCTTATCCTGCAAACAGGGCAGATATCATATTGTCCATTACGGTCTGGAATTTCAGATTCCAAAAGTGGATTATTGATATCTAAAGAATTTTTTGGTTCAAATTTATTTTTCTCATTCTGGATATACAATATTGCAGATTCTTTATCAATCCCTTTTCTTGTTTCAAAAAATTCCATCATCTCAGCAATTACGGCAGGTGATCTTCTCTCCTGGCTGAGTGCGCATACTGGCCACAGATCACCGTTGCTCTCTGCTCTGATAATATCAACCGCTTTTAGCATGCACTCTTTTGCCAGGTCTTCTGACTTACCAAAAGCTGGAAAAGTGAAGAAAATGCTGTCAGTATCTTCAAAGATGGTATTGCCGATGGGATATTTAATTTCAAAGTGATGTTTCAATTCCTTCTTTATTTCATTGATAATCTCCTGTCTATTCAGTGCATCTGCTGCTTTTCGTGCTTGGGACATAAATCTGGCGCCGTTCCAGAAAATACCAAAGACTCTCCATTTTTCAGTACTCGGAATCTCATTTTTCAGTACAGCTCTGGCAAGCTGCGTTTTGTAGAGAGATGCAGTTGAGAAGGAGTGGTCAAAAAGGGTAACATCATTTGCAGGAATTCTTGTTTCGCCGAGAGTGGGGATAAAAGCTTGTCTTGTGGATTCCAGAACTGAGTCCCTGAAGCATTCAATGTCTGTTTTTTGATTCAGATATAAGTCAAATATTTCCCTGAGTTCTTTATCCAGTTTCTTTATGCTGCAATCCATGCACATTAAATCTACTGTGGCTTTTTCTGTGCCAAAAACTGAAGCAATTACTGTGTTAGTTATGGGCTGTTTTTTCCTTACAATTCCTTTATCATCACCTGAATCAATACCATCACAACTGCTTAAAGTCGAAATCAGTTTGTTTGAATTCTTGCGCTCGTTATGATTCTATATTAATTCCAATATCGGGATTTTTTCGTTCTCGATGTCAACCTGCACTAACTTTAACTAATTTATTAATTCGGCGGATACTACGTGTTCATCTTCTATTTTCTCATGAAAATATTTAACGCCGCCCTCCAGACTCTTGGATTTAATAAACCTTGGATCAAGCTTTCCTATATCATGTAGCAGCGCCCCCACTTCTCCCTTCAGGATGTCTTCTTTTTTCACTTTCAGCCCATCAAGATTTGGAGTAGAACTCATTTAACCACTCCCATTTTGATCTCTTCATGCAGTTGTTCAAAGTTTTTGACTTTACCGGAAGCTATGTTTTTATTCTCATTTTTTCCATCCCACCATAGTGATAATTCCTCAAATATCTCGTGAATAACCCCAAATCCGGAAGTCTTTTTAGCAGAGAAGCCGTATTCAAGAAACATCTCCTGAAGTGCTTTTACTGTGAAATTCAAATCTTCTGTTACCTCTTCAAGCTTCCAGTCTTTACCTTTTGGATACGGGAAATAAAGCAGATAGAAATCACCTGTCTCACCGGCAGGGACCACTTCCATATCTATCGGTCCTCTAACTGGCGTTCTTGTTTCCCTGCTCAGAGGGGTTATGACATCTTTTTCCACTTTTCCTGTAAAAAAAGTGGGATAGAAATAGAGCCGCCCTTTTCTGGCATTTTCTTCTTTATTTGATTCTGGGCCGAATAATCTGTTTATTATTTCATTGTTAATATCGTCCACTTTTCTGGCTGCAAACCTGAGATTTCCTTTCCATGTTGACGGTGTGACCATGGGGCAGCCGAGAAGGCGGTCACGGAGGATGGGGTTGTTGGAGTAGCGAAATTCACTTTCATCTTTACTGGTGTATGATTTCTTAAGTTTGAATCTGATGTGCAAGAGCCAAGTATATGCAGGAAAAGTTTTGATATCTTTGTTATCAGGATACAACTCTTCCAGTTGTCTTAAGTCTGTCATTTTACTTTCTTTCAAAGACCAATAGGTTTCATCTAATTCATTTACAATTTCAGAAATATTTTTATTTCTAAATTCAAGCTGGAGTTTTATACTCTTTAATAAAATATCATTATATAATAAAGGATATTTCTTAATTTGCTCATTGAGATTGGCAGTGGCTTCTTTTAATTCCTTTTTCCTGTTTTTGTTCTTTGTATTTGATATCTTATTAGCTCTTTCTATTACAGATTCAGTTATGTTAAAGAATTCATTTTTAAGTAAAAAATCGTGGATTATCTGGTTATGTGGATCATTTATCATCTTCTTTCAACCCCAAAATGGTATTACCCTCATTGAAACTTATACTATTATTATCTAAAAACCACTGAATTCTCTGAAATTCAGAAGGATTTTTCGCATAAGCAAAATAACGAAATGGTCCATTTTTTGTATTGTAGAAATATCTTTTTGCAACTTTAGGCCCTTGCCCTTTTAGAAAAGAACACTCATCTTTTAGACCCTCTATATTTCCGTAATCCGGTTTATTGATGAAGAAAAAGTTTGAAAGGTTTGGATTATCTGCAGATGAACCCTTCTTTTTTAGATATGCTTTAAGGTCTTCTTTGTCAATAGTATAACTTCCTAAATCTGAAGATTTTATTTCAATCAGTCCATGGTTACCTTCTGCGATTTTACCACCAATGGCTCCATAGTCTGCTATGATATTTAGAGTTTTATTTAGAAGTGCCCACTCAACAGTGTTAATCTTTCTCAAAGGCTTAAATTTCAGCTTTACAGTATTTCCAGACTCATCTATTTCAAACCTGAACTTCCGTGCCCATCCAGTACAGCCAAATAGTTCACATGCATCACAGTGGCTATCTTTATCACAATTCGTATCTGTTGGGTCACATGCTGTACCGCCATACCCTCTTATTACCGCCTCATACCACCATCTCATTGAGCCTAATATTCCGGTTTCCCTTAATTCAGTATACTCCCTCTTTGCATTTCCAGTATATATCTCGGTGACTTTTTCAATTTCTACAATTTTCGAGTGCATTTCACTCATCTTCCACCACCCACACCCACGGATGCTCTTTAATCCTCTCAATCCGCCTTTGCACTTCCTTATCCAGCATCTTTGTTCTCCATTATATAATGAATCTCTTCTTTCAGTTCAGGAATGTCTTTTCTAACTACACTCCAGACCCTTTTCATATTTACACCGAAATATGCATGGAGATTGTCGGATTACCCTTTAAAATTACCCCTTAAATTCACTCCAAATCTGTCCACCTTTATATGAATTACAGGATTTCTTTTAAAAAATCTGCTTTTTTCACCACAAAACCATATTAACCCTTACCTCACTTTTCAACACGATTTTAGATAGCATACGCTACCAATGACATTTGCAAGCCACTTCACATCAACAACAATAGCAGTGATAATAAATTGAGCATTCACCTTCGGCAGCCACCAATATCTTGCTCTTGCTATCCCATGAAATCTCTTCATCTCAGCATTCTTTGGCTCAATATGAGCTCGTTCCTTCATATCATCCTTAAATCTTGAATTTTATTGTATTCCTTCGCCTTCATCATCAATTCAGGATATTTCCCTATGGTAATGGTCCTCCCCTCCTGTTTTGTGCATTGATCTTTTAATGAACACTGGTTACAGAATTCTTCCTTGAAATAGGATACTGTCGTCCCTTCCTTTTTATTATAATTTGAAATCATGGTTCTGTTCCCGGCAGGACATGTCACCCCAGATATATCCAGAATGAACTTATCCTGAGATATAAGTCCGGTTGGATTGAAGTCTTCTTTTAACGAAGCAACGACCGTAATTCCTCTCAATGACATCTGATACCTTTCTTCGGCACTTCTAAAGTGAGTATCTCCTCTAATCTTTTGAGGCTTAGAACTATTTTATGTTTTCATCCACAATAGGTAAAATTACATTTTCATCATAAGTATTACCTGCTGTCACGATGATGTTTGTCCCAGATCCATCATCTGACTTCATTACATTGCCCTTATATCCTGTGAAAGGTTTTGAATCTGATTTAGATCCATGTCTTGCATCTTTATCCACAAGACTCACTAATTTGTTCTCGACATGCTCATTTTTCTTCTGGACTTTACCATTTTCTCTGCTATGTTCTCATTTAGTATCTGGTTCAATTGCTCAATTTTCTGTTTGACTGGGGATGATTCCAGTTCTTCTGCTTTGGCCCTTATTGCTCTTGCTTCTTCAACTACTTCAACCAGTTTCGTTTTTTTCTCATCGGGTTTCAGTGTGTGCAGCTTCTCTTTTTTGTCAGCGGTCTTTTTGCCTCCCAGTTCCTCGAAAAGCTTTGTATCTACGGTTTCAATTTCGCCCCTTATCGATTTTATTCCCTGTCTTATCAAGCCAATGGTTCCGTGGATGGCAATGTTTGTTATCACATGCATAGCATCAACTGACTGATTTCCTTTTGCAAAGCCTGCATCTTCTATTTGTTTCAATATCACGAAGAATAGTATTTTCCATCTCTTTTCTCCAAGCCTGTCCCTGGAATCGCCCAGTGCACTGTGATCGTAAGATGAGTCTTCTATAGGGATTCCAATGAACCATTTTATGATCAGATTGTATCTGGCGGCATCTTCCATTTGTCTATCTGAATAGTTCATGAGGAATTGTACTATGGCTGAACGAAACATGATTTCGGGCAAGTTTTTCACAGGTCGACCTTGATTTTGCGAATAAAGGTCTTTGCAGGCTTCATTCACGAAGGAAAAATCAACTTGTTTGTTTATTCTGCATAAGATATGATCTTCAGGGATTAATTTTTCATAAACATCTGGTCCATATACAAAGGTTGTTTGGTGGTGGTTCTGGTGAGATGTGATATAAGTGCTATAGGATATTAATGCTTCGATGCGTAATGTTTTTCTTTGAAAAAAGGTGTATTGATGTTCAGGAAATTATATAAAATGAGTAAAAGTTATGTACTTTTCCGACAATCTCAATATAGCTTTGAAAAGCAGTTCCCAAGAATTTAAAAGTAAAATTATGAAAGTCTCGTTTCTATATTGGAAACTCGGCTTATTGTAAATTTCAATACAAGCCAACATGGCCGACTTTGAATTATCCCTTAATGCCCTATATGATCCCCTTAAATTCATAAATACTACCTCAAGACAGACGTATTCTTCCTGACATTAATTTTGGAAGAAGTAAATCCCGTATTAAAGATAATAATAAGGAATTTAAATTATTTAAAAGTGTTTTTTCAAATAGTGGATTCATCATAACATCCATTTTATCAATAGTTTCCATCGGAGGAACCAATACTAAACTTTCAGATAAGTGGCGGCGCTTAATGTGCCCCATAGTAGTTGTTTTGTCCTTTGCAATCCGTCTATATGCCGGAAGATGCTGCATAATCCAGAAATAGTAAAACCATTTTGGATAATGTTCAGAGGTTACTTTGAACAAATGTTGATTTAATGCACCCTTACCATGACTCCACAAACAGCATTCTAGACTCCCAGACCATGAAAATAAAACATCACCATCATCGATAATATATTTTTCATCAATATTCGGGCTTGCTTTGTCTGTAGAATCAGTTATTCCCTGCTTCAATTCCCTAATTTTGATTACAGGTAAGTAATCATCCCCCTCTGGAGGATATTTTTGCAAAGCCAATCCATTCAAAAAGTCTGCAATTTCATCTATTGATTTCACTTCCCACCCTCGTGGAATCTCCCCCAGCTCCGACTCCACCATCTCGCCGCCGCTGGATTTGTAGAGCTGCCCGTTCTCATCCGGAAACTCGAAATCGATGAACCATTGCTTGAAGATGGCCTGTGCGATCTGCTCGAGGGTGGCATTCATCCGGCGGTTGAGTTTGATTTTGTCGTCGAGGGAGGAAAGGATTTCAGCGATGGCGCGTTGTTCGGGGAGAGATGGAAATGGCTTCTTTAATTGAGACAAATATTTCCACGATGCACGTGGCATCCGAGTTCCTTCAGAAGATCGGGTTGCTTCTTCAATCATTTCATTGTTGGCGAAAAAATAAAACAGATATCCGTTATCGTAGCCTTTTTTTGAATCTATGACAAGAATGTCTGTAGAACAAACACCATCAAAATCAGGTCTAATTACTTTACGGAAATAGGGCCTAAGTTTACCAAATAATATTTGACCAGACCTGAACTGCAACTTATTACTTTTTACACAAGATGATGAACCAATTCCACACAACTTAAGCGTACCTTGTTCTATATGTTCAAGACCAACGTATTTTCTGATATCATCATCTGAAGGGGTAAATGGTTCTCTCACTAATTCACAAACATTATCGATTTTTTCCAAATTCCATTCTTCTTGAATAGAATTCGACGTGGCCAATTTGGTGTTAAGATCAGAGGACATGTTTATCAAATATTTTCGATTTTGTTTAGTATTTCATAGTGTTAGTCCGTAAAGTAATACCATACCCGACACTAATGATGAAAATAATCCTGAAAAAGTGTAAAATTCAGTTGGTAATGATGTCTTTGAAAGATATGATGCTAAACTAAGAATACCTACAACTGTCAGAATATTGATATAAATAACCAGCAAGAAAGGTAAATCTGAAAACGTATAATAAAATGATGTCAGTGCAACAGCATTAGAAAATATTGCTATTCGACCAACATAATATTTTTCTACAATTGCTCCAATAGCAATAAGTGTCAATGCAGGAAGTATATTAAATAACGTATTTGGTAATAAAGTTGCTAAATAAATATCCATCTTTTATAACATCCGTGTAATTTAAATTATAATTATAGAATCATTTTGTAGTTCGAATGAACGTATTAAGCTTTTCAGAGTACTGAACCAATAAATCATTAACATCTTTCATTGATTTAATTAATTCATCATACTCCGGGTACTCTTTTTGGATTTCCTGTGGGCATTTTCCCAAATTATCTTCTTTCTCTAATTCCTCAGCATACCATTTTCTGAATTTTGCCTGATAGGCGGTTAAATGAGGCCTCAACCCTTTATTCAGTATATCAATTGACATTTCAACCAATTCATCAGAATTATCATCTTTTAGGGATTTTCCAGAAAGTGTCTTGATTTCTTCTCTGGTTATTTTGAACAGGGCATACCATGAATCATATATTTCTTTGATAACATCTTGGTCAGGATCTATTGGTATGGCTGCTTTCCGGGTTACCAGTTCAGCATATATCCGGTGGGCAATCTCCAGATTGTCATAATTCCTTTCTACATGATAAGTACAGTTTAATATTCTGGTGTTTAATGTCAAATCAATAGAATCTGCCATAAAATGATGCCTATTATGAAAAACAAAAAAGATAAGGCCAACAATAAAGATTGTTACTATTAATGCTATGTAATTGACTTCTGCCCCTACTGAAAAACCGTTGTAATATATGTGTAGTAGCGAATTTGTATTATTCAACACCATCTTTCACCACTATGGTTACGTCTAAAAGAACTTCTTGAATTATTGGGGTTAACTTTATGCCTTACTTCGAAGGCATCATGAACCCATTTTTTGATTGAAGTCGGATTCTTTGACCAGCCATATATTTGTGCATAACCGGACTGTTGGTTATCATAAAGTCTAGGTGGAATAAGACCAGGAGTAAAATGGTCTCTATTATAATCAGGATGTGTTGGAAGCAATATTCCCAGTAAACCCGCACGTGAGTTTTTTTCTGTATTTCTTATACTGGAACCTATTTCCCAGTCAACATGTTTTCTTTTCCAGGTATCCTTACCAATCAATACGATTGTAACTGTCGGGTCTCTCAGATATTGGTCACGAACAATTTGCCTTATTCTTTCATCACTCAAATTCCCATCATCAATATCCCCTATTTGAACTGACCTATTTACTGATATATCAGATTGGCTTAATATTTTTTCAAACATATCCCTATAATACTGATCATTTGCATGATGATAACTGACAAAGATTTTATGCCTATCTCCCATATTTTCACCAATGCATAATAGAAATACTTATTGATAAAATTTTTGATATGTTATTAAAATTCATACCCAATCCCCTTCAAGTTCTCCTTAATCCTCTCTTCCAGCTCCCGGGACTCCTTAAACTGCTCCGCCAATTGAGTCGTCAGCCGCTCCATCTTCTCCTCGAAGGGCTCATCGTCCTCTTCCTCCTCGGCAAAGCCCACATAACGGCCCGGGGTCAGGATGTGGTCGTGCTTTGCGATCTCCTCGAGATTTGCGGACTTGCAGAAGCCCGGGACATCCTTATACGTAACTCCGACATCCTCTCCGCGCCAGGCATGGTAGGTGTCGGCGATTTGCTTAATCTCCTCATCCGTGAGTTCCCGGTGGGTGCGGTCCCGCAAGAAACCCATCTCCCGGGCATCGATGAACAGCACCTCGCCCCGGCGGTCCCGGAACTTGTTATTCTGCTTGTCACGAGTCACAAACCACAGGCAGGCCGGGATGCCCGTATTGTAGAACAACTGGCCCGGCAGGGCTATCATGCAATCCACCAGGTCCGCCTCCACGATACTTTTGCGAATCTTCCCCTCGCCTGCGGTA
>Ga0182239_1000561_pt1 | contig 13509 bp, 11 predicted proteins | sample hydfrate6_PW_210_FD_132456 | JGI IMG/M metagenome (GOLD analysis project Ga0182239, IMG submission 132456) | Subsurface microbial communities from deep shales in Texas, USA - hydraulic fracturing test 6_PW_210 | ecosystem: Environmental > Aquatic > Deep subsurface > Shale gas/oil reservoir >...
GAAGAAATTCTGGTCAGACTTCATACCGGTGAATATTTAGCCATGTTCCGGGACATTACCGAGAGGAAGCAGGCTGAGGAGGAAAAGGAAACTCTCCAAAAACAACTGCTTCAAGCTCAGAAAATGGACTCCATTGGCCGCCTGGCTGGGGGTGTAGCTCATGACTTGAACAATATGCTCCTGGTCATTCTGGGGTATGGTGATTTGCTGTTAGCCGACCCGGAGCTGAATGATGGGCAAAAAAACATTGCCGAGCTTATCCACCAGGCGAGTGAGCGCAGCAGGGATCTGGTGCAGCAACTCCTCGCCTTCAGCCGCAGGCAGACCTTGAAGGTGGAAAATCTGGATGTAAATCAAGTCCTTTCAAACTTTGAAGTCTTTTTGCACAATGCCATACGGGAAGATATCATAATCGATTTCAAACCCGGGGCCGGCCTCCAGGCCATTCGGGCAGATCGGACTCAGTTGGAACAGATCGTCCTTAATCTGGCCATCAATGCCCAGGATGCCATGCCCAGGGGAGGGACCATGACCATAGAAACTCATATGGCAGACCTGAAGGATATTCATGCGGCCAATCAACTGGACCTGGAACCAGGATACTATGTCCTGCTCACTGTCAATGATACTGGCCAGGGCATGGACCAAGAGACTCAGGAAAATATCTTTGAACCGTTTTTCACTACCAAGGCTCCAGGAAGTGGAACAGGACTCGGCCTGGCTTCGGTTTATGGAATTGTGAAGCAACACCTTGGGAATATCCTGGTTTCAAGCGAGCCCGGGCAGGGAACAACCTTTACTATTTATATTCCTGCAGCGGAAAATATGCAGGCAAATGAAGAACCGTTTACTGAGGGACAAGGAAATTTTCGGACCCTGGATGTGCGGGGACGGGAAACTGTAGTTGTTGTCGAGGACAACGATATGGTCCAGGAACTAACAGTGAGTGTGCTCAAAGAGCATGGTTACAACGTGCTCTGTGCTTCGAGTGGAGCTGAATGTCTCCAGCTGCTCAGCAAGCAGGCGCATCCAGTTGATCTTTTGCTCACTGATGTGGTCATTCCGGACATGGACGGGAAAACTTTGTATGACCAGGTGGTGCAGAGCCTCCCCGCTGTGAAGGTCATCTATATGTCTGGATATACGAAGGCCTTCATCAGTCACCATGGAGTTCTGGAAGAGGAGGTTGCATTTCTCCAGAAGCCCTTCTCGGTCCAGGATCTGTGCATGAGAGTAAGAGGTGTCCTGGATGATAAATAACTTATACAGGACACACTTCACACTGGGCTCTTGTCTGGATGGGGGGTGAATGTTAATCATGACAGGCTACAGGAGCTGCACTCTGTAAGCCTGGAGTCTGGCGACCCCAGGCGACAAAGACAACGCCGCACAAGTTGTTTTTTGTTCATACGGGCCTGGAACATATTCACTTAAAAAATAAAACGTATAGGAAAAGATGCCTCTGCTCACAGCATCGCAACTCTGCTTGAACTTCATAGGGACCCCGATCTTGGATCATGTGGATGTGCATATCCATCCCGGCGACCGCCTGTGTCTTATGGGACGCAATGGAGTGGGCAAGTCCACACTCATGCATATCTTAAGTGGCACGCGTGTTCCGGATTCCGGAGTGGTGCACTGGTCGCCGAATGTGGAAGCAGCCAATTTGCCTCAGGAAATTCCGGCGGCTAGAATGGAGACCAGCGTCTATGCCCTTGTGGCATCAGGATTGGGCCGGCAGGGTGAGAGCCTGGTGGCCTACCAACGGCAGCTCGCTGCCCTGGACAACGTTCAGACCAGGGATATGCGGGCTCTGGAGTCTGCTCAGCACGAGGTGGAGCGCCACAACGGATGGGACGCCGAGCGGAGAATCCAGGAGATGCTCACCCGGCTAAAGCTGGATGGAGCAGGTTCGACCAGCAGCCTCTCCGGAGGGGTCCTGCGGCGGGCGCTGCTGGCCAAAGCCCTGGTCGGAAGCCCGGATATCCTGTTTTTGGATGAGCCAACCAACCATCTGGACATGCAATCCATCCAGTGGCTGGAAGATTACATCCTGCGCCATGTGCCGACCCTGGTCTTTGTCACCCACGACCGGGCCTTTCTGAGCCGGGTAGCCAATGGGATTTATGAGCTCGATCGAGGGAATCTGACCCGGTGGTCATGTGATTATGCCACGTATTGCCAGCGCAAGGAAGCAGCTTTGGCCGCAGAAGAGGAGAAGTGGCGGCGTCAAAACCAGCGTTTGGCTGAGGAGGAAGCCTGGCTGCGCAAGGGGCTCAAGGCTCGGCGGAAGCGGAATATGGGTCGGGTTCGGGCTCTGGAAAAACTGCGCCGCGATTGCCGGGAGCGGCGGCAGCGAGAAGGTCAGGCCCGTTTGGTCATCCAGGAAGCCAGGCAAAGCGGGCGCGTAGTGGTGGAGGCAGAGGAAGTCAGCCTGGGCTATGGCCAGTCTGCGGTGATCAAAGATTTTTCCCTGGTCATTCAGCGCGGGGATAAGATTGGAATTGTAGGACCCAATGGGTGCGGCAAGACGACCTTGCTGCGCGGGCTGTTTGGTGATTTGACTCCGAAGAGTGGCAGTTTCCGGCAGGGGACCAATCTGCATGTCGCCTATTCGGACCAGATGCGGGAGACCCTGCCCCCTGAGGCCCCGGCCCGGAAGATCATAGCCCATGGAAATGACTTCCTGGATGTTGGCAACAAACGCCAGCATGTTGTGTCCTATCTGCGCGATTTTCTGTTTACTCCGGAACGGTCCCAGGTGCCCAGCAAACTGCTTTCCGGGGGAGAGCGCAATCGGCTTTTGTTGGCTGCGTTGTTCGCCAAACCGGCCAATGTGTTGGTCTTGGATGAGCCGACCAATGACCTGGACAGTGAGACACTGGAGCTTCTGGAAGCCAGACTTGTGGATTTTGAGGGGACTGTCATTGTAGTCAGCCACGACCGGCAGTTCCTGGAAAACGTCGTCACTTCGACATTGGTTTTCCAAGGCCAGGGCCAGGTTGTGGAATATGCCGGGGCTGTCCCGGATTGGGGACAACTCTGGAATGAGTCAGGCGGGGACCAGGTTCAAAAGGTTAATAAAAAGAAAGTATTGAAAAAAGCGGAGCCAAAAGCCAGGCTTCGGAGGTTGTCCTTTCAAGAGGCCCGGGAGCTGGAACGGCTTCCGGAGGAGATCGAGGCCAGGGAAGAGGAGCTGGTCCAGCTGCATGCGGACATGGCCGGGGAAGATTTTTACCGCCAGGATGAGGGCTTGATCAAACAGGCTATAGATCGCCTCACTTCTTTGCAGCAAGAGATTGAAGAGGTATATGTGCGCTGGGAAGAATTGGAAAGTATTCGGCAAAATCAAGAAGGAAAAGGATCATGATCGAGAGTTACTCTTTCGGTCGAATGAAAATTCAAGGCCGGGTGTTCACTGACGATGTTTTGATCGGCAAAGAGGATGTCATTTCACCGTGGTGGAGAGAGCGGGGACATGCTGTAACGATCAGGGACCTGGATGTGATACTTGGCTATAAGCCGGAGATTATCATCCTTGGCCAGGGGGAACCCGGAATGATGAAAGGCACCCAGGAACTGCAGGCCCATCTCCAGGCATTGGGCATTGAGTTCATCCAGGTCCGGACCAAGAAGGCGATTGAGCTGTTCAACCGATATCTGGAGCAAGGGAAAACGGTTTGCGCCGGATTTCACCTGACCTGTTAATTGGTCTTCGATCCGCCGGATCAGGAGATATTCCCTTAGAAACAGGGTTACTGCCAATCCAGATAGCCGGGCCCACCCAAGGCCCTGACCTGGGCTTTTATTTGAGAGGCTCTTTTGTGCACGTATTCAGAAGGATGAGCCGCAGACATGCGTTTCGGACTCGGCAGTACAGCTGCCAAAAGTGAGGCCTCATGGAGTGAGATCTGGGCTGGGCGTTTGGCGAAAAACAAACGACTCGCTGCCTCCACCCCATAGACCCTGGGCCCGAACTCCACAACATTGAGATAGACCTCTAATATTCGGCGTTTGGGCCAGGTCAGCTCGATAAGTATGGTGAAATACGCTTCCAGGGCCTTGCGCAACAGGCTGCGACCGGGCCACAGGTACAGGTTCTTGGCCAGCTGCTGGGAAATCGTGCTCGCCCCGCGAGGTTGATCGCTCTCTTCCCGCAGTGCCTTCATAAGTGATTGGAAATCAAAACCATGGTGATCCGGGAACTTCTGGTCTTCGGCCGCAACCACGGCGATGGGAAGTACACCCGAGATCTGCTCCCAGGGGATCCAGTGGTGGTGAACAGGCTTTTCATGTCTCAGTCGATCCTGGAGAATAAATGAAGTTGTAGGTGGTGGGAGCCACCTCCAGGGCAAGGTCACGGCAATGCTCAGGACCAGGAGCAAGCAAACGGCTCTCGCAGCCCAAGACCACAGAGGTCTGTTCCCGGGCGTGGGAAAGAGCTTTGGCAGACGAATTCTGGACCTGCACAGAAGTGTATGCATCACTGGAGATACGTCCTGGCTCCGGCAAAGCTGTTTTGGTAATATGGGCTTTTCAAAGAGCTGGTCCGGACGGTTTTCCCTCTGCCCGGGGCGTGAATAAAACGGCCGTTCCCTGCATAGACCCCGACATGGGAAACCTTTTTCGAATCTGAGGGGGCGAAGAAGACCAGATCACCCTTGGTTAATGTGTTGCGGCTGATCGCAGTGCCTGCTCCGTATTGTTGTCTGGAGGTCCGGGGCAGATCAAGTCCGTTGAGCCGGTATACAGCCATGGTCAGACCGCTGCAGTCAAAACCCTCTTCAGCTCTTGTTCCACCCCACTGATAGGGCAGGCCGAGAAAACCTTTTGCTGTCTGCACAAGCTTTTCCCGCAAGTATCCATTGTCCCGGGCTTTGGACTTGGCCACTGAAGAGTCCTGGGGTCTGACGATATAATAGGCTGTGATATACCCTGAATCAATTAATTGCCGGGCTCGGGATTCTGCGGTCTTCCTGGTGGCAAAATTGCCGAAACGCACCTTATACAGACCCGAGGGATGGTGGAAGTAATAGGGTTCCAGACCAAAACCATCAAGTTTTTCGGTCAGTCGCACGGCATTGTCCGCCTGGGAAAAAGCCCCGGCCTGGATGGTATAGCCAAGGGATGGGAGTTGCCTGGTATGGCCCTTGGGGGCTTGCGGTCCTGGTGTCTGCTTGGTTCCGCAACCGGACAACAGGCTCAGAACGCAAAGCATGCAGAACAGAATCAGGGGAAGCTGAAGCCCTGGACTGGCCTGGAATGAATTTCCTTTAAGCCGGTTCTGTGTCTTTATACCCGGGGTCATATAAATATTGAATATGCAAAGGAGGTTGAATTGAGTAAGGCCCAAGATATAGATCCTGGAGTCAAAGCGTCAATCTTCAAGGCGGTGGAAAAAGAGCCGTTGGCCCAAAAACTGAATATGCGCCTTTTGGATTTAGAGTTGGGTTACTCAAAGGTCCAAATGCCCTATGATCCTGAATCTATGGCCAACATTTACTCCCGAGCCCACGGCGGGGCAATATTTTCCCTGATTGATGAAGCGTTTGAGACTGCAAGCCAAACCGGGGGTTTTATAGCCGTGGCCTTGAATGTGAACGTGACCTATATCAAGAGTCCGGCAAGCGCAATGACCCTCGTGGCAGAGGCAAAAGAAATAAGCTGTTCGCGGAAAACTGCTACGTATGATATCAGGGTAACTGATGCAAGCCAAGAGCTTGTGGCCGTTTGTCAGGCCGTTGCCTATAGAACGGGAAAGCCAATTCCCCAGATATAATCATGGGTGTTCAGTCCCGCCATGGCGGGACTGAACACCCATGACAGGCCGCTGTTGTCGAGATACAGAGTATTTCAACTTGAACTATTGACAATGAGATGCAGAACCAAAAAGTCTTGCTCATGACTCGAGGACCTTGCTTTTGGTCCCGCGGCGTTTTCACCTCTTGGCCTGTTCAATTATATCCATGATGGCCTGATAGGAGGCCTGCACGGATTGGGCGAAGTCAGCATCCCCAATCAGGTCCTGGATAAGGTCCTGTCCATAAACCAGCATCCTGATTTGCAGAGTGCCGTTTTTGCTGAAGGTGGTGATGAACTTGGGCATGAGCGCGGCCCGCTCCGGATTTTTGCTTAAGCTGCCAGCTGCTTTTTCCGGGTTGCAGATCTGGATCATGTGCAGATCAAAATCCTCGGCCACTTCAATGCCGTGCCGGCCAAAGGTGTGGCTCATTTCCATTTTGTCTTCGTTGTGAATGAGAAATCCCTTTTGGGCTCCAATCTGACTGAGGTCCCGGACAAAGTCCTCCAGCGATTTGCCGGTTTCTGCAGTATAAAGCGTTGTCGGTTGCATATATCCTCCTTGAATGGAAAAACAGTTTGCCCTTACGCAGCGCTGGGTGCCTGTGTTTCGTGTGCCGGGAGCTTGACCGAGAGGACCGGGACGGAACTCTTGCGGATTACATCGTGAGCTACGCTGCCCAGAAAGGCATCTTCAATAGCGCTGTGTCCATAGGTGCCCAGGATGATGAGATCAAAGCCCTCCTCCTCGGCCACCTGCACGATTTTGTCCTCAGGGTTGCCAGCCTCGACCCGGATATTTTCCGGATTCATCGGGCAATAGGGGACCCTTCTGGTAATCTGGCGGGAGGTGGATTCGACCCGTTTGCGGACTTCTTCCCGGGCGTGTTCAATCCCGTACTTATTAAATTCATCCCATGTCTTTCTGTCCACACGATCGGAGATGTCGATCCCTGCGCTTTCGGAATACTCCTCCAAAATATCGGGCAAAACGTGCATAACCGTGACCTCAGCGTTGTACTTCACCCCAAGGCTGCAGGCATATGTGCCGGCATGCCTGGCACTCGGGGACAGGTCTGTGACATAGAGAATTTTTTTAATCTCCGGAACGGAAAATGTTTCCAGAGCTTCTTCCGGTTGTGGCTTGGATGGGATCTCTTCCTTTATTTTCTCTGTCTCGGGTGCGGGAGGAGGCCCGAAAATAGCGTCGGAAAATTTGACGTACCAGGCAGCGGACTGGACCTGGACAATATAGGCCACAGCGATAACCAGGGCTGCGCTCGAGCCCTCAGGACCAAAGGCATTGATGGCGATAGCCAGGGCAATGGACAGATTGCGCATCACCGAGCCGTAAACCAGGGCGATGGCGTCTCCTCTGGGCAGGAGTTTTTTGCCGATAAAGCTGCTTAAGACATAGTTGAAGGTATAAATAATGAGCAATGGGATCAGGATATACAGGAGCATCTGGGGAGAGGCGGCTATGGCCCTGGCCTTCAGGGCCATAGCGATGAACACAATGCCCACCACTCCAAGGGTGGACAGGGCCGGAAACTTTGGGGCCCATTCCTGCTGAAATCCTTTTTGTCCGTAACGTCTGATCAATCCTTGCTGGGTTATATATCCGGCCAGCATGGGAATGAATACAATAATCACGATCTGTTTCATGACCGCCAGGACATTGACCTCCAGACTGGCTCCCATCAACGCCTGGACATAAAAAGGAGTGGCCAGTGAGCCCAGGGTCAGGCCGATCACGGTCATCTTCACAGCTGAGGCCATGTTTCCCTTGGCAAATCCGGTCCAGGAAATGGTCATTCCGCTGGTGGGTACCAGCCCGGCCAGGAGCATGCCCAGGGCCATGTATGGATTGTCCCGGAAAAAGAGCATGCCCAGGCCAAAGGCCACAAAAGGAATGATTCCGAAGTTGATGGCCTGGGTCAGAACCTGGGCCTTGACATCCCCGCCTTCAAAAACCTTCTTGATCTTCAGATTGACCATCATGGGATAAACCATGAGGAAGGTGAAGGGAATGATCAGACCTTTGAAGGCGGATGCATCCACGGCAACACCACAGATAAATCCCAGAACCATCATCACCGGAATGGCGATGGTCAAATGTTTGCTGATGGTGGATAAGAGTTTCCACATGGCTGATCCTTTAGATGATATGTGATTGTATGCACTTCAGGCCATGGTTGCTGCTTTTTGAATTTGAACTCTGTTGCTTTCAGGACAGGGCTGCATCCAGGGCCTTTTGCAGGACATCTTTGCGCTGCATGCCGATGAGCCGCTGCATTTCCTGCCCGTCCTTGAACAAGATGAGTGTGGGTACACTTTGAATGCCCATTTGCACGGCCAGGTCCCGGTTGTGGTCGATGTCTATCTTCTTGATTTCCGCCCGCCCGGCATACTGCTCGTTGAGCTGGGCGATGACCGGCTCCAGTGCCTTGCACGGCCCGCACCAGGAAGCGCTGAAGTCCAATAAGGTAACGCCTGAATTAATGAGTTCATCGAACTGCTGGGTGCTGATCTGGGATGACATAAGTACTCTCCTTAGGTTTGTTCAGTTCTTGAAATATGCTGTTTGAGTTTCAAGCAAAGAGAATGCCAAAAGGGAGCAGGAGCGTTCAGGTTTCGGTGTTCAGTCTTCAGTCCCGCCATAGCGGGACCTCTGGCTGCAGACGGCCAGTTTGATCGGGGATGAAACTGGCGGGTAACCCCCTCCGTCATTCCGGCGAAAGCCGGAATCCAGACTGAAATGTAAGAGCTGGACCCCGGCCTACGCCGGGGTGACGGGACAAGCAAAATTTCGTTTCATACGAGTCCCGCCGTCGGCGGGACCTCCGGCAAGTCTGAAATATTTTTGAGCCAAAGCGCCCCAAAAAAGTGAGGTTGCCGGATTGATCAGGTAACGTTATGCATGGTTAATGTAACGTTACCGTAACGTTACAGGGGTTCAAACGGGAGGGAAAATGACGGAAAAAAACCATGCAGTGTGGAATGTCCGGTTTCTGAATCAAATTATGGACTCTATGGCCGAAGGGGTTTTTACCCTGGATACCCAGGGCCGGATCACCTCCTGGAACAGGTCCATGGAGCAGATTACCGGCTTTGAGTCCTCCGAGGCCCTGGGCCGTTCCTGTGAGATCCTGGGCTTTAGCCGCTGTCTGGGCCGGGTCTGCCCGGCAGACGTCCGTGAGTGCGGAATCCTGGAGCATGAGAGCCCGGAAGCCAAGGAATGTGTTCTTCGGCATCGGGATGGCCGGGATATCCCGGTCATTAAGCAGGCCAGGGTGGTCAAGGATGAAAAGGGACAGGTCATAGGCATCGTGGAGACAGTCACGGACATGACTGAGCTGCACAGGGCCAGGCACAAGGCGGAAGAGGCCAGCCGCCTCCTTTCTGAGCACTACCGCTTCACCAATATCCTGGGCAAGAGTCAGGCCATGCAAGAGGTCTTTTCCCGGGTCCGGGCTGCGGCGGACAGCAGGTCCACTGTCCTCATCCAGGGCGAGAGCGGAACCGGCAAGGAACTCATTGCCAGGGCAATTCACTACAACAGCGAGCAGGCCGAGCAGCCCTTTGTGACCGTCAACTGCTCAGCTTTGACCGAGACCCTGCTGGAAAGCGAGCTCTTTGGACACGTCAAGGGCGCATTCACCGGAGCGGTCAAAGACCGGCGCGGGCGTTTTGAAGAGGCCCATGGGGGCTCGATATTTCTGGATGAAATAGGGGAGCTCAGCCCGTCCATCCAGGTCAAGCTGCTCCGGGTCCTGCAGGAGCGGGAAGTGGAACGGGTCGGAGAATCCAGATCCCGAAAAATAGATATCCGGGTTATTGGAGCCACGCATCGCGATCTGGAGTCACTCCTGGCCCAGGGAATGTTTCGCCAGGACTTGTATTATCGCCTGAAGGTTTTTCCCATTCATTTGCCTCCGCTGCGGGAGAGACGAGAGGACATCCCTCTGCTGGTCAGCCATTTTATCGCCCAGCAGAGCAGGGAGAGCAAAAAAAGGATTACAGGTATTGAACCTCAGGCCATGCGTTTTATCCTGGATTACGAGTGGCCGGGAAATGTCCGGGAGCTGGAAAATGCTGTTGAGCATGCCTTTGTCCTGGCTTCTGAGGATATGATCAGGGTCAGTGATCTCCCGGCCGAGATTCTGTCCGCTTCCAGGCACCCGGGCCGGACCAGGGTAGATTTGGTGCAGGAATTCCCGGCCGGCAAAGAGTTGAAGACTCAACCCAGCCGGGAACAGCTCATCGAGCTTCTGCACGCCTGTTCCTGGAACAAGGCCGAAGTGGCCAGGCAGCTGGGAGTCAGCCGGACAGCAGTCTGGAAATATATGAAGAGATTCAATATTCCCCTCAATCCCCCCAGGTGACGGTTCCGGACAGCAAGCAGGGTTTTGGTTTCCGGGACTTTATGCCAACTATGTCAGTTCGTGTCTGTAAGGCATTTGTATCTTGACAAACGCCGGCTTTTCTCTACAAGATATATATAAGTAACCATTATCGCATAGGATCGAACGAGTCCTGGCTCCTGGTTCGGGGTCAGGATTTTTTAAGTGAATGCAATGCATAACAGCGCAGGAGGTATAGAAGGTCATGAAGAGGGTATTGCTTTTTTTAGGTACCAATATCGCGGTGCTCGTGGTCCTGAGCATAGTGCTCAGCCTTTTGGGGGTAAACCGCATCCTGGATGAGCAGGGAGTGGGGCTCAATCTCCAGCATCTGCTCATTTTTGCCGCTGTCTTCGGTTTTGGCGGGGCGTTTATCTCCCTGGCCATCTCCAAGTGGATGGCCAAAAGGCTGACTGGGGCCAAGGTCATTGATCAGCCTCAAAACGCTACTCAATCCTGGCTGGTGAACACAGTCCGCAATCAGGCCCACAGACTGGGACTGAGCATGCCGGAAGTGGCCATCTTCGACTCTGCGGCTCCCAATGCCTTCGCCACGGGCATGCGCAGAAATAATGCCCTGGTGGCGGTGAGCAGCGGGTTACTGCAGAGCATGAACCAGGACGAAGTAGAGGCGGTCCTGGCCCATGAGATGAGTCATGTGGCCAACGGGGACATGATTACCCTGACTCTGATCCAGGGGGTGGTGAATACATTTGTCATCTTTCTGTCCAGGGTTGTTGGCCATTTTGTGGACCGGGTAATCCTGAAGAACGAGGAAGGGCATGGGATTGGTTTTTTTGTGACCACCATAGTGGCCCAGATCGTATTCGGCATCCTGGCCAGCATTGTTGTGCTCTGGTTCAGCCGGCAAAGAGAGTTTCGGGCTGATGCCGGCGGAGGCAGGCTGGCCGGCCGGGAGAAGATGATCTCGGCACTGGAAAAGCTGAAAAGAGGGGTGCAGGAGCCCCTGCCGGATCAGATGGATGCCTTTGGCATCAACGGCAAACAGGATGGTCCGGGCTGGAAAATCCTGTTCATGAGCCATCCCCCCCTGGAGCAGCGGATTGAAGCCCTGCGCCAGGACAGGACCCCGGATCCCGGTATCCGGGTCTCCTGAGAATTGTTGCCTTGACCGGCTGCTGGGCATAGTGCCTGCAGCCGGTCAATAAGGTCTCATATCCTGAAGGTTTATTATTCCTCCAGCAGTTTGCAGCCTTCCAAAGCTTGCCTGGCCAGGCCAGCACCTGCCTGTTCGTACATATTATAGGCTGTGCAGATGCCAAGCTCCGAGAGTTCTTCCACTTCTTCCGGGTACTTGGCGATAGCTGCCACCATACATGCAAAACCGTGGTTTTGCAGTTGATGGATGGCATAGACATTGCCCTGATGATTGGGCATGGCCAGGATCACCAGTTCCAGGTCAATGTCCTTTTTCAGCTTGAGCCAGAATTCGGTATCCAGGGCATCCCCTAAGATCACGTTTCGTCCCTGGGAGCGGTTGAAATCCACGCGGTCCGGAGCATGCTCCACTCCGCAGATTGTACTCCCGTAGGTTTTCTGCAACTCATCATAGGCTCCGGTCCCGATGCGGCCCATGCCGAATATCACCGCCCGGACCTGGCCCAGCTCAATGGGCGCATCCTGAGGATGGATGCGTTCCGGTTCCAGAGGACGCAGCCAGCTCCCGATTTTTTGATATAAATCTTCAGCAAAATAGCTTAAAGGGGAGGACAGGGCAAAGCTGATGCTCACGGTCATGGCCATAATCAAAAGCCAGTCCGGAGCCACCAGGCCCTGGCCCACGGCAATGGCGGCCACTATGATTCCAAATTCGGAAAAGTTGGTCAGGGTGAGCGAGGAAAACAGGCTTGTCCTGGCCCTGAGCCCGAAACGGCTGACAATGCCGTAATAGATGCCGGTCTTTATCGGCAGGAGCAGGCATAGCAGAACCGAGGCCAGAAGCATTTCCAGGGTGGGCAGGCCGGTCATGCCGATGGAGAGAAAGAATCCAACCAGCATAAGCTCTTTGAAGCCGAAAAGGGCCTTGGACAGCTCAGAAGCCCTGGAATGGCCGGCAATCAGGACTCCGACAACCAGGGCTCCAAGATCCGGTTTGAGCCCGACCAGGGAGAAAAACTCCGCACCTATTCCCAGGGCAAAGAAGAGCCCGCAGAGGATGAACAATTCACCCCGGCCGGACATGTCCAGGAGGCGGTAGAAGACCGGGCGGAGAAAGGGGAGGACCAAAACGCTCAAAGCCCAGATGCTGGGCACTTTTCCGGCCGAGGCACTTAAAAAGAGGACAGCAAACAGATCCTGCATGATCAGGATGCCTATAGCTATCTTCCCGTATAAGGCGAACATGTCCCCTTTGTCTTCCAGGACTTTGACTGCGTAGACCGTACTGGAAAAGGCCAAAGCGAAGCCCAGGATGGCCAAAGCTGTCCAGGAGAGGTCCAAAAGCGGTGTAGGGATGAGAGTTTGCCCTGCAAGGAGGACAGCGCTGATGGCCAGAGTGGAAATGAGCATCTGGGCCGTGGCGCTGGCCCAGATTTCAGGCTTAAGCAGTCCTTTGACGTCCAGCTTGAGACCGATGGAGAAAAGGAGCATGGTGATGCCCAGGTCTGAGACCAGGTCCAGCCCGGCAGGCGGGGAAAAGCCGGCCATGTTGTAGGCAAACCCGGCCAGGAGAAATCCGACCATGGGCGGCAACCCGATGCGGGTCAGAGCGAATCCGAAACCATAGGCGAAGCTGATCAGAATAACAAGCATATACACTCCTTTCATTCGCTGGAGCGCATACTAGGCATTGCAGGGCTTAAAGGCAAGATCCCATGATTGGTGTTCTCAGGATTTACATTCACAAAGAAACTGCCAAGGAAGCGGATAACAGGTATGAAACAAGATTTACTTTTTTCCGTCATTCCCGCGCAGGCGGGAATCCAGAGCAGTTAGAAAGTCTTTACCCTAGATTGCCCGGTGGGCACGATTAAGGTGTATTCGTATGATCCGGGCCGGGCAATGACGGAAAAGGGATTCCGTAAGTTTCTTTCCCGATCAAACTGGCCGGTCTGTCCAACCAGTGGCAGGGCTGAAACCTGACATCTTTGGATCTTGTTTCATACAAGACCCGCTGTAGGCTGTTTGTAAGCATTCAGACCCCTCCCTTTCCAAAGTTCATGGGGGCCTTTCCAGCGAGGCGGTGACCAGCCCTTCAGTTTACAATTGATGATGAACACGTATTGGTACTGATACGAAAAAGAATCAAACAGCCGAAATCAGGCCTTCAGCGCCTCGCTGGAAAGGC
>Ga0182239_1000562_pt1 | contig 13506 bp, 13 predicted proteins | sample hydfrate6_PW_210_FD_132456 | JGI IMG/M metagenome (GOLD analysis project Ga0182239, IMG submission 132456) | Subsurface microbial communities from deep shales in Texas, USA - hydraulic fracturing test 6_PW_210 | ecosystem: Environmental > Aquatic > Deep subsurface > Shale gas/oil reservoir >...
GGTCAGCGGCCTGTATTTCGGCGTGCTGATTTTCGCTTTTGCCATGCTGACTGCCCGCTTCGTGTACGGCAAGGCCGGGAAGGAGGAAAGATGAGTACCCAGATATGGCTCGGTCTGCTCTCCGGCATTGCCTTCGGTTTTGTGATCCAGCGCGTCGGGGCCACCAATGCAGACAAGATGGCCCGGGCGCACCTGATGATCGAGGCAGATATTCCGCGGTTCATGCTCCTGGCCGTGGTGCTTTCAGCCGTTGGCCTGGTGGGGCTTCAGGCTTCGGGTGTGGGCCGCACCCTGATTATTCCCACTAGCCTGGCAGCCACGGGAATTGCAGGCGTGTTGTTCGGCATCGGCTGGGGGCTTTGCGGGTATTGCCCGGGTACCACCTGGGCGGCGGCGGGTGAGGGGCGAATGGACGCCGTTTTTGCCCTGCTTGGCGGACTGGCCGGCACTGCGGTGTTTGCTCAGGTGCATGAAATTCTGATTCCCTTGCTGCATGCGCCCACCAACATGGGTCAGATTACCCTGACCGACTGGTTCGGCAGTCCGACAATTGCTGCTGCGGTGCTCGTGGTAGTCTTTGGGGTCAGCATTTGGGGTATCGGCATTTTGTGGGAGAAAAACGGCCATGGCGCAGTCCGGTAAAATATTCGTTTCTGCTGCCGCAGTCGGCCTGCTTTGCCTGCTGGCTTCGGGCTGTGAGCAATCGGCCGGCCGCGCTGCCGGACCGGACGTGCCCAGGGGGTATGTTTCACAGATCCGCGTGGAGCAACAGGACCGGGTTCTGGGTTTCGGGCCTTTTGTGGGATATTATTTCCGGCCCGAGACCCGGGGGGATTTTACTCGGCTGCGATTTGTCTGCTTTAACGAGCAAAACTTTTATACCGATGACCTTCCGGAAAACGCCAAACTCTTTGAAGGCACGGCTGTATTGACCCGGCTGCCGGATGCGGATTTCAGCCTTCCGGATTCCGGCCGGATCAACCCGGTTTATTTCCCAGAGGCCCCGGCCCGGTGGACAGCCGCCCGGCCGGAGCCGGGGGATGCATTTCTTCATTTTCATTCCTGCTATGATGCTCAGGGACCGGTGCTTACCGGATATTGGTTCCGGCATGAAGCTGTGGCAGCCTTTACCTATGACATGGGCGGCCGGGTGGGCCCGCAAAGCCCCCTTTACCATGAGGTCACGCCCGGCACAGACAAGGACTTTGCCCGGATCATCGAATTTGATTCCGGACCCGAATAGGGATACAGGGGTCAAGTCTGCCCTTGAGGCTTTTGGCAAAAAAGCCTCAAGGGCAGACTTGACTGGTGCAGCGCAGATGAGACAAAAAACCTTGGAAATAACGGGTGCGGTGTGCAATCTCGGCCGGGTGGAAATCGTGGGCAAGAAAAAATTAACCATTTTTTTGCCGGGGGAGAGTTTTTTCTCTTGACCAGCTTTTTAATGGGTGATCAGCTTTTTAATAGGTATCCCCTATGACACTTTTTCCCTTCACCGCCCTGGTCAACCAGGAAGTGGCCAGGGAGGCCCTGCTCGTTGCGGTTCTCAACCCGGCCGTACACGGCGTTTTGCTGCTGGGAAGCAAGGGCACGGGCAAGACCACGATGGTGCGCAGCCTGAGTGGGCTTTTGCCGGAAAAAAAAGTCATCGAACTGCCCGTGGGCAGCGGCGAGGACATGGTCCTGGGCACCGTGGATGCCGAAAAAACCTTGGCCACCGGGGAGCTGTCAGTCAAACCCGGGATTCTTTCCCGGGCCGACCAGGCCATTTTATACATCGACGAGGTCAACCTCCTGCCGGACCACTTGGTTGATGTCATCCTGGATGCCGCAGCCACCGGCAAGTACCACCTGGAGCGCGAGGGCATCTCCGCGGAAATTCCTTCCCGCTTCATCCTGATCGGCTCCATGAATCCGGAGGAGGGCTGGCTTCGGCCGCAGCTTCTGGACCGTTTCGGTCTGGCCGTGCATGTGAAGGGACTGGAACAGGTGGATGAGCGGGCCGAGGTGTTTTCCAGGTGTCACGAGTATTCCAACGATCCGGAGGGTTTTGCCGCCCGGTTCCGGGAGCAGCAGGACGCTCTTTGCCGGCGCCTCCGGCGCGCGGCCGGGCTTCTTTCCGATGTTGCGCTGCCGGAGGATCTGCTGCGCCGGGTGATTGAAATGGTGCTTGAAATCGATATTTCCACGCACAGGGCCGAACTGGCCGCCTGCCAGGCCGCCATGACCCGGGCGGCCATTGACGGTCGGAAGCAGGTCGAGTGGGCCGACGTGCAGGCCATGCTCCCGCTGGCCCTGCAGCACAGGCTTGGGGAAGCCGAGACCCAGACCCGGCTGACCTGGGACAGACTGGAGCAGCGAATCTTCGAAGGAAGTCAGGAAACCGAACAGAACAAGCCCGGGTGGCTCCCATCGCCGTTTTACCGAAAAAAAAAGCCAAAGCGCAACCCTGAGCGTGGAAATGCGCAGCCGGACCGGCAACCAATCCGGACCGGTCCATGTGATGCATCCATTTTTGGAAACCCCTCGAACCGGCAGCGACCGGGCCTTTGTTCCCCGCCGCGAGCGCCCGGTCCGGGGAAGGCATCCTTCCCGGTTCAGAAAGCCGGTATCGGCCATACAGGGGCGGAAGATTGCCGTGCGCCCGTGGGTGCAAACCGGCCGTATCGACATCCCGGCATCCATTTTTGAGGCCTGGAAACGGGGCCATCTGCAGCCCGGCGCCCGGGACCTGGTCTCGCCCCGGAAGGTGGCGCCGCTTTCCAGGCTGGTGGTTTTCCTTTTGGACGTCAGCGAGTCCATGTCCAGTACCCTGGAATGGATGCGGAACTGGGTGCGTACGGCCATGGAACAGGCCTATCTGCGCAGGGACTCGGTGGCCGTGGTCATTGTCCAGGGAAAGGCGGCCGGGGTACTTGTGCACCCCACCACCAGTCTGGGCTTTGTCCTGCACCGGCTCTCCGAGGTTCGGGTCGGGGGCGGGACACCGCTGGATCGGGGAATCATTGCGCTTTCCCGGATCATGATGCAGCACCGGGATGCGTACCCGGTAATCGACGTGTGCCTGCTTACAGATGCCCGCTCCACTTCGCCCCTGGATACACCCGAGGTCCGAGCCCGGGCCCGGGAGGTTTCCAAGGCGGCCCGGGAGGTGGTTCTCCTTAATCCCGGCTCCGGAACCGATCGGCATATGCAGGAACTGGCCGCATTCCTGCATGCTTCGCTGATTGATATGCGCCGCTGATGACCCGATTTTGAGGTCATTTCGGTTGTTGCTTTCAGCAGGATCCGTGGTTATCATTTACCGGGTGCCCCCGGCTGCAGTCCGAGACCGGACGCTGCAATAATTTTTTCTGTTTTCAGGAGCAGGCTCTGGTTAAGGGGGGTTGGTTTTTCGAAATCGAAATCGCTATCGGTATCGTAATCGATTTTTTTCATTTAGTATTTTTTCGATTGCGATAGCGATCCCGATTTCGATTTGGATTGGCCCAACAGATGTCAAGTTACTTAGAAGTGTTCTCCCCCGGGCCGCGCCCGGGACCGAGCACTGCAAATAACTTTTTGCCGCATGCTTAAAAGCTTTGATTTTATTTTTTGAACGTTGAACGTTGAACGAAGTTACTTAGAAGCAAACCAATGTTGAACCCGGCTCCCATGCAGTACGGCAAAAAATACAAAAAGCCCGCTTACCAGGGATGGTACGGCCGCTTTGTGTTCCCGCATATCGAAGTACTGGTCACCAGGGGCTTGGGCAAAATCCGCAGGCGACTGTTGAGCCAGGCCCACGGCCGGATCGTGGAAATCGGTGCAGGTGCGGCCCAGAACCTGGCCTACCTGCCGGAAACCGTGCAATCCTATCTTGCCACGGATCCATCCCCGGTGATGGTGGGCAAGGCAAAAAAAGAGATCCTGCGGCACAAGCCTCCGGGGCTGGATGCCCGCGTGATGAGGGCGGCTGCCGAGGACATTCCGGTGAAAAGCCAATCCGCGGATACGGTGATCAGCTTTCTGGTGCTTTGCTCGGTTTTTGATCCGTCTGCCGCCCTTTCAGAGGTTTACCGGGTATTGCGGCCGGGCGGCAGTCTGTTGTTTTTCGAACACGTCCTGGCGCCCGGGGGCGCCACAGTTTGGTGGCAGAACCGGATTACCCCCGTATGGAAACGCCTCGGGGGCGGCTGCCACCTCAACCGGGACACGGCCGATACGATTGAAAAAAGCGGTTTTCATTTCGAGCAGTTCCGGCAATACCGCACCCGGAAAATGGGACCGGCCATCACCTCCAATGTCATTGAAGGCGTGGCCGGCAAGCGGGATTTTTAAACCGATGGGATGCCTGCAATACCGGAAAACGCCTATTGCTGCCGCATCATTCCCTTCATGCCATGATGCCCGGACTTGCTGCCGCCCTGCATCATATAGCCGGGAGGGGTCATCATGTTTTCCAGCATTTCCGCCTGATCCCCGGTGAGCACGGATTTCATTTTTTTCGCGGTTTCGTAGGCAGCCATATGCATGTTGATTTTTATTTCAGCGCAGGCCTGGAGCTGGCTTTTGATCTCATCGGCAGCGGGGTTGCCTGCCAGCAGGCTTTGCATTCTCACTCGCTGTCTTGCCAGATCCGCCTTGTAATCCAATTGCTGTTTTTTAAAGCCTGTCTGCAGATCAATGAGCTCTTCGGTCTGCTGCGAAGTCAGGGATAATTGCGCCTGCATGTTGGGCAGCATATGGACCTGCATCATGTATTTTTTCATTGGCATGGTGCCCATCATTCCCTGTTGCATCGGGCACATCCTGCCGGTCATCATGCCGCCATGCATCATGCCGCCGCCACCGCCGTGCATCATCATTCCCGGCTGCATCATGCCCCCGTGCATCATGGGATATTGCTGGCCGGATTGCGAAGCATCTCCATGAATCATCTGGGCATTTGCCGTCAGGCATGCGAGAAAGAAAACAGCCGCTGCAATGAATGCGATTTTTTTCATGATAAACCCTCCTTGTGTAATGAAATTTTACGTTTTTGTTTTTTATGCAGTTGCCTGCATGTTTAAGCTTAATCATAAAGCGTGGCATTGCAAAAACCGGGCATTGGAATGTTGTATTTGATCGGCCGCAATTGACTTTGTTCTCCATAAGTTATAAAATGAACGAAGAATAAGCCACAATGCAGCCTACGAGAGGGCCTGTTTATTTTGTTTTTGCAACCGGGTGAAATGACCAGGGAGGATCGCGGGGTTGGGGTCGTTATTTGAAGACATACCGGATGAATTGCCTGATGAGGTTTTTGATACGTTATGTTCGGCAGACAACGTCAGGATCGAGCGAATCGTATCCCGGGGGCACGCTTGCCCTGAAGGCTCCTGGTACGATCAGGAAAAAAATGAGTTTGTCCTGGTAATACAAGGCAGTGCCGGGCTGCAGATTGAAAACCGGACCGATGTCGTGATATTGAAGGCGGGCGATTATTTTAACATTGGTGCTCGTGTCAGGCATCGCGTGGCGTGGACCGATTCTGCATGCGAAACAATATGGCTTGCAGTACATTATTCCTAAATCGCTCAATTTAGGTTATTGAAAACCGATTAATTTCTGCGGCTTGTGCGCCGCCGCCTAAGAAAACCGGAGGATTTATGGTTTCCCCGAGAGAAACTGAAAAAATTGAGGCAGAAGAACACACCCTTCGACTGGCGGTTCTAATTGATGCGGACAACGCGCAGGCGGCCGTAATCAAAGGCCTTCTTGCGGAAATCGCAAGATTCGGGGAAGCCACCGTAAGGCGGATATACGGTGATTTCACGGCCACGGCGAGTGCTTCTTGGAAAAAAGTGCTTCAGCAATACGCCATTAAGCCGATTCAGCAGTTTGCCTACACCAGGGGGAAAAACGCCACGGACAGCACCCTGATTATCGATGCCATGGATCTGTTGTATACGCGGAAATTTGATGGCTTTTGCCTGGTCACAAGTGACAGTGATTTTACAGGGCTGGCCATGCGGCTGCGTGAAGAAGGGCTCACTGTTCTCGGGTTTGGCGAAAAAAAGACCCCGGAGGCATTTCGCAATGCCTGCCACAAGTTCGTGTTCACTGAAGTGCTTCGCCCCGGTACGCCAGCCGAGCCCGCCGGCCAGCCGGAAAAAGCCGGGGGCGGGCAAAAGCCCGCGCCGAGCCAGGCGCCTGCCGAATCAACAGATAACCATAAGGCCGAATTTCCCACGCAGTTCATTCTCACCGCGCTTGAACAGTCCAGTGATGATGCCGGATGGGCGAATCTCGCCACTTTCGGGAGCTACTTAAACAAGCTGCAGCCGGATTTCGATTCCAGGCTGTATGGCTACAAGAAGCTTTCCGATCTCGTCAAGGCAAGGACGGATCTCTTTGTGACAAAAGAACGTAAGGCACACGGATCAAACCAGAAGGTGCTGTTTGTTCGCGCAAAATAGGATAAGCCTGTAAAAAGTCTTTTTTACAGGCAGTGTTAAGTTTTAAGTGGTTAAGTGTTTAAGTAAAATCAGAGTGTTATATTTTTATTGCTTGGCGGGCATAAACATTTTTAAGACTTGCAGGAAACTCCTTTTTCGCACCGCCGATCAGCCAAGGCGTTTACGGATTTCCTTTGTTGCAAAAATACCGCCCTGGCGGGATAAACACCTTTTTACGAAACCGTCAAATAGGGTTTTTCCCCGGCCGGACAGAGCACGTCAGAAATCATGGCAATGAAAATCGACAAATATAAGCCGGCTGTTTCCGGCAGCGGTCTGGTGGTTGTGGCCGGGGCGGTCGGGATATGCGCGGGCGCGATGCTGCTGTTTTCAGCCGCGCTATGGCTGTCTGCGCCTTCGGGTGCGAATCCATACCCTTTTGCGGCAGCCGGGGTTTTACTGGCGCTGCTGATCCATCATTTCGGGTTTTTAAAAATCGTGGACAAAAACCTGGACAGGATCCTTTCCATCGGCGCCAAGCGGTGCCTGTTTTCCTTTTTCCCCTGGAAGAGTTATCTGGTCATTGCCGTCATGGCTGCCATGGGCGTGCTGTTGCGTCATTCCGCGATTCCCGGGCGGTATCTGGCAGTCTGTTATATCGGCATCGGCCTGGCCCTGGTACTGTCGAGCATGAGATATATGCGGGTTTTCTTCAGGGAAATCAGAAGGGATCAAACGAGCTGATGTTTTTCGGGGCTGTCAGCCGGTTTGCGTGCCCTATCCGGTAAGGCCCGGCCGGACTCACAGCGGCACGGGCCTTGTATCTTCAGTGCTAGAACCGTTCAATGAGTTTGTCGATCAGGTAGGAGCTTTCCCGGATGGCCTGCTCGCCAAACGGGCCGAACCACTCGGCGATTTTTTGGAATTCGGATATGAACCGCTGCTTGTCGCCTTTTTCCACCATTTCCAGGTTTTCATAAATATTGTGGATGTAGTCCTTTAAAAGCTGGCGGCGCTGATCAGAGGCGAATATGATTTCCGCATACATGGCCGCGTCCTGGGCAAACAGCCGGCCCACCATGCCCAGCTCCAGGCGGTAGATGGGGCTGGAAAATTCCAGGGTGCGCCCCACGGGCACTTTTTTGCGCTCGATGAACTGGCCGAAGGCAAACGTGGCAAAATGGCGCAGCGACTGGACCACCGCCATGATATCATCGTGCTCTTCAGCCGTTGCAGTGACGATCACGGCCCCCCATGCCGTGAACTGGTCGAGCACCCACTGACCGGCCTCGCTGTCGCGCCCCGGGGTGGCCACCACGATCTGCTTGTCCAGCGAGGAAGTGGTCGGGCCGAACAGGGGGTGCATCCCTAGCACCGGGCCCTTGTGTGCAGCGGTCATGGCCTCTACGGGCGCCTGCTTGATGCTGGTGATATCGCTCAGCACGGCGTTTTCCGGCAGGTGCGGGGCCAGGGCGTGTATGGTTTGAACGGTTTTTTCAATGGGCACCGAAACAATGGCCAGGTCCACGTCCGCGCACAACTCGCCGACCCGCTCCCAGTCGTTTCTGCCCATCAGGCGGACCCGGTAGCCGGCCCCGGAAAAGCAGGCCTCGAAATACCGTCCCATTTCTCCGTATCCCCCCACGATCAGGACCACGGCCCCGGGGCGGATGCCATTTTTGCGCATCTGCCCGGTCTGCTCCACCCTGGACTGGCGCAGGATGGTGCGGTACAGTTCCTCGATGAAATCCGGGTCCATGCCGGCCTCCCGGCCCTGGCGGCGCCGCAGCGATATCAGGTCTTCTTCCCGGGCCGGGTGGTAGACCGGCAGGTGATGTTTTTTCTTGATTTCCACGATCCGGTGGACCAGTTTCTGCCGCTCTGCGAGCTGGGTGACGATCTTTTCGTCCGCCGCGTCGATTTTTTCCCGCAGGGCCTCGAGTTCCCCGGAATCGTCCGGATCATTTCGCTGATTGCTCATAGTGCGCAGTCCTTTCCGTTTGGCTCGCTATGCACCGAAAAAGCATATAATAACCGGTGCGGATGTCAAGCACAAGCCCGCAAGTTGCGTCCGGGGCAGGTTGTTTTTTGCACGGGGCGGCAAAAAACGTTATTGTTGCATGCTGGATCTGCATAAGGACGCTTGGATGCCGGAACGAATATGAAACGCAAAATTGTTATATCCCTTGCCATGGGCGCTGTGCTCTCCGCTCTGGGATTTTACTTCGCATTCCACAGCGTGCCGTTTGACGAGCTGGCGCAGAGCATGGCCGGCATCAATTACCTGTGGCTGATTCCGGGGGCGGGCATCGGACTGGTATCCTTCATGGTTCGCACGCTTCGGTGGCAACTGATTTTGGGCAGTTCCCTGAAACTCTCATTTTTCTCCGCATTCCATCCCCTGATGATCGGTTTTTTGATCAACTCGGTGCTTCCCGGCCGCGTCGGGGAACTGGCGCGGCCGGCCATTATCCGGAAGCAGGGCAATGTGCCGTTTTCCCAGGGACTGACCACCATTGCCGCGGAACGGATTTTTGACGCCATCACCCTGATGGCCCTGTTTGCCTGGGTGCTGACCACGGTGTATATCGACCCGGATTTACAGACGGAGTTTCGCGGACACCAGTTGAGCCGGCAGACCCTGGAAGGCCTTGCTTCCATGATGATCTGGCTCTGCATTTTCCTGAGCGCAGCAGCCGTTACAATCAGCATTCCAAAGGTTCAGCGGGTTTTAAAGCAGATGGTGCTAAAGGCGCCTTTTATGATGTTTCCTCCGGGCAGTTCTGCAGGCAGGAGGGTGCAGGAGAAATGCTGCCTGCCGGTGACCCGGGTTATTGATCACGTTGCCGCAGGGCTTTCCATGATCCGGCAGCCCGTGAACCTGCTTCTGTGCCTGGTTTATTCCTTTGCCGTCTGGCTGCTCCAGGCGCTGGCCATTTACGTGCTCGCATTCGGGTTTCCGGCCATCGGGCTGGGCTTTGGCGAGATGCTCACCGTGTTTATCGTAATCTGCTTTTTTATCATGCTGCCCTCTGTGCCCGGATTCTGGGGGCTCTGGGAAGCCGGGGGCGTGTTTGGCATGGCCCTGTTCGGCGTAAGCCAGGGCAATGCGGCCGGCTTTTCCCTGCTCAATCATGCCATGCTGATGTTTCCGGTGCTGATCGTGGGGGTGTATTCTGCTGCTGTTACCGGGGTCAATATCCTGCATGTCAGCTACGAGGGGGCCCGCAAGGCCAGGGAGGCAGACATCTGACCCGGTGGGCTGCGCGGCGGGTCAGCAGAGCAGTTTGCCTGCCTGGTATTGCGGCATGGGCGCGTTGTAATACCATCCCTGTCCGTACTCGCACTTCATCTGTTGCAGGATTTCCACCTCGGCTTCTTCTTCAATGCCTTCGGCCACCACCTTCATGCCCAGACGGTGGGCCAGTTCGATGGTGCTGCCAACGATTGCCTGGTTACGGAGGGTCTGGTGGATATGGCGAATCAGGGAGCGGTCGATTTTCAGCGTGTTAAACGGGAAACGGTTCAGGTAATTCAGTGAACAATATCCCTTGCCGAAATCATCCAGTGATGTGCGGACCTCGAGTCGTCCCAGTTCATCCAGGATTTCAGCCAGCCTTTCCGTGTTTTCGATCAGTGCGGTTTCCGTGAGTTCGAGATTGATGTTCCGGCTCCGGACGCCGCTTTTTGACATGGCATTTTCCAGAATGCTCAGAAAATCGGGTTCCGCGAATTGATGCGCCGAAACATTGACGCTGATCGTGAAATGGTTGTTATCGCCCGCCATTTTTCCCCACCGGGCGGCCTGGCGGCACACTTCATGAAGGATCCAGTTGCCCAGCGGGATAATCAGGCCGGTATCCTCGGCAATCCGGATGAAATCGTCAGGCATGATCATCCCTTTTTCCGGGTGGTTCCAGCGCACCAGGGCTTCATATCCCGCAATATCGCCGGTATTCATTGAGATGATGGGCTGATAATGCATGACCATCTGTTTGTTGTGCAGAGCCTGACGCAAATCGGGTTCCAGTGCCAGCCGGCGCATGGCTTCCTGGTGGAGGGTGTCGTCAAATATCTTGAATCCGCCCCGGGAGCCGGCCCGGCTTGCGGCCAGACCGGCATCACGGAGCATTGTTTCAGCACTGGCGTAAGGAGGATTGTTGTAGGCCACGCCCACGTGAATTTTCCCGGCAAATTCATGCCCTTCCAGATATAGCGGCTCTGAGAGGGCTTCAAAAATGCCGATGGCCACGGCATCGCCCTGAGCGGTCGACTTCAGGTCAAATAGCAGTATGGCAAAGCTTCGTTCCCCGGTTCTGGCCATGAGCGCGTCATCGGGCAGAAACGATTCGAGTTGCCTGGCCCGCTTGGCAAGATATTTATCCGCGGCCGCGCGGCCCAGGGTTTCAAAGATCAGTTGATACTTGCCGATTCGCACGGAAATTACGGCAAAAAGAAACGGATGGCGGTTATTTCGATGGATCTGTTCGGTCAACCGCTGGATAAAATAGCGTTGATTGGGCAGGCCCGTGGCAGAGTCATAGGTGCGCAGGTATTCTTTCTCGATGTCCCGGAGCCGTTTCTTCTCGAGGCAGGCAAATATCCGGGCGCGCAGCATCACGGGATTGAAGGGTTTGGTCAGGTAGTCCTCCGCACCCATTTCAATGCACTTAACAGCGCTGTCCGTGTCGTCCAGGGCGGTGACCATGATAACCTGAATGTTTCTAAGGTTTACATCGGATTTCATGGTCTTGAGAACTTCCCGGCCGTCGAGTTCCGGCATTATGACATCGAGCAATACCAGATCCACGCGGGTCGTTTTCAGCCGTTCTAAGGCCTGCCTTCCGTTTTCCGCTTCGTAGATAGCGGAAATGCCTTGTTTTTCCAGCATCCTGGCCAGTGCAAACCGGGTGGACCGCTCGTCCTCTACCACGAGGATGGTGGCATCGTTATCGCTCATCAGCGGTTCCGCTTATTATTCGCCCTTGAAAACGGGTTGACGTTTTTCCAGAAACGCGGTGAATCCTTCCTGTGCATCCTTGGACGCGCCGGCGGTCTTGCTGCCATCGCGCTCGACTTTCAGGCCCTGATCAATGCCTTCATATATGCCGGCAGTCATTGCGCGCAGCACGCAGCCCACGGCCACGGGCGGACGTTCGGCCAGCTTCTGGGCAAAGTTTGTGACTTCATCCATGAGTTTTTCCGGCGGCACGATCTGGTGGACCAGTCCTGCCTCCAGGGCTTCTGCCGGGCCCAGGCGCTTGGAAAACAGGATCATGTCCAGGGCCTTGGCACGGCCTACTTCCCGCATCAGGCGCTGGGTGCCGCCCCAGCCCGGGATGATGCCCAGGTTGAGCTCGGTCAGGCCGATCTGGGCCTTGGTCGAGTCCGCCATGATCCGGAAATGGCAGCAAAGGGCAAGTTCCAGCCCCCCGCCGAAAGCGTGACCGTTGAGGGCGGCAATAACGGGTTTTTCAAACCGGTCGATCCGGGTCCACATCTCCTGGCCCTTGGGCCCGGTCGTGGCCTGGTTTGCCGCGTCCTTGACGTCAAAGCCGGCGGAAAAGCATTTTTCCCCGGAGCCTGTAAGGATGACGGCCCGGACGTTTTTGTCGTTTTCCACCTTGCCGAGTTTTTCCTCCAGATCCTCCAGCGCCGCCAGGCTCCAGGCATTGGCCGGGGCCCGGTTGAAGGTGATGGTAGCGATCTGATCCTTGATTTCCAGAAGGTTGAGTTCTTCTGCCATTGTTACCTCCTTTGGCGATATGCGTTTGGTTGTCTGCAACCGGGTCGTCGGATCGGGCGCTGCATTTGATCCGATGCAAATGCGGCTGAAAAATCACTATAACTTCTCCGCCTGTGAATTTAAAGCGGATTTTTCAGTCCCGGCCCCCTCTTGTTTCAGACGCCGCCAAAGCCGTCGTCTGCGATTTCAATGGCCGCACCGCAGCCGTCAGTGATGGAATCGAGCCGGCCGAGGCTTTCGGGAAGCATGGTGCGGATGAAAAATTCCGCGGTCTTGACCTGGCCCTCGTAAAATGCCTGGTCCTTTTTTTTGACCCTGTCCGCCAGTTTCTCGGAAGCCACCTGGGCCCGCCACAGAAGCATCCAGGCGATGATCACGTCTCCGGTAACATCCAGAAACGGCCAGGAGTGGGCGAATGCGGTTTTCACTTTTTCCGACATTGCGGTTTTCCCGAGCTGCATGCTCGTTTCTCCGAGCCGGTTGACTGCATGCTCCACTTTTTGGGCCAGCGGGGCCAGGGTTTCATGATTTTTGGCTTCAGCCGCGGTCTTCTGCATTTCGCCCAGCAGGCTACCGAAAACCTGACCCTTTTTCATGCCGAGCTTGCGGCCAAGCATGTCCATGGCCTGGATGCCGCTGGTGCCTTCGTAGATGGAGGCGATTTTGCAGTCCCGCGCGTACTGTTCCACCGGGTAGTCCTTGCAGTAGCCGGCCCCGCCGTATACCTGGATGGCCTGGATACATACCTCGTGGCCGTGCACGGCCAGATAGTCCTTGATAATCGGGGTGAGCAGGTCGTAGATGTCTGAGTGGAATTCGCGCTCCTCCTCGGTTCCGGCCAGGGCGGCCCTGCTGCGGCACCTGGCGGTATAGTAGAACAGGCTGCGCATGCCGTCGACGTATGATTTCATCCACAGCAGCATGCGCCGGACGTCCGGGTGCTTGATAATGGGCACGGGCGGGGCCTCATTGTTGAAAAAATCGTTCATGTCCCGCCCCTGGATGCGCTCGCGGGCGTAGTTGACCGCCAGCATGTAGGCAGAAGAAGCGTAGGCCAGGCCCTGCAGGCCGGTGGCCATCCGCGCGCCGTTCATCATGTTGAACATGATGCGCATGCCTTTTTGTTCCTCGCCGAGCAGGTATCCGATGCATTTGCCCCTGGAGCCCAGGGCCATGCTGCAGGTGGCATTGGCGTGAATGCCGTGTTTTTCCTCCACGCCGGTGCAGACGATGTCGTTTCTTTGGCCCGGCGTGCCGTCGGCGTTTAACAGGTACTTGGGCACGATGAAAATCGAGATCCCTTTGGTGCCTGCGGGATCGCCCTCGATGCGGGCCAGGACC
>Ga0182239_1000566_pt1 | contig 13447 bp, 10 predicted proteins | sample hydfrate6_PW_210_FD_132456 | JGI IMG/M metagenome (GOLD analysis project Ga0182239, IMG submission 132456) | Subsurface microbial communities from deep shales in Texas, USA - hydraulic fracturing test 6_PW_210 | ecosystem: Environmental > Aquatic > Deep subsurface > Shale gas/oil reservoir >...
ACACAACCCGGAGTCAGATCCCCTCCATCTGCATGGCTATCTCTTTGAGCAATTCACGATTGATTGTATTTTCGGGGGTCTTAGGCAGATACTTGGTAAACATGATCTTATCCGGCAGGTTCAACTCCCCGATCTCTTCAATGATATGCTCGCGGATCTCGCGCAGGGTTTTGTTGCGATAACTCTCGTCGCGGAAGTCGCGCAATACGCAGTAGACCACAAGCATATACCCCTGCATGGGATGATCGATAACCGTAGCGGCACACTCTTTTATGCGCCCGATCTCCATTACGGTTTCTTCAATTTCGTCAATGCTGCGCCTGCCACTACCGGTGGTGAGGATATTGTCCAGGCGTCCGGTGAGATCAAAATTGGCATTCGCATCATATATCGCACCGTCGCCGGTCGTATAAAAAGTGCGGTTTTTAAACTTCTTCCAGAAGGTCTGCTCATAGCCCACAGGGTGTTTGTACAGATCCTGCAGCATGGAGGGGAGTGGCGAAGCAAGCACCAGGCGACCAGGCTCACCGGGTGTGCTGATCTGCTCTCCGTTGTGATCCACAATACGCGCATCGACCCCCGGGAGAGGGCGCATCATGGTATCGTCCTCAAAATCGAGCACTCCGGGCACTCCAGCGATCAGACATCCGCCGGTCTCGGTCTGGCCCCAGATCTGGGTGATGGGCAGATTGCGCTTATTGGTGAGCTCGTACTGAGTCCAGTCGTAGATTTCTTCGCTGATTTTCTCCCCTCCACACCCGATGAGGCGCAGGGAGTTGCTCTTGCGATTGAGATAGCGCTTAGTGCTTTTGGCGCGCATAACACTGCGCAGCAGGGATGGGTTGGTGTACATAACGGTAACGTGGTAACGGTCAAGATAGTCGAAGAAACACCCGGTATTTTCATACGAAATAACCCCTTCGTACAGAAACACAGTGGTCCCGAGCATGAGAGGACCGTAAACCGAGTAGGTATGTCCGTTTATCCAAGCCAGATCAGAGGTACTCCAGAAGATATCCGTATCCACCAGATCGAAGAGCAACTCGGTAGTAAACTGAGCCCACATCAGATAACCCGCGAGCCCATGTTGCACCCCACGCGGTTCTTTGGACTTACTTGAGGTGTAGAGAATAAACAACGGCTCGTCGGCATTGCGCACCGGATCAAATTGAGCACCTGTGGCAAATTCCGAGTCATTAACCAGATCACCGTACCATATATCGCGCTTGGGACGCATATGCACCTGCTGTCCGGTATGGCGCACCACGATACAGTGATTGATCTTATAGTCGATACGATCCAGCGCCTCACTCACCACATCCTTGAGCCCGCGCGACCGATAGGTGACAGCATCGCAGGTGAAGATATACTTGGCCTGACAGTGCTGCAGACGCTGCGCCAGAGCTTCAGTTGAATACGACATGTGATAGTTGACATGGATCGCGCCGATACTGGCACAAGCGAGCATGGCCACCACGGTCTCTGGCAGGTCGGGCATGTAGATCAGCACGCGATCGCCCTTCTTCACCCCCAGATGAAGCATGGAGTTTACCAGCGAGAGAACCTCATGCCCCAGCGCCTGGTAAGTATACGTGCGTTCTTCATCATCCATCCCGCGCCAGATAATCGCCGCTTTATTGCGCCGCAAAGTACCCATGTGTTTGCCCACAAGATTTTCAAACACATCCAGCTTCCCCCCCTGGTACCAGCGATAGTAAGGGGGGGCCATGCTGTCTAGCACCTTCTTATACGGTTCTTTCCAGCTCAGATATTTCTGCCCCAGCACATCGAACAGCTCCTTTGGGGGCATCCCTTTATAGCTTTCGTACTGGTGAACCGATATTTTACGCCGCTGGTAGCTGAGTTTCGGGTGAACCATCATAAATTATCCTTACGTGATAAATCCTTCTGCGCTGAATACAGGTCGTTCAAGGTATGAAACGATGAAGACAACTCGCGCAGTATCTTCAGAAACACACGCGTAGTGGCTATAGAGTCGCCCAGAGCACGGTGGCGCTGCTGGATATCAACTATATAGAAATTCATCAGATCCTCCAGCTGGGTACTGGTATTATTCTGCATCACCAGTTTATGTAACAGCATGGTGTCAAGCCACGGGGTCCCTTCCAGGGATGCAGCGTAACACTCCTTCACATGGCGTTTGAGCATGTTCAGGTCAAAATTGATATGATGCCCGACGATAATACTCTCGCCGATAAAGTCGAGTAGCTCGGGCAGTATCTCGCAGATTGAAGGCTTGTCCACCAGCATATCATCTGTGATACCATGCCATTTTATCGATTCAACCGGGATGGGCTGCGGCGGTTTGACATAGGATTCATAAATTTTTGTGATGCCGCCCTTCTTAACTTTTACCGCGGCAGCGTTGATAATAACATCATGTTCTACATCCAGCCCAGTGGTCTCAAGGTCGATAATGCAGAAGCTTGCTTTATCTATGCTTTTCTTCAGAACCTCGCGCGATGAGATAACTTCGCAGGAGCTATGCACGAAACCAAACAGGGGATCACTACTAACCTCTTGTTTATTTTGAGAAACACTTTTAAGAAACTTTTTCCACATACGCTAAACCATAATTCTGCTTCACAGCCGTACCGCTGAGCAGATTCTTTTGAGTTTACTCTGGAGATTCTCTACCCGACAGTCTATACTCGGAAAAAATTTTTTCAACAGGAGTCACTACCCATGAATTTAAAACCCATTTTTGTTCTGATAATTATAGTATCACTTATATTACAGTTGCGTAACTGTGAATACGGTGCCGAACACCAGGTGAAGTTTGATGACTTTGACCCCAAGTATAAGAATGCGCACCTGACCGCAGTAAGTGCGCAGCAACTGCTGGGGGATAAGGAGTATGCCGAAGCGCTGCGCTACTACGAGATGGCGCGCGATGAGATGGAACATCCCAATGTACGCGCTGACAAGGGGGAAGACATCTACATCAACTACGGCTTTGTTATGAATGACATCGGGGTTATCCATCTGGGCTGGGCCCTGTACGGCAAGGAGATGGACACCGACGTCAGCCATATCGACCTTAACGAAATTGATGAAACGGAGTTGGTTAAGGCACGCGAGGCGTTGAATAAGGCGATTGATTTCTATAAGCGCTGGTACGAACACAACGAAGATGACTACGAGCGTTTTGCCAAGGCGATTGCAGAGAGCTACGCCAACCTGGGTACCGCATTAAAATACAGCGGCGAGCAGGAAAAAGCTCTCGAAGCATTCCGCCTCTCCCTGTTACGCAACCCGGACAACAGCACGGCCGAACGCGCCCTGGAAATGCTGGACATTAACCCGACTCCGTACATAGAAGCAGGGGAAAAGGAAGAGAAGAAACACAAGAAGCTGCCTATCTAGATAATATCAAATTGAACGGATTTTGGCCTTGGATCTGCACTCTACAGCTACGCCAACCATAGCGGAACCAGGCCCGTTAGCAGATGAGCCGAAGAAATGCATGGTCATCCTGGTGCACGGTTTTTTCCGTACCCGGCGCGATATGGCATTTTTACACGCCGGTCTGGCACGCCGGGGCTACAGCGTGATAAGCGTGGAGCTCCCCATCACCCGTGGCACCATCGCAGACGGAGTCGCTGCGCTGAAGCAACAACTGGATCAGAAGCAACTCCGGGGCAAAAGGATTATGTTTGTGGCGCACAGCATGGGCGGGCTTGTAGTACGGGCCTTTGTAGCGCACATGATTAAAGAACCCGCGTCCCACCACAGCTTTGCACCTTTTTATGTCAGTCACTGTGTGTTTATCGGCACCCCGCACCAGGGCACTTCTCTCGCCAATCTGGCGTTACATGTGCCCGGTCTGGGGCGCTTTTTCAAGGCACTATCTGATTTACGCTCTCAACCCGAAGGCAAATGGTCTGCTCCACTGCTGCGCTCTTTGGGGGGACGTGGTGTCAGCACAGAGAGCAGGATCGGAATCATCGCCGGAGCTTCTGCCTCGATCCTGCCCGGCAGACTCCTTATAGCGCAGAATAACGATGGTATGGTACCGCGCGCTTCCGCGATTGCACCTGACGCAGATGCTGTTATGCTCTTGCCATTCACCCATGTTACTATCCACAAACAGACCGCAACCCTCAATGCTATAGCGTACTTTCTGGCTCACGGACAATTCCCGCCGTAAACCTGAAAGGCACCATTCTCCCGGCACAAAACACTTCATCCAACTGAAGCAGATTATCCAACCATGGGCAGCCACATGTGTAAAAGTAAAAAAGTCCTGCATAGCCCGGCTTTGAAAGAACGCAATATACCAGATGCCCTCCGGATATGCGTATCCCCTGTATCCCTTATATGCATGGTCTCTATACTTATCATTGTCCCCTTTGGTGGAGGACACGAAGCACTTGGCGCTCCAGCCCCGGCCACAGGCGATGTTCCTGCAACCAATACCGATGTAATCATGCTGATTGTCTATGTTTCCCTCGCGCTGGGTTTTTCTTTTCTGTGTTCCGTGGCGGAAGCGGTGCTTCTGAGCCTCACTCCGTCCTTTATCGAAGGACGCAAGAGCAAACATCCCAAGCAGGCCGCTCTCCTGAAACGTCTGAAACAGGACAATATCGATCAGTCCATCGCCGCCATCCTCACCCTCAACACCATCGCCCACACCGTGGGAGCGATCGGCGCCGGGGCTAAAGCCTCGGCCATCTTCGGCAGTGCCTGGTTCGGGCTGTTCTCTGCGCTATTGACCCTGGCAATCCTGTTTTTGTCTGAGATTGTCCCTAAAACCATTGGTGCTCTGTATTGGAGCAGGCTGGCGTGGCCTATTGCCCTGCTCATTCTCTTTCTGATCCGCGCCCTGTACCCTCTTGTATGGGTCTCCGAACGCCTGACCCGTTTGATCTCACACGGCAAACAGCTGCATGTGTTCAGCCGGGATGAATTCCTCGCCATGACCAAGGTGGGGGAACGCAATGGACAGCTCAACCAAAAAGAGAGTCGCATCATCCGCAATCTGTTTCTCTTTGAGCGCTTTCGCGTGGTGGATATCATGACCCCACGCACGGTGATGGTGGCGGTAAACGCCAAAATGAGCGTAGGTGAGATCTTTGACTTCGTTGTACAACAGCCATTCTCACGCCTGCCGGTCTATCAGGTCGACAGCGACGATATCAGCGGCTTTGTTTTGAAGACTGATATCATGCTGGAAAAAGCGCAGGGTCGCGACAGCACCCCGATCCACGCTCTGGCGCGCGATCTGGTCACGGTGCCGGAGTGCGTGTCGCTCTCAATGCTGCTGGAACACTTACTCAAAGAGCGTCATCATATCGCACTGGTGGTGGATGAGTACGGCGGCACCGAAGGCCTGGTAACCCTGGAGGATCTGGTGGAGACCCTGATCGGCATCGAAATCATGGATGAAAGCGATAAGGAGCAGGATATGCGCGTGGTGGCACGCCAGCTGTGGCAGGAGCGCGCCAAAAAACTCGGCATTGATGCCGAAATTGTGGAGCAGGCGCGTAATGAATACACCGGATAAAGACGTTCTACATGAAACCGATGAGCATCCGCACCCCCATGATTAGGAGAAAAATCGCAAACAGCTTTTTCAGGCGTGCCACCGGCAGGGCGTGAGCCATCCTTACCCCGACAGGAGCGGTTGCCATGCTCGCCAGAGCTATCCCTGCCAGCGCCGGAAGATACACAAACCCCACAGTTCCCCCCGGCAATCCCTGAACGCCAATCCCATTGAGCACGTACCCGATGGTGCCTGCTACTGCAATAGGAAAACCAATCGCCGCCGAGGTCCCCACCGCACTGTGCATGGGTTGATTGGAACGCACCAGAAAGGGCACCGACAGACTTCCGCCCCCAATCCCCACCAGGCTCGAAACTCCCCCGATCAGGGTGCCCATCCCCAGGATTCCAAGGGTTTCGGGCAGGGCATGTTTCGGCTGCGGACGTACATCAAAAAACATGCGCCCCGCAACGTAAAAGATAAACAGCATGAACATCAGACTCAGGAATTTACTGCTCAGTTGCGCCGCCACCCACGATCCCAGCAGGGTACCGCACAGAATCCCCGGCGTGATGCTGCGCACCACAGGCCACAACACCGCGCCCCGTGCGTGATGGGAGCGGAAACTGGATATCGAAGTAAATACAATAGTGGCGAGAGAGGTGCCCAGCGCCATGTGGATAATGAAGGTTTCGGGAAACTGCTGCATGGAAAACAAAAACGCCAGCAGGGGCACAACAATGATCCCCCCTCCGACCCCGAAGAGCCCCGCCAGAACCCCGACACAGCCCCCTGTAAGTACATACGCTATCCAGAACACATCCATCTCCTATGCTGTAAAACCTTACTTATCTGCTTCAGTAGTACATATTTACGAAAACGCAAGAATACACCTTCCACCCAACGAAGCAAATCACTGAATCTTCGCACAACTCCCTCTGGCATATTTGCCCATATAAGTTATAATTGCCCAACTTCGTTTCGTCGGCGTCACACCCGGAGCAGAAATAGATATGGACAGAGATCTTCACCTCCATTTCATACACAAGGAAATCATACAATATGGAAGACAGCATCCGCCTTGGAATCAGCTCCTGCCTGTTGGGGCACAATGTGCGCTTTGACGGCGGGCATAAAATGAATCGCTATCTGCACGACACCCTGGCTCCGTATGTGGAGTATGTCCCTGTCTGTCCGGAGGTTGAGGTGGGTCTGCCCATCCCGCGTCCCGCTCTGCGCCAGGTGGATGCCGGCAACGGCGAGGTACGTCTGGTGTTCTCCCAAAGCGGCGAGGATATAACCGAGCGCATGCAGGAGTGGGCTCAGCGCCGGGTTCAGGAGCTGGAGGGGGAAAATCTCGACGGCTTCGTGTTCAAAGCCAACTCCCCCAGCAGCGGAATGGAACGAGTCAAGGTATACAAAGACAAAGGGATGCCGCGCAAGGACGGTGTAGGGTTGTTTGCTGCGGCCTTCATGCAGCACTTCCCCTTCCTGCCGGTGGAAGAGGAAGGACACCTGAATGACGCCGCCCTGCGCGAGAACTTCATCACCCGAATCTTCACCCTGCGACGTTTCCGCCACATGCTGGAAAACAATCCTGGCTATAGCGAGGTTGTCGAGTTTCACACCCGCCACAAGCTCCTGCTCATGGCGCACAGTGTAGAGATCTACCGCGAAATGGGACGCCTGGTCGCGCAGGGGAAAGAACTCGACTTTGACAATTTTCTGCACGAATACCGCACCCTGCTTCTGAAAGGGCTGGGGCTTAAAGCAACCCCGAGCAAACACACCAACGTACTGCAGCATATTCTGGGGTATTTCAAACGCGATTTAAGCAAGGATGAAAAGCAGGAAGCGGTGGAGCTCATCGACAATTACAGACAGGGCCTGGTGCCCCTCATCGTACCTGTTACCCTGCTGAACCACTTTGTGCGCAAGTTCGAGCAGGCATATCTGCACCAGCAGGTATACCTCAAGCCCCACCCCAGGGAGTTAAAACTCCTGAATCATGTATAGGGAAACCGCGATGGATTGAGGAGATACACTATCATAGATAGTGGCACTGGCGTCGATTGATAAACAATGCGTTGCCGCTGATTTTTTTCGCCTGTTTTTTTGCTTCCGACGCCAGAATGGAGATATCGTGCTGGGAGCAATTGCAGTTATCCGCGCTGAACCTGGTTGCACCCACGGATAAGCTGATCAGGGGGTAGAACATCTCGTTTCCACGCCTATCCTGCGCCCTTATTCCACCGCTACGGCGATGCTCTTCGTCATACAACTCCGGTACGCGCTCAGCGAAGGTGTCCAGAATATGGGTGCAGCGCTGCTCCCAGTCCGTACTACGGAAAACCACCATAAAATCATCCCCGCCGATATGCCCGACAAAATCGCAGTCCGGGTTGCAGTAGCTCTGTAATACCTCACTCACCAGACGTATCACCATATCGCCGCGGCTGTAGCCGTAGGAATCATTGAAGGGCTTGAAGTTATCCAGGTCGAAATAACAGGCGGAAAACATCTTATCCTCATTTATAAGATATTCAATGTGTTCATTGATAGGCACATTACCGGGTAGCAGCGTCAGCGGATTCGCATATCTGGCGTTGCGAATCTGCAATTCAGTAATAAGTTTTAGCAGATCGGTAATCATCCCCACTCCGACATAACAGTCATTTTCGGTAATGATGAAATGATTACCCTGCTGTTGCCAGGAATCGTTGGTAATCAGCTGACTGAGCCTTTCCACCGGCATCTCTTTTTCAATACACAGCGGGTTAGTCTGCATAATAGTCCGCACCGGTTTATCTCCCTGCAGGTCGCGCCCAAAGCGACTCGCCAGGATATTCATTATCTCATGCCGGTGCGCAAGTCCCAGAACCTTTGTCTCTTCAACAATCGGCACCGCCTGGAGCTCGGTCATCTGGGCAAACAAATCCCCAAGCACATTCAGGGTAGTATCCGAGCTCGTGGTAGGCACCAGGGTTGCGAGACTGGACGCCGTTTCGGAGCGCCACTTAAGCATAGGTCCGCTGTTCTCAGCGTTACCTTTTACATGGAGCAAATCACCTGCTAGTTCCAGGGTGGGCGCTGAAGCCGGACGGGCAAAATAGTACCCCTGCCCGAAATTCACCCCCAGGGATTGCACGGTGTAATACTCCTCCAGAGTCTCAATCCCCTCAGCAATGGTGCGACATCCACTGCTCAGGGCAATCTCCTGCAGGGACTGCACCAGTTTCTTTTTGTGACTGTCTTTATTGATAGATTGGATGAAATACTTGTCAAACTTTACGTAGTCGGGTTTCAGCTCACTCCACAACCGCAGGCCGGCATATGCGGAACCCAGATCATCAAGAGCCACCATAAATCCGGAGGAGATGTAGTGCTCCAACGCATTACGAATGGTAGACACGTCCAGAATGGGGAAGTTCTCGGTCAACTCAATCACCACATTACGCGGATCAATGCCATAGCGTGCAAGGCTGTTATGGGTAAACCCGGTTGGGAAGCCCGGCTCCAGCAGCGCCAGGGGGCTGACGTTGAGAAACAGCTTGCCGGGAAGATTCAAACGCGCATACCCCTCTATATTGACATCGCGACACAGAATTTCTAGTTCAGTAAGCCGGTTGCACTGCATGGCGGCATTAAACAGATTACCCGGTGAATGCAAGGGTGAGTCCGAAGGCCCCCGCACCAGCGCTTCATACCCGAAAATATCTCCGGTGGCGAAATCAACAATGGGCTGAAAAAGCGGCGTCAACTCCCGTCCGGAAATAATACGCTCTATCTCTGCGGCGGTATGTGGATCCAAAGCAGCGATCTCGCGTTCTTCAGCACAAAAAATCGCCTCGCCCTCTGCCTCCAATTGTTTCACCTTTTGCTGAGCACACATAGGTTTCTCCCCCAAGAATATCCATTTGGTATCTCAATCCGCCTGTCATATCCATATGCATGCAGCAGGCGGAAATTCACGGCTGTAAGTCAAGGATATAAACAGCTTTCTGTTAAACTAGAGTTAGCACCTCATTAGATCTGCATGTAACACATGTATATACGCACACATATTTTTAACGCCTTCCTAACCAATCATTAACTAGCGAGTATTACATTCAATTCCCTATTCACCAATATCGCCTAAGGGAGCCATCTGCTATGCCTGAATCCGACCTAAGCCAGCGTGGCCTGCGCATTTCCATCCAAACCCGTCTTATTCTGGGTTTTTGCGCTACCATGACTCTTGTAGTTATTCTTGCCGCATTTACCTACTGGGGAACGACAAAAATTGAATCTGCCAACTGGGAGGTTAAGAAAAATCTCGCCTATTCCAACTCAGTCCAGAAACAGGCCGGCAAAACTACGCGCTGGATGAATCTTCTGAATAAAACCCGCTCAGAGCATGATGAGGACCTGCGCCTGCTTGCCCAGGCATTGCTACAGAACAAAACCCGGGAAGAATTGGAATCGATAAAACCCGGATCCGCGTTGGAGAAAATTCTCCAGCATTCGGCACGCACACAATTGGAGTCAGACCTTCCGGAACTTAAAGAACTCTTTACCATCCTGGAGGTTCAGCGCACCGAACTGCAGACTACTGCGGCTGAAATTCAGAAGACGTGGCATCCGCGCCATGAAGGTCTGGAGCAGGCCCTCAACAATCTGAAGCGAACCCAGATATACTGGGCTCTCAAGGTTGCCAATATGCTCTTTGTTCAGAGCTCCATAACCGCCCTGGTGAAAGAGGATATTGAAGACACCCCCCTGGAACAGTTCAGAAACAGCGAGACTTTCTCCCGCCATGCGCCTGAATTTGACATCCTGCGCTCTAAAATGGATGCGGCAGCAAAATCCAACACAGAACTGTGGCAGGTCTCACACCAACTTAATGATCTCATGATGGAGGGTGCATGGGAAAAAGCCCGAATACTTTATCGGGATAAAATTCCAACCCTGGTCAAATCAATATCCGTAGACATCGATACGGTTCTGCAGATTGAAAACTACATCCTGCGCAGTCAGAAGCAGGCTGTAAGCATGCTCAATAACAACCTCGCACCTCAGGCGCATAAAGCGGCACAAACCCTCAATGGAATAGGTTCAGCCCTCACGGCAGCAATGAAGACCAGGGGAGCGCAGGCGGATGAAAGTGTCACCGCCGTTGCACTATCCCAGCGGCAAACTGCGGCGCTGATAGGACAGATCCAATATGTAGCTGTGATTATGGGGCTTGTTATCCTTGTATCCGGTCTATGCGGCGGGTGGGCTCTTATACGCTCCATTGTTGTACCGCTGGGGAAAAGTGTGGCGATGATTCAGCAACTGGATGCGGGCAATCTGGGTAAACATCTGCATATGCAACGCAGTGATGAAATCGGAGAGATGGCAACCCTACTCGATTCCTTCGCCGATCATCTTGAACGTGACATTTTGCATGCGTTTAAAAAACTTGCCGCCGGAGATTTCACTTTCAAAGCCAGGGGGATCATAAGTGCTCCTCTTGAACAGGCCAACCAGGCTCTGAGCACGTTGATTGCCAACATTCGCTCTATTGAGCATGACCTAAACGGTGAGGCAACCCATCTCGCTGCGGCGAGTGAAGAGCTTTCTGCCGGTTCAGCCCAACAGAACAGTGAGCTGCAACAGATATCTTCTTCCATGGAAAATCTCACTGCCGAAATCAGCCACAACCTGGATAATACGCGCGACACTATGGAATTGTCTGAGCGCGCCAATGGAAGTGTAAAACGCGGCTACAGCAGTATTGAGCATATGGTAGACGCCATGGAAGAGATAAACAGTGCCGGACAGAATGTGCAGAAGATCATAGCGGTTATAGACGAGATTGCCTTTCAGACCAACTTACTCGCCCTCAATGCCGCAGTTGAGGCTGCACGTGCCGGACAACACGGTAAAGGCTTTGCGGTAGTGGCGGAAGAAGTGCGCAACCTGGCATGCCGTAGTGCACGTGCAGCAGCTGAAACGTCCGAACTTATTGAAGGTTCCATAAAAAAAGGGCGTATCGGCCTAAAAATTGCGCATGATACGCGCGAAGTATTGGATGAAATTGTCTCAGAAGTCGACCAGGTCACCTCTTATGTGGGGCAGATAACAACTTCATCCAATGCACAGGCTCAGCAGGTTCAACAGATAAACACCGGCCTGGGGCAGATTGGCAACGTCACCGCGCAAACCAGTACCGCAGCGGACCAAAGCGCCGAATCCGCACAAAAGCTGCAGCAACAGGCGGAAGATTTGCATCAGATGCTTGCTTCCTTCACACTTGAGGATACCTTTGAAAGTGAAAGAGACGAAAATTTCTGCGCGCCGGCTCCTGTTTGAAGAGGTGCAAATGGGCTCAAGCTCTTCTACCCATGCCAGACAAAAAACACCCCGAGCAGGATCAGTGCGGCAAACCCGAGACGAATACGTCCGCAGGTTTCGCCGAGAAACAGCAGGCCGATGGCAACCCCGATGAGGAGACTGACCTGGCGTACCGGTACCGCATAGCTAACCGGCGCGAGACTCAGTCCGAAGCGGAAGCTCAGAAATGATGCCATGATTATCGGCCCCGAAATCACCACCAACCAGGGGTGGTGACGCGCTTCGGCCAGCACCCGCCCGCGATAGCAGGGGCGCAAAAGGTTCAGGCTCATAAACAGGAACATGAACAATATCAGCACATAGGTGAAGTCAAACGCCGGATACGCACTGACTCCGCTCTTATCCAGCACTGCGCCGATGGAGTAGATAAAGCCCGCAAGCAGCGCTGCACGTACGGAGCGATCCTGCACACACGTGAGGGGATAGAGGGCATCGCGCCAGCTCAGGCGCCGCATCTGGATGCCGTATGCACCCACCACAATCAGAGCAATGCCTATAATTCCCGCCACATTGAGCTGCTCCCCCAACAGGAGCACACCCCACAGAGGCACATACACCATCGAAGTCTGCGCCAGCGGATAGGTGACGGACAGGTCACCGACACGGTAGGCATACCCCCCCAGCCAGTGGTATAATACAAAACACACCGCCGCAGCGGCGCTGATCCATATCAGTTCCAGGGTCAGAGGGAGCGCTTCGGCGCGGATCAGAACCACCAGAGTCATCAGAATCCAGGAGTTGAGGAACATCCACCAGATAAACACGGTTTTGTCGCGACTCTGCTTTACGAGCAGATTCCACAACGCGTGCATCAGGGCGGAACAGAGGATGAGAAGAAGGGCAAAGGTTTCCATATGCCCACTTTAGCCCAAATAAAAACCAAATGACAGCTTCGAAATAGACGCATAAAGACCAGCTGAGCTGTTCCAGCACAAAACATGCGCTATCTTAGATACATAGGTGGCAACGATTTATTTACCGCGCAAGCCGAGCACACAAGAAAAGTTAAGAACACATATACCTGTTTTTAGTATAACTTAAAAATCTCAATTCAAGGATTGACACCATGAGCAAAACCCGCACCGAAACCGATTCTCTGGGAGAAATGGAAGTTCCCGCCGAAGCACTCTACGGCGCCCAGACCGCCAGAGCCATTGACAACTTTCCCGTTTCCGGTATCTGCCTGCCTCGCCCCATGCTGCGCGCCCTGGGACTCATCAAAAAGCACGCCGCAGCGAGCAACTGCGCCCTCGGGCTTCTCGACCGAGAGGTGGCGGAAGCGATCCGGAACGCCGCTGCAGAAGTTGTACGCGGTGACCTCGACGACCAGTTCCCGGTGGATATCTTCCAGACCGGCTCCGGCACGAGTAGCAACATGAACGCCAACGAAGTTATCGCCTACCGCGCCACGCAACTGCTCGGCAACGCAGCGAAAGAGCGTATCCACCCCAATGACCACGTCAATATGGGGCAGTCAAGCAACGATGTGTTCCCCAGCGCCATCCACATTGCATGCGCCGAGCAACTCCACGCCAATCTGCTTCCCACACTCAAAAACCTCCG
>Ga0182239_1000567_pt1 | contig 13444 bp, 14 predicted proteins | sample hydfrate6_PW_210_FD_132456 | JGI IMG/M metagenome (GOLD analysis project Ga0182239, IMG submission 132456) | Subsurface microbial communities from deep shales in Texas, USA - hydraulic fracturing test 6_PW_210 | ecosystem: Environmental > Aquatic > Deep subsurface > Shale gas/oil reservoir >...
GGATATGGTCGAGGCCTTTGCCTTGCAATACGCGGCACATACCGGGGCGGCCTTTTTTGACGCCTACATCGCCGCCATTGAGAACAACCGCCGCATGCAGGGCGCGCCTGAAGGCGAGCACAGCCTGGTGATCCATGCAGATGAAAACGTCCTGGTATTTGTGCCCAAGGCGCAGACATCCCAGTGGGAGGTCAACGTCATGACTCGTCAGCCCGTTGGCAATATCGTGGAGGCCGATATTCACATGCGGCGTTCGCTGGATGCCGCGCTGCTAATTGCGGCCAGGACGCTTTCGAACATGGGCGCGCGCATGATTACTTCTTACGAGATCTCCAAACGGATGGATTCCGCAGATGCCCATCAGCGCCTGATATATACCCTTCTGCCCCGCCTGCCGGAATCGCCGGGCTCGTTTTCCGAGTGGCAGCAGCGGTGGATCAACGGGCACTACCCGGAGGATTTTGCCGCTGCCTGCCGGGCCGCACGTCCCCGATCTGTCCGGTGATCCTTCGGCCCGCGCGCCTGCCGGCGGATTTCTACGGATTTTTCCGCAATCTAAATTGAGCGTTTCAGATTTTTAAAAGCAATTTATTTTAAAGGATAACATACATTTCTATTTTAAAAATCTGAAACCCTCCGGGATTTTCAATTTTACCGCATCTACTGCGTCAGATGCAGCCTCGCATAGCTCACTATAGCGAGTCTGCATCGCCCTTGTATATACGGCAAACTTGAAAATCGCTCAATTTAGGCAACAGAAACACGGTTGCTTTTCATATCATCATCTGTATATTCTTTCTGTAAATACAAAAAGGGGTGTTACAAAATTGTAAATAGAGGTTACAAATTTGTCACTCCCTTCTGCGCTCCCTGCAATTTGATTCAATTTCAAGTTTTTGATTTTATAGTTTATTTTGATTTTATAAATTTTTGGCGCATAAGTTGCTATTCTAACCGCAAATGGAGGGATCTGTGGCCTCAACAACATATACAGTGGAAAGCCGGGACATGGATCCGGCCGCAATACTCAAGCAGCGCCGCGAGGCGTTGTTTGAAAGCGCCCCGCAGATGGCGTCTGCCGAATTTCTCCAGGCGCATGCCGAGCTTTTTGACGATTACTTCCGGCAGCGCTTTGCCATCAGTCAGATCGGTCCGGCCATTGCCATTAACCGCAACCCGTATGCGGTTGTCGCCCTGGGCGGATACGGCCGTGCCGAACAGTGCGTGTATTCCGACGTGGACCTGCTGCTGCTGTTTGAAAACGCGGTGCCTGATGCGGCCGAAGATCTCATCCGCGAATATGTCTATCCCTTGTGGGACCTCGGCCTGGAAGTGGGCTATGCCACCCGGTCGCTTCGGGAATGCGTGAAAATGGCCAAAGAGGACCTGGAAATAATGACTTCCATTCTCGATGCCCGGTTTTTATGTGGCATTTCATCGGTTTATGCGGACATGACCTCCCGGGTCCGCGAGCGGGTTTTCGCGCGCGCGCCTCATAAAACCATACGTGCCCTCGTGGAGCGCAACCGGGGCCGGCATCGCCATTACGGGGACGCCACGTTTCTGCTGGAGCCCAATTTGAAAGAGGGCGCGGGCGGACTGCGCGATTATCATACCATGCGCTGGATCGGCCGGATCAAGTACGATCTCTGCGAGTTGCGGGATCTGGAATACCGCGGCGTGCTTTCCAGTCAGGAATATGAAAGCTTGTTTGATGCGCTTTCCTTTATATGGCGGGTGCGCAACCGGCTGCATTATTTTACCGGCCGCAAGTGCGATCAGCTCTACTTTGATCACCAGGAGCGCCTCGCAGAGGAAATGGGCCTGGTGGAAGAAGACGGCCAGTTGCCGGTGGAAAGATTGATGAGTGAGCTGCATGCAAAGATGGGGTTTGTCAAGCAGCAATTGCTTTTGCTGTTATTCGAGCTGGGATTTGAAAAGCCCGCGCGGCGAAGCTTCGGGGTTCGACGGCAGCCGGATATTCCGGGCATAGAGGTGGCCCGCGGCGGACTGGGGTTTCATTCCTCCAACCGGATTGTCAAGTCGCCCATCCTGTTGATCCGGATATTTGAGGCCGCAGCCAGGCTGCGCATGCCCCTGACCCGGGAGGCCGGCCGCTTGGTGCGCGAGTTCGGGTACCTGGTGGACGACGATTTCCGGGCCAACCCGGAAGTCCGGCGGGCTTTTGAAAATATCCTGCTGATTCCGGCCGGACCGGTAAACGTGCTGGAGCTGATGCTGGAAACCGGTTTCCTGGTGCGGATGATTCCCGAATTCGGGGGGATCGTGGACCGTATCCAGTTTGATGCCTATCACCTTCACCCGGTGGACCGGCACAGCCTGCGCACCATTTATTTTATCAAGTCATTTGCGGATAATCCGCCGGAGGATGTGGATCCGCTTTGCACAAAGATCTATAACGGGCTGAAGCGTAAACATCTGCTTTTACTGGCAGCTTTGCTGCACGATATCGGCAAGGGCCGGTCCGACGGGAAGCATTCGGCCACCGGAGCGCAAATGGCGCCTGCTATCGTGGCGCGCCTGGGATACGGCAGGCGTGAGGCCGAGGTGGTCTCCTTTTTAATCGAAAATCACCTGCTGCTGGTCAAGACCGCCAGCCGGCGCGACATCAATGACGAAGAAACCGCCATTCGCATCGCCCGGGAAGTCGGGCAGGTCAATCTGTTGAAAATGCTGTATCTGCTGACCGTTGCCGATTCCATGGCCACGGGGCCTAAAGCGTGGAACAACTGGACAGCCACGCTGGTGCGCGATTTTTTCCTGAAAATTCTGGGAATCCTGGAAAAGGGCGAACTGGCCACCTCCGGCGCGGTCCGGCGGGTGGAGAAGAAAAAGGCATACGTGCGCAGAGAAGCGGATTTTCCGGGCCCGGAAGTGGAGGCCATGCTCGAGGTGCTTTCCCCGCGATACCTGCTTTACACGGAGGCCAGGGATATTGTCTCTCACATCCAGCTTTACCGGCGGTTGGCAGATCAGCCCTTTGTCTGGGATGTCACCCCTGAGGCGGCTTCTAATACCCGCACCGTGGTGGTCTGCGCCAAGGACCGGCCCGGGTTGTTTTCAAAGATCGCGGGCGTATTTACCGTAAACGGCATGGATGTCCTGGATGCCCAGATATACACGTGGCGCAACAATATTGCCCTGGATATTTTCACGGTTACGCCGCCGCCGGATCAGATATTTGAAGACGAGCGCTGGCAGCGGGCGACCCGGGATCTCAACGCCGCACTGACCGGACAGCTTGACCTTTCAAAGGCGCTGGCAGACAAGGAGGCCCGGGCAATAAAAGACGGGACTTCCGGTCGCCCCAACCGGGTGGAGGTGGATAACGAGACTTCCAGTTTTTATACCATTATCGAAGTTTTTTCCTATGATTTTCCGGGGCTGCTCTACCGGATCACGGACGCGCTGACCCGGAACGGCCTGGATATATGGGTGGCAAAAATTGCAACCAAGGTTGACCAGGTGGTGGATGTTTTTTATGTCCGCGACGAGCAGGGCGGCAAAGTGGACGCACCCAGGCGGGTGGCACAGATCCGGGAGCAGGTGCTTTCGGCGCTGCCCTGATCGGCGCATATCAGGCAGGTTTCAACAACCAAAACGGAGCGGTTTTCATGTTTGCCGCAGATACAAGGAAGCCGATGTCGAGCGATAGTCGACTATGCGTGACATCGGCTGATTTGGAGATGCCCGGAGCCTGCCCGGAGTATTCAGCCATAAATTCGAAGCACGAAATCCGAAATTCGAAATTCGAAAAAGCACAGACCTTTTTAATTCAAACGTATAGGAGGACACAATGACGCAGCCGAAAAACGTAATTGATCTGATCAAGCAGGAAGGCATCCGGGTCGTGGATGTCCGGTTCATGGATTTTCCCGGAATCTGGCAGCATTTTACCGTGCCGGTCAGCGAAATGGACGAGGATTCCTTTGAAGACGGCTACGGATTCGACGGCTCGAGCCTCAGGGGGTGGCAGCCGATTAACGCCAGCGACATGCTGGTGGTGCCGGATCCGGCAACCGCCAAGATCGACCCGTTTTACGAGGAAAAGACCCTGGTGCTAATCGGCAACATCGTGGACCCGGTCACCCGGGAGGCCTATTCCCGGGATCCGCGCCACGTGGCCCACAAGGCCGAAAATTACCTCAGGCAGAGCGGCATCGGGGATACCGCGTTTATCGGGCCGGAAGCTGAGTTTTTCGTGTTTGACAACGTTCGGTTTGACTCCCAGAGAAACCAGTCCTTTTACATGGTGGATTCCGAGGAGGGCGTCTGGAACACCGGCCGCGACGAGAATCCGAACCTGGCATACAAGCCGCGGCACAAGGAAGGCTACTTCCCGGTGCCGCCCATGGATAAGGGACAGGACATCCGGACAGAGATGATGCTGACCCTGGAGGACCTCGGAATTGACGTGGAATGCCAGCATCACGAGGTGGCCACTGCCGGCCAGGGCGAAATCGACATGCGGTTTAAGCCGTTGATGCAAATGGGCGACCAGTTGGTGTGGTTCAAGTATGTGCTCAAGAACGTGGCCAGGAGACACAACAAAACCGCCACGTTTATGCCAAAGCCCCTTTATGAGGACAACGGCACGGGCATGCACACGCATGTGAGCATCTGGCGCGACGGCAACCCCATGTTTTCCGGGGACAAGTACGCAGGTCTTTCCCAGGAGGCACTTTATGCCGTGGGCGGCATCCTCAGGCACTGCAAGGCGCTGTGCGCATTCACCAATCCCACGACGAACTCTTACAAACGCCTGGTGCCGGGATTTGAGGCTCCAGTCAACCTGGCATATTCGAGCAGAAACCGCAGCGCCGCAGTACGGATTCCCATGTACTCGGCATCTCCCAAGGCCAAGCGCATCGAGTTCCGCACCCCGGACCCGTCCTGCAACGGATACCTGGCCTTTTCAGCCATCCTCATGGCGGTGATCGACGGCATCGAAAACAAGATCGACCCGGGCGATCCCATGGACAAAAACATCTATGATCTGCCGCCCGAAGAACTCGCCCGGATTGACTCGGCCCCGGGTTCGCTTGAAGAGGCCCTGCAGAGCCTTGCAGCGGATCACGAATTTCTGCTCAAGGGCGACGTGTTCACAGAGGACGTCATCGATCGCTGGATCGAATACAAGCGGCAAAACGAGGTGGATGCCATCAATCTGCGGCCCCATCCGCACGAGTTTTTCCTGTATTACGATATTTAACCCCTCGCACGGCGGGACACATCAAAAAAGGCGGCCCTGGACGGGCCGCCTTTTTTTGATGTTCATGAAAATCTGCCGCCGCTGCATTGTTTCGGGAATTTGCGCTTTTTCGTTTTGCCGTGTTTGCCGAATGTGTGGTAAGAACATAAATAAGGAGGGGTGTGCCCCGCATGAAAACCCATTGACAATCCGCCCGGTGCGCGCGACCAAACGTATAAGGAGCAGCATATGTTTTGCAGACAGGCCGAATCCGCCTGGCGTGAACTCATGCCGGGAATCGAGGTCAGGACCCTGGTTTACGGCGAAAAAACCCTCATGGCCCAGTATCGCCTCAAAAAGGGCAGCCAATTGCCCGAACATTCCCATCCGCAAGAGCAGACCGGTTTTCTGGTTTCCGGTCAGATCCGGATGCATGTCGAAGATGATGTGCTGGATGCCGGCCCGGGTGATTCCTGGTGCATCGGGGGCAACAGGCCCCACTGGGCCGACGTGATCGAGGACGCGGTGGCAGTGGAGGTATTTTCTCCGATCCGGGAGGATTTTCTCCCATAGTGTCTTGCGTATGGATTTGAAGGCAAGGAGGGGTATGCAAACACAGAAAGTAATCGATTATATCGTCAACTGGATGCGGCAGTACGCGGCAGATGCCGGTATGAAGGGCTTTGCCGTTGGCGTTTCCGGCGGCATTGATTCCGCGGTGACTTCCACCCTGTGCGGCAAAACCGGCCTTTTGGTAATGGCGCTGAATATGCCCATCCGGCAGGCCGCTGATCAGAAAACGCTCGCAGAGCGCCATTTGGGATGGCTGCATGAGCATTTTGAGAACGTAACCGGGAACACGGTGGACCTTACCCCCGTGCTTGAAGCATTTGAGCAGATCTTTCAGGAAGATATCCAGGATCATCTCACCATGGCCAATACCCGGGCCCGCATCCGCATGTCCGCGCTCTATGCATACGCTTCGCATCACCGGCTCTTGGTGGCCGGCACCGGCAACAAGGTGGAGGACTTCGGGGTGGGGTTTTTTACCAAATACGGAGACGGCGGGGTGGACATCGGGCCGATTGCCGATCTCATGAAAACCGAAGTCTACGAATTGGCCCGCGGGCTGGGGGTGATGGCGGAAATTCTCAAAGCCCCGCCCACAGACGGGCTGTGGCAGGACAATCGAAGTGATGCGGACCAGATCGGGGCAAGCTACGAAGAACTGGAATGGGCCATGGGGTTTGAACAATCCGGCGGTGACGAATCCGGGCTCGGCCAGCGACAGAAACAGGTGCTTGCTATATACCGAGACTTTCACCGGAAAAACCGGCACAAGATGGACCCCATCCCGGTGCCGGTCATTCCGGAAAAATACAAATAAGCCATAGAGGGATCCGGCCTTGGAATTCTGGGTCGTGTTAAGAGATGTGCTGTTTCTGCTGGCCGGGGCGTTTGCCTTCGGCATTGTCGCCCAGCGTTTAAGGCAGAATGCCATTATCGGATACCTGTTGGCCGGTGCGGTTTTCGGGCCGTTTTTGTTTCACACGCAAGCCCTGATGCACCTGGCTGAAATCGGGGTGGCCCTGCTTTTGTTTACCATCGGCCTGGAGTTTTCGTTCAGCCGCCTGCGGCGCCTGGGTCGCATCGCCCTGGGCGGGGGCACCCTCCAGGTGATTTCCACCATGGCGCTGTTTGCCCTGATCCTGACGGCGTTCGTGGATTTTCGGGCCGCAGTGGCACTGGGCGCCATGATCGCGCTGAGTTCCACGGCCGTTGTCATGCGGATCCTGGTCGACCGCAGCGAGGTGGATTCGCCCCGGGGAAGAAACGCGCTGGGCATCCTGCTGCTCCAGGATGTGGCAGTGGTGCCCCTGGTACTTTTGGTCACCATGATGGGCCAGACCGGCCAGCTCGATTCCATTGCCCTGCAGATCGGAAAAATCCTGCTGGGTGCGGCCGGGCTGGTGGTGCTTTTTTACGTGCTGTTTTACATCCTGGTGCCCCGGATCCTGTTTTCCGGCACCATCCACCGCAACCGGGACCTGGTGGTGCTGCTGGCCATTCTTTCAGCGGTAGGTTCGCTGTGGCTGGCCCATGAAGCCGGGCTTTCCCCGGCGCTGGGCGCGTTTATCGCCGGCATGATGCTTGCCGAATCCCCGTTTGCCACCCAGATCCGGGCGGATATCGGATCGATCCGCACGCTTTTTGTGACCCTGTTTTTCGCCACCATAGGTCTGCTGCTCGATCCGCAGTGGATGCTCTACAATATTCACTGGGTGCTCCTGGTGCTGCTGATTATTGTGATCGGCAAGATCCTGATCATTTATTTTATCGCCCGGCTGTTTTCCCGGCCGCCGGCAGAAGCCCTGTCCACCGGCATCACCCTGGCCCAGGTCGGGGAGTTTTCCTTTGTCCTGGCCACCACGTCCCGTGATATCGCCCTGATCGGGCCGGAAACCTTTTCCCTGATCGTGTCCGTGACCATTGCCTCGATTCTGATCTCCACCTACATGGTCAACAAGGCCCCGGTGCTTGCCGGTAAACTGTTGAAGCCCGCATCCTGGGACCCTTCGGCATCCATGGCAACAGACGCCAAAGGGGGCCCGCCGGCTGGCCGGGTCATGGTCATCGGCTACGGACCCGCCGGCAAACAGGTCACGGATGCGCTCATGGAACACGAGATCCGCCCGGAAATCGTTGAAATGACCCCCAAGACCGCCCGGGCCGCCATTGACCGGGGGCTTGAAGTGCACATCGGCGATGCGGTCAGCGAAGAAGTCCTGGTGCACGCGGGCTTAAACGAAACCTGCCTGGTGGTCATCACCATCCCGGACCCGCGCATGACAATTGCCATTATTGAAGCTGTCAAGCGGCTTTCGCATAAAGCACCGGTGGTGGCCCGCTGCCGCTATCATATTTTCAAGCAAGCCATGGAAAAGGCCGGGGCCGCGCTGGTGGTGGACGAGGAAAACGTGGTTGGCATCGAGCTGGCCGAATCAGTCATTGATTCCCTGTACCGGGCCGACAGCGAGGAGATGGCCTGCGCCCTCGGCATTTCCGGAGTTTGACACACCCGCCCTCTGCTGATATTTTATTCAAAGGGGGTGATGTTCATTCTGGGCGCCATTGCCGGTGCGGTGGCCGAGAGCGCCTATGGCCTGCCCGACTGGATCCGCCAAAACGTGCGGCTCTGTCTGAAGGCACCGTTAAAGCGGGTGGCGCAGGAATTTACAGACAGGTTCATGACCGCCGGATAGCCGGCACAACGCATGGATCATGCAATGGAAGAAGAAGCAAACAATGCAGAAGACAAATGGATCAAAAAACTGATTGGTTTTTTCAGGCGCATGCCCCGCAAAAAACCGGACTCGGCGCAGGCCGATTATACCGGCTGGCACCAGAGCGAGGCGCAATACCAGAAGGAACAGGCAGAGTGGCTGGCGCAGGTGGCCGCCCGCAGACAAAAGAAACGGACCGGTGATGGCAAAGATCCAAAGTGACGTCGCGGAAAGACAGGTCCGCCGGGTCACCTGGTGGGGTTTCTGTGGCAATATCCTCCTGGCTGCCTTCAAGGTTGCGGCCGGATGGTTTGGGCACAGCCAGGCCGTGGTGGCTGACGGGATTCACAGCATCACCGATACCATCACTGACGTGGCCGTGATTCTGGGTTCCTACTACTGGGCCCGGCCGGCAGACGATTCTCATCCTTACGGCCACAAACGCCTGGAGACCACGGTTTCCATATTTATCGGCGGAGTGCTTTTTCTGGCGGGCGCAGGCATCGGCTGGGATGCGGTCACCTCCGTGTACAAGCCGCACGAAAAGCATCCCGGATTAATCGCCTTTGCAGCCGCAGCCGCCTCCATTGTCATCAAGGAGTTTCTCTACCAGTGGAACATCCGGGTGGGCAACCGGATTAACAGCGTGTCCCTGACGGCAAACGCCTGGCATCACCGGCTGGATGCATTCAGCTCCATACCCGTTCTGGTGGCGGTCGGCGTGGCGCTGGCATATCCGCAATGGCATCTGCTTGATCACCTGGCTGCATTTTTTGTGGCCATCCTGATCTGTTATGCCGCCATCCGGATTATCCTTTCCGGGTTCCGCGAGCTTGTGGATCAGGGCGCGCCCACCGAGGTATGCGAGCAGATCAAACAGCTGGTAAAGGATCATCCCGCAGCCCGCCAGGTGCACAACGTTCGCACCCGCTATGCGGGCAACCTGCTGTGCGTGGATCTGCACGTGGTGGTCGACAGTCAGATGACCGTTTACGAAGGCCACCGGGTGGCCGAGCAGATCAAGCAGCTGCTGCTCCACCAGGGACCGGAAATTCTGGACGCAGAAGTCCACATCGAGCCCGAGGAAGCAGCTCTGCCCGACGGCGAGTGCTGAAAAAATCATATATTCGGAGGCCAATTATGTATAAGCTCGTACTGGTCAGACACGGGGAGAGCATCTGGAACCGGGACAACAAGTTCACCGGGTGGACGGACGTGGACCTGACGGAAAAGGGCTCCCGCGAGGCCCACACCGCGGCCGAAGCCCTGCGGGAAAAAGGCCTTGATTTTGACGTGGCCTTTACTTCGGTATTAAAGCGCGCCATCCGGACTTTGTGGCTTGTCATGGACGACATGGACCGGATGTGGATTCCGGTGCATCGATCCTGGCGTTTAAACGAACGCATGTACGGCGGCCTGCAGGGCTGGGACAAGGCGGAGACCGCAAGGGAGTGTGGAGACGAGCAGGTGCATACCTGGCGACGCAGTTATGACGTGCGCCCGCCCGAACTTGAAAAAACCGATGCGCGCCACCCGGTCCACGACCCGAAGTACGCCCATCTTCCGGAAAACGAGATTCCCGGTACGGAGAGCTTAAAAGACACCATCGAGCGGTTCATGCCTTACTGGCACGGCACCATTGCCCCGGTAATCCGCCAGGGGCAGCGGGTGATCATCTCTGCGCACGGAAACAGCCTGCGCGGGCTGGTCAAGCATTTAGACGGCATATCCGACCAGGAAATCCCCGGGTTAAACATTCCCACAGGCATTCCCCTGGTTTACGAACTGGATGCGGCGCTCAAACCCATCCGGCATTACTACCTGGCAGACCCGGAGACAGTGGAAAAAGCCGCTGCCTCCGTGGCCGACCAGGGCAAGTCCGGGAAATAGGTGATCCCGGGGCAAATGGAGATTCATATCGTTCATTACGCACCGGGTGCGGCCCGGGCTCGCGGCCTTGCGGTGATTATTGACGTGTTCCGGGCGTTTTCCGCAGCCTGCTATGCATTTGACCGCGGCGCGCAAAGCATTATCGCCACCCAAAGCCTGGAAACCGCACGCGCCCTTAAGCGCAATCACCCCCGCTACCTGCTCATGGGCGAGCGCCACGCCGTAAAACCGCCGGACTTCGAATTCGGCAACTCCCCCTCGGAACTCGTGCAAGCCGATCTTTTCGGCAAGACCCTGGTGCACACAACTCACGCCGGCACCCGGGCGCTTTTGGCCGCCTCCCATGCCGAATCCGTGATTACCGGCAGCTTTGTCAATGCCGGCGCAATCGCCGCACATATCCGCAAACGGTCTCCGGAATCCGTCTATCTGGTCTGCGCCGGGTTTGAGGGAGATAAGGAAGCCGCAGAAGACCTTTTGTGCGCCAAGTACTTACAACAGCTCCTGCGCGGGGAAGACCCGGATTTTAACCCCATACCCGAACAGCTCCGAACCGCCCCGTCGGCCCTGCGCTTTTTCGATCCCAAAGACCCGGCCTCCCCGGAAATCGACTTTCACATGTGCCTGGATCTCGACCGTTTCGGTTTTGTCATAAAGCGGAGCCACGCGGATGCCCGCATGTGTACGCTGGTGCGGCAATCCGCCTTGTTTTCAGACTGACCTGCCGCTTAAAGAAGTTGATATTAAGGGATTTTTTTTGCATGTCCCCCTCAAAACTGGTAATATCTTGTAAAAATTGCAGAGTATCACCATTCATCTCCCGAATAGTGTCGTGGTCAAGTAAAACCGGACACCTTCCCTTCTTTTTTTGACTTTTATTGCGGTGTCCGTTTTTATTAAATCACATCAATCCCCTGCGCTAGGTGAACCGCAACGTCGGGCGCCTTAACATCGGGCGTGCAAGCCTGGCATAAGTATGGGAGGCGATCTCATGCGCCAGTTGAAATTGAGCAAAGCTTTTACTCTGATGGAACCAGGGCCTGTCGTCCTCGTGACAACCCACGATGAAAAGAAAGACAACATCGTGACGATCTCCTGGACCATGGTGATGGATTTCACCCCGGTATTTGCCATCACCACGGGGGAATGGAATTACTCCTTTGCTGCACTGCGAAAGAATCGGGAGTGCGTCATTGCAATTCCCACCGTCGACCTGCTGGATAAGGTGGTTGGCATCGGGACGTGCTCCGGGGCAGACACGGACAAGTTTGCCAGGTTCAAGCTCACACCGGTGCCGGCCAAGCTCATCAGGCCGCCCTTGATCAAAGAGTGCCTGGCCAACATTGAGTGCAGGGTCATCGACATCATTAAAAAGCACAATATCGTTGTGTTAGAGGCGGTTGCCGCATACATCGATACCGCACGCAAGGAGAAGCGCACGGTTCACGCTGTTGGTGACGGAACGTTCATCGTCGACGGGCGCAGGATTGACCGGAAGAAGATGATGGCCTCCAAGCTCCCATCGGGCGTTTAGGGTTCATTGGCTATCCACGATGAAGTTCTGGTAGACAAAATGAGAAACCCGGCGGAGACCAATAATTCGTTCAAGCGGGCAGGCCCTGTCGGACCTGCCACTTGACTCAAACGTTATGCAATGTTTGCGCATAACGATTAATTCGGAGAAAATGCAATGAGTGACCTCTTCAATAAGATCCACGGCCTTATCAAGGCTGGCGAGGTTTTGATATCAGAGCATGGATATGATGAATTGGTTGAAGACAGCTTGTCAATCCGAGAGCTCCTCGACGGGGTAGTAAACGGGGCAGTTGCTGAGGAATACACCGATTACCCCAAAGGTCCATGTGTCTTACTTTTACAGCAGGATCGGTCGGGTAATCCTGTCCACGTTGTATGGGGAGTTCCGAAAGGACTTGATAAACCCGCTGTTCTGGTTACTGCATATAGACCAGATCCGGAACGCTGGGATGAAACTTTTTTACGGAGACGCAAAAAATGAAACGTCGGAAAAAAATCAAGTATATCCATGAAGGGCAATATGTTGCTGAAGTGGCGGTGGAACTGATGGAAGATGAGACCGGGTGGTCCCCTTATCTTAGCGTCGAGGATGCTTATAAGTTGGACGATGTGCGGGAGGCGCTTCGCAATGAAGATTTAAAATCAGCAACAAAATATGGACGTATTTACGAGCTTCGGCCGGTAGCACATCAGTAAACAGTATAATCCCGCTGCTCCACTCTGACCGGTTTTTCGCTGTCCTTACATACCGGCAGGTGAGCCGGCCGTTGGACAGTAAAATGAAAATACTGAACCGAATGTATCTTGCACTTGGGATTCTCTTTGAATCGCAGGCATTGCGCTGATTGCCCGTTTCTGGATGATAACCGGGACTTTAACAAAACCCTGGTGGCGTTTTTCCTCCGCCCAATTCCACCGGAGGAATACCGGGATCAGATCGAGAACTGGAAGGAAACCGTTTGTGAAATCGCATTTGGCGATTGCGCATCGGATGAATCCGAAAAAAAACTGACAAAACGCATTCGATATTCATGGGGACCAGGGGATTGGAAAAGGCATATGGATGGTAAAATCCGCGCCAATATCAAGCCCGGCATGGCGGTTGAAGTGGTGCTGAAAAAGGATCAGCGGACAGGAGCGCTTACCAGCGGAGTTGTAAAAAGAATCCTGACAAAATCCGCAAATCATCCCCACGGCATCAAGGTGGAGCTTGAATCCGGGCAGGTGGGCCGGGTTAAAAAAATTGCGGGATAGCAGGGCAAGGGGTGCTGTTCGCGGGTTATTTTCACTTTTCATCCCGGGTATCGAGAAACACCGCAGGCAATAAAGCGCTCAAAACGTGCGCCGCAGAAGCCGATTTTTTCACTGCCCGGAATGCATGTACCCGGCCCCGATGTCGAAACCTTCTGCGCGGAGCTGATCTCGTGCAAAGACGAGGAGCGAATCCGGCAGTCGGCTGCCGCTGTGGGTCATGGGCGCCGGCTGTTCGCCTGCTTTTTCCCCCAGGCAAAATGGTGATCAA
>Ga0182239_1000570_pt1 | contig 13398 bp, 13 predicted proteins | sample hydfrate6_PW_210_FD_132456 | JGI IMG/M metagenome (GOLD analysis project Ga0182239, IMG submission 132456) | Subsurface microbial communities from deep shales in Texas, USA - hydraulic fracturing test 6_PW_210 | ecosystem: Environmental > Aquatic > Deep subsurface > Shale gas/oil reservoir >...
TCATTATTCTTATAGAATTCCCCTTGTTTCATTTCTGTTCCCCTCCAATTCCAACCACATATTTGATTTTCTAATTTATTGCAATTAAACATAGCGACAGGTTTGGATGGAAGGACTTGTATTTTCAACTTTTTATATCCTGAATCTTTAACATTAATTGCTTCACTGACTTTTGATGCCGGAGTATACGTCAACAGAGCCGATATTTTATAATTTCAACTTAATTAACTCTTCATCTGCAAAAAAATATGAAAGGAACACGGTTGGTATACACTTATAGAAAAATATATGAGTGTATAGAATAGTGTTTGGCCAGAAAGCGAACCTGAAAAAGGAAGTACTTTTTGTTTAACCATCAGATTTTGATATGCCTGAATATGCTAAATGTATCTGAAAATCACTGTGATGGGTAAGACATCGTAAAAAAGCAGTTGGGTGGTATGGTGGTGGTACGATATGAAAGCTGCTTTTTATCTCACCCATCATGTTATGTTATGTATGTCATGTTATATTAATTTTATTATAAAGATAATATCTACAAAAGGTTACTTTTGATAGTTGTATATAATTATGTGCCTATTTACTAGAGAGGATAAGATAGTTGAAATTCTCGAAGGAATAAGACGAAATTTTCATGAGTGTTACTTTTTTGCTGAAATAAAAGTGTATATACACAATATCTGCTGATCTTCTTTTTTTATATAAATAAAAAATACTAGGCTGTATATATGTTACAGATACGGATACACTGTTCTGTATATGTATATTTATATAAAAATTAGATATAAATATTCTTTATAACATATTCTCAGCGAGCGAATTAAATATAAAATGTGATTAAATGAGAGATAATTTTATGATTGTTACAATAATTGTAGTTGCAGCAATTACAGTAAGTTCTCTTTCTATCATAGATATTGGCAACAATAGAAATATTGAGAACACTAATCTTCAAAACGAACTAAAATATAATTGTAACGGAATCATAAACTCATTTGATAAAATCACAATTATCTACATTGTCATGTATATGGGGGAAAAGAAGTATATTATTCAAAAAAACAAATCAAATTCAACGAATAATAACTCGAACCGGGATATAAATTATCAAATAATGGGTTTGATCTGCCTTTTATTTATGTCATCCATGGTATTATTTTTTGTATCATGGTATTCGGCAAAGCGCTAAATATAGCAATTGTTGCCAGATAAAATATCTTTTTATCAAGCAAATGGTAGTGTGAAAGTAAAAGTACTGCCAACTCCAACTTCACTTTCAATCCAGATTTCTCCCCCATGCATTTCCACATATTTTTTCACAAGAGCCAGCCCTAATCCTGTTCCACCATATTTACGGTTAGAGGAAGAATCTACCTGTTTGAAAGGATCAAAAATACTTCGGTGCTTTTCTTCAGGTATACCGATGCCGGTATCTGAAACCGATATTTGAACATTTTCATTCACACATTTAGAAGTAACAGAGACCGTACCTTTTTTAGGTGTAAATTTAATGGCATTGCTCAACAAATTATACATTATTTCTTTAAATTTCAATCTATCAACATGTATTTCCAGACCTTCAGCTTTTATATTTAAGTGTAAATCTATTGATTTCTTTTTTGCCATAGGTTCGACAAGGACTATTGTATCATCAATTATTTCTTCAATATTTACAGTTTCAGGTGAAAAATCCATATTACCAGATTCAACTTTTGAAATATCAAGAATGTTATTAATCAATTCTAACAAATGACTTCCACTTCTATAAATATTTCCTACATACTTTAATTCTTTATCATCCAGATGATTAGATGGATTCTTTTGCAAAATCTGAGAAAAACCAAGAACCGAGTTTAGAGGAGTACGCAATTCATGGCTCATATTGGCAAGAAATTCCGATTTGGTACGATTGGCTTCTTCAGCCACAATCTTTCCTTCGAGTAATGATTCTTCCGCTTTTTGTCTCGTTGCTTCCAGTTCTAAATTGTAAAGAGAAAAGGAAATATCACCAACTACTTCTTTAGATAAAGAAATTATCTCCTCATCATTTGCATATTTTTCAGGTATAGACAATGAAATTATTCCATATTCTTTAGGGCCATATTGTAATTTCGATACAAAAACAGATGTACCTTTTTCTTTATCTTTAAGGGAACAATCTATACATTCATTAACAGGATCATCTAAAATGATGTTGTCACGCTCTTTCAAAACACGTTGGACACAATATGGCAAACCAACATTCTTGAGACTATGAACAAATTCTTCAAATTTATCGCTGAAGCCACTTTCTTTGATTATATTTATTTTCTTGTTTTCGTCAAAAAGACATATCCAAACATTAGTATAACTCTTATATCTAACCAGACTATCACAAATTCCCTGTAACAAATCATCTGGATTTGATTCTTTGACAATTGTCTGGTTGACATCACGTATACAGCGTAGTATGTCGGTAAGAAAACTTATCCTTTGCAAATTTTGATTACGTTCAGTTATATCTTTTACAAACCCAATTACCCTGTTTTCGGACAAAGCAGCAGCTGTAACCCTCCACCACCTTCTGTCTCCCTCTTTAGTCAAATATGGGATTTCAATGTCTGCTTTTCCTTTATTATTTACATCTTCAAATTTATTAATTGCATATTCATGGATATCATGAGGTAATAGGTCCAGCAGATTCATTCTAATTAATTCATCCTCTGAATAACCTGTCATCTCGCAGGCAGCAGGGTTGACATCTACATAATAACCATTTTTGTCAACAACAAAAATGCCATCTGGAGCGTTGTTTATATAATTCTTGAATTTGGCTTCACTTTCTTTACGTGCAGTAATATCCAGAATGCTGACCAGAACCATCGGTTCTTCCTTAAAACGAATGAGGGATGTAGAAAGAAGAAATGTTAATTCTTTCTTTTTACCTTCCAGTAAAAAGGGGAGTGTAGCTTCTACCATTTCATGGGATTGACCCGTAGCAAAAGTATCCATTATTGTATTTCGAACAGTACATTCATCACAGAAAGGTCCAAATCCACAACCTTTTGGATCATCAAGATGATGAATACACCTTAAGGCTTCACCACCTCGCATTCCAATAAGTTCATCTGGATATTCGCCTGCAAACTTAGCTCCCGAATCATTTATTTTGCGAACTCGTCTTTCTTTATCCACCAGCATCATTATAACGGGAGCGTTTTGATAAATCGCATCAAGTTCCTGTTCATTTTTCAGGATCTGTGCTTCAGATTTCTTGCTATCTGTTATATCCTGGATAATACCTGTAACAGAATTATTTTGTGAATCATATTCGGCAACTGAATGTATATCTAAAATACGACCATCATCAGGTCTTTTTATTTTAAATTCAACATCGTACTTCTGTTCCCCATTTACAAGTTTCTCCAGTGCATCATCTAACATTGGTCTGTATTCAGGAAGAGGTATTTTTTGCACTTCTTTGATGGTATAAATTTTATCAATCTCGAGTCCATATATTCTGTATGATTCGTCTGAAATAGTTATTGTACCGGTATTGAGATTAAATTGCCAGCTACCCATGTTCCCGATAGATTGTGCTTTTTTTAATTGCTCTTGTTTTTTCTTTGCCAGCAATTCAGCTTCTTTCCTCTCAGTGATATCTATATGCTGTATAAAAACATCCGTAGGATATGTTTTTGAGAGAGGGGTAACTTTCAGTAAAAACCAGCGTTTTTCATCCGGACCGTGACAGGGATACTCCAGTTTAAAAATATGTTTTTTTCCAGATATTATGTCCCTTATACCTTCACCTGCAATGGATGATTCACTTGAATATTCCCCTGTAGCTTCATTACATATTTGCAGGTAATTGGTACCCTCACTACATTCTAATGGATCCAGACCATTGTCTTGAGCAAACTGTTTCCAGCTTTTATTCGTGTAAATAATTGTGCCATCGGGAGAGATGATTGCAATATTATCTTCCCACAGATCAAATAATTCAGTATCAATCGAAGGTTTCTTAAATGAAATCAATTTCCACTCCACATACCTTATAAACAAAAAAAAACAAAAATGAAATATGTAAATATGTTTATATTGCACCATCTATATAAATGTATTCGTTCCAACATAACTTCTAAAAGTTAACACTGAGATTCTTGTCTTATAAATAAGGCCAGGAAAGGTTTCATAAAAAGCAGATTGAGGCGTTGTAGTACGATAGGGAAGATTTCCATCTTGCTAATCACAAGTCTAATATATGAATTGATTATTATAATAAGACAAATTAGATAAATACTTTGGCTGTTCATATTTATATGGGATACTTGTTAAAAATGCTAAATTGACTGGTTATTCAATTAAGTACCTGAATGAATAATTCATGTGGAGAAATATGTCACAAAACAATAACATTCCATTAAAATGTACAGCAATCGGTCAATTCCTCTATAAGAATTGCAGCATGCTTGCAGAAAAAACTGTAGAAATACAATATTCCAGACAGCCTGAATTATATTCAAAATACGGTGAGAAAGGTAAAAAGCTTTCTTTGCAGGATTGCAAATATCATATTTTTTATCTGGGAGAATCAATTTGCCTTTGTAGTAAAACTCTTTTTTCAGACTACATGCAATGGGTAAAGGTATTGATGAGCAACCTAGGTATTCATGAAAAATATTTGATTGCAAATATTGAAATTATAAAAGAAGTTGTATCTGAATGTGCTTCACAAGGCCAGATTACAAAAGAAGACAAAAGTGTTGTTTTTCAATATTTGGATGCAGGCCTGATGGCATTCAAAAATGAAGATACCTTTTCTCCCTCCTACATTGATAGGAGTACAGAATATGGAGAATTAGCCGGACAATATCTTGACCTTTTGATTGAAGGACAAAAAAAGGAAGCATCCGACTTAATATTTGAAATATTGGAGGGAGGTGCATCCATAAAAGATATTTACCTCAACATATTCCAACCTTCACAGTATGAGGTGGGCAGGCTATGGCAAACAAATAAGATCAGTGTGGCTAAAGAGCACTATATAACCGCTTCTACGCAGAACATAATGTCCCAGCTTTATCCCAGAATAATGGCACAACAAAAGAAAGGCCATACTGTAATAGCTACATGTATAGGTAGTGAATTACATGAGCTGGGTGTCAGAATGGTTGCTGATTTTTTCGAGATGGATGGTTGGGATAGTTACTATCTGGGAGCAAATACACCTGCATCAAGCATAATTCAGATGGTAAAAGACACAAATGCTCAATTGGTTATTATTTCTGCCACTCTTTCGATCAATGTCCATAAGCTAAAGAACCTGATTGAAGACCTGAGACGGTCAAAAGACTTAGATGATACAAAAATCATGGTAGGAGGGCATCCTTTTAACATAGATTCTGATCTATGGGAAAAGGTCGGTGCAGATCTTAGCGCTCCAGATGCGCAACAATCCCTGAAAGTGGCAAATGAATTGTTTGAATAAAATATCCATCAATTTCTTAGGTCAATGTAAGTGGTTTTCATATACCAAAATGTACCGGGTGGTTTGAATGACTACAGAAGAAGAAACACTCATCTCAATGCTTGAAAAACTCTACTGGATAGAAACGGAAAATGGTTCAATTAAGCATATGGGAAGCACGTATTGAACTAGATGATAATTCAGATGAAGAATTGGAAATGATGGCAATCGCTACAGAAAAGCACGTGAATTTACTTATCAGGTGGTTCGAAGAGATCGGCAACGCTGTTCCAGATGAAAAACCTCCTGGCCTCCCTGAAGAAGATATTGATTTTAAAGGACTGGATGTACCACAAATTTTTCAGGAAATTTTAAAGTACCTGAAACTGGCAAGAAATGTATATTCATCAATCAAAAAAGCAAAAGTTGGATCAATTAATGATGTCATTGCAGAAGAAAGAGTAAATTCATTTATTTCAGATATTGATAAAATAATAATTGACAAAGAAAAACATATAGAGATATGTAAAGAAAAAATAGGTGGTTACAAATCAATTCATTCTACTCAATCTTTTCAATAAAAGGATATGATGTATATTTAATACCAGGATTACCATGGATGAAAATGAAATATATAACCAAATTTCGCAGTTGAATAATGAATTGATAAATACTCAACGCAATCTTGTGAAAACAAATAGGGACTTAGAATATCAAATAGAACGATTCAGGGTTACACTACAAAATATAACAGATCCCGTAATTGTAACAGATGCAAATTTCAATGTTGTGTTAACAAACCAAAATGCAATTTCTTTTACCGGAAATAAAAAGGATATGATTGGCAGACCGATCAATGAGGTATTGTATTTTGAAGAAATAATGCAGGACACTGATAATGAAACGTTCAGGGTTTCTGAACATAGATCTCAATATCCCCTGAAGAACAAAGAAATGCTGTTTATTTCCGCTAATCACAACAGGGTTTTTGTTGAACTTAGTGTTTCTCCAATAAAGGAAAACCCTGAAAAAATCAGTGGTTACGTAATAATAATCCATTCTATAGATGAGAGAAAAAAGATAGAACTGCGCCAAACAGAAATAAAAGATTTTTTGTATATGATTAACAAGATATTGAGACATGATATATTGAATTTCCTGAATGTCATCCAAATGGCAATATATCTATCAAAGGAAAAGAGTGATTTTACTTATCTTGATAAAGCAATGAAGTCGGTTGAATCAAGTATAAAGCTAGTTAACGATATGAAAAATCTGGAGTATACGATTTCTAAAGGTGGAAATCTTGATATTTACTCTGTTCGTGAAGTTATAGAAGACGTAAGTTCCAATTATACGATCGAATTTAACATCATTGGCAATGGGGATATTGTAGCAGATGAAGCAATTTATTCCGTATTTGATAATCTTATAAGAAATGCAATTAAACATGGCAATACTAAAAAAATGAGATTTGTCATAACTGATAAAAGTGACCATTGCCAAATTAGTGTAAGGGATTACGGAAACGGTATTGACAATGATGTGATTGATAAAATTTTTGATGAAAATTTCACTCATGGAACTACCGGAAATACAGGACTTGGCCTATACATAGTAAAAAAGGTCATCGAAAGATATGGTGGAGATATTTGGGTAAAAAGTGAAAAAGAAAAAGGAACGACATTCACCATCAAAATTCCAGGCCCAAATTAAAATTCCACCTGTCACAGCAAAAAATCACACATGCTTACAATCAGGACGCAACACTCCTGTACTACATCTGCAAAATAACCAGCCTTCACTCCCACTTCTCCCTCAACCCCACCGCCAGCACAAACGCCATCGTCACAAGCACTGCCAGAACCAGCAGTGATGCACGTGCACCGTACTGGTCCAGCATCACTCCTGCAATCACCGGCCCCAGCGCTGCACCGAGCCAGCGAATCATATTGAACGTACTCATCGTGGTGCCCAGTATGCTTGAATCGGTACGTACCACCTCGTCCACCAGGATGGTTGAGGTAAGTGTTACAACCGGGCTGAAACACAGACCCACCAGGGCGAAATTCAGGGCGATTGCCAGAGGGTCCACGGGCATCCTGCAGAACAGGATTAAAGCTACCGCTGCCACTAATGTTACTGCGACCAATGGTTTTTTCCGCCCGATAGTATCGGAGCATTTACCGCAACCCGAAGCACTTATGGAACTGACCGCTGCAAACGGTACGAACAATAAACCGGTAGTTGATGTAGATATACCTTGGTCCTGGGCAAAAAAGGGCAGCACATAGGTGGCACCGATGGAAGCCATGTTGCAAAACATCGCTATAAAGGTCACAAACAGGATGGTGCGGGTTTTGAAAAGATTGATTGAGAGGGTCATAAGTTTCAGGAAATGGGTACTTCCCCGATACTCAGGAGCAGTCTCTTCCAGCAGGAAAAAAATAGCAAACACAAGAAAAACGATAAGTGAAAGTGTCCTGAAGACAAGTCGCCAGCCGTATTCTTCTCCCAGTGTCCCCCCGGCTATATATCCGGAAATCGTACCCAACCCCACAGCAATGGCTATTACACCCATAGCCTTTCCCCTCTCCTTTAATTCATAAAGGTCACCGATCATCGTGAATGAGGTCGAAAAAAAGATTGCAGCCCCTATTCCTGAAATCGCACGGGCCCCTAGGAGGGTCAAAAATGAATAAGCAAATGAAGTAACAAATAATCCACTGGAAAAAATGAATATCCCGCCGATTATCATGGGCTTTCTTCCCAACCTGTCTGACATCATGCCAAAGGGAATCTGGAAAAAGGCCATACATATCATGAAAATTCCCGCCACCCAGCCCAGGTTTGAGCGGGAGATGTTGAGTTCTGCAGCTATGGGTGGCAGCAGGGGAATAAAAGATAAAAGGGCCAGGAAAACACAGAAGGTCCCCAGGAATAAAAGGGTCAGTTGTCTGGACGGGTGCTTTCCTGATAGAATTTTCATTTTTTTTCTCTCGTTATTTATCCGAATCTGGAAGCTAAATACAGAGTCTTCATGAATGGACCACTGCAGAACTTTTTGTATCAAAAGGATTGGTTCGCATTGCCAGAGAGAAGAGGTATGGGTGGTTGTGCTTTAAATACTTCATGTAAGCCAGCCATTCTATGACAAGCCTGCTATAAGCCCTTTCTATATCCAGGGCCAGATGATCTAAATCCGACTCCGGGAGATCTTCCAGATCCGCACGGCTAACCAGTTCCTCCATCAGGTGGAAGACTGCACGCAATAGACCTGTGAAGGATTCGTGTTCAAGCAGTGAAGGATTTTCAAGTAAACCTGCCATGAAACTGCGGTGCTTTCGCAGGAAATCACGCAGGAAGACAAGACTTACGTTACCTATATTGACCGAATATTCATAATTGCTCAGGAATGCAGTAATTTCCTCAAAATCCTCATCAGTCCAATCTTTCCTTACGATTAACCGATTGCGAACATTTTCAAGACCCGGATCGGCGTCTGAAAAGAAAGCGAGCAATTTTGTTCCCACTTCGCTGAAAAAAACACCGATAACCATATTCAATTTTTCAAGTCGCTTGCTTCTTTCCATATCACTGAGCAGTTTATGCAATATCATCGTGACAAGCAAAACCTCTATTGGAACAAATGCTATATCGCTCACGAGGAATATGAATATATGGTGTGGGTCATGAAAAATCAGGTAATGTAAGAAGTAAATAATGGTTGATGCAACCACGAGAATTATTCCAAATATTTTGTAACTTTTTGAAATGTCCATATGCTAATAATCTCCTTTGTGGCAGTATTATTTCCAGTATTTTTTGATCAGGATCGGCATGAATAAACACTTATAGCCCAAATACCAAACAAGATTCATGAACAAACTAATTAAAATTTTGCTTATATTTGCAATCCTTACGGTTGCTGCATCAACCTTTTGGATAAATCACCAGAACCAGATGTACGAAGATACTTTTCAGAGCGAGTATCAATATGATGTCAGCATAAAAACATTGCAACCACTCCACAATGTGACCCTGTATTTACCCCTTCCTTCTGATGGGAATGAATCTTTTCTTTCAGAGGCCCTGATATCAGAGAACAATCTGAACAAGCCAACCGGCTGGAACTGTACCATTACACAAACCAAACACGGGAAAATGCTGCAAATCACAGCAAGCAAAATCGACCCTGAATTCCATTCAACTCCGGTTCCAATAGAAGAAGGTCAGGGTGAAGGATTGAACCGTACAATAAACGAATCCACTGAATATTCAGAAGATACGCCTCTTCCCTATCCAGAAGGTTTCAGCATCTACCAGAATGCTGATCATGAATTGGACACAAAAAATCCTCTGGAAAACGAAACTACATTCATACCAAAATACAACATAAAGAAAGTCACAAACCAATTCCCCAATGAGGACAATGAAAATGTCAAGACGTACCAATATGAGAGCCGCATCTATGCACAGTACAATACAACTGCAGAAAACACAGTAGATATTTCCATGAGTTTTATGGGAATGAACAATTGGTGGATCTACGGCTGGAGCGGCAACCAGTATCATGAATATCTGTCCATAACCCTGGAAGGAGATCAGGATGGGTGGACCCCAATAGAAGGAGAAATCGTTACTGGTGAGGGGAGTTACCGGTGAAATTGTAGCAATAACTTATTTATAAAAGAAAGGAGTTGCTTGGGAACTCCTCAATCAGTTAAACTTCAATTTTATCTCAAATCATCACCCAAAAACCCAACAAAATGAGAGATAAACCACTAATTAATTTCAAATATCTCCTGTGTTCACGAATACGTTTGGATAAAGTATACCCTCCAACCAATCCTATTCCCAGGAAAGGAGTCAATACCCCAAAACTGAAAGTAAACAATAGGACCAGATTGTTAATTGTTCCTTCTGTTAAAGACTTGTTCAGTAAAATTAGAAGCGTAGGTACAGTGCAAGGCACCTTTACCAGAGAAAACAGGACTCCCAGAAAAAACAATCCTCCAATTGTCCCTGCGTGTTTTCTGGCTGTGTTCTGAAAATATTTGTCAAGGGATATCGGAAGCCGAAAAATTCCCATCAAAAATAGGCCTATTCCAATAACTATGATTCCTGTAATCACAGAAAATAATTCCATATCAGGAAGTGTCTTCCTGAACACAAGCAATCCTACTCCTACGGCGAGGTAAGATGTCATTAATCCGACACCAAAGACTAGTGCCCGTTCCATACCGCTACGTGCAGACTTGCCGGTACCGGCTGTAAAAGTCAAAAGAAATCCTAGTATGGCCATCAAACAGGGGGATAATCCAGCAAGCAGGCCAAGCGAATAAGCAAATGGAATATTTAGTTCACTATTTATGTATTGGTTTTCGGGTTTACTGTCTTCAAGATATTTGTCAATCGATATCCTGAGATTTTCTTCAGTAATCTCTTCTTTTGGGATTTTCTTTTCATTATTTATGACAACAGCCGGAACCTCAATAAAGCCGTATTGGTTCCACCGTTTGAATCCTTCCGTATCTATAACATCAGTTCTGACAATTGTTATGCCTTCATATTGCTTTTCAATTTGATCAATAATGGGATCTGTTATCTCGCAGTCATGGCAGCCTGTCTGATGGAAATATTCGACATATAGTGGTTGTGCACCAGATATAGGAATTGACAGTAGAAGAAAAGAAAAAAGAAGAAGAAAAAATCTCACCAATTTTTCCCCCTAAACATTATGAGAACTGCTATAGCTCCTATCAAAGGTGAAAGGCCTAACGGTATTTGTTCTGGTTCTGATTGGGAAGAAGTATCGATCGTTTCAATTGTATTTTTAAATTCTACTATTGCATTTGCTTGTTCTTTTGCAATAAGTGCATTGCGTATAGATATGTCTGCAAGAGGTATAGAACTGGTTGAATCTTTTATTCTGGATTCCTCTAACCGAATTTTTGCGGATTCAAAATGAAGTACTATTATGGGAGCATCAATTTCAGGATTGCCAAGAAGGCTGCTCAGGGATGCATTTGTATTTTCCATTTGTTTTTCAGCGCTACATATGGCCTCTTCGTGATCTACAACCTTTTTGTAGTCAATTCCAAAATCAGCCAGAGCTTTAGCTTCTGCTGCATTCATAGTTGCCAAATAGTATCTTTCTGCGGAATAGTGCTGCTTTGCAGTTTCCAATATGTTTTCGGAAGAGGCGAGTATATCTTTTCGGTTTCCCGATCCACTTAAGATCTTTATTTGCTCGTCTGCAACCTGTATCCATTTGGATGCAGTTTCTTTTCCACCTTCAATACTCTGGATATGATTTATTTTTGAAGACTCATTGTTCTTATGTTTTGCAACATTTAACAAATTTTCTGCCTTATAAATAGCGAAATTAGATTTAATTAACGTTTCCAAAGTATCATTGAAATTTCCATTATCATAATGTTCTTGAGAAATAGAGAAATAATGTCTACTTTCTTCAATTTCATTCTCAGCAAGAGAAAACCATTCCATCCCCGAAAAGCTTAAATTGTTTTCATTTATATCTGCTAATTGTTCATCAATTTCATTATTTTTACTCTCAATTTCATCAAACATGTCATTGATAACGCTTTTCGTTCCATGAACATAGACCATGTCATTCATGTTCATTTTCATAACAATTCTACGACATTTTAATGCCAAATTATAAGTGTAAAATGGGTATTCCTTACTATATTCAGAAGACTGGGTATAAAATTCATTCAATGGAAAAGTGGAGTTGTTTTGATAATAAAATGATAATTCTGAGATCTCTTTTGAAGATAAGTCGTAAAATATATTTTCTTCGGAAGCTGCCGGAATTATTGATATAGTCACAATTAAGAATACATAAAGTAATTTTTTAATATTCATAAAATCCCCTATTTATTGGATGAAGTATGTTGCTATAATTACACCCGAAATACCGCAAATAAGACAAAATATTGCGAATAACACTGATTGGATTGCCGTCCATTTTCTTTCTCTTGCAACTAGATAGAAATATATGCCAAACAAAAACATAAATGGTGAAGCATAAGTCAAATTTCCAAAGATGGAATCATACATTGGTGATATCCTAAATTCAAAGAAAAGGTAGTTTAAGATTATTTCAAATATGTCGATCAAAATTGTGGCTAATATAAAAAGTAAAAATAACTGTGAAGGCTTGTATTGTTTGTAGTCAATCATTATCGTGATCCTCCTAAAAAGAAAAATGCTGTATTAACATACAGCATCGCAAATTACATCACAGTAAACTGTTATGTCTATGAAACAAATACCTAGGCATATGCCCACACACGCTACATATCCAACACCAGTTGGAGCAAGGACTCCACAAAGATATGGACAGGCTGCACCACATCCCTGCCCTCCTAAACCAGCACATGTGCCCATACATAATTCGTAACAATCAATACTTTGAGTTGTTACCATCCCGGAAGCTGAATCATATACAGTAATTTCGCCACTGTTAGATGTGAGATGTGGAATCTCCTGCAATATTTACTGATATTTCCTGACCTTTGTCTGATACTAATGATACTTGGTATCCACCAACTATCACTGATGATGTTCCACTCCATACTTCTGTTATTTCATAATTTTTCGATATGTCGTAAAGTTTAAATGAGTCTGCAGATTCTTGATAACTGAATATAAACCCACCTGTGTCTGGATTTTTTGAGATTGAATACTCCTCAGGCAGGCTTATTTCCTCTGCTACAAGTTTCAAAATTTTCTTTTCAGCAGACTTGTCTATAGGTTCTTGTGGTCCTTGTGGTGCACACGCCATAGCTGGTGCTACCGCAAACATACTCATAACTAGCATTGCCATAAACAATGCTGCAATTCTTGTTCCTTTATTTTTCATTTCTTCGCCTCTTTGATTTTATTCCAGAGGCAAAGCTATGTTTATATAGTGCAAACCA
>Ga0182239_1000573_pt1 | contig 13384 bp, 14 predicted proteins | sample hydfrate6_PW_210_FD_132456 | JGI IMG/M metagenome (GOLD analysis project Ga0182239, IMG submission 132456) | Subsurface microbial communities from deep shales in Texas, USA - hydraulic fracturing test 6_PW_210 | ecosystem: Environmental > Aquatic > Deep subsurface > Shale gas/oil reservoir >...
AGCGCGGAATCCTTGACCACCCCCTTGCTTGTGTCCGGAAGAAACGCGCTGAGAATCACAAAGAGCAGGGAGGCAATGATCACGCCCTTTACCGCGCCGAACAGGGCGCCGCAGATCCGGTCCACCACGCCGAGCAGCATGATCTGTACCATTGCCCGGATCAGCAGGCCCAGCAGCATGGCCGCTGCAAAAACCCCGAAGAACAGCAGCAGAAAGGCTGCGACATATCGGTAATGCGGGTTTTCGATGAACCCGGAAAACACCGGTGCAAGCCGGTCATAAAAAACAAATGCCGCATAAAACCCGCCCAGCACGCCCGAAATCGCGGCCGCCTCCCGTATAATGCCCCGGAATGCGCCGCTGATCATGCAAAAGCCGAGAATCACCACCACGACCATGTCAAACGGATTTAACACCAACACTCCTTTACCCGGGCCGCCTGGATTAACGCGGAGCCCGGAATGATCGTCTCATAAAAAGTCAGTTTGAGAATTGCAAAATATAAATTTTCCGTGTTATAGACAAGTTATCCTTATAAAAAATTTCAAACACAGACAAGCGGTAAAAACACGATAATGAATTACAAGGAACAGACCAAAACCGAAATGACGTTTCCGGACACTGACGTGGCCAAAAGCCTTTTCGGTGTGCACAACGACCACCTGCACCGCGTTGAGGAAACCTCCGGGGCCGCAATTCACGCCCGCGGAAATACCGTGATCATCGAGGGCGACACCGTGGCCGCCGAACTTGCCCAAGCAATCCTCAACCAGCTATACGGCCTTTTAAAAGAGGGTTACCCGGTTTATCCAAAGGACGTGGATTATGCGGCAAACGTACTTTGCCGGGACTGCAACGTCAACCTTAAAGACATATTCCTGGACACCGTTTACGTGACCTCGGGCAAACGCACCATTACGCCCAAAAGCCCTGTCCAGAAGCAATACATCGACGCCATCCGCCATCATGACATTGTATTCGGCATCGGGCCGGCAGGCACCGGCAAAACCTACCTCGCCATGGCAATGGCCGTGGCCGCCCTGGCCAAAAAACAGGTCCACCGCATCATCCTCACCCGGCCGGCAGTGGAGGCGGGCGAGGCCCTGGGCTTTCTGCCGGGCGACCTGGCTGAAAAGGTCAACCCTTACCTGCGGCCCCTCTACGATGCCCTGAACGACATGATGACCTTTGAGAAGACCGCGGGCCTCATTGAAAAAGACGCCATCGAGGTGGCCCCCCTGGCGTTCATGCGCGGCCGGACCCTAAACGATTCCTTTATTATCCTGGATGAAGCCCAGAACTCCACTTCCGAGCAGATGAAAATGTTTCTCACCCGGATCGGGTTTAACTCCAAGGCCGTGATCACCGGGGACATTACCCAGAGTGATCTGCCCGGCAACCGGGCCTCGGGGCTTGTCCAGGCCCGGGACCTGCTGCATGGAATCACGGGCATTGAATTTGTCTTTTTTTCAAAACAAGACGTGGTGCGCCACAAGCTGGTGCAGAAAATCATCGACGCATACGAAAAACATGAAAACCGGAACGCTTGACACAAATAGAGACCAAAATATCGCCCCGGCCTGAATGCAAAAAAATGACAATCCTGATTACCGACCGGCAGAACCGAAAAAAAGTATCAACCGAGCAGGTCCGGGAAACGGCCCGTGCGCTGCTGGCCGCCCTTGGCAAGGCCGAGGCGGAACTCTCACTGCTTATCACGGACGATGACCATATCGCGGAACTCAACCGGGATTACCTGGGCCGGACCGGGCCCACCAACGTGATCGCCTTTCCCATGGGCGGCGGGGATCTGCCGGATATCGAACCCGAGCTGCTCGGCGACGTGGTGATCTCGACGGACACCGCAGCGCGCGAGGCCTCGGATGCGGGATATGCCATGGAGGAGCGGTTTACGGAACTGCTTGTCCATGGTATACTGCATCTTTTGGGCTACGATCATGAAACCAACGAGCAGGACGCGGCGGAGATGGATGCAAAAAGCCGGGAGCTGATGACGCACCTGCGCACCGGTGAAACATCATGAGCAGTATCGCTTAAACACAACCACGAAGATCACGAAGCACACGAAGACTTAATCCTTACTAATCCGCCTTCGTGATTCTTCGTGTGCTTCGTGGTAAGATAGAATATTTTGAAGGAACTTGAGGCTTCACTAGATTATCCCTTGCACCATTTAAAAGGAAGGAACCATGGCTGGTTTAGCCGTAAACGTTGACCATATCGCCACCCTGCGCCAGGCCCGGGGCGGGTCCACCCGGTACCCGGACCCGGTGCACGCGGCCGCTTTGGCCGAACTCGGGGGCGCAGACGGCATTGTTGTTCACCTGCGCGAGGACCGCCGCCACATCCAGGACCGCGATGTTTACCTGCTGAGAAAAACCGTTTTGTCCCGGCTGATCCTGGAAATGGCGGCAACCGACGAGATGCTCGCGATTGCCGCGGACGTAAAGCCGGATCTTGTCACCCTGGTGCCGGAAAAAAGAAACGAGCTGACCACCGAGGGCGGCCTGGACGTGCAGGGCCTTTGCAAATCCGTGGGGCAGGCGGTGCAAACGCTTCAGGCCGCAGGCATTGCCGTCAGCCTGTTTGTGGATCCGGAAAGCAGCCAGATCCGCGCCTCTGCGGATGCGGGCGCAGACATGGTGGAAATTCACACCGGTGCCTTTTGCGACGCCCCGGATCCGCATGAAAAACAGCGCCGGTTTGCCGAAGTCATGGAAGCCGCCCGGCTGGCGCACCACCTGGAGCTGGACGTAAACGCGGGCCACGGCCTTTGCTACAACACGATCCAATATTTTGCCGGACATCAGATAATTGACGAATTCAGCATCGGCCACAGCATTGTCTCCCGGGCCGCGCTCACGGGCATGGAAAAAGCGGTCCGGGAAATGCGGAACCTGATAAAGGAACTGTAATGTATATCCTGACAGCAGACGAAATGCGGGACATGGACCGGCGGACCATCGAGAACTTCGCGCTGCCCGGCCGGCTGCTCATGGAAAACGCCGGCCGCGGGGCCACCCGGGTGATCTTTAAAAACTGGCCCGACGTATACACCCGGTCTGTTGCCGTGATCGCGGGAAAAGGCAACAACGGGGGAGACGGATTCGTGATCGCCCGGTACCTGGCCCAGCACGGCGTGGATGTTTCGGTATACCTGCTGGCCGAGCGCGGCCGGCTCAAAGGCGATGCCGCGGACAACTTCAACCTGGTGGAAACCCTGGGCATCCCGATTATTGAACTGCCCGACGAGCTTTCCTTTTCGCAGTACAAGGAGGAAATCGCGGGCCGGGACCTGCTGGTGGACGCCATACTGGGCACCGGTCTGGATTCCGAGGTCCAGGGGTATTTCCGGGAAGTCATCGATTTCATGAACAATGCGCGAACACCCGTGTTTTCCGTGGACATCGCCTCCGGGCTGCACACGGAAACCGGCCGGCCATGCGGCATATGCGTACAGGCAGATGCCACGGCCACGTTCGGCTTTGCCAAGCTCGGCCACATGCTGCTTCCCGGGGCCGAGTACACGAGCCGGCTTTCGATTATCGACATCGGCATTCCGCCGTATATCGTCCGGTACGTGGACCCGAAAAATCAACTGCTGACTGCGGCAAAGATCCGATCACAGCTTCCGCCCCGGGACCTGCAGGCCCACAAGGGGCAGACCGGGCATGTGCTGGCCGCAGCCGGCGCCATCGGCAAAACCGGGGCTGCGGCCATGACCGCCATGTCCGCCCTGCGCGCCGGGGCCGGCCTGGTAACCCTGGCGGTGGCCCAAAGCCTGAATTCCGCCATTGAGGCCCAGGCCACCGAAGCCATGACCCATCCCCTGGCAGACGACGGAAACGGATTTCTCGGCGGGAACAACGCCGAAGAAATCCTCTCCCTGCTTTCAGACAAAACCTGCCTGGCCCTGGGGCCGGGCATGGGCACGGAAAAAGACACGGAAAAACTCGTGCACATGCTGATTGAAAAAAGCCCGGTGCCGGTGGTTGCGGATGCCGACGGGCTCAATAACCTGGCGGCAAACACCGCGGTGCTTGCCAAAAAGCGCGCAGAGCTGATCCTCACCCCGCATCCCGGGGAAATGGCGCGGCTGGCAGATACCAAAACGGCGGATATCCAGGCGGACCGCATCGCCGCAGCCCGGGAGTTTGCCCAAAGCCACCAGGTCCACGTGGTGCTCAAGGGCGCACGCACTGTGGTCGCCCACCCGGACGGCCGGGCGTTTGTCAATCCCACCGGGAACCCGGGCATGGCCTCGGGCGGCATGGGCGACGTGCTCACCGGCATGATCGCGGGCTTTCTCGCACAGGGGCTTTCGGCTGAAAGCGCCTGCCACCTGGGCGTTTACCTGCATGGGGCTGCCGCTGATATCATGAGCCAAACCCGCGGCCCGTTCGGATATATTGCAACAGACGTCATGCACCACATACCCGAAACCATCAGGCAGGTCATGGACGGCACATTCAAGGACATTGCCCATGACTGCCATCCCATTTTTTGACGGGAATTGACCATGCATCTGCGCATTGAAACCAAAAGCGCCCTGGACACATTTAACCTGGGCCGCCACCTTGGCGGCCTGCTGGAACGGCCCTTTATCATCGGCTTAAGCGGGGACCTGGGTGCGGGCAAAACCGTTTTCATCCAGGGCCTGGCCCGGGGCCTGGGGGTGCCGGAAAACATCCCGGTCACCAGCCCGACCTACACCCTGGTCAATGAATACCCGGGCCGCAGAACCCTTTATCACGTGGATCTCTATCGTATTGAAGATCCGGGCGAACTTGCAGACATCGGCCTGGACGAAATTCTCTCCGGCAGTCGCCTGGCTGCCGTGGAATGGGCCGAACGGCTTCCGGAGGAAAGCCTGGATCCGGATATCGTCGTCCAAATCGAGGATGCCGGCGGTGACACCCGCCGCTTTTCCCTGTTTTTCTATGGACCCCAGGCCCCGGATCTGGTAGAAGCCATGAAAAAATCCGGATTTCAAATAGCATTTTAATAAATCCTTATAACGTACACTGCAAACCGTTTCAGCAACAAAAAAGGATCATTATGGCCTTGATTGTGCAAAAATACGGCGGCACCTCGGTGGGCGACCTGGACCGGATCCGCAACGTGGCCGAACGCATCGCCCGGACCCGGGATGCGGGAAACGACGTGGTGGTGATCCTGTCCGCCATGAGCGGGGTCACAGACCAGCTCATTTCCATGGCGGAAAAAATCCACACCCCGCCCGATGCCCGGGAAATGGACGTGCTTCTGGCCACCGGCGAACAGACAACCGTTTCGCTGATGGCCATGACCCTGCAGGCCATGGGATACAAGGCCCGCTCCATGTTGGGCTACCAGGCCGAGATCCTGACTGACAACCGGTATACAAAGGCCCGCATCCTGGATATCGGGGCCGAGCGCATCAAGTCGCTTCTGGCAGAAGGACACATCGTGGTTGTGGCCGGGTTCCAGGGCATGGACACATCCGGAGATATCACCACCCTGGGCCGGGGCGGCTCGGACACTTCGGCAGTGGCCGTGGCAGCGGGACTGAAAGCCGACCAGTGCGAAATCTACACGGACGTGGACGGCATCTACACCGCGGATCCCAATATCTGCGGCAAGGCGCGGAAGCTCTCCCGCATCGCTTATGATGAAATGCTGGAAATGGCCAGCCTAGGCGCCAAGGTGCTCCAGATCCGCTCGGTGGAATTTGCCAAGAAATACGACGTTCCCATACACGTCAGATCATCGTTTAACGAGGAGGAAGGAACCATGGTGGTGCATGAAGATGCCAATATGGAAAAAGTGGTGGTATCCGGGGTCACCCAGAGCAAAAACGAGTCCCGCATTACCCTGCGCAAGGTCCCGGACCAGCCGGGCATCGCATCCAGGATCCTCAATCCCGTGGCAGAGGCCGGCATCGGCGTGGACATGATCATCCAGAACACCCGCCAGGGCAACATGACCGACCTGACTTTCACCGTGCCCAAGTCCGATTTTGGTGCTGCCATGGATATTGAAAAAAAGGTGGCCGGGCAAATCGGTGCGGCCGAGGTGCTCGGCGACGAAAACATCGCCAAGGTATCGGTGATCGGCGTGGGCATGCGCAGCCATTCGGGCGTGGCCTCAAAGATGTTTGCCACCCTGGCTGCGGAAAACATCAACATCCTGATGATCAGCACCTCGGAGATCCGCATTTCCTGCGTGATCGAGGAGAAGTACACTGAGCTGGCCGTGCGTGCCCTGCACACCGCTTTTGACCTGGACAGCCAATAACCACCCGACGCAGAAATGAAACGCTTTACCCCGGATCAGCTCATTGTCGTGCTTGTGGTTGCCCTGGTAATCATGGCATTTCTTGTCAAACGGCTGTTTTTCGGGATTTAGGCCTACCTGCCTGCCAGCGCATCCTCGATTTCCGAGGTGATCATTTCCACGGCATCCACGGGTTCTGCCGCATCCCGGATGGGCCGGCCGATGACCAGGTAGTCCGCCCCATCTTTCACTGCCTGGCCCGGGGTGACCACCCGCTTCTGATCATCTGCTTCCACGGCCCAGCCCGGCCGGATACCGGGCACCATTGTGACAAACCCGCCGCCGAAACGGCGCTTGATTTCCGCGGCCTCCTGGCCGGAACAGACCACGCCGGCGCACCCGGCATCATAAGCCATTTGCGCGCGCTTGATCACCAGTGCGCCCGGATCCTCTGCATAGGCCGGATCAAGTCCGGATTCCTGCAGGTCCCTGCCGGATACGCTGGTCAGCACGGTCACCCCGAGCACCCTTGTCTTGAGTCCGGCACCATCGACTGCTGCCTGAAGCATGGCCCGGCTTTCCGCGCAGTGCACCGTGGTGTATGCGGCCCGCCACGCCGCAATCTGCTCCATGGCCCTGCCCACGGTAACCGGGATGTCATGGAGCTTGAGATCCAAAAATATTCTGGCCCGGCCCTCTTTGCGGATGGCCTCCAGGACTTCTGCCCCGCTACGGATAAACAACTCCAGGCCCACCTTGAACATGCCCACCCGCCCGGCCAAAAGCCGCACGTATTTTCGGGCTTCTGCTGCAGTTGAAAAATCCAGCGGAAAAACGATGTAATCTTTTGTCAGCCGATTCATTTGCCTTCCAGGTACTCCTCGAGCTGCTCGCGATGAGACTGTTCCATGGGCCCGCATTTGCGCCAGACCCAGCAGGTGTCTGTCAAAAAACCCATGGCGCGCTCGGCATATATGGACGGATCCAGCGGCTTTTGCGATGCGGCCGACCAGGTTCCCTGCACTGCCGCCGGCGCCATGGCCAGCACCAGGGAGACCATGTGCGCACAGCTTTTTGGCCCGCCCAGCAAATCCTTGACCTTCAGCGTAAAACCCGAGGCAATGCGCATTCCCACAAGCGGGGAAAGCGTATCAATGGTCTGCCGGCATTCCTCCCGTGGCACAGTGGGCATTTCCGCTTCAACTTCTTCAATCGTAAGAGAAGGCCCGCGCACCTTCATCCGCACGATCATGTGATGAATGGTTCCCGGCGGCCGCTGATCCCCGTTTACCAGGTAACGGCTGACAAAACATTCGTCCTTCAGACTGCCCACCACGATCGCTCCGTCAGTCTCCAGCCCGTAGGTATTGATCTCCAACTGCCGGGTATGGGCCTTTTGCAACCCGCTTACATCCATTGCCATTTGCCTAAACCTCCTCAATCAACCGCTTTCATTCTTTAAGTTCTTGACAGATTAACAGAAAAACGCAAGAAAACAAACAGCTATAAATTTTTAAAAACCATGACCCGGATATTCAATCCGCGGAAAAACCAAGAGATAACAAAAATCGCACCTGAATCACCATGACCCTGTCCCCGAATGAAAACCCGGACGCCCTGTATCCTGAAGATCTTTTAAACACCGATGCGCCAGGCAAACCCTGGCGCATCGCCCATGTCAAAAGCCGGCGGGAAAAGGCGCTTGCCGATTACCTGGCCCGCAAGGACATCGGCTATTACCTGCCCCTGGTTTCGCGCAAGCAGTCAAGCAAAGATCGGGCCCGCTACAGCCTGGTCCCGATCTTTCCGGGCTACATGTTTTTAAAGGCCGACGACCAGGACCGCTACACCGCGCTTCGCACCAACCACATCGCCCGGTTCATCGAAGTCCCGGACCCGGGCACCCTGGTTGCCGAACTCAGACAAATCCGCCGGGCCCTCACCGGCGACCTGCCGGTATATCCCATTGATTTCTTAAACGCAGGCCAGCGGGTACGGGTCAAAAAAGGCCCCATGAAGGATGTGGAAGGCGTGATCACCCGTAAGCACAACCAGTTCCGCCTGGTGCTGTCAATCACCGCCATTGCCCAGTCCGTTTCCGTGGAACTCGATTCCGACATGGTGGAACGGATTTAACCCCTGGCGTTTTTTTCAACTCTCTGGTATATTAAAATCCATTAGAAACCCGGGAAAGATCCGGCAGGAAAATCTTATAACTTATGAACACCGCTGAACTCCTTGACAAATTGAAGGGCACACCCCCGGAAACATTTTCCCGATATCCGGTTTTATTCGCCTATGTCTACGGAAGCTGTGCCACTGGTACGATCCATCCCTTCAGCGATCTGGATATCGGGGTCTTCCTTGATCCAAAGTCTGCTGAAGACCTTCTTGACTGTGAGCTGGACCTGGCTCTGGAAATAGACAGGGACCTCGACCACGCTATTGAAGCCGACGTTCGTGCAATAAATGATCTGCCATTAATGTTTCTGGGCCGGATCCTGACCGAGGGAGTCCTGGTTTATTCCCGGGATGAAAGCACCCGGGTTGAATTCGAAGTGCAGACCCGGAAAAAATTCTTCGATTTTATGCCTGTGATCCACGATTACCGCAAAGCCTACGTCAAAGCAGCCCGCAGGTAGACAGAGGCACAAATGGTCAATTTCAACAAGATCGTTGAAAAATTCGAGATGCTTGACCGCTTTCTCAAAGTGCTGCGCGATCTTTCAGAAACAGAACAAACAAAATTCCTGGCGGATTCCGTCTTGATCGGCAGCATGCGCTACTATCTGCAGGTTAGCATCGAATGCTGCCTTGACGTTGCCTCCCACATTATCGCATCTGAAAGATACCGGGCGCCAAAAGATTATGCCGATACATTCAAGGTGCTCGAAGAGCAGGAAGTCGTCCCCCGACAATTGGCCCACAAACTTCAACAAATGGCCAAATTCAGAAACCGGTTTCCCTTCCCACAATACCGTCCACGGTCACCCGCTCGGCAGCAGATCGACCTTGACATTTGCCCGCCAAAACGTTAACAGAGAAACTGTTCATGCCCTGAACATCATTGCAGGGCTGCATGACGCCCAAGCTTCAAAATCAACTTTCCCTGCAACTCGGATATGCCCCCGAGGAGGGCGGACTGTGTAAAAAAGCTACAAGGTTCAAGTAAAATCTGCTGATGGCCCGGTTTGAAGACCTGGAAGTTTTGAAGACGAAAAAGATAACAATGAATATCAAGTAATCGGAGAAACCCTCTTAGGGGAAGATGTGATTTATGCCTGACTTACTCTCTTCACAAGAGATAATTCGGGTGTTGCAACAGAATGGTTTTACCCTTGTTTCCCAAAGAGGAAGCCACAAAAAATTCAAAAACGACAATCGGATTGTGATTGTGTTCCGGATCCGAAAAAGGAAATACCAAAAGGAACTTTTGCCTCGATACTAAGACAATCCGGATTAAAGAAAGAGGATTTCACTTCCCAGAGATAAAAACAACTCCTCTATGGAATAAAACGATAAGGCCCTTTTTCTCTTCAGCCTTGGACTCTCCGGACCGGCACCGCCAGATATGCTTTGCATACTGTCACGGATATTCATAAATACCTGAACCAGAAGGCCTTAAATCATTTTGAAGAAAAGGTAAAAGAAAATGCACGGACCGGACAAAGATATTCGATGGCAGCAGCGTTTTGCCAATTTTAAAAAAGCATTGTCCCAGCTGCGCAAATTCGTCGAAAAAGGCGAACTTACTGAACTGGAAGAACAAGGGGCGATACAGGCTTTTGAATATACCTATGAACTGGCATGGCTGGTACTGAAAGATTTCCTTGAATACCAGGGGCAGACCGATATTTACGGTTCAAGAGACGCCATAAAAAAAGCCTTTGAATCCGGGTTGATAGAAGATGGGGAAAAATGGATGGACGCCTATGTAAGCCGCACAAAAACATCCCACACATATAACGAGGAAACCGCAAAAGAAGTTGTATACGCGGTTTTAAACGAATATTATCCCCTTTTTACCGCCTTGGAGAAAAAAATGGAAACCCTTCTTGACCGGTAGAGGCAACAAGGTGAGAACCCAGCGGTTTGAAATGCAGGAGGAACTAATTTCCCGGGTTGTCGAGGTGTTAAAAAAAAACCCGCTCATAGAGGAAGCCATATTATACGGCTCGCGGGCCAAGGGCACCCACAGGCAGGGCTCGGACGTGGACCTGGTTTTGAAAGGTCAAAACCTGAATCTCCGGGAAATCAATAATCTCCACATTGAACTCGACAACCTGCTTCTGCCGTATACTTTTGATATTTCCATATACCACCGCATAAACGACCCGGGCATGATCGATCACATCAATCGGGTCGGCAAAACGATATACAAGAGAACATAGCTCATAACCCGACTACCACCCTGAGCACACGCATAGTGGACTATGCGAGACTGCATCTGACGCAGTAGATGCGGCAAAATTGAAAATCCCGGAGGGTTTCAAATGTTAACACCTTAAAATAACTTAATACCTTAAAAAAATATAAAATATTAATCCGTGTAAAAATTTGAAACGCTCAATTTAGGTAAGATATGGATTGACGAGCGGCTCAAGGAAATATCATAAGCAGACTCATGTCAGCCTCCAGCGCGGCCTTAAACCAACCCATCGGCAATTACAGTTCCCACGACCAGACGCAGTCCGGCATTATTGTCACGGCAGAAAACGCGCTTCTGGAAATCATGGTCTATACCGAGACCACGATCCGCGTCAATGCCCGCGGCCTTGGCCAGGCGCGGGAGGATTTTTCCTACCCGATCAACACCGGCCCCCAAGAAACCGACTGGCGCCTGGAACCGCGCGAAACTCGCCTGCTGATACACACCCGGCGCCTGATCGTGGGGATTGAATTGTACCCGGTGCGGGTCTCGTTCTACACTCCCGAAGGCGGTCTGATCAACGCGGATGAACCGGCCTTCGGCATTTCCTGGCTCGGCGAGACCGTCACGACATATAAAAGCCTCCAGTCCTACGAGCGCTTTATCGGCCTGGGCGAGAAAACCGGCAACCTGGACCGCCGCAATTCGGCTTATGTGAACTGGAACACCGACTACTTCGGGTATCCGCCCTTTGCCGACCCCCTGTATGCCAGCATCCCTTTCTACATCGGCATCCATTCCGGGCTGATCTACGGCATCTACCTGGACAACACCCACCTGAGCCGGTTTAACTTCGGGGCGGCAAACAACCGGTTTGTCTCGTTTTCCGCTGATTCCGGCCCCATGGACTACTATTTTTTCCACGGGGCAAGCGTGGCTGAAGTCATCAGCGCCTATACCGCCCTGACCGGCCGGATGCCCCTGCCGCCGATCTGGAGCCTGGGATACCAGCAGTGCAGATACAGCTACTTTCCGGACACCGAAGTGCTGCGGGTGGCCCGCACGTTCCGGGAAAAACAGATTCCCGCGGACGTGATCTACCTGGACATTCACTACATGGATGATTTTAAGGTGTTTACCTGGGACCCTGAGCGTTTTGCCGACCCGGCCGGCCTGGTGGAAAAACTCCGGGAACTGGGATTTCACACCGCGGCCATCGCGGACCCGGGGATCAAGATCGAGGAAGGATACGAACCTTACGAAGACGGGCTGGAAAAGGACATGTTTGTGAAATACCCGGACGGCGAGCTGTACGCTGGTGAGGTGTGGCCGGGGTGGTGTCATTTTCCGGATTTTACAAACCCGAAAACACGCACCTGGTGGGGAAATTGGCTGAAAACCCTGACAGACGCCGGGGTGGAAGGCGTGTGGTGCGACATGAACGAGCCGGCCGCCTGGGGCAGGCAGGTGCCGGACTTGATTGAATTCAATCACGACAACCGGCCGTGCACGCACAAAAAGGCCAGAAACATCTACGGCATGCAGATGGCCCGGGCCTCATACGAGGCGGCGCAAAGCCAGTTATCCGGCAGGCGCCCCTTTGTGCTCACCCGGGCCGGTTTTGCCGGGGTGCAGCGGTATGCCGCCATGTGGACCGGGGACAACATTGCGGATGACGATCACATGCTTGCCGGCCTCCGGCTGATCAACAGCATGGGGGTCTCCGGCCTGGGATTTAGCGGATGCGACATCCCCGGGTTTGCAGGAGAGGCGACCCCGGCCCTGTTTGTCCGCTGGATCGCCTTGGGGGCGTTTTCGCCGCTTTTCCGGGGGCATTCCGCGTATAACTCCCGATCCGCCGAGCCCTGGGCGTTCGGCGAACAAGCCGAAGAAATTGCCAGGTACTACATCCGCCTGCGCTACCGGCTCATGCCCTATATCTACAGCCTGTTTGCCGAGTGCACCCGCACCGGCATGCCGCCGGCACGCAGCCTGGCCATTGACTGGCCCCATGACCCGCATGTCTACGGCATTTATTTTCACAACCAGTACCTGTTCGGCCCGTATCTGCACGTGGTACCGGTGCGCTCGGACCAGTTCATCACAAAGGCCTACCTGCCAAAAGGCCGCTGGTTTGATTTTTATTCGGACCACGAAATTGCAGGCGGCCGCGAGATCTACGTGGATGCTCCCTTATCGCGCCTGCCCGTGTTCGTCTCCCCCGGCGCGGTTATTCCCATGCAACAGCCCGGCGACACAACAACGGATCAACCCGCCGGCCCCCTTCAGATCCATGTCTGGCCCCCGGCCGAACACCCCACGGAATTTGTCTATTACGAGGACGACGGCATCAGCTTTGATTACCGGAAAGGCCGGTTTTTCCAGCGCACCCTCCGCCTGGAAAAGGATCGCCTTGTGCTACTGCCGGCCGAAGGCGAATATGAATCCCGGTTTGAACAGGTGGAGATCCGCTTCCACGGCCCGGGCATGCCGGAAAACCCGCAAACCTGCCCACACAGCCCGGATTTCCTGGAAATCCCGCTGGAATCGTCTTAACAACAAAAGGCATCAGATATACCCCAAGCGAAGCCTTTATCTCTGCTGTTTACCCAGTGGTCGGTGGTCAGTGGTCGGTGGTCGGTGGTCGGTGGTCAATTACCGACCACTGTCTACCGACCGCTGACTACTATCTACTGCCCAACCGAAATCACCACATCCCCGTACCAGGTCATATGCACC
>Ga0182239_1000575_pt1 | contig 13356 bp, 13 predicted proteins | sample hydfrate6_PW_210_FD_132456 | JGI IMG/M metagenome (GOLD analysis project Ga0182239, IMG submission 132456) | Subsurface microbial communities from deep shales in Texas, USA - hydraulic fracturing test 6_PW_210 | ecosystem: Environmental > Aquatic > Deep subsurface > Shale gas/oil reservoir >...
ATTATCTACGTGTCCATTGTCTGGGCGGTGAGCATTCATACCGTAACCGCTTTTCTGTACCAGGGCCTGCCGGGCCGGCACTACTGGCTGACAGCAATTCTGGCTGCCAGATTTCTGTCCTCGGCCTTCTGCTCCGGACCGGCCATATTGCTCATCCTGGCCATGATCGCCAAGAAGGTGGCCAAGTTTGATCCCGGGGAAAAGGCGGTGCAGACCCTGGCCACTATCATTACCTATGCCATGCTCATCAACGTATTTTTCTTCCTTCTGGAAGTCTTCACTGCTTTTTACAGCAGTGTGCCAGGGCATACGCATACCCTTGCTTATCTGTTTACCGGCGCCCATGGCGCGAGCAGTCTGGTGGGCTGGATGTGGGTCATGACCGTGTGTGCCATCCTCAGCCTGGTTCTCCTGGTTCCGCACCAGTTCAGGAAAAAGCCTGAGCTTTTGGTGCCGGGGCTGCTGCTGCTCATAGCCGCGACCTGGATCGACAAGGGATTGGGGCTGGTGGTCGGTGGGTTCATTCCCAACCCCTTCGATACCATCACCGAGTATGCCCCGACCTTTCCTGAGCTCATGATTTCGGTCATGATCTATGCCACAGGACTTCTGGTCCTCACAGTGCTGTGGAAGGTGGCCATAGGAGTAAAAAAAGAGACCGGAGAAGCGTGAATAAAACCGCTCCGGGGCCGGCCGGTGACTCTATCTGCTGCAGCCGGCGGTTCGAATATCTTTTCTTATAGGTATATAATTTTTGTTCAACATCAATTCCCTTGAGGAGGAAACTCATGCCTAGAGTTATTATCGATGAAGAAAAGTGCATTGGTTGTGGTGAGTGTGTGGATGTATGCCCTGCTGATGTCCTGGAAATGCAGGACGACAAGGCTGTGGTAGTCAACGAAGACGAGTGCCTGGAGTGCGAATCTTGTGTTGAGACCTGTGAGCAGGATGCTATTATCCTGGAAACCGACTAATTTTGTCCGGGTGAATATGTTGCATACGGGCAGGGGAGGGACATGGTCCCGTTAATCGAGGTTTTCCCCTGCATCTCACCGGCAAGACGCGCGAAGTGAACGAACAAGCCCCTGATATGATATCATATCAGGGGCTTGTCTTTATGAAGCAGAAGAGCAAAATTGCCGAGCTGGCCATCGCATCCTCCCTCTGAACCAGAATTTTCACAGTTGACGCCCCATGCTCCCTCAGGCACACTTGGCGCACGCAAAATTTGGCAGTGAGGTACGTGTATGCAATTTGATCTGAGCCCTTTTTTTGAAGAGTATCAAAATATAGTCAACGGTCTGGATACAGCCTTTGAGCAGATTCAAAGGCAATATCCTCAGGAAGTTCGATGTCAGCAGGGGTGCTGTGAATGCTGTTATGCCCTTTTTGATCTGACCCTGGTCGAGGCCATGTCACTCAATCGCCAGTTTCACAATCTGCTTGACCAGCACCAGAAGAAAGCGGTTCTGGAACGTGCAGACAGAGCGGACCGGGATGTCCACAAGATTAAGCATCAGGCCTTTAAAGCCCGGCAGAAAGGCGTCGAACCCGAAGAGATCCTCCGGGATGTTGGAACCAAACAGGTCCGCTGTCCATTGCTCGATGATGAGAATATGTGCCTTTTGTATACCCATCGTCCTGTGACCTGCCGGGTCTATGGACTCCCCCTGCAGATTCATGGCCAGGTCCGGACCTGCGGGAAGACCGGATTTGAGCCCGGCTCGTCCTATCCGACCATAAACATGGACAAACTGCAGGATCGGCTCATGGATGTAAGCCAGCGCCTGGTCCAGGCGATTCCCACCAAGTATGACAAACTGGCAGAGGTTCTGGTCCCGGTGTCCATGGCCCTTTTGACCGAGTATGATGATGAGTATCTGGGTATTGTCCAGCCCAAGCAAAAAATGCCGGCGCAGGCGGCGGAATGGACATTGGGGCCGAGTGAAGAGGAGCCGGAGAATGGATAAGGAAGCCCGGAAAAAAGCGATTTACGAGCGGATGTCATCCCGCCGGAAGCGGTTTGTGGACCGCATCGGCTATGACAAATGGGATCCCTTCCAGGAACCCAAGCATCCTATAGAAATTCGCACTGAGGCCACCCAGCGAACAGCCCAGGATCTGTATAATCAATTTTTTGTCGAAAATGAGGTCAAGAACCGGACATCTGCCTATAATCGCGGAGTATATGAGTTCTGTATGGGCATTTTCGGTCGTGATGACCGTTTTCGCGGGATGTTTGATTTTTGCCAGTGGTATGCCCAGGAACTCAGAAAACGAAATGTAGATCCCGCCCAGGTGTGGGATGATTAAGCAATCAAACAGAGAAGGTTACTTCCGGCACACGCTGGAATTACCATGGAGAAAGTATGGCCGAACAGTATCAAAGCATTGACGAGTACATGGAGACCTTGAAGAAGCAGTTGAAGGACAACCCCCAGGACGGGGTGGCCCATTACAACATGGGCTGTGTGCTGATAGGCAAGGGTGAATATGAAGAGGCCGAGCAGGAGCTGAAGACAGCTATTCAGATGACCCCGGATCTGGCCGAAGCCTATGTCCAGCTCGGGGGACTGGCGCTGCGCAACGGAGATCTGATGACCTGCCTGAGCTACAATAAAAAGGCTGCCGAGTTCCGGCCCAGATTCGCAGTTCCGCACGGCAATATGGGATTTGTGCACCTGCAGATGGGAAAGGTCGATGAAGCCATCGCTTCCTTGCGCCGGGCACTGAGTTTTGATCCCAAATTCGTGCAGGCCAGATCCACACTGGCCAGCGCCTATCTGATGCAGGGCGATGTTGATGGATGCATTGAGCAGTGCCGGCAGGTTTTGGCCGAACAGCCCACCTTTGGTCCCGCCTACAACAATCTCTGTCTGGCCTACATACAGCTTGAGGATTATGACCAGGCTATTGAGAATTGCGATCTGGCAATCAAGTACGGCTATGAAATGCCGCAAAATATTTTAGAGGAACTCAACCCGCATCGAAAGGAGTAGAGTCAATTTCGGCCTGTGCCCGGGCCGGGCGTGATACGAGCGGAATGGTGAAAACCCGCGCATTTGGGGAGCTAAGAAGTATTTGGCCTTGACAAAAGCCCTTTCTTGTCCCTAATATCACAAACTCCATGGCATGAGGCCGAGTTTATCATAGCTGTTGGAATTGTTTTGCACTCCAAAACCTTATGACTACGACAAGGAGGCTGAGTAATGGCATTCAAGCATGAAACCCCTTTGCTGGACCAGCTTGAGAGCGGGCCATGGCCAAGCTTTGTGTCCGATTTGAAGCGGCAGGCCACGCATCGGAAAGAGAACCCGGACAATGTTGAGTACCAGATCGATACTGACTGCGTTGAGGACATCCTGGGCGTTGTCGAGTTGTCCTACAAAGAAAGGGAAGTACACTGGAAACACGGCGGTATCGTTGGTGTGTTCGGCTACGGCGGCGGGGTTATCGGCCGGTACTGCGACCAGCCTGAGAAATTTCCCGGTGTTGCCCATTTTCATACTATGCGGGTCAATCAGCCCAACGGGAAATACTACACAACAGAGTATCTGCGCAAAATCTGTGATCTGTGGGATTTCCGCGGCAGTGGGATGATGAACATGCACGGCTCAACCGGAGACATTATTTTCCTGGGAACCCGGACCGAACAGCTGGAAGAGATCTTTTATGAAATGACCCATAAGCTGGATCAGGATCTCGGGGGGTCAGGCTCCAATCTGCGCACTCCTTCCTGCTGCCTGGGCGAATCCCGGTGCGAATGGTCCTGCTATAACACCCAGGAGCTTTGCTACCAGCTGACCCACGAATATCAGGACGAGCTGCACCGGCCCGCCTTCCCTTACAAGTTCAAGTTTAAGTTCGACGGCTGCCCCAATGGCTGCGTGGCTTCCATTGCTCGGGCTGATATGTCCTTTATCGGGACCTGGAGAGACAATATCCGCATTGATCAGGAAGCGGTCAAGGCCTATATTGGCGGAGAATTTCCTCCCAACGGCGGGGCCCATGCCGGCCGGGACTGGGGTCCTTTCGACATCCAGAAGGAAGTCATCGATCGCTGCCCCACCCAGTGCATGTGGATGGAAGGCGATCAGCTGAAGATCAATGACAAGGAGTGCAACCGCTGCATGCATTGCATCAATGTCATGCCCCGGGCCCTGCGGCCGGGCGAGGACAAGGGTCTGTCCATTCTGGTTGGCGCTAAAGCACCCATCCTGGACGGGGCGCAAATGAGCTCCATGCTGGTTCCCTTCATGAAGGTGGAAGAGCCTTACGACGATATCAAGGAAGTGATTGAAAATATCTGGGACTGGTGGATGGAAGAGGGCAAGAACCGGGAACGCCTGGGCGAGCTCATCAAGCGGCAGGGATTTCAGAAGCTTTTGGATATGACCGGGCTGAAGGCTCTGGCTCAGCACGTCCAAGAACCACGCCACAATCCCTATATCTTCTGGAAAGAAGAAGAAGTTCCGGGTGGATTCAGTCAGGACATCACAGATTTCAGGAAACGCCATCAACGTTAAGGGAGGACAGCTATGGCTTTTGTGTCATCCGGATATAATCCAGACAAGCCGATGGAAGATCGGATCACGGATATCGGGAACCACCATTATGGTGAGTTTCTGCCCCCGGTGATCAAGAATAACTTTGGAAAATGGCAGTGGCACGAAATCCTGGAACCAGGCGTGCTCATGCATAAATCAGAAACCGGCGACGAGGTGTACACGGTCCGTGTGGGTGGAATGCGCCTGATGAGCGTGGAATTCGCCCGGGAGATCTGTGAGATCGCTGACAAGCATTGTGACGGGTATGTCCGGTTCACAACCCGGAATAACATTGAGTTCATGGTCGACAGCAAGGACAAGGTCGAACCCCTGAAACAGGATCTCATGAGCCGCAAGATGGAAGGCGGATCATACAAGTTTCCCATTGGCGGAACCGGCGCCGGTTTGACCAATATCATCCATACCCAGGGCTGGATCCATTGTCATACCCCGGCCACTGATGCCTCAGGCACAGTAAAAGTGGTCATGGACGAGCTCTTTGACGAATTCCAGCAGATGAAGCTGCCTGCCCAGCTGCGCATTTCCATGGCCTGCTGCCTGAATATGTGCGGGGCTGTGCACTGCTCGGACATCGCCATTCTGGGCTATCACCGCAAGCCGCCAATGGTGGACGACGAATGGCTGGACAATCTGTGCGAGATTCCCCTGGCCATTGCCGCCTGCCCCACGGCAGCCATCAAACCCAAGAAAAAAGAGATTGTTTCCGAACGCACAGGGGAAAAGAAGGATGTCAAGAGCGTTGAGATCAACGTGGACAAGTGCATGTACTGCGGAAACTGTTACACCATGTGCCCCTCACTGCCGTTGACCAATGCCGAGGGCGACGGGATCGTGATAATGGCTGGGGGCAAGGTTTCCAACCGGATCAGCGCTCCCAAGTTCTCCAAGGTCGTTGTTGCCTTCATCCCCAATGAGACCCCGCGCTGGCCGACATTGGCCAAGACAATCCGCCAGATCGTGGAAGCCTATGAGAAAAACGCCCACAAGTACGAGCGGCTGGGTGAATGGGCCGAGCGCATCGGCTGGGAGAAGTTCTTTGAAGTGACCGGGTTGGAATTCTCGCATCACCTGATCGACGATTTCCGCGATCCCGCCTACTACACCTGGCGGCAGACCACGAACTTCAAGTTTACTGAAGGAATGAACGACTACGCGGCAATTAAGGCCGAGTAGGTTGTGCAATTTGAAGAGGGGGCTTTTGCCCCCTCTTTGACTATACGAAATGGAGGCATGCCCCATGGCCAACGAAGAGATGAAACAAAAAGTTGTTGATGAACTGAAAAAGAAGTCGGCAAGCAAGACCAAGTTTTATTTTAATGACTTAGCCAAAATCATGGATGAGAAACCGCGGGCGGCCAAGAAAATAGTCAATGAAATGGTTTCCGAAGGTCTGCTGTCCTTCTGGTCCAGCGGGAGCACCACTATGTATACCCTCCCCGGCATAGGCAAGCAAGCCGGAGCAGAGGGAGAAGGCGGACAGAAAGAAGAGTAACCTGCTTTACCACATCTCATTTTTGTGCTTCATATTCCGCGCTTGACAATTGCCGGGTTACGCGGCGGGTCCGGAAAGACCATCCTCAGTCTGGGCCTGGCCAAATACTGGAACCAGGCAGGGTGGCAAGTTAAGCCTTTCAAAAAGGGTCCTGATTATATTGATGCTGTCTGGCTGAGCCGAGCGGCCGGGCATACAGCCACCAATTTGGACCCTTTTCTTATGTCTGATGCTCAGATCACATCCCTTTTCGCCCAGGGGATGAGCCAGTTCGATGTGGCCTTGATTGAAGGCAATCGAGGTTTATTCGATGGGAAAGATCTGGATGGGAGCTGTTCCACTGCCCATCTGGCCCGCCTTCTTGATTCTCCGGTTGTGCTCATTGTTGACTGCACCAAAATGACTCGCACCGCAGCGGCCCTGCTCCAGGGGTGTTTGCAGTTTGAGCCGGATGTGCGTATTTCCGGGGTGGTTCTGAACAATACAGCCGGTTCCAGACATCGCAGTATCCTGCGTCAGTGCATTGAAACATACTGCGACTTGCCAGTCTTGGGAACATTGCCCAGGCTGAAGGATAATCCCATACCGGAGCGGCATATGGGTTTGATCTCAGACCGGGAGCACGCCTCTGATCAGGCCTTGCAAACCATAGCCAGGACCATAGGCGAGTGGTTGGATGTTGATAAAATACTGGACATAGCCCGACATGCCCCACAACTTTCTCCGGTCCAGCCGGTCCAGTGGCCGGCGAAATCTACAGATACAGGTCCGGTGCGCATCGGGGTGGTCAAGGACGCAAGTTTGTGGTTTTACTATCCTGAAAATCTGGAGGCTTTGGCCAGGGCCGGGGCCTGGATCGAAGAAGTCAGCCTGCTCACCGGCCAGGAGTGGCCTGCTCTGCACGGCCTGTATCTTGGCGGCGGTTTTCCAGAGACCCAGGCTTCTGAATTGGCCTCAAATGCACAGGTCAGAGAGAAAATACTGGAATTGGCCCGCAGAGGTCTGCCCATCTATGCCGAATGCGGCGGCCTGATGTATCTGTGCACCACATTATTTTCAGCCGGTGATGCGCACTCAATGGTCGGAGTATTTCCTTTCCAGGCCAAACTGAGCCGCAAACCACAGGGCCATGGGTATACGCTGGCCCGGGTCAGCCGGCCGAACCCTTTCTACCGTGTAGGATACGAATTTTTCGGGCATGAGTTTCACTATTCCAAATGCCTGCCCCCCCATGACGGAAACTCCTGTGTACAGGAACCCTGCCTGGAGATGCTGCGGGGTACTGGTTTGGGTCAATCGCAGGACGGTCTGCTGTTTCGAAACACCTTAGCCTGCTATACGCATGTACACGCCTTGAGTGTTCCGGATTGGGCGACAAACTTTGTTCAGGCTGCCGCAACATACCGGCGGTGCCTGGAGCAAGGTCTGGATGAATGCCCGGATATCAGAATGCCTTCCTGAGCTGTCTCTTCAGGACAGCTCAGCCTTCCATTGAATTTCTTCCAAAGTCGGCCTTGAAACCTCAGCTCAGATTGCCTAATATACCTCTTTTATTCGAGCGGGCTCAACGTTTATGGCCTGATCAATGTTCGGATGCAGGTTGAGCAGACACAGAACACGGAGATCATGCGAATGCATGCGGAGGAGAGTGATGGCACTGCACATAGTGGTTTTAGTCAAACAGGTCCCGGATACCCAGAACGTAAGCGGGCAAGCCATGAAAGAGGACGGGACAGTGAATCGGGATGCCCTGCCAGCGATATTTAATCCCGAAGATAAAAATGCCCTGGAAGAAGCTCTGCGCATCAAAGATCTTTGGCCTGATACCAAAATAACTGCTGTGAGCATGGGACCGCCAAAGGCCAGTGACGTGCTCAAGGAATGCCTCTATCGAGGGGTGGATGATGCAGTTTTGGTCTCTGATCGTGGATTTGCCGGTGCGGATACCCTGGCCACTTCCTATGCCCTGACCTGTGCTATTTTACGGCTTGGACCCTGTGATTTGATCCTCTGTGGCCGGCAGGCAATTGACGGCGATACAGCCCAGGTTGGACCCCAGGTCGCACAAAAACTGGGGATCAATCAATTGACCTCTGTGTGTGCAGTCCGGGAGGTGACCCAGGATACGATCACTGTCGTGAGGGGAGTGGAGACTGGATATGAGACGGTACGCAGCGCTTTCCCCGTTCTGATCACAGTATCTGGTGCAGCAAATGACCCCAGGCCTCCGCGGGCCAAACTGGTCATGGGGTATAAGAATATTCTCTGCCATGCTGAAGACAATTACGATGAATCGTATATCGAGCCGGAATGTGCTTTGGGAGTAGAACACATTAAACAATGGAATATGGCCTCCATCCAGGCCGATCCTGAGAGATGCGGCCTGTCCGGGTCAGCCACCAAAGTGAAGAAAATAGAGAATGTTGTCCTCACAGCCACAGAGACCAAGAACATTGAAAATACGCCCCAAGCCATAACTGGGCTGATCCATGAACTGGTCCGAGAGCATATTCTTGGCTAGCAACCGTTAAAGGGAGAAGGCATGCAAGAAAGCGGGAATGTCATGGTGTTTATTGAGCACCGGGATGGAATGCCGGCTGATGTCAGTCTGGAGCTGGTGTGCAAGGCCCGGGAGCTGGCTCATGCTTTAGGTGTTAAGGTGGAAGCAGCGGCCATCGGAGCCGGCAATGCATACGAAAAAGAGTCTTTGGGCCGCTATGGCTGTGAACGGGTTTTTGCGATTGAACATCCCGGTTTGGACGGTTTTACTTCGGTCCCCTATGCCAGGGCTTTGACGCACGTGATTTCCAAACACAAACCTCAGATTGTGCTTTTCGGGGCCACAACAACAGGCAGGGATTTAGCTCCACGGGTTGCTTCCGAGTTGCAATGCGGATTGACCGCGGATTGTACAGACCTGCAAATTGGAGAGCACAAAAGTAAGGGAACAGTGTATGCAAACACTCTCTTGCAGATCCGGCCGGCATTTGGGGGCAATATCGTGGCCACCATTGTCTCTCCGGAGAGCCGTCCCAGCATGGCCACGGTTCGGGAAGGGGTGATGCCCAGGCGGGAGCTCGATTCCTGGCATCCGGCCCATGTGATGTACGAAGAGATGGCCTTTACCCAGGCCGACTTTCCGACCCGGATTCTGGAGGTGGAGCGAAAAGAGAAGACTGTTGACCTCAAAAAAGCTCAGATCATTGTCTCTGCAGGCATGGGGGCCTCCGACTCCCAGGCCCTGGAGCTGGTGTATGAACTGGCCCGGATTCTGGGCGGTGTGGTGGGTGCATCCAGGCCGGTGGTGGATGCCGGTATCGTACCCAAGGAGCACCAGGTTGGTCAAACCGGAACAACTGTCCGGCCTACGCTGTATATCGCCTGCGGGATTTCCGGACAGATTCAGCATCGGGCAGGGATGATGGAAGCCAAGCGGATCATGGCCATTAACAGCGATCCTCAGGCTCCGATCTTCGATATTGCCCATTATGCCATTGTCGGTGATGTCAAACAGGTTCTCCAGCATATGATCAAGGCCTATAAGGATAAGGGATAAGGGATGAGGTGTCAGGTGTCAGCGCCGCCGCTGGCAAATCTGACATATATTTGTTCCAAAGCGGGCAAAAGAAGAAAGAAGAAAAATTTGCCGGGTTGATCAAGAATGAAACTGAGGGCTTAAGCCCTCAGTCATTGCCCGGCACTCACTTGCAGGCTAACTTTCTTTGCTTACCTGGAACATTCACACAGCAAGTGAGTGCCGGGCAATCTAGGATAAAGCCGCTCTATCTGTTCTGGATTCCCGCCTGCGCGGGAATGACGAGCAAAGCCGGATCTTGTTTCATATTGGAGATACCCTGCAAAACCGGACAAAGGGTTTCTTCATTGTTCAAACTGGACGTCTCAGGCCAGAGGCGGCGCTGACACCTGAAACCATTGAATAGGGTTGTATCCGAAAAGAATCTGAGAATATATTTACTGCGGGAGGGAGTGTGAGTAATTTTTACCATGATAATCCGGATATTATGTTCCATTTGCAGAACATGGACCTGGAACAGGTGATCCGGCTCAAGGAGCAGGAATTTGCCGAACACGGCGTCTATGCCCATGCCCCTCGGGATGTCCATGATGCTCTGGACAATTACCACTTGGTCCTGGATATCGTGGGTGGAATCGCCGGAGACTTTGTCGCTCCCCGGGCTGATGAAGTGGATCGGGAAGGAGCCCGCTTCTTCAATGGTCAGGTACAGTATGCCCAAGGTACGAAGCAGTCTCTGGAGCGCCTGGCGCAAGCCGATGTCATGGGGTTTACCCTGCCCAGACAATATGGTGGCATCAACATGCCCAAGACCATATATTCCATGGCCATTGAGATGATTTCCAGGGCCGACGCCTCGCTGATGAACCTGTTCGGACTGCAGGAGATTGCTGATACCATTTGCAAGTTCGGATCTTCTGAGCAGAAAGAACGTTTTTTGCCCCGGTTTTGTTCCGGTGAGACATCCGGGGCCATGGCCTTGACCGAGCCGGATGCAGGCTCCGATCTGCAGTCCATAACCCTGCGCGCTGATCAAAGGGATGACGGGCAGTGGGTATTAAACGGGGTCAAGCGGTTCATTACCAACGGGTGTGCGGATGTATCCCTGGTCATGGCCAGGTCCGAACCGGGCATATCGGGAGGCCGGGGGGTATCCCTGTTTATTTATGAACGGGACGAGCACATGCGTATCCGGCGCATTGAGGACAAGCTGGGTATCCATGGCTCCCCGACCTGCGAACTTCAATTTCAAGACGCTCCAGCCGAGCTCCTGGGACAACGCAAAAAGGGTTTAGTCAAATACACAATGTCCCTGATGAATGGAGCCAGACTGGGAGTGGCTGCCCAGGCTGTGGGCATTGCCGAGGCCGCCTGGCGGGAGGCCAGGGAATACGCCCGGCAACGGGTTCAGTTCGGGCAGGCCATCAACCGCTTTCAGCCGGTGAGTGAGATGCTGGCTGATATGCAGGTCAGTATTCAAGCCGGGCGCAGTCTTCTGTATGAGACCTCGCGCATGGTGGATATCAAGGAAGGGCTGGAGGAACTGGCTGAACGGGATTCGGAGCAGGCCAAGGCCCACAAGGAGACCCTGAAGCGATACACCCGCTATAGTGCCCTGTTTACCCCTTTGGTCAAGGCTTATACCTCGGAGGCGGTCAATGATATCTGCGATATGGCTCTTCAGATCCATGCCGGGACCGGATATACTAAAGACTTCCCAGTTGAACGCCTGTACCGGGATGCCCGGATTACAAATATATATGAGGGGACCACGCAGTTGCAGGTGGTTGCGGCCATGGGTGGAATCACGACCGGGACTATTTTTGACTGGATGGACAAAGTGGAGCAAGGCAAAGATTTTTCTTCCCTGCCGCGACAGATAGAAATGACCCGCCAGTGCCGAAAGGCACTGCAGGATGTGGTGGAGCGGATAAAGGAGCGCGGGGACTCCAGATTCCAGGAGTTCCACGCCCGGAGGGTGGTGGATATGGCTGCTGAATGCAGCATGGCCTATCTGGTCACTCGGGATGCTCTGTATTCGGATTCCAAGAAAGTCCTGGCCGATCTCTTTTTGTCCCGGGCGGTGCAGCGGGTTATGACCTGGAGGGACATGGTTCTCAATCAAGACCAGGTCTGGTTTGACCAGGCCAGGAGTCTTGTGGAGTAGATGGAAAGGGTTTGGCGAGGAGAATTTTCCTGAAAACAAACTCACGACAGGAGGCGGAAATGGAATCCAAAGAGCATGACAGCGCATGGAGTCCTTACGTTGCCGGTGCCTTGGCAGGGGTGCTTATGGTCTTGTCCGTCTTCATGGCCGGGAAATATTTTGGGGCCTCCACTACCTTCAGCAGGAGTGCGGGAATGCTCGAACAGCTGGTATCCCGGGAGCATGTCCAAAAGCTGGAATATTTTCAGAGCAAGGTTCCCAAGATCGAATGGCAGTGGATGTTTGTGGTCGGAATACTGATCGGTTCCTTCATCTCGGCCAGAAGCTCAGGGAGTTTTAAGGTTCAATTCGTGCCTGACATGTGGCGGAACAGATTCGGCCGTACCCCGGCCCGAAGGGCGGTAACGGCCTTTACCGGAGGTGTTGTGGCCATGATTGGGGCCCGGCTGGCTGGGGGCTGACCGAGTGGACACGGTCTGAGCGGTACGCTTCAGCTCTCGGTGAGTGGTTATGTTGCTTTGGCCTGTTTTTTTCTTGGAGGTTTGATCACAGCCCACTTGGTCTACAGGAGGTAGGCTATGAGCTTGATTTACGGAATTATTACCGGGATCATTTTTGGCGTCTTGCTCCAAAAGGCCAGAGTACTGCGTTATGACAAACAATTGGGGGCCCTTCGGCTGCAGGATATGACCATTGTCAAATTCATGCTCACCAGTGTCCTGGTCGGCATGCTGGGGATCCATCTGCTTCTGGATCTGGGTTTGGTCCAGCTCGCAGTAAAAAACCTGATCTTGGGCCAGAATATCATCGGCGGTCTGCTCTTTGGACTTGGCTGGGGGCTTCTCGGCTATTGCCCGGGAACATCCATGGGTGCCCTCGGTGAGGGCCGGATGGATGCATTGTGGGGTATCCTGGGCATGCTGCTGGGTGCCGCCCTGCATGCAGAGGCCTATCCTTTTTTGAAAGGAAAACTTTTTACCTGGGGAAATTATGGCTCGATAACCTGGCCAGACGTGCTTGGAATAGGCCATTGGCCGGTGATTGCGGTCTTGTGCATTCTGGTTTTGTGCCTGTTCGTATTTTTCGAAAGAAAGGGGTTGTGAGCCTCATCTTTTTTGCCCTCATCTTTCTCCGCAATACCTGTGCGAGATATTTTTTTACTCATAACACGTCTGGTGCCTTACACCTGAGAGCAAAGTTACCGTGCTCCGGAATAAAGTCTTGCTTTCTGCACTGGGCTGGCCTATACATGAATATGAGTTTTATCCGTATGCATTCACTCCCTTTGCTCAGTTCGGAGGGCCTTCCAGCGAAGCGCTGAAGGTCCCCTGAACGAATGCTTTTATCCTTCCTTCGTGCAGGTGCCATGACCATGAAGACCAGAGCCTCCTTTCCCCAGTCGGTCAGTGTGTTGGAGCATGTCTGGATCCCCATGTCCGATGGAGTGCGCCTGGCTGCCAAGATCTGGCTTCCGGGCGGTGCAAAAAAGGATCCGGTGCCGGCAATTCTGGAATTCATCCCCTACCGGAAGCGGGACGTGGAGGCTGTGGGCGACAGCATCACTCACGGATATTTTGCCGGCCACGGCTATGCC
>Ga0182239_1000576_pt1 | contig 13353 bp, 16 predicted proteins | sample hydfrate6_PW_210_FD_132456 | JGI IMG/M metagenome (GOLD analysis project Ga0182239, IMG submission 132456) | Subsurface microbial communities from deep shales in Texas, USA - hydraulic fracturing test 6_PW_210 | ecosystem: Environmental > Aquatic > Deep subsurface > Shale gas/oil reservoir >...
GTCTTGGACAGCGGCCTCGGCAGGGTCAGCAACCGGGGCAGCTTCGGCCTCGGTTTCGTTTTCAGCCTGGGCCTCGATCTCGTTGTCCTCGTCTTGGACAGCGGCCTCGGCAGGATCAGCAACCGGGGCAGCTTCGGCCTCGGTTTCGTTTTCGGCCTGGGCCTCGATCTCGTTGTCCTCGTCTTGGACAGCGGCCCCGGCAGGATCAGCAACCGGGGCAGCTTTAGCCTCGGTCGCGGTGTCATACTCCTGAATTGCCTGTGCCACCTTGAGCATCTTTTCCCTGCTACTGAGCGTAGAGACAAGGCCGTAAATCGTATAAAAATCGCCTCCCTCGATTTTTCGATCTGAGGCGATATTTTGAACAGCCTTGTCGATACTGGCGACAACAGCCCTCACTCCACTGTCCAAAAAAGACAGTCCATTGAGTTTTTTGCGGATGCCCTCGATGGTGATAAGAACTGAAGGACGAAGCTCCTGCTTGTCCTTCTTCTGGATTGTATTCCATAAAACCTGTGCTTGATCCGCTACTTCCACAAAAAGCTGATCTTTCAGGCCGGATACAGTTTTCTCTAGTCCTGCATTGGCTTCAGCTTCTATTTTCTCAGCTTCAGGCATATTGACCTTAAATGCCTGAAATCGGAAGTCCAGCTTTCCACTTACTTGCGAAGCGGGTAAAATGCTGTTGCGAATAATATCAGCCCAGGTGGGGTAAGCCTCAATCCATTCTTCAATGGCTTGATCGTATCGCCCCAGGAAATCAGATTTGGCTTCAAGAAAAAGCCGCTGAATTTCATCTAACTCAGCATGAACTTCATCTATCCTTTCTTCCGGGATCGCAAAGCCGCCCAAGAAGCGTATCCCAATGCTCTCCAAGTAACGTAAAGCACGTTTTTTTAATGCGCCAAACGCTGATAGGTCTTTCGGAGAACAAATCTTCTTGCTTCCTAGACTTGCCAAGTCTTCTGGAGGAATAGATTGCCCTTGAAGCCGCAAATCCTCGGGGCGCAGTTTACGCCGACCACCCCAAATAGATACATCCAGATTCACGCAAACAACTTTATTGAGTACATCCGAAGTTTGTACTTTCATTTCTTTGTCTCCTTTTGACAAAAGGAGATAAACGTATCCCGCAAGGGGATACGAATATCCCCTTGATGGGAATTTTAATCTTTTAGAACCACACGATTTCTTTTTCAGGCCACTTCAAGCCCTCTTTTGGGGGCTCTTTTTTTGACTTGTTGGCCTCAATGTAGTCATGGAAATCGCTTGAATGGTTTTTTTTGTCGGCTTTTTCCTCTCTGGCTATTGTATAGCCTTTATTCAATTTATCACTAATCCGTGTTTGTGCCTCCAGATAAGGGTTCATCTTGCATTTAGAGCTTGGAATTGTTTTGGTTCGCAATGTATCACCTTCAATTCCATACTCTATCTTGATGCTGTCCTTATATATGGCGACATTCCACACTTTGAAAGTCACCCCATCTTTTCTGAGGCATTTTAGATAAGTTTTTTCTATCATCTTACACCTCTTCACCAAAAACCCGGTCTACATATTCATGTATAGCCGTTTTCGTCTCTGGTTCCGCTCTATTGGTCAAAGACTTATCGAGGGCATCTTTTATACTATTTTTCCTGCCGGTAGCTTGAAAAAAGTACGCTATCTTTACCCATCGAATTAAAGCCCTAGTAGACATAGGAACTTCAATAGCCGAATCGCTGTATTCATCTACGAAAGAACGTCGAATCATGTTCGCAATATCAATGAAATGACTACAAATTCGGCTGTCTAGTTGCGGAACGGCCTTGGATAAGATTTTAAGCTCCTGCTCTTCGGTGGGATAATCCACATGCAGAACCCAAAACCTGTCCATAAAGGCCATGTTTTGCCGCGTCGTTCCTTGGTAATTACCATCCCGATCACCAGAACCGTTGGTGTTACCGGTAGCAATAAAGCGAAAATTCGGATGCGGGTGAATCACCTCGCCATTGTTTTCGGGAATCGTGAGAGGTGATCCCTCAACAACCCCATTCAACCCGGCTGCGGTGCTTGGGTCCAGCAAATCCATCTCGTCCAAGAGGAACCAGTGCCCCTCCTTCATGGCCCGAGCTAAAGGGCCATGCTGAAACTCCATTGAACCGTCTTTGACCACCATCTGGCCGACAAGTTCGGGGATCTCAAGACGAGCATGAGCCACCGCTTGCTGCAAAGGTATGTTTAGGCGTGCCGCAATCTGCGTAATCACGCTTGATTTCCCGGCTCCGGTAGGGCCGGTCAAAAACAATCCTTCGCCAAGCGCACCCATTTTGTGCCATGCCAACACATCTCGCATCATGTCCTTGGAAAAAACATAATGCTCTTTGGCTCTAGGCACATACTCGGTTTTTTCCGAGTATCCAGGGACGGTGACTTCTTCTGGAACATCCAAATTGAAAGTGTATTTGACAGAAAATTCTTTAATTTCCATTTTTTTCATCCTTTAGTGCTTGCACCAAAGGGTACAAATCCCCATCCAGGGGATTGTACCCCTGGCGGGATTATTTTTTGATAGCAACAATAGGCTGTTTGGGAGAAGGCGCACCATTCAGGGCTTTAACCTTCATTCCCTTTTTAGTTCTATTAAATTCGTAAAGTGGCTTTTCACTTTCCGAGTCAAAGAGCTTAAACGGGGTTTTGGAATTACCAAACTGGAATTTCATCTTGAGCATTTTGCGCTCTCCTTCTTTTTTGGAGGCGCAAAATACCCCCAAAGGGAGGCAAATGCGCCTCCCTTTATGGGATGCAGTCAGTCAGTAATTAAGCAGCTTTAGCGGCCTTGGTTTGGGTTGCTTGATTGGCAACACGGATAAACACCTCGGCCAACATTTCAAAAGTATCCTCTGAAATGCTTTGCTTTTTATATTTCTCCACAAGGATTTTTAACCGCCCTTGCTTAGTTTCGGGCAGCGATGGGTATATGGAACGAAGCTCATCTAACATAGGGCTCATAGCGTCCTCCTTTGTGCGTTTCGGACAGAAGAGTGGGATGCTATGGCCCTATTCAGGGGCACAACAGCATCCCCTGAAGGGGTTAAGAGCATAAGGGTTCCTCATTTTTTCCACGCAGTTATTACCATCAGGCAATCTTTTGATCGTTTGGCAACGATTGTCATATTCCCAATGGTCATGCGAATTTCTTTTTTCCGCATCATTTCCGCGCTCGTTCGTACCCATTTGTTCACTTCCTTGGGATCAATTCCCCGTTCTTTGGCCCTTGTTTGGAAATGGTCGGTGTGGCGAATCTTAATAGTTCCCATTATTTCCACTCCAAAAAAGAATACTGGGTTTCACTCTGGTATTGGCTTATGTCAAAGCCAGCCTCTTCAATGTCCAATTTGAGAGCTTTCATGTCTGTGTTGGTCCTCTTTCTGTGGGCCAACTTGATCTTATGTCTCCCGCATTGAATTGGCTTCCCCAAATCCTCGATCATTTTCTTGAAGGGCTCTTCCTTGTTTTTGATTTCCTTCTCTACCCGCTTTTTGACTTGTTTCAGCTTCACGATTTCGTCTGCCTCTTCTTCCAGTTCGGGAACCAATTCGCTTTTGAAGCGAGGACACGAAGAGAGAAAATCGCAAAACCCGCAAATCGGGGATAAAGTAACGGGAAAATCGTCGGGAAGTTCTTCTCCGTCCTTTACAGACTTCAAGCCAGCCCAAATAGCGTCTGCTTTGTCCCAAAGCATGTTCGTTATGGACTCTGATGGCTTGTACTGGCCCCAAACTTCAATCTCACCTGTATTCAGGTCGAGAGCTAGCAACGTACCGGAGATCGTTTTCCCGGATTTTTTCGCTGCGACTGCTCCCATTTGAGCGTAAAGCTGGAGTTCCCAAGCCCCATAAGGGCTTTTGGGAAGGCCATTGCAAGACTTGACTTCTAGGACGGATAAGTGTGTCTGACTCTCAAACACAAAATCGAGGTGGAATTTGAGGGGAGTTCCCTGGGCTGTGGCCCCGGATAATTCTTTTTGGCGAGTGATGGGATATTTTGATTGATCTAGCGCATTGGCTATAATGTCTTCGGCCAAATGCCCTCGTTCAAACTTCATTAGCGTCTCAAGGTCATGTGCCAACTTGTGGTGTTTCTGCAAAACGGCTTTTCGGGCACATCCGCTCAGATCAGAAGCACCAATATAAGTTTCACGATCCCCGAGTTCTCTTTGTGTGCGGCTTCCATTGTAAATTTGAAGCCCTTCTTCGATGATATTCTTCAGCATAGTGTCTCTCCTAATTCAAAGGGGAGACACCTGCCCCCAAGGGGAGCAAAGTACCTCCCCTTTGGGAATTGTTTATTTAATTTTCAATTTCCTCTTTGTTGATTTCAACTGTGTAGTCTACGACATGATCTTGTAAATAGAAGTCATCTCCTACAAACAAGTCGTTCATATCGTAAAAGGTACAGCCAATTTTCATTTCTTTTTCCAACAGATTATTCACCTTGTCATAGTCGATCAGAAGTTTTTTCTCTTCATGTAACATAATTTACTCCTTATCCCGACAAGGTACGCAAAAAAAATCCCCTTTTGGAGACACATCTTTGCGCTCCCAAAGGGGATTAGCTTGTTTTTTCGATGAACCAACATTTTTGATTGGGATTCCACCGGAACCCTGCTCCTTTAAGAATTTCTGCCTTTCCGTACAGGTTGCCGGACGCTATGAAAAACACTCGACCATTTGCCTCATGCCGCTTGAACTCGACCCCCTCGATCTTGGGCAAATCGCTCTCGTGCGATCCGTTAGACGGGGCCTGGGCCTGAGCATTTTGACCAGGCTCTTTTTTGTCCGCTTGGGACTGAGTAGGGAAGGTCTGGCCGGCGTTCTTTTTTTGCTCCGACTGGCTAAACTCAGCCTTGAGGCCCTGGACGTACTTGGAGTCATCAAATTTGCCCAAATGCACGTCCGCTGAGAAGCCCAACCAAGACAATCCCTTACCTAGGGCGTCCGTGATGGACTTTTTGACCGCCTCTTCGTCGGTGACGTAGCCATACTTGTTTTTGCCAACAAGCATGGTCGCACCCGACGAGGTGAGTTCGCCTTTTTGTCCGTTGTGGACATACCAAATACGCAGCTTAACTTCATGGAGCATTTCGTTACCCACGACATTTTCTTTTTTGTCGTAGATCGGGGCTCCTTTGTGGAGGTTTTCCTCGATGATTTCGTAGCCCCATCCAATGCCGATTGGGCCAAACAATGACGTGGCCCGATAAACATTATACATGGGGTCTATCGCCACGCCTTGAAAACCACCAGCGCGGCGAAATTGTTTTGTGTAATTTGGGTCGGTCTTTTGGACTTGATCCCAAATACTGAGATTTTGATTTTCCATTTTGCCTCTCCTTTTGTTGTGTGGAAGAGACAAAATAAAACACCCTGAAGGGGCGTTTTATTTTGCCCCTTCAGGGTTAAGAAAATTAGTGCGCTATGCGCTTTTTAGAATGGAGCATCCATCGAAGGATCATAAGAATCATAGTCCCCGCCATTGTCTGATTTTTTCTTGTTATCAAGAAAAATCATCTCATTGACCATGACTTGAGGGGTGATTTTATTTTCTCCTTCTTTGGTTTGCCATTTTTGAATTTCAAGTCGCCCCTCTACATATAAGCGACTCCCTTTTGTAAGGTAGCTGTTGGCTAGTTCGGCACGTTTGCCCCAAAAAACAAGTTTGTGCCAAGTGGTCTTCTCGTTGTCGCCAGCCTTGTAGCTGGTGGCAAGTGAAAGAGAGACTACTTCTTTCCCACTTTGGGTGTACTTCATTTCTGGGTCTTGGCCGATACGTCCAATGAGTTGAATTTTGTTCAGGTCTGCCATGATTTTACCTCCAAAATGTAAATTGAGTTTTACAGGAGGCAAACGAGGCAAACCACTCCCTATGCAGGGGTGTTAAGCTAGAGCCCCCTGCGTGGGAATAGCAGGAAAGTCGATATGGCTACATGATTGTGCTTGCTACTATAAAAACAGCAGGTGTAATCAGTGCAACCATTTTGAACACGACATTCCAACGGATAAATTGGAAATCAAGAATTAGATCACTCAACATAAGCACCTCCAGATGGTTTGCCCAACCGGAGTTGCAAATGCACCTTCCCTGTCCGGGAGATACAAAATGCTCCCGGTAGGGACTGATCTAATGAAAAAAAGGACGCAAAAAAACCCCGAAGGATACATTTATCCTGGGGCTCACAGGTGGGCAGCAAAAAAATTGCTGGCAGTGATCCTAGCTGGATTATGCTAGGAAAAGATTAGGTGAAGCTATACGGCTTCGATTGGAAGGATTACATGAAGGATACATCAGCAAAGCGTCCGAGGAACATCTTTAAGTCGCGTCCTTACAGCACGACTAAGACTATTTTACTCGTACTCCTTGACTTCAACATTCGCTTGCACAAAGGCAATCCCGGCTTAGCCAGTAGTAGCGATAGAAGCCACAGTCAGTCTTTGCTAGAGTTGTCCTAAAAAGGACAACAAGGTATGTACCAAAGGTACAATATGGCTTCGTCATAACGAGGTCCTACGGGACTTGTCAATGGTGTTTTTTTGAGTATTGATTAGTTGAGCTATTTCAGCATAGTACACTCCAAAAAGGATCTATGGGATCGGGGTTCGTGCGAAGGGAGGTCCTATGGTCATTGAGTTTGTTTTGGATCTTGAGATTGAGCGACGCTTTTTCCAGCAGCAAGAGAAACAGGCCATACCGGTGAGCTTGGAGCGGTTCTGGTGGCAGGAGCTTGAGCGGGTTACGGCAGGGCCAGACGAAAGAAAATCCTGGGTACTCGGCTGGATAGAAGACGCTGACATTCAGGGCGTAGACCGCGTGACCCTGGTCCGGGCACGAATCCACCAGCTAGTGGTCGAGTATGGCCCGAGCGCGGAGACAGAACCAGACCCGATACTCGTCAGGGTAGAACGGATCAGTCAGCTTCGGAAAAAAAAGATGACCTGGAGGGACGTGGCCGACGCCCTAAACTACGAAGGGTTACTCCCAATCTTTGGCAATGATAAATGGTCTTCAGAAACGGTGCGGGCGTTCTTCAAACACAATACCCCTCGAAGATGATTTTGAGACTGTCTGTTTAAGACAAACATAAAAAAATGACGCACTTGCTTCTTACAAAGCAAATGCGTCATTTTTAGAAAACCTGTTTATGGAAAATCAAACTATTTTATAGAAGTAACCTGCCAACCATCTTCTTTTTTGGTTAATATGGCAGTCGCGTCTTGGTCCTCTACAACCTTCTGTCTCTCTCCGTTTTTCTCCATTGAAGCTGTAAAAAGGAAATTTACCCTTTCTTTTAATCCCTCTTTGCCAATTTTTTCTCTTTTAGAAACAGTGAATGAATCAAACTTCATGGTGTCAACAGCTTTCAGCGAGTCATTAACAAACTGCTCTTTCGACTTCCCCTGAGCTTCAGGAGAAATGGAGTATAGATAAGGCAACTGTTTTTCTACTTCTGATTTTTGCAATTCAACAAATTTATCATATATTTTGTTTTCAATTTTCCCCTCACTCAAATTGCCAGAAGAGCATCCAATAGAAACAGCAATGGCTAAAACAACACAAAAAGACACCACAAAATTCCTTAAAATCATAAAGCCTCTAATAAGTTGTTATATAGGCTAACGCGGACCTATTCCACGTTTTCCTCTATCGCTGTATTTATCGCTTCCTCAAGAGACATACCTTCTTTCTGCTTTCTTTCAAGAAACTCAACAATGGTTGCCTTGGTATTAAAAAGATAGCCAGAAAAGCGATCTACAAATAAACGGGCAATCCCAAAAGAACTCTCTGTTTTAACAAAAATCTCTGAATACTTCCCCGCAACAGTATGAACAGATTTGGCAAGAGTCTTTTCAAATTCAGAAAAGATCATCTTATCCTCTTTCGTTGCTCGGTTAATATCTTCTTCTTTTTGAGACAAAAGAAACTTGAACGCCGAGTTTGAGAGCAAGGCCAGCCCGACTTCTTCATTGCCCTTGCGGAAAAAGTCCAAAATGGACTGCGTGATGGTCACATAGCTTCCCCCATATTTTCTGATTCGCCGGTAGCCGTGTTCGATAAATTCCGCTGTATTAGAGCCTTGAAGCAGTTGCCACGCTTCGTCCATAATTACCATTTTCGGTATTGAGCGGTCCCCAAAGTACATCTTCTTATCTATAAAAGTCATAATCATCAGCAAAACGACTTCCCGAAGATCGGGATTTGCGTTCAATTCTTCCAATTCAAGAACCACAAAGTTTGAATTAAAATCCACATTAAGCGGCTTATTAAACCATTTCCCTGCTACCCCCCGAGAAGAATAGGGCTCAAGCATTTCAGCCAAGTCAGATTTTCGCCGGTCTTGCAAGTCCCTTTCTTCAAGCTCGTCAGACATTTGCTGCAATTCATTGATAATCAGATCAACACTGATGCTTTTCTTTGTTTCAGCAGCAGTTGAGATAGCGTTTCTCAGGGCCTTTTGTAATATCTTATTTTCATAAGCCGTTACTTTCTCGTGAGGTTTTGCCATTTGCGCGAGAATCCGGGTGAGCATAATAAACATAGACTCAGCATCTTCACTTTCTTGGAACATTTGAGGATCAAGGGTTGAAAAAATGTTCATCGAAAGGTCGGAATCCGGGGAAAACTGAATATATTGCCCACCTAGCTTCTCGCAAAGTTTTTTATACGAACCACCAATGTCAATAATAAACACTTGTCCCCCGAGAGACAGGTAGTTCAGTGTCATATAGTTAGTCAGAAATGATTTTCCTGCCCCGGATTGTGCGGCAATATAGCAATTATAGTTTGTATCCGAATCCCTGAGATCGAGGTTCATTACCTGCCCTCGTCTGGAAATAAACAACATGGCCGGTGTGGCTGTTCCCCGCCAATCAGCCTGGATCGGTGAACAAACAGCCAAGGTGTTTGTGGATACCGGCTCAAATCGCTTGAGCTTGCCCAGGCCCGCAGGATGGGGGCCAAAGGGTAAAGCATACAAAAACAAGGGAAGGTGCAGCCAACGCTCGTCCTGAAGCTGGAATTGCTGCTTCGCAAAAATGGCCTCGACCATTTTATCTGATTTTTTCAGCTTTTCTTCATCCTCTGCGAACAAAACGACCGACAAATAGCCCCATATATACTTCTCGCCCTCTTCTATTTGCTCTGTTGCATGGGCATATTCTTGTTTTTTACGATTTAGCTTAGGCGCAAGAGCAGTCATCTTTTTTTGCGCCATAACTATATTTGCTTTGCGCTCGATCTGATTTTTCGCGTCTTGCGGTATTATATTAAGCGTAAGTAAAAAAGGGCAAGGGATTTGGCTTTGGTTACTCCCATCTATCAAATTACCTAAAATTTGGTTTATATGGTAAGGGCTTGGTTCTGGACAATATACTCGTGGAGTTTTCACCTTGATAAACCAATCATCTGCCCGGAGAGCATTGGCTTCTACTTTTAATTCTGTTTCCGCATCTACAACCTGTTCAGCTATTGGCTGATCCGGGTTGTAGTTTTTTTCTTTAGGTACTTTTCCAGGGTTAAGAAAGCGATATGTCAGGTGAATAAATTCTTTCGCGTCCAGAATTGACGTTTTTATGTGCGCTGCCTGCATCCCTCCTGTTACATTCTCCCCCATAGAGCGAACCCTATGCACCTCAGAATCATATTGATTCATGTTTGCAATCGGAAATTTGAACATAATAAATGTCCGAAAGTTCCTGAAAGGAACAGGAGTGTCTTTAGAAATACCAGTATGCTTATGCTCTTGAAGATAACTACAAAACTTTTCACTCCAACCAGAAAGGAAATCGTCTAATTGGTTCTTACGCAGGTTAAGATACTTATTTAATACTTCGTCCTGGTATGAATCAGCAAAAAGCATGACTTGGATCACCGTGTCTTTGGGCCAGTCAAGCTCATAAAAAGAACGCAACGCATTGATTTGACTATCGCCCGAGAAGGGAGCGGGAGATAACTCAAAAAACATCCCGATGGAATTATCCTGGTGAATAAACAACCCGTTTTCTTCGTCATAAAAACGGTACGGCAACCATTCAGGAAGCCGATCACGATTAACCATACTTTCAACTTCTTTCCTACTGAGCATTGTTTCGATCCTCTCTGGATATAACTGGAAAAGTTTCAACTCGCATATAAATTTCCCCGTCTTTCTGAAAAACAACGCTAGGCGTTTTTTCGATCATCATTTTGTCTTTTATGCGCTTAGTAAGATAGTAGACGGGTCGCTCCAGGCGTTTTGCCAGCTTAGGAGCAATTCCGTCAGTGATTAGCAGCTTATTCCGAGGCAATTTAGGCTCGAAATTTTCCAAAAACCACTGGACCTCTGCCTCGCGCTGTCCGTTAATGACGATCAAGGTCTTTTGGTAAGTAAGCCCCTTTTCAGCCAGTCTTTTCAGCGGATTGAACGAATATCCTTTGGGATAAATCACCCGTCCATCCACGCCCTTAATGGCGTAGGGCAGTCGATACGTCAGATCGACTTTGTGCCCTTCTCTCTGATCCGCTGGAGGCAGCCCGGTGACTGCATTTGGCAGCCGGTAATTCTGAGCCTGTTTCCGAATCCGGTTCTGCAGCTCTTCTTTGTCCTCTTGGGACAATGATCTGGCCTTGTCTCGGAAAATCTCTGTCATGGATTTTTCGCGGATCGGGTATGTTTGCCCCTGCTCCCCTATCTCAAGAGCTTTCCCGGCCCCTGGGCCTCCCAAGACAAGGATCACCGCTGCCGTAGCGGCCAGACTGAGTAATCTTGCTTTATTTCCCATCGAAAAATCCTTGTCGATTAAACCAGCCCTCAAGCATTACCAGCTTGTTGTCTTCCGGTGCGGCGAGACGAAACTGAGATAGCGCATATTGTGGTGATACATCCCCGTAAAAAACATAATGCTTAATCTCTTTTTCTTTCAAACTTTCTCGCATTATCTTTTCAGGGTTTGGTACATAAACTAAAGCCGGGACTTTTTCGATGCTAAACTGTTCAAAAAGAGTTGGGTTAATATCTATATTTACGTCTTTGCACGTCCCTTTTTCTGTTTCCTTGATTTTCCTCGTCCCGCACAGAAGGTAGTTCACCCATTTCAAAGTCGGCATAATTTTGGAATTGTTTGTTATTGTTCCTCTAATGACAAACTCGGCGTATGGATTTCCGTCAAATAGCTCTATATAGTTTCGGATCGTTTTTTCAGGCATGCTTGAGCTAAGAAACAAAAAAAGATTAGATTTTTGATAAAACGACTTCTCTTTATTCCTTTTTATATAATCTTTTAGCCCTAGATTTTTGAACCTTTCATCATTTTCTACTTCTGACTCAATTTGAGCCCATATATTTTGTTTATACGCTTTAACTCTATGCTGTTGCTTTTTGCTGGTCTTAAATTCTTTATGCGCTTCTGCCGCCTTTTTCTTATTGCGCTTTTGATTTTGGCACGACATGGCAGGTTTCGATTTTTCATTTTTAGCCTCTCTTTTTATTTTTTTAATCCTTTCCCTGCTCGGTTGAGAATTGAGGTTTTGGATATACTTGTCTATTTCTTCTTTTCTTTTGCCAGTGATATTGTTCTTTTCCCTGAAGCCTTGACCAATATCTGAAGCTGATGCAGTTAGTGAACTCACAGCAAGACAACAAGCTATCGCCAAAGGAATTACTCTATGTCGCTTTCGTGGAAGCAAATCGCTCTCCTGGTCGGGTTATACATGATTCAAAAAATTCTCAGGGACAAGGCATGGAAATCATTGCATCGGTTGCCTGTATGGGCTTCGCATCTCCTGATCGCGCCTGGAACAATCATCCATGAGCTTACCCATCTGATCCTGGCCGTAGCCACTTTTCAGCGCGTCGTGCGAGTCCAGCTTTACAACCCTGGCTGGAGATCCAACGGCCAACCGCTCGGGGTAGTTGTTTCTGCTGCCCCTCGGTCCCCCTGGGGTGTGTTTGCAAAGACCATATCCGGGCTTGCTCCGCTTCTTGCCGGCCTAATGATTTTCCCGGCTTCAATTAGTATATCGCAGAATTTTAACGCCCCGGATTCGTTGTATTTTTTATCTGTTTGTTTAGCAGGGTTGTTTTCCTTCCATGCAATCCCATCGCCGGCAGATTTCCTCGTCGCCCTGCCCGGTCTGCTCTGGACAGCGTTGGCTTGGCTATTCCTCACACGCCTGGTTCCTACCTGGTCCCATTTCATCGCTGACCAAGTACTTTTAATTTTATCTCCCCTGTCCTTCCTTTTTATAGCCAGTAGTCTAGTTTCCTTGCTCATTTTGAGCGGAACTTCATTTTTGCACGGGAGTAAAAAAAGTTGATTAGTCAACCCTTGTGGTGGTATAATCCCAATCAAACATCGACAAAGGAGAAGGCCATGAAAAAGGAAGCGAAGCAGGTAGGCGAGGATCAGCAGCCCGAGAAGGCCCAGGAGCAAAAGCCCCAGGCCAAAGAGAGAAGCAAGCGCACCGGGCTCTTTCTTTACCCGAGCCAGTTGAACCGATTGCGGCATATTGCCGTGGACGAGGGCGTTTCGATCTCTTTCATCGTCCGCGGCTTGGTTGACGATTTCCTCGATCAGTACCAGCGAAAATAGCTGGACCGGATTTTCTTGGGCTTTTGGCTTTTCTGGCAAAGGGTACAGTACAGTACATATACTAATACAAATACAGTACAGTACCCAAAAAAGGGTTTAAATTTCGCCATTTTTCGCTAGTTTTTTCAGCGGGTTAGCCCCAAAAAAAGGGTTTTCTTTGTGGCGTTAAGTAAAAAGCATAGTCAAGTCAGTAGCTTATATCATAAAGGGGTAAAAATTTCCCTAAAATGAGGAAATTTTTACCCTTGCATGTTTTCCAATTTTTTCGGCTACATACTGTAAGGGGGGTAAAAATTTCCCCATCTTTTTTCTCAGTTTTTTTCCAACAATCTCAGGTAAATACTATCGAAAAGGTAAAAATTTCCTCACTTAGCTCCAAAGGGGTAAAAATTTCCTCAATTCGGCTTTTCGTCAGGTATATCTGGCATTTAGGCCCTAAAGGGGTAAAAATTTCCTCACTAAGGGGTAAAAATTTCCTCAATTCGGCTTTTCGTCAGGTATATCTGGTGCTTAGGCCCTAAAGGGGTAAAAATTTCCTCACTAAGGGGTAAAAATTTCCTCGTAGTTATTTGTTTAATATGTCAGGTACTTAGGTCTAAAAGGGGTAAAAATTTCCTCATAAGTCTCAAGGGTGAAAATTTCCTCACTAAGGGGTAAAAATTTCCTCATTTCGGTTTTTCGTCAGATATATCTGGGAGTTAGGCCCTAAAGGGGTAAAAATTTCCTCACTAAGGGGTAAAAATTTCCTCA
>Ga0182239_1000577_pt1 | contig 13342 bp, 9 predicted proteins | sample hydfrate6_PW_210_FD_132456 | JGI IMG/M metagenome (GOLD analysis project Ga0182239, IMG submission 132456) | Subsurface microbial communities from deep shales in Texas, USA - hydraulic fracturing test 6_PW_210 | ecosystem: Environmental > Aquatic > Deep subsurface > Shale gas/oil reservoir >...
AGATAGTCGTTGTCTCGGTCCTGAATGGGCAATCCCTGCAAGGCGGTCCGGGAAATTATATGGTATACGGTCGGCATATCGCTGCGAACAAACCTGGCTATCCGTGGCATTTCAACCTCCTTTAAATGACTGTTCCTGTGTGCTGACCCCAAAACTATCCAAAATCCGCGCTGTCGTCAATTTTTAGCCTGTCCCCTTATGCTGTCTTTACTAGCGAATGTATTGTTTCAATCCACGCCCCCGCGTGGGGGGCGACGGATACGCTGTGGCGTAAATGGGACCAGATCTGCGGTTTCAATCCACGCCCCCGCGTGGGGGGCGACTCAAGAAGCGACCGCCGAGCGCGGCCGGGACTTGGTTTCAATCCACGCCCCCGCGTGGGGGGCGACCATCCTTTCGGGTGGAAATGGGCAATACAGACGCGTTTCAATCCACGCCCCCGCGTGGGGGGCGACAAGATTGCCGAACTATGGAACTCTAAACAAGTTGAGTTTCAATCCACGCCCCCGCGTGGGGGGCGACCCACCCGGATACCCAGCGGGAACTAGGGACCTATGTTTCAATCCACGCCCCCGCGTGGGGGGCGACTCCTCGATAACAACCGGGTCACCGGCGGTGGTAGTTTCAATCCACGCCCCCGCGTGGGGGGCGACCATGATCCGTTGTAGTTTCGGCTAAAAATTGCTGGTTTCAATCCACGCCCCCGCGTGGGGGGCGACAACTATCCGCCAATCACTGCGAGGACTGGAATATGTTTCAATCCACGCCCCCGCGTGGGGGGCGACTGATCTCCCGGCCATGGCCCTGTTGCCCGGCATTGGTTTCAATCCACGCCCCCGCGTGGGGGGCGACTCCAGATCCAGCCAGGACGTGACACATCAGATAAGTTTCAATCCACGCCCCCGCGTGGGGGGCGACTATGACTGGTCATAAAAAAATCCCATCTCCGAAAAGTTTCAATCCACGCCCCCGCGTGGGGGGCGACGCTAGTGCAAATCTCGTGCCAAGTTCCCAGGCCAGTTTCAATCCACGCCCCCGCGTGGGGGGCGACCTCGCCTATACGCGGTGGATCTTGTATCCGTATAGTTTCAATCCACGCCCCCGCGTGGGGGGCGACATTTGGCAATCCGGTAGCAGTACCGGACCGACCCGGTTTCAATCCACGCCCCCGCGTGGGGGGCGACGTCTGCCGAGCCGTCATTGCCAGTGACACTGAGCTTGTTTCAATCCACGCCCCCGCGTGGGGGGCGACCCGACTAAATTGTAAATATTTGCTAGCTAGGTGGCGTTTCAATCCACGCCCCCGCGTGGGGGGCGACATTAATAGTGCGCATGGAGCGCACAAAACAAGGAGTTTCAATCCACGCCCCCGCGTGGGGGGCGACACATAAGCTTTCAAAACTACTTTATCAGGACTAAGGGTTTCAATCCACGCCCCCGCGTGGGGGGCGACCACGACAATGAAATATGATAAAAGCGCACATTTGAGTGTTTCAATCCACGCCCCCGCGTGGGGGGCGACCCAAGCCCGCGATCCTTCGACCCTTACCTCGCCTGGTTTCAATCCACGCCCCCGCGTGGGGGGCGACCTAGTGCAAATCTCGTGCCAAGTTCCCAGGCCAGTTTCAATCCACGCCCCCGCGTGGGGGGCGACGACCCATGACGAGGTGGTCTGTGTCGATCGGCCAGTTTCAATCCACGCCCCCGCGTGGGGGGCGACATGGAGCGCACAAGACACAAGGAGAAAGACAATGGCAGTTTCAATCCACGCCCCCGCGTGGGGGGCGACTAAATACGAAGAGGCATTATATGACTGCATAAACGTTTCAATCCACGCCCCCGCGTGGGGGGCGACGCGCGAAGATCGGAAGCAATTGAACTCGCAGCTTGTTTCAATCCACGCCCCCGCGTGGGGGGCGACTGATCTGGCCCTTTATTTTCTCTTCGTTAAGCCCTGTTTCAATCCACGCCCCCGCGTGGGGGGCGACGACGAGTTCTGGAAGATCGGCCAGTGGATAAATGTTTCAATCCACGCCCCCGCGTGGGGGGCGACACATCCAGTCTCTTCCATAAAAGCGTCTCGATTAGTTTCAATCCACGCCCCCGCGTGGGGGGCGACTTGCCGGCCCCTTCATATCCCCGGCTTCCTTCTCGTTTCAATCCACGCCCCCGCGTGGGGGGCGACATCGGGGCTGAGAACTTGGACCTGTCGGAGCTCGAGTTTCAATCCACGCCCCCGCGTGGGGGGCGACGAGTTTAGAGGTATTTGGGTCTTGATTGATAACCGGTTTCAATCCACGCCCCCGCGTGGGGGGCGACCCAAGCTCGCGCTCCTTCGACCCTTACCTCACCCGGTTTCAATCCACGCCCCCGCGTGGGGGGCGACAAAAAGTGAGTATCCACTCGCAAAAAACTTACTAGTTTCAATCCACGCCCCCGCGTGGGGGGCGACATTCGTAGTCCGCATCTGGCCTTGCATTAAGGCTTGTTTCAATCCACGCCCCCGCGTGGGGGGCGACGCCGCCAAGCTCCATGCCCTTTACATGGACAAAATGTTTCAATCCACGCCCCCGCGTGGGGGGCGACAAGATAATATCGACAGGGAAACCGACAGGCATAGGTTTCAATCCACGCCCCCGCGTGGGGGGCGACACGGGCCTGGATTTTAGGGGATGACGGAAAGCCCTTGGTTTCAATCCACGCCCCCGCGTGGGGGGCGACTGATTTTAACCAATAAACAAGGAAGGTAAACATGTTTCAATCCACGCCCCCGCGTGGGGGGCGACGATCCTCAGGCGCGAGCGGTTTTTCCGCAAAAAAGTTTCAATCCACGCCCCCGCGTGGGGGGCGACGGCAATAATCCGCATGCCTGCAGGGTTTACATCCGTTTCAATCCACGCCCCCGCGTGGGGGGCGACGCGTAATCCTGCTTGAACCCGACGGCATCGCTTGTTTCAATCCACGCCCCCGCGTGGGGGGCGACGATTAAGAACAGGTCATGGCGCGGGTTGTAGGATGTTTCAATCCACGCCCCCGCGTGGGGGGCGACTTTGGCTCGCAAACTAAACTACTGGAAAAGTTTTGTTTCAATCCACGCCCCCGCGTGGGGGGCGACCGCCGCCCCAGATAAGCCGGCGCATCTTTTTCCTGTTTCAATCCACGCCCCCGCGTGGGGGGCGACCACAATATCGGCGGTCCTGTCAAAAGCATGGGGCTGTTTCAATCCACGCCCCCGCGTGGGGGGCGACGCCTGGTCCTGGTCGAGGGCCGCATCCAGACCCAGTTTCAATCCACGCCCCCGCGTGGGGGGCGACCCGCCTAATCCAAGCCCATCATGTGGGTGGCGCGTTTCAATCCACGCCCCCGCGTGGGGGGCGACACGTACCCACCATTAGTTGACTGCGCTCAAAGTAGTTTCAATCCACGCCCCCGCGTGGGGGGCGACTACAGTCATAACCGCATGGCATCAGGCGTGAGGAGTTTCAATCCACGCCCCCGCGTGGGGGGCGACGCCAGATACTGGCCCGGATTTCCGCGCCCAGGGTGTTTCAATCCACGCCCCCGCGTGGGGGGCGACCTCCCTGGAGATGGGGAGGCGGTTAAATACTGCAAGTTTCAATCCACGCCCCCGCGTGGGGGGCGACCGCAAGCAACACCCAGGTTATTGGGTGAGGCGCATGTTTCAATCCACGCCCCCGCGTGGGGGGCGACCCCGTTATCTGGAAAAACTGTCTCACGAAAAGTAGTTTCAATCCACGCCCCCGCGTGGGGGGCGACCTTCGGCCAGCAAGAGAATCAAATCCTAATGGATGGTTTCAATCCACGCCCCCGCGTGGGGGGCGACTCCGTAGCAATCCGCCCATTCCTCTTTTAGTCCTTGTTTCAATCCACGCCCCCGCGTGGGGGGCGACTCGACGTCCAGATCCGGCTCCCAGAAATCCACATGTTTCAATCCACGCCCCCGCGTGGGGGGCGACGATGGTGCAATACATCATGGAACAGAGGGATAACTGTTTCAATCCACGCCCCCGCGTGGGGGGCGACTTGCAAGCCATACTCCGCCCGTAGCCGGGGGAGGTTTCAATCCACGCCCCCGCGTGGGGGGCGACGCGAGTGGGTTTGTAAGTAAAAAGGAGAATGAAAATGTTTCAATCCACGCCCCCGCGTGGGGGGCGACGTCTTGGCGATCCCGTTTTGGTAATTTGTGGATAGGTTTCAATCCACGCCCCCGCGTGGGGGGCGACAATCCTTGTCCTGGTGTACCTTGCGCACCAGAACGCGTTTCAATCCACGCCCCCGCGTGGGGGGCGACAGGGATGTTCCATTTATTCTAAAAGTTATAACTTGTTTCAATCCACGCCCCCGCGTGGGGGGCGACTTCACTGTACGCTTGATAGAGTTCCAAGTGCCGGTTTCAATCCACGCCCCCGCGTGGGGGGCGACTTAGGCGGCTATTTTTTTTGTTTAGGTAGGCGTGTTTCAATCCACGCCCCCGCGTGGGGGGCGACGCCTTGTTTTTGCCCGATCTGCTATGCGTTTGCCCGTTTCAATCCACGCCCCCGCGTGGGGGGCGACCAAGGCTTTTCTCGGCATATCTGCGGGCCTTGTAGGGTTTCAATCCACGCCCCCGCGTGGGGGGCGACCCGCGCATCTGCGCGGGGGTGTAAGACAACGCCCTGTTTCAATCCACGCCCCCGCGTGGGGGGCGACGCGGGCAAATGGATATCACGCCGTTGCAGAATTGTTTCAATCCACGCCCCCGCGTGGGGGGCGACGCAAGGTGGTTGATTATAACTTCACGCTGCCGTCTGTTTCAATCCACGCCCCCGCGTGGGGGGCGACTCGCTTGGTGTAAACGCCTGTCAGGTTATGACTGTTTCAATCCACGCCCCCGCGTGGGGGGCGACGTGTATTTTGATTTGTCTTCAATGCTCCGTGGTGTTTCAATCCACGCCCCCGCGTGGGGGGCGACTTGCCAGGGCGTGAGTGGATACTTGCGGATTAGTGTTTCAATCCACGCCCCCGCGTGGGGGGCGACTGGAATTTCCAATTACCCTTACCTATGAATCAAGTGTTTCAATCCACGCCCCCGCGTGGGGGGCGACAGTTCCGACTCAAGGGAGTTATGATAAGCGGAATGTTTCAATCCACGCCCCCGCGTGGGGGGCGACGAAGTGGCCTCGATGATTAGAGACTACGGAACCGGTTTCAATCCACGCCCCCGCGTGGGGGGCGACTTGTCCAACTGATTGTCTTTTCGCACCCGGGCCTGTTTCAATCCACGCCCCCGCGTGGGGGGCGACTGATGATATGCGGCAAATGACCCCTTCCGAACTGGTTTCAATCCACGCCCCCGCGTGGGGGGCGACAAGATGTTCTGGATATATTTCAGACTGATGCGACGGTTTCAATCCACGCCCCCGCGTGGGGGGCGACTTGAGGGAGTTGGCTGAAGATGCGGTACTTAAGCTGTTTCAATCCACGCCCCCGCGTGGGGGGCGACACCGGCTTTAATAAGCCCGAAAAATAAAGGCTCCCTGAAGATAACTCCGCAAATCTAACCTTGTTATCAAAATAGCACTAAGAAAACATCTTACGTCATCCACGTAGCTACCCAATATTATTATATCTTTACAAAGCGCGAACCCAACAAAATATTTTGCACAGCTTAAGGTTCGCACTTATAAAATCAAGGCATCATTTTCCGGATCATATCCGGACTTCACTCCATGATGCTCTACCCGACGTTGCCAATTTTTGCCCAAAAAATAAAACCTTAAACTATCACTATCCTCCTTATATTCTTCAAGCAATCGATTGCGGAAAACAGTCCATTGCGCCGGATCGACCACACATTCAAAAACCGAATATTGAACCCGTTGTCCAACATCTTCACATATTTTGGCAATTCTCCGCAGTCGCCTGGCCCCACCAGGATCCTCAAAGCTGACATCATAACTCACAAGAACCATCATAATCTATTTCCAAAAAAATGGCGGGTATCCATCAAGCTCACCACGCAAATATCTGGACAGCAGCCTGGCTTGGATATGAAAAACCAGTCCAAAGGCAATACGCTCCTTTAAAAAAGGATGCATGACTTGATCAGATTTTCTCTTCTGCCAAGCTCTTAGAACTACCTTTCTTGTATCATCATCCATCAAAACCGCTCCGCTTTCTTTTTTTACAAAACCTTTTAGGTTTATTTCTCCCCTATTCACTAAAGACAAAACCAGACGATCCGCAAAAAAAGACCTGAATTCCTCCATAATATCCAGTGCTAACCCAGGCCGTCCAGGACGATCCCGATGCAGAAAACCAACTTGGGGATCAAGCCCTACCGCTTCTACTGCGGAACGAATATCATGAGCAAGAAGAGTATAAACAAAAGAAAGCAGGCAATTTACCTCATCGGTTGGAGGCCTCTTTACTCGACCAGGAAATGAGAAACCATTGTCATTTTTCAGAATAAGTTCATTGAATACCCCAAAATACGTATTTGCAGCCAACCCCTCCAAGCCCCTAATTTCTTCAAGTCCGAGTGGGAATCGCAAACGCTTGGCGCAACCATTTAAAACTTCCAAAGCGCTATGGACACTGTCTGAACCAACTCTGTCTTGGTAATCACGGAGGTAACGCCGAAGCACGGCTCTGGAATTAGCAACCTTTCCGGCTATTATATTTCTGGCAATACCAGCTGCATAGGATTCATCCGCTGCTTGCCTATACTGTTCCCGACGGAGAAGGACATTTCCACTTTGGGCCCCCTGAACCGAAGCAAGATAACGCCCCCGTTCGGTCAGAAACGAAATGGACAGCCCCCTATCCGCACAATGGCCAAGTAAAAAAGGACTGCATAATACATTGCCAAAACAAATAATGCCTTCCAAAACATGCACCGGAAAGCGCTTTTTAGCACCATCATCCGAACGGATAACGACGCACTCTCCTTCTTTAAAAAGATAACTGCCCTGAGTAGTTACATACAAGGTATTCAGGAGCTTTTTCATAAATCAAGTCCATGCAATAAATAATTTTCCACACTTTTCCTTTTTTTCTTTTTGGGCATGCAAACGCTTTTTAATGAACACCCGCGACAGCGCTCTCCGTATTCCGCTCTTGGCATCTGACCATTATCAACCATTGCATGCATCTCACGGCAATTTATTTCCACAAACGACCTTAACTCTTCTTCAAAAAAAACAATCTCGCGACGTCGTGGCTTCCCATAAAAAATAGCTCCTTTTAATATTGTTACATCCAGCATTTCTTCCAGACACATTGCCTGGGCACAAAGCTGCGCCCGGTCCCAATCCTCCACTTTTGAAGATCCCCGCTTGTACTCAACAGGACACAGCACTTTGCGGCCGTTATCACCCTCATATTTCTCCAAAACATCCAACACCCCATACAGGCCTAGGGCTTCGCTACGGACCGGAACGGCACGTTCCTCCTCCACTTCGCCGCGCCGACCCGAAACCCCGGAATCGACGCGGTCATGAAGTATCCTACCCTCCGCAGTAAATCTATTTTCAATCCATACCTTTTCCACATGGATCAAGGCACACTGCCGGGGACAATAAAGATAATGCTGCAGGGCTGAAAGCGACAGGCTTTCCGGCATTTTTAGAACTTGTCCTCCACCTGGACGCTGTTGGGGACTGCCGACTTATCAATTTCAACCACATAGTCATTATAGGACCGTGCCGGAGTATTAGAATCATTTTTGCGGGTAACTTTGACTGTATCAAAAAGCTTATGCGCCGGAGCATTGCCAAGTTTTGAATCATGCTTGAAAACAATAAGACGACGAGCGCTCATTTTTCCTCTGGCGGCAGAATGATCATGCTCGAACATATTTTCCAGTGCCTGCCAAAGAAGTTCTAGATCAGACTCAGAGAACCCGGTACCTTTGTCTCCATCGGCTAGATGAGCGGATACATACCCCTCAGCACGATACAAGGCATAAGGGATGATATGTTTACGGCCCATGGTTTTCTCTTTTTCAAGATCCTTTTCATTGGTTACGGCCATTCGGGTGATGCTGATCTCGGATGGAACAATCTGTTCAACACTTTTGGAGAATGTAAATTGGACCGGGCCACGCACCTGTCCGCAATTGACCTCGGTGGTCATGACGGCGCCAAAAGTACGCACATCGAAAAAATTATCGCACATCCAACGAGTTACTTTCCGTGCATCTTCCCATTTTTTGGGCAATTTCTTTTTCTCGGGCTTCCAGCCTAATTCCTTATAAGCCCATTCATTTTTTTGATTCAAGACAGCTTTTTCACTAACGTAAATATTAAATCCTTCCTCTCCCTTTTTCGCTATATCTACAAAATTTCGCACTTTTCTTTTGAGACAAACATCGGTCACCAGACCATGTCCTGTTTCCGGATCTATGCGGGGCATATTTCCCGCATCCGGATCCCCGTTGGGATTGCCGTTTTCAACATCAAATAGATAGACGAATTCATAACGATTGTTGATAGCAGTCATTTTTATTCCTCCGTTTTGGGTTCGTGTTTAGTATACAAATCCTGCCGCTGATGATAATATCCAAGAACGAACATTCCCTGTTCATCCAAGGACATGGCTACTGGAAAACCATTCTGGGGATTAACGTCCTTTAGAATCTCTTGTATCGACTTATCCAAATTGATTGCCCAACCCGGTTTCTCCTTTCTTATTTTACCCAGTCCATGTTGAGCATTTTTCAGAATAATCGGGAAAATTCTTTGGGGCGTAGCAGCTGCTGACCCGAAAAAACGATCACGTACCGTGGCATTTGCCCCGGGCACAGCATCATTTTGAATGTACTCAATCAGAGCGAAAAGTCTTCCCAGTCTGTATCCAATGTCTGTATTGTCCTTGTCCAACCCCATAGATAACTCCTTTTTTATATTTCGGGTAAGATATGCCTTAATAATACAGGCCCGCAAATAATTTACCTTTCTATCGGCCCGTATACGTCCCATAGCTGTTGTCAAAAGTGTTCTAGGATAAGGTTGATTGTACACTATAGCCCGAAGGAACTGCCCGGCCAAAAGGGGAGGGATACGTCTTGAATCCTGTTGCGGAGCCAGTTCTTTTAAAAGCCACCGTGGACGGGGATATTCCGAATCATTTTGAAAGCTAGGCAGAAGTCTGAGATTCTTGTAATGAACCCCAATGTTTTCAGCCACTTTGCCTACTGTCCCCACATACCAAAAACGAACCGAGAGGCGAGCTGCATTTGGAGCAAGACCCAACACATAAAAAGCTGTATCACTTTTTCCTAATTCTTGGGGATAATATCCTTTGACCACAGCCCTTAAGTATGAATCTATTTCCCGAATTAAGCTATGGTCTTCAGCTTCTTTTTCATCTAGAGCCAAGCCAAAAAAGTCTTCTGCGATACTTGGCATATCTGCCCAAAATACCACGGTGGTATCCCCTATCTTCATTTTGCGGCGACTCAACGAGGACAGCAAAAAGTTCAAGGCTGTCGTATAAGCAAAAGCAGCTTGTTCAGAAATTGGTGAATTTAGGTTACTTATCCCTTTTCCATATGATCCAAATGCGGAGGCATTAAAAGAAACTAACGCGGCTCCAGAAGGCTGTGATCCTTGTACATTCTTTATCTGAGGATGTGTAGAAGGTATAGGACAGTCTTTTTGACCCGTTATAAGACATTGTCCTTTTATTTCTGGCTTTTTCTTATGTAAATAATTTTGCCATGCATTTTTAATAGCAGGCCTCTCATGTAGAAAACATCTTTCACCATCGAGCTCAAAGACAATAAATCCACCGATTAACATCTCTTGTGTTGCCCATTCAGGAACAGAACCAGATACACGTTTATCAATGAATTTTAAAAGGGCATTAGCTCCTTTATCGTTAATACTGTGCAAAATTTCATTATGTACTTCAGCAAAGCTTAAAAATTGATCATCATAAAAAGCAATCGTTCCCTTTTTATCTGAATCACTTCCTAATATATATTTTGTGTTATCCCACATAAAGTAAGATGGAGCATTTTTTCCAGAACGTTCTCTTGGTAATTTAGGCACTTCAAGATATTGTGCGAAAGCTTTATTCCCCTCAAAATGTCGTAAGTCCCTTATCTGAACGACTTCTCCTGCCCGCGATAAAATAAGTGAAAAAGATATTTTTTCATAACTAAACCCAAAAGGAGGGACCTTTGTATTAGGATCAACCCGCAAACGTTCATAGTACTCATTCAATGCCTGCAATATCATTTGGCCACCTTCCTTTGTTCGGTACAATCAATGACCCCGTTTTTCATTTTCGGTCGAAAAAAGATCGGGGTCATATCCGCTTGATAATCAATATCATAGAGCATCCAGCCCAGATCCCTTTCTCCGGTAATGGGAGAATCAGGAATTTGGTTAACCGGCTCAAAGGCCGCAGCAAACTCCCGGCATCCTAGATACGGACGGTGGAAACATTGCCCTTTAGCCGCCCGGCGATTAAACATATCCAAATGTTTTCCGTCATTGCAGTCCTCTTTATTGGTATACTCAAAATGCGCTTCAATAATATAATCCACATCCCTAAGCACCATGGCCGCTCGTTGTTGGCGATTATCTTCCACACATAAATAAAGTGGGTTGCCGTGACTCATTGCCGCATTTATTCCTGAACCTCCCTTTACCGGAAGTTTTGATTCCACTTCATTTCGTCTAACATTATCGAAGCGAATGGTCTTCATTACATGGATATAGTCAATCACCCAACAAATACTCGGCTTCCAGTAAATGGCCTCCAAAATGCCCCGGGCGGCCGACGGAGTCATAACATCGTAGCTGACCCGCTCAACCTTCATCTCCGGGCGGGTAAAACAGGCATAATCCCCCCACACTCGCAATTTTATTCCTTGTGCCACGTTCATCCTCCTTTCCAGCAGATTTTGGGATCAACATATAAATCCGGCCGGATCTTTTGGTTCTTTTGGAATTTTCAGTCCTTGTTCAAAGGTATATAACTCCGGATCAATTAGTACCGGATACGAACCGTCAATATAATCTATAGCCGCTGCCTTATCCAAAGCTTCAAGCTGATACGGATAAATCTGAACAGTATAATGCTGCAATTTTCTGAGAATACCTCCCGGTAAAGAGGCAAAACGTAATTGTTCAATCAATTGTTCCGCAGTAGAATTAAAGGGAATGAGCACCGGACGCATGATGTTTTTAATCAATTTAAACCGCTTGGCCACGTCCCGGAAAGACCACTTAGCAGCTCTAACTTTAAATTCTCCCAGTATGTTTTGGCTATCTAAATAGGTATCCTGGAGCCAGTAGGTCTCGGAAAAGAAGTGTTCTACAGCCGCGGGATCAAAAGGGTCCTGACCATAATGACGCAAAGTGCTTTGCGCACTCCCGGCAGCTTGCTTAAAACATGAGACCAGCCCTTCTTCGGGAGTGAAAACTGTTACTCTTCCCAACTCCTTCAGCTCTCCCTCCCGATTGCAGCGCCCTGCGGCCTGAGCAATGGAATCCAGACCGGCCATTTCCCGGATAACCTCAGGGAAACTTATATCCACTCCGGCTTCCACTAGTTGGGTGCTTATAACCCGGCAAGGGACCCCTTTCCTCAATGCTTTCTTGATTTCCTCCAGTTTTCGAGAACGATGGGCCGGACACATCAAGGCGCTTAAATGCCGAGCTCCCGATTCCTCTTGCACCAATGCAAACAAATCCCCGGCTCGGTCACGAGTATTGACTATGCACAAGACTTGTTCTTTTTTACGAACGAGTTCAGCAACGTCCTTAAGGGCAAGAGTACCGGCATCATCCAAATAAGTACGCGTAAATTCACGATGCATCCTTTTGGGGTCGGGGGCTATCTCCCGCACACCCTCCAAACCATGCTTGAATTCCTCTCGCTTTCTCAAAGCTGGTTGAGTGGCTGTGCAAAGCACAACACTGGTCTGATAATTGACTGTCAACTCTTCCAAGGCCCGCAGGCATGGCTTGAGGTATTCGATGGGTAGCATTTGGGCTTCGTCCAAAATGATAACCGATCCGGCCAAATTATGAAGTTTGCGGCACCTGGAAGGCTTAGCTGCATACAAAGACTCAAAAAACTGAACATTAGTGGTTACCACCACTGGTGCATCCCAGTTTTCACAGGCCAAACGGTGGCGTAATCCCACACCAAATTGATCCTTATCTTCTGAGAAAGAAGATTCGTCAAAATTGGAGTGATGTTCGATAACTGATCCAGGAGGAAAAATTTCCCGGAAAACCTTGGCATTCTGCTCTATAATCGAAGTATAAGGAATGACATAAATGATACGCCGATGCCCGAATCTTTGTGCGTGTTCCAAGGCGAAAGCCATGGAGGACAATGTCTTGCCCCCTCCAGTGGGAACAGTGAGAGTAAACATCCCCGGTTCAAGAAGGGCATTTTCCCGGCATCGTTCCAGAATCTCCTGACGCAATCGGTTGACTTTTCCTTGAGAGGCAAATTTGTCAAGTGTATTATTCAAATATAACAACAACTTTTCCAACGGAGGACCAAAATTTCTAATTGCATGTCTTTTCGGGTCCATGAAACGTTCTGTATCCAAAAAGTCGGCGTCTACCAAAGCGGAAAAAAGCATGCGGGTAAAAAAGGATATTTGAAAGGGGTCTTTTGGCTGAAAAGGTAAACTAGGTGGAGAAATATTTTGTAATTGCATTGAAGCAGGGACTTCTTTCGGCAAAGGGATGGCATTATCTAAAATATCCCTAAGCGGTATGCCGTTATCTGCCTGTGTATATCCATAATTTGGAAGCCCTCCGTGATGCCCAGCTACACAATAGGCCAAGAGCTGCCCCTCTTGCCCAAGTGTATCCCAAGCCAATTTAGCCCCCACACCCTTATGATCCACCCGGCGATTGGACTGATAAATCAACTTATCCTGAAATTCTGACCGATATTTGCCAATGTCGTGCAAGAGACCGAGCAAACGCCCCCAGTCTTCAGACTGAAAAGCTTTTGCATGCCGAGCTGCTAATTCGCTCACATTGTTAAGATGATCTTCAAGAATCTGCCATTCGCTTTCTGGTTCATTTTCCAGAGTATGAGCAAAGTAGGCCATACAAAATACTCCTCCTAAAGTCGCCCAACTTAAAAAATATTTTTCAACCACCATCCACTTTGTGGCGAACTTTTCGGTAAAAAATTATTTACCCGCATATCTTCTTGCAAACAAAGCTGTCAATCAGGGCTTGAATTTAAGGGAGCATTACTCGTTTGTAAAGGACCAGAATTTCGGTTGCGTTCAAGGCAGGATCCAGGTAATTTTATCCTCCAAAAAAGGAGGGTGGACAAATGGATCAGCCATTGG
>Ga0182239_1000578_pt1 | contig 13340 bp, 5 predicted proteins | sample hydfrate6_PW_210_FD_132456 | JGI IMG/M metagenome (GOLD analysis project Ga0182239, IMG submission 132456) | Subsurface microbial communities from deep shales in Texas, USA - hydraulic fracturing test 6_PW_210 | ecosystem: Environmental > Aquatic > Deep subsurface > Shale gas/oil reservoir >...
AACAAATATTATTGGTTATGCTTTCATATTAGTGGGTGTCCTATTGGCTCTTTATTCTTCACTGGTTGCATATATTCAGAATGGTGAATGGTCAACGATGCTGACTTCTAATGACAGATTGATAGTTTCCGGTCCTTACAGATTCATAAGACATCCTGTTTCAACAGGATACATGATTTACTTAACAGGTATATTTTTTCTTAGTCTTTCTTATATAACTATGGTGTTCTTGTTAAGTGTAGCAGTTTTTATTATAGCTTTACAGTTAATACAAGAAAAGTATGACGAGAAGAAAATTTCGAATTATGAGAGTTATCGAGAAAAAGTTCCAGCATTTGTTCCATTTCCCGGCAAAAAAATCCCTTTTGATTATTCTCAGTCTGTACCTCTTTTATTTGTGTTAATGAATTTACTTCTAAAAATTGTTGTTCAAATAGTCGTGTTTCCTTTTATAACAGCGAGGAGTAAAGAAAAAAAGGACACTCCTGTAATCTTTGCTATACAGCATCAAACTCATTATGATGGCCCGGCTATTTACTATGCTTTAACTAAGTATTTTAGACCGGTGGGGACAGCATTGTATGTTGGTAAACTCCCGTTGCTCAGAAAAATGGGGACTATCCCGGTTAAGAGATATGAGAGAGATATGAGGGCAATGAGAGATATAATGAGTACTTTAAGAAGTAAATTCAATATTATTATAGCGCCAGAAGCGGCCAGAAGTTGGGACGGAGAACGATTATGTATTAGAAAGGAAATCTGGAAATTGTTCAAAAGGCTGGGGGTTCCGATCATACCGGTAAAGTTCAATGGAGCTCAAAGGCTTTGGCCCAGATGGTCGAATATCGTTCAGTTTGGCCATATTAACATTGAATTTGGAGAACCGATAAATCCCAGTGAAGATAATATGGAAGAGAAAATAATTTCATTTCTTGACAAAGAAGACCGTTCCTTTAATAAACGTTATAGGCACTATTTGGGTATTAATCGATTATTATGGAGGTGCCCCAGTTGCGGAGCAATAGGAAACATTAAAGGAAAAATTAACAGTTTTACTTGTAATACATGCAATAAGTCCTGGAAAAAACCGAATGTATATGAAGTAATTGAATTGCATAAGAAAATCAGACCTGATAATATGAATGTGAATCTTCCTGTTGAGGACGAGGTTACTTACAAAGGTAGAAAGGTTAAAGCGCAAATTTTAAAAGATAGAGCTCTTATAGGAGACAAGGAAATCCTGTTTAAAGAATTCCGTTCATCTTCCATCGAAGCAAACAAAGAGAACATATTCGGTTTGGTACACGATACATTACGTTTCCTTCCCGCTAATTCTGCGTTGATGTGGAAAGAAATTATTGATTATCAGGTGGTTTTTGAGATTGGCAACGATAATTATCATACCTATTACTGGGATGAAAATTGCTGACTGTGTTAAATGTGTCAGCGTCTCAATAACTGAAGTGAGATTCGTTCTCTTTCAAGGTCAACATTCAGTACCTTTACCTTCACGATTTGTCCAACAGATACTACCTCCAGTGGATCCTTTACGAATCTGCCCATTTTCGATTTATGGATTAAACCATCTTGTTTTACTCCGATATCGACAAAAGCTCCGAAATCAACCACATTTCTTATTGTTCCTTCCAGTACCATATCTGATTTAAGCTGTTCCATGGTTATAACATCGTCTCTTAACAATGGTTTTTCCAGCTCATCCCGGGGATCGAGGCCAGGTTTTTGAAGTGATTTTACAATATCCTGGACAGTTATCTCATTAAAGCCGTTTTTCGAAGCATACTTTTTCCAGTTGACTTCATTTAGAGATTTATGGATTTGTTTTTTCTTCTCAATTAAATCGTTTGAAGAAAAGCCAATAAACTGAAGAATGCTTTCAGCAATTTCATAGGATTCAGGATGTATTATTGTGCTGTCCAGCGGATTGTCTCCATTTATAATTCTACAGAAACCCGCTGCCTGTTCAAAGGCAACCGGTCCAATGCCCTCGACTTCAAGCAACTCCTTCCTGTCAGAAAAGGCACCAGTTTGTGTACGCCTTTCAACTATTTTTCTGGCAGTGCTGCTGTTTAGTCCCGAGATGTATTTTAGAAGATGAAAAGAGGATGTGTTGAGATTTACACCTGCAAAATTAACTGCTGATTCAACTTCTCTATCAAGAGATTTTCTAAGATTTTTCTTGTTCACATCATGCTGATACATGCCTATACCAAGTGATTCGGGGGGAATCTTGACATATTCCGCAAGTGGATCCTGTACTCTTCTCGCTATCGATATAGCTCCCCGCGTTGTTACATCATAATCAGGTAATTCATCAACGGCTGTTTTGGATGCAGAATAAACAGAAGCTCCTGCTTCAGAAACTATCAGATACTTGCATTTAAGTTTGTGCTTTTTAATCATGTTGATGACAAAATCCCTGGTTTCTCTGGAAGCTGTACCATTACCTATTGCAATAATATCGATATTAAGCTGGTTGATTGCCCCTGCTAACTTTGCTTCTGAAGGGAGTATCTCATTTTTTGGAGGAGTTGGGTAAATTGTGTCATGATAAATGGGATTTCCTTCTCTGTCTATAACCGCTATTTTACAACCTGTTCTGTATCCAGGATCAATTCCCATAACAGTCTTTTCTCCTAATGGTGGAAGGAGAATAAGATTTCTGAGGTTTTCAGCAAATACTGAGATTGCACGGTTCTCAGCCTGTTCTCTTAGCTGCGATCGTATTTCTCTTTCTACGGAAGGAATAATCAATCTTGTTAGTGCATCTTGAATAGTATCCTTTAATACTTCATAGTAAGCGAGTTCGCTGTTGTATTTTTTTATTTTCAAAATATCCGGTACAAAATTGTGCGAAACATCAAAAGATACTTTCAATTTCTTTTCTCTTTCACCCCTAAAAATCGCAAGAATATGGTGAGCAGCCAACTGCTTTAAAGGACGTTTAAAGGAATAATAATTCTTGTAGATGCCATTTTGATCTTCGTTTTCGCCCTTAGCAGATTGCATTAAAGCTTTGTTATCGAAAACTTTCTTAATATGTTTGCGAACGTCAGAAAATTGTGAAAGCTTTTCAGCAATGATATCTAGGGCCCCTTCCATTGCTTCATCTCTGTTATCTACACTCTTTTCCTTGTTGACAAACGATTCAACAAATTTATTATCCTTTGTTTTAGTAACTTCCAAGAAATCTGCAAGTTCCGATAGTCCCTTCTTCCTTGCTTTATCAGCTCTTGTCTCTTTTTTGCTTTTGTACGGTAGATACAGGTTCTCAAGTTCCTGAAGGCTTTCTGCTTTTTGAAGGCTTTCTTTTAGTTCAGCGGTCATTTTTCCTTTTTCCTGTACGATTCTGATTATTTCAGTGCGTCTTTGATGCAATTTTCTTAAATTTTCAAGATTGTCAGCGATATCTCTTAACTGGGTTTCATTCAGTTCACCAGTATTTTCTTTACGATAACGAGAAATAAAAGGGATTGTTTTTCCTTCATCCAGTAATTTAACCGCGTTTTCGACTTGCCATCTGGCAATATTAAGAAGTTCAGAAATTTTCGAGACAAATTTATTCATGAAAAGGCCTCCCGGATCAATTCGTTGACTGATAAAAACATGTAGTTTCTTTAATGGTAAAATTATACAGCACAAATAAATTGCTTAATCTAATTGTATGTAAAAAAGGAGATTCCAGTTAGTGAAAAAAAACGTATCCACTGTTTTGAATGTTTATCCTATAAAATTCAAAAAGCCACTATTACCTGAGGAAACCGAAAGTATCGAGATTGGTGAAGTTATCGTAGAAAATCTAAATATAAACGGACTTGAAATAGAAAATCGAGATATACTTGTTATTACGTCTAAAATAGCTTCTCTTTTTGAAAAAAGAACATTTAAGCTCTCAACTGTTAATCCTTCAATGAAAGCGCGATTTTTTGCAAAGATCTTCAAAAAGGATCCAAGGGAAATGCAGCTTATTTTTAATGAAGGTAAACCTTTAATAGTTATACCATTTAAGAAAATAGTAAAAAATAAAAAGCTTTGGTCCAGATTGCTCGAGTTATCAATAAATCATAAAGGAACAGAAGAAGCGCTGGAGATTTCTAGGTTTGTGTTTATTGTTAATAATCATGCAGCATTTCTTGATGATGCGGGGATTGATTTTTCAAATGCCAGAGACGGATATGTTACCATGATTCCCGAAAACCCCTGCAAAACAGCAAAGAAGATTAGAGAATCCGTGGAGAAATTGACAGGTAAAAATGTCGCTGTTGTTATTACCGACACTGTTTCTTTATTAGGTAGAATGGGTTCGCAAGATGTAGCTGTTGGTTATTCGGGCATCGATCCAATAACTCGAAAAAGCGGAAGTGCAGACATATTTGGTAAATATCATCTTGGAGGAAACGATTGTGTGATTGACTCTCTTGCTGGAATATCAGGAATGATGATGGGTCAAACGAATGAAATGTCTCCGATGACATTAATTCGCGGATATGATTATGCTGATGAGAAAGGGAACAATGAAAGGTGTATGGAATTGATCGCCTACCCAAAAGGGACTTCGTTCAGGTCTGGTTTTCTTTCGGTAGTTACTACCATATGGTATCACTTTCTAAATGTTATTACATTTTGGATGCCATCAAGGTGACAAAAAATTGTTGACACGCATATTTGGGCGTGATAGAATCTTTTAGGAACGGAGAGGTGGCCGAGCGGCCGAAGGCGCTTGCCTGCTAAGCAAGTGAGGACATTGTGCCCTCCGAGGGTTCGAATCCCTCCCTCTCCGCCATTTGTTGTGCCCGTAGCTCAGCTGGATAGAGCGCTAGACTGCGGATCTGGAGGCCGGGCGTTCGAATCGCCCCGGGCACGCCACTTCTAAGAATTCCTTTCATCAGAAATAGTATTGTGTTCTTCTGAATCACCAGAAATATCATGATGTGGTTGATTTTCATCCACGAGTAAATGAGCAATAAAATTCATCGCTTTATCTGGATTTGCAACACCATATAAACAGTTTTTTGGATTAGCAACAAATTCTTTTTCCGTGCTGGTTTTTCCCATGAATGCACCAACTCCGGTGTTCTTTGCTCCAATGCCTGCCCCCATTCCTCCGAATACGCCGGTATCACCTGCGCCCATACCTGAAGATGTTACGGGAATAACATGACCAATCCCAAGCATACATTCAATTACAGAACGCTTTTTCAGAACGTTTGTAATATTTTTTGAAATTACTAGTTGTTTATTTGCTCCAAATAATCCGTACGTAATGGAAATGTTCGTTCTTGAGATTTCATACTTAAAACTGAGTCTGTATAATTCAATGATTATAAGTGCGATGAAGGATACAATTATGAAAATCATATAAGGCGCATTTTTTGCCAACATTACAAGAAAATCGTATTTCAATTGCTGTTCAAATTCCTCAACACTTTGTAGATAGAAATAGCCAGTCCAGCCAACAATATTCATTAACAGGGTAAAGAAAAACCAGCCAAATCGTCTTCTGTAAAAAGACAGAATGAGAGAAGGGATCATTGTTAATGCAAGCCAAATCCCAAGATATTTCCAAAAATCTGCTGAAGCAATTTTAACATTCTCAAGATTTGCAAGATAGATCATAGTAATGCCGCAGATTAAGTAATAAGGAAAAATAAAGTATCTTAAAAAGAACGATCTGCGTGTTGGTTTAAGAATCATATAACCACCTTCTTTTCGACTTGTTTTAAAGCTTCCACTAGCAGTTTTTCAAAGTCTTCAGCGGGTTTAACGGTTACTGTCTTGCTGTCTTTTAAATAAAGTAAATTAATTTCCACTGGATTGAGAAGTTCCTTTAAAATATAATAATAGAACCGCATTTGAAAAGTATATTTGTTTAAAGTCTTTTTGTCATAATGGGCATATTTAAAGTCGGCTATTTTCCAGCCTTCTCGGGTTAAATAGAGTTTGTCAATTACCCCAACAAGTATATATTTTCCGAATTTTTTTTGAAACATGTTTTCATTTATCACGTTTTTCGATTGTTCAATATCTTTTATAAGTTGATTTTCAATATTTTTTTCAAGTACATTCTTTACTGTTTTTAAATCATCCTCAAAAAACCTAATTTTATCGACCGCTACCGGGTCACCACCTTGAATCAAACTTTTTAAAGTAGTTCCTTTAACACCCACTTGCTCAAGAAAAGAATGAGCTAAGGTTCCCAGTTCTTTAGGATCTCTTTTAAACTCCGTAGATTCACCGTTATCACGAAAAGTGAAATTCACTTCTTTCTGTAGTGCAGTTGGCGAGATATATTTATTGTAAGTTGTCGAATCAAGATTTTTTATTAATTCGATGTCAAATTCAGATGGTGGTTCAACTGTATCTTTGCTTATATATTGTTTGAACTCACCTGAAGGATGGATCTCCTCTATAAGATCTGACATGTTTGAAGATATTTGCAAATTTTTTTCATCGTAATTAATAAGAGTTTCGAGGAACATTTGTGACCAGGGACGTCTACCATTGGGTTTGCCATTCAAGCTTAAAATAAGCATTTCTCTTGGTCTAGTGGTTGCTACATACAGGGTACGTTTTTCTTCTTCGCGTTCTTTTTCAAGTTCATCACTAACTAAATTTGAGATAACTGTTTCATTATTACTGGCGCTCATTTTTTCAGTAATCATATAACCGTTTTCTCCGAACAAAACTTCGGGGCCAGTTGAATTTTTTTCCTGCCAGAAACAATCAGCCAACAATACGATGGGGAACTCAAGACCCTTTGATTTGTGAACAGTAAGCAATTTAACGCTGTTCGATTGTTCTGTTTCTAATGTTGCTTCTGTTTCTTCTGTGCTATCAACAAAGGATTTTAGATTTGAGGATAGCTCCCTTAGGGTTGTCCCCATCCTGTCCAGTTCTTTTGAAATTTCAAGAAGTTTTTCAACATTGGCAATCATTCTTTGAGAGTTATGCAGTGATGAAAGTTTCGCCAGGTAATCCGTTTCAGATACGAATTTTTCTAGAAGATTTCCGGGACTAAATACAAATTTGAGTTTCATATATCGATCGAATAACGTTTTTAACTTTTGTACAGTGATAATTTGTGATCGATTTATTGACTGATAGAAATGATCATTTTTCCCCTTTAAATCAACAATTTCATCGAGTGTAAGTCCCACGGCAGGTGAAAGTAGAAATTTTGCAAATGAGTTATCATCTAATGGATCTACTATAATATCAAGCCATGCCAGTAGAGCAGCTACTTCAGGTCTGTCATAAAAATTCCTTCCACTGACTGTGTAATAGGGTATGGAGCGTTGTTCTAGCTGTTCTTCGTATAATTTAACTTTACCTGATTTTCTAAAGAGAATGGCAATATCTCCTGGTTTGATCACTCTCTTTTCATAGTTCCCGTTTTTATCACGAAAGGTAATTTCTTCATTTAGCAAATCAGTAATGCATTTTGCAATGTGCAGAGGTTCCTTTGAAGTGTTTTCAGAGAATAATACCCTTACCCGTGAAGCATTATCTGCTGATTTGTATGGTAATGAATTGATTTTGGTCTCATAGGTTGAATAAAACAATTTTTCAGCGTGCTGGGTGTTCATAACCTTTCCAAATAATCTGTTTTGAAACTCTACAATATCAGGATGCGAGCGCCTGTTTGTGGTTAGCTGCGTAATATTCGAGCCCTTCTGATGGAAACGTTCCCTGGTTTTGTTGAAAACACTAACATCAGCACCCCGAAATCTGTAAATTGATTGTTTGTCATCACCTACAAAAAACAGATAATTCTCTCCTTTAGTGTGAAGCAAATCGATTATTTCCTTTTGCAGTTCGTTTGTATCCTGAAACTCATCAACAAGAATATATCTGAATCTCCCGATATATTTCTTTCTTATGGCAGGAAATTTCTTGAGAAGATCGCGGGTTTTTATGAGGAGGTCTTCAAAGTCTATATATCCTTTGTTGGTAGTTTCTTCCTCATAGAGTTGTAATAGACCTTTGAATTTTGAATGAAATACTCTGGTTCCCTGAAGAATCTTTTTGCCTTTCTCCCCAATTTCCATTTCTTTCATGTCTGTTTTGAAAGGAATGGAAGAATCTATTTCATATCTTTTTGAACTCAAAACTTCTTTTAGCAAATTAAAAGTATTATCAACACCTATATAATCGATTAATTCTTCCATATCGTCGATATTTTCTTCAAAATATCTCATGACTACTCTATTTTCTATAGCAGTTTTTTTCATACCGGAAAGTACCTCAAATCCTGGATCAATACCGAGAAAAACAGCGCCTTCTCGCAAAATACGTTCGCAGAAGGAGTGAATTGTAGATATCCACGAATAAATTATTCTCGCCCGAATTGATTTCCATTTGCCCGGATAACCCTTTTTAAGTCTGTCCTCAAAAGCATTTAACACTCTATCCTTCATTTCTTTTGCAGCCTTTTTTGTAAATGTTATAGCCACAACGTTGTGAACATCGATGTTTTCATTTTTTCTAAATGCGTTATCGAATATATCGATATAATGTTTTACTAGCATATAGGTTTTTCCTGTGCCTGCTGAAGCTGTCACAAAAATATCGTTGTTCACCGAACCTTTGCGCTGCGCTTCAGACATCATTTTTTTCTCCTCTCCACATCAAAGTACTGCAAAAGCGGGATTCTGAATAAGGACATTTATAACATTGAGACGGATTTGTGAATATAGAAGGTGTAAAATGACCGCTGTATATAGATGATGTTATATCTGAAAACCAGTCCAATATATATTTCTCATCGAGAGTAGTTGATCTTTTAAAGTTCCATTCCATGTTGCTGTTTCTGTGTAAAGTGAAGACACAACTGTTGATAGTTTTGCCTGTTAAAGGTTTAAATGTACCTCCAGAAATATAATATCCTTCATCTTCGAACAACTGTTCTGCTGCAAGTGAATATAGCATGAGTTGCTCTTTTTCGCCTGAGGAACCTCTTTTATAATCTATTAATAGAAGCCCTCCTGTTGATTTATCCAGATCCAGCCTATCAATTTTTCCTCGCATGCCTATTCCATCAATTATCTCAACAGGTTCATTATTACCGAACCCGAAAGACACCTCAAAAAAATGAGGTCTAAACTCTCCTTCGATCCCCGGTTTTTTTGCTTCCCTTATATTTATATATTCTTCAATGATTTTTTTCAGCCTTTTGAATTCAAATTGCCTTATTACCTCACTGTCGAACATCAGGAACTTCTTTATGTGGTTGGCAAGAGATGCTTCCCAATCGGAAAAACTATTCGAGTAAAAATCCTTCAAAACACCATGAAGAACGCTTCCTTCTTGTAATGGATTAAGTTCGAAGAGTCCTTCTTGTTTTTCTGTAAGGTTCAGTACATAATCCAGAAAAAATCTGAAGGGACATTTATTATACATAGATAATCTTGAAAAACTGAAATTTTTTCCAATTATTTCCTTCAGGTTCATATTATTTTCTAAGTTCCAATTAAAATATCTATTTAGATACTTGAATTTGCTCTCAAGTGACACAGTATCAATGTAGTCTCCGGCTTTATCGAGCATATTTTTAACATCTTCCCAGTACGGCGTTTTGAAGTAGCTTCCAGCAGTCAGTTTCAGCTCTTTAATACTCATACAGGAGGATAGGTTGGTTTGGAATATCTCTCGTTTTCCTTCTGAATCGCCCACTGTTTCGACTTTAGCTTTTGATGCTTCAAGGATTTCATCAAGATAAGGTGAGGGTAAGATAGGCTCACCTTCAATAGTACTCTGGGGGTAACTGAAAAACAGATGATCTTCTGTTCTTGTAATAGCAAGGTAGAGATTGAGTTTTTGTTGTTTTTCCTGGGTGAGGAGTAGATCCCTCGGAGGGTGCATACTAAATTGAGTGAAACTGTACAAAGGATTAATTCTAACGTTGGGGTAATCTGTTTCTTTAAATCCCAAAAAGAATTTTACTTTCTTTTTTGAATGCCTGGCATTAATGAGCGAATGAATTTCAACCCGGTTGGCCAAATTTTTTGATGTTTGATAGCGTTCATTGTTCAGAATATGTGAAAGATATGAAAAATAGTTGGTTGGTGATAGTTTATTTTTACCTAAAAAAATCAATAACCGTTCAAAGTCAGGTAGTATTGATTCAAAAAAGCGGTTAAGTGCGAGTATGTCGTTCTCTTCTTCATACATTTCAAGATTGTTTTTGAGTTCCAGTAAATGCTCCCAGTTTTCGAAATATTTCCGATAGACCCTGCAATCACGTTTTTTTAAGGATTCAAAGGGTTCCAAAATCTGAAATATCCTGTCCAGTGAAGGACTGAATTCACTGTCAATCCTATTTAGTTCTTCGTCAATAATGTTGCATTCTTGTTCGACAAATTCTTCTTCTGAATGGGATTCGATTGCTTTCCTTTTTTTTATTAAAAGATCCTTGTACCTGTCCAACTTGTTTAATAGTGATGACCTTCGTTTTTTCAATGTTGATCTTGGGTAGTCATAAAGCATTCTTGAATTGACTGTTACCGATTCGAAGAATTTATTGTCGATTTCCTTTCCAGCGTATCCTACATCTGCCATTGCGATAATTTTCTCCGGGCCAAAACCTGTTGCGGCGGTTTCCAAAGGAAGTAGAAGCGTTCGTATTGCCTTTGACTCGAGAATAGGTAAATCGCCTTCAACCCTGTATGGTATTCCATAATCATCAAATGATTTTGAGATTTGCTGATAGTATAGTGAAAAGTCTCCAGTTACAATAGATATTTCATCGGGTTGGTAACCGTCTTTAGTGGTAAGCTTTTTCACTTCGCGCGTAACCTTTTCAATCTCTTTAAACATATCATGACAACTAAAAACTCTTACATTATTACGCTCTTTGTTGCTCTTCTTCTTTTCAGAGAATACATTACTTAAAAATGGCTCAAGCTTTTCAGGATAGGATGGGTTCTTCAAAAAAACACGTTCAATAATACACTGATTTCCTTCCAGATCGTTTTCATTTTTTAGGGTATTGACTAACTCCTTGATGGTTGCGTTTTGATGAAAGATCTCTTTTCTATGCTTATCATCAGGAATCGTAATGTAAATTTCTTCAAAGGATCTACAAACATTACCAAGAAAGACAGAAGCAGCAGGGGAAAAATCATGAAACCCATCTAATATCAAGAATTTACCGAATTCTCCAAAATTAATTTCGTTAATATAATTCTTTGCAGCCAAGTAAGCATCAAAACTGTCATATACCTTTTTTCTTGAGAGGTTATCAGAAACATTAGTATAAACATCCTTCAAAAAATCGGCAACTTCATCATTTTCCGAGAAAAGTCCATCAAACCCGGCATTTTCTTTTACGTCATGGATCATTTCCTGGATGTAGTTGATAAATACATGAGAATCGGACAATTCTCGATATTTTTCATCATCGTGTTTTTCAAGAATTTCTCGTATGATCATTCTCATTACATGGTTGTGAATGTGAAGCCAGTCAGGTCTAACCGCCCTCATAATATCGACAGCAAAATGATCTATCGGTTTAAAGCTAGTCGCAGAAAATGCTCCAGTCATTTCAAGAAATCGCTCTCGAATTTTTCTGATGTATAAACCAGAGGGTCCTACGAAAAGGTATGAAAAGGGATCCTTTTGATGACGTTTCTTCATTTCATCAAGAACGAGAGAAGTTTTACCTGAGCTGGGAGGACCGCTTATTAGGGTAACTTTCATAAAAATTACCTCGATTATTTTAAATAAATATCATTACATGACAATTTTATCATCAATCGTGCTTAAGCGTTTAACTTGTTTTATAAATGCCTATCAATGTTGGTATGGTATCACAGGAAGAAGTATTGCGTGGAGTTTAACTTGTTTTATAAATGCCTATCAATTAGAGAAGATAAACTGTTAAAATATACTAAGACAAGGTAACTCATAAATAATTAGTTGAGGTGAAATTATGGCTGACTGGTACAAAAAATCAGTTGAAGAAACACTCGAAAAATTAGAAACGAATAAAGATAAAGGTCTGAGTGATGAAATAGCAAAAAGCAGACTAAAGGATTATGGAAAAAATAGAATAAAAAAACAGAGTGGCAGAAGTGCCTGGAAAATATTTTGGTCTCAGTTTGCTTCGATCATGATAGTTGTTCTGATTGTGGCAGCAGTTATTATGGCGTTTTTAGGAGAGATCACCGACACAATTGTTATTGCTGTAATTCTAGTCTTGAATACAGTTTTAGGTTTTTTTCAGGAGTATCGTGCTGAAAAAGCGATGCAAGCGTTAAAGAAATTATCAGTTCCGGAAGTGACGGTTAAGAGGGATGGCAAATTTAAAAAAATCAAGTCCGTTGATCTTGTTCCCGGGGATATCGTACTTTTAGAGGCAGGAAGTCATGTTTCTGCTGATGTAAGGATAATTGAAGCCTCAAAACTCAAAATACAAGAATCTGCTTTGACAGGAGAATCAGAACCGGTTACCAAGAATTCAGAGAAAATCGATAGGGAGATTGATTCTCTTGGTGATCACACAAATATGGCTTACTCAGGTACCTTTGTAACCTATGGACGTGGTGTGGGAGTAGTTACAAAAACAGGAATGAATACAGAGATCGGTAAGATTGCGACGATGATCCAGGAAGTCGAAAAAGAAGATACTCCTTTACAAAAACGGCTTGAGAAATTGGGGAAATGGCTGGTTGTAGTTGTTCTTGCAATAGCTGCAGTAGTATTTATTCTGGGTTTGTTAAGAGGACAGGATCTTAAAACGATGTTTTTGGCAGGTGTTTCTCTGGCCATAGCAGCAGTTCCAGAAAGTATGCCTGCAGTCGTAACGATTGCGCTTGCTCTTGGGGCACGCAGAATGCTGAAGAAAAATGCTCTTGTAAGACGCTTGAACGCAGTAGAAACTCTCGGGTCGGTTAATACAATTTGTTCAGATAAAACAGGAACGATAACAGAAAACAGAATGCAGCTGACTTTAGTAAAAACTTACAGCAAGGAATTCGATATTGACATTGACGAAGAAATAAATCTTGAAGAATATTCTAGCAATGATTCCAGCATGTTATCAATGATTCTTTTGGCCGGAGGTTTATGTAACGACTCAACCTTTACCGATGACTCAGAGATTTTGGGTGATCCTACAGAAGGGGCGTTACTGGAAGCAGCAAAAATCGTGAGACTTGATAAAGATAATTTAGAGAGAATATTGCCAAGAGTTGCTGAGAATCCTTTTGATTCTGATAGAAAAAGAATGACCACCGTACATAGAATTAACAACAGTATTGATGAAAAAAACTCTTATCTAAAAAAAGTTCTTACAAAGTTCGGTGTTAATAACTATATAGCAC
>Ga0182239_1000581_pt1 | contig 13324 bp, 7 predicted proteins | sample hydfrate6_PW_210_FD_132456 | JGI IMG/M metagenome (GOLD analysis project Ga0182239, IMG submission 132456) | Subsurface microbial communities from deep shales in Texas, USA - hydraulic fracturing test 6_PW_210 | ecosystem: Environmental > Aquatic > Deep subsurface > Shale gas/oil reservoir >...
ACCTGGGTGCCGGTCAGGCCGTGGGGATGGGGATGGTACCAGTAGGTACCCGCTCTGTTGGTGACCGTAAAGTCGTAGACATATTCCTCGTCGGGCAGGACTGCCAGCCTGGGGTGACCATCATTTGCCGGGCCAACGTGCAGCCCGTGCCAGTGGACAATAGATTCCTGGGGGATGCGGTTTTTGAAGCGAATACGGACCCGCTGCCCTGTTCGCAGCCGGAATATCGGCCCCAGCCAGCTTCCCTCCAGGTGCTGCAACTGGGCGGGGTCGCCCTGAAGCACTTTGCCCACAAAGCGCCAGACGTCGGTCTTTTCGCCAGGAAAAACGGAAAGTCTGTCCTGGATGGCTTGGAGTTCGACGTCCAGGTCGGGTTTGGCGGCCCCGGCCTGCATCGGCCACAAGGAGCCAGAGGCTGTTACCAGCCCCAGGGCGCCCAAAAACTGCAGAAATGCTCTTCGATCCATACTCTTCTCCAATGATGGCAAAGCGTTGTGGGCCTTTTGGGAGCAGCTCTGATATCCTCTCCTTAGTTGCGGACCTGGCTGAGAGAGCTGTTCAGAGTCCATGCTTACCCTAGACCACTCGAAGCATCGAGGGTCAAGCATGAATTTGGCGAAAAGATTTTTACCGCAGGGGCAATGCGTTCAACACCCCAAGGCACGGCGACAAAAAATGCAAGCCTGGAGGACAATTGAAGTGTCCAAAAGCTTGGAAATGTGCCGCCGTGTGGTCCTTGGGAGATTGTCTACAGGCTTCTAGTTTGTGTTTTTCATTGCATTCACTGTTTTTTCCATCGTGAGCAATCCCTGCTCGACCTTACCGATTGCGGTGTCAGGATCGCTTTTCAATTGCCCCATGTGTTTCATAGTGACCATCATTTCCTTGTTGAGCCGATCCATCAATTGCTGCACAGCAGTATTGTCCGTTTTCTCGGCGTGTTGCTCCACGGCCTGCATACCGTGGTGCATGGCCATCATATGCTTGTTCAGGGTCCCGAACGCCGTTGAGCGTTGACCCGGATCTCGCATATCCTGAAGGTCTTGGTGCATGCGTTCGAGGTTGACGGTTATGGCTTCCATGGCTTGCGAGGGGGACGTATCCGTTGTTCCTTGCATTTGGCTGTGGTCCATATCCGAGGCGGCTTGTGCGATGGCGAGGGGAGCAAAGGCAAGAGCACATGTGAGCGTCAAGAGGGCGATTTTCTTCATTTCTTATTCTCCTTATTCGTTACAGATAGCTGTTATTGGGTTGTTGGGCACTTTCTGGGCAAATCGACCCGGAAATGGGGGGAAACTGTACCGTGTGTCGCTTGAGTTCATCTTAAACGTCCGCGTCCTCCTTTGTCTTTTTGAGTTGTATTTCTTCCACCAAGCAATAGAGCACCGGGACCACGAAAACAGTGAGTATGGCTATGCTCATTCCCCCGAACGACGGGATAGCCATGGGGATCATGATATCCGCTCCTCGGCCAGTGGAGGTCAAAATGGGTATCAGGGCGAGTATAGTGGTCGCGGAGGTCATCAATGCCGGGCGAATCCGCCGCTCGGCCCCGGTTATGATGGCCCGCCGAATTTTTTCAACACTGTCAGTTTGTTCAGTGGCGCGACTCTCGTCGAGGTAGGTAGCCATGAGGACCCCGTCGTCAGAAGCGATGCCAAACAAGGCCAAGAAGCCGACCCAGATGGCGACGCTCAGGTTGATGGGGTGGACTTGAAACAAGTCTCGCATGTTGGTGCCGAAGATGACAAAATTGAGGAACCATTCCTGCCCGTAGAGCCAGATCATGAGGAATCCACCGGACCAGGCGACAAGAATTCCGGAGAAAACCATGAATGTGGTGGCGATAGATTTGAACTGCAGATAGAGGATGACGACGATCACTAGCAGAGCCAAAGGCAAAATGACGGCCAATTTTTTCTGGGCCCGAACTTGGTTCTGGTAATTGCCGGCGAATTCATAAGAAATCCCAGTGGGAATGGTCAGTTCCCCCGATGCTATGCTGGCTTGAAGCGAGGCTTGGGCCTGTTCCACCACCTCGACTTCGGCAAAACCCTCTTTTTTATCAAAAAGGACATACCCGAGAAGAAAAGTGTCTTCGCTTTTGATAACCTGTGGCCCTCGGACGTAGTTCAGGTTCGCGAGTTGGCCCAGCGGGATCTGTTCCCCGGAGGGCGCAGCGACGAGAATATTTTCCAATTCTTCCATACTGTCGCGCAATTCTCGCTTGTAGCGAACGCGCATGGGGTAGCGCTCCCTTCCTTCCACGGTTGTGGACACCCGTTTGCCCCCCACGCCGACTTCAATCACGTTTTGGACTCGGGCCAGAGCGATGCCGTGTCGAGCGATGGCTTCGCGGTCGATGGCAATCTCCAGATAGGGCTTGCCCACAATCCGGTCGGCAACAACGGCCTCGGATTTGACCGCCGGAACTGTTTTCAACAGCCGCTCCAATTGCAGGCCGAATCGCTCGATAGATTGAAGATCCGGCCCCTTAATCTTGATTCCCATTGGCGCACGCATGCCCGATTGGAGCATAACGATCCGTGCCGCAATGGGTTGAAGCTTGGGAGCCGAGGTGGTTCCCGGTATCTTTGCTGCCTTGGTGATTTCCTCCCAGATAGCGTCGGCATCGGTAATGCCCTGCCACGGAGAACGACCGGGATTGAGTTCTGGACGAAGCGGGCTGCGCCAAACACGGAACGGCTTGCCGTTCGGGTCCGGGATCAGATTCCCGGCCGCGTCGCGAGGATAATACCCCCGCACCAAATAAGGCAGCCCGTCTGCAGCGGGCAGGGGCTCTCCATCGACAGAACGAAAATAGTCCTTCTGAGCAGGGTCGAACCGGAACCGGAGCCGATTGCCATGGCTGTCGACAAGGTACTCCGAACGGTAGTTGATCACGGTTTCGATCATGGATACCGGCGCAGGATCCAATGGTGTCTCTGCCCGGCCGAGCTTGCCCACCGCGTTTTCGACTTCAGGAATGGCGCTGATGGCCATATCCTGTTTGGAAAGGACGTCCTTGACTTCACCGATGGAGGCGTGGGGCATGGTCGTTGGCATGTAGAGAAATGAGCCCTCGTCCAACGGCGGCATGAATTCTTTGCCCAGTCCGGGAAAGGCATGGCTCAGAGCCGTCATTGGCCGTGAAGCACGGATACTATCCGGCAGCCAGGACGTCAGTGTGCCGGCGCCGAGCCAGACCATAGCCCCGAAAAGGATGACCACCAGGGGGAGGCAAAGGAATTTTCCTTTGTTTTTCAAGGTCCAAGCCAACATGGCCGGATAGGCTTTCTGGAATAGCTGGAAAAAGAGCATCAGACCGCCGATCAGTCCGGCAACAAAGAGGAAGTTGCGCAGGTCGCCGTTTTCCGGTCCCAGGGGCAGCCAATAAGTGGCCAGAACAAAAGTGACCGCTGCAATGACGCTGCCGTTTTCCATCCAACCGAGCAGGCGTTCTAACCGCTCGGACAACCGGGATCCGAATAAGCGCCTGAGTCCGGGCAGCAGCACAATCATGCCGAGCCACCAGCTGACATGCATAAAGACCAGGACCGCGGCAATGAAAAACAGCGCAGTTGTCACGTGTCTGAGCACAGGGCGCGACTTTCGTGAATTCCGTTTGAAGAGGAAATGGGCGATGACGGGCAAAACCGTAAGGGCGACAATGATCGAAGCCACCAAGGCAAAGGTTTTGGTATAGGCCAATGGCTTGAACAATTTCCCTTCGGGGCCCTCCATGGCGAAGACTGGAAGGAAGCTGACAATTGTGGTTCCCACGGCAGTCATGATGGCGCTGCCCACTTCACAGGCCCCCTCATAAATGACTCGTAACCTGTTGCTGTCCAAAGGGGCTTGCTCAAATTTGCGCAGGATGTTTTCGCAAATGATGATTCCCATATCGACCATTGTGCCGATGGCAATGGCAATGCCGGACAAGGCCACGATATTGGCATCGATATGGAAAATCCGCATGCCGATGAAACAGAGCATGACCGCCATGGGCAAAAGGGAAGAAATGAGCAGGGAGCTTTGTAAATGCATCACCGCCAGCAGAACGACGATAATGGTGATCAGGACCTCTTCAGTCAGCGCGGTGTTCAGTGTGCCCAAAGTTTCTTTGATCAACCCCGAACGATCGTAAAACGGGACAATGGTCACCTGACTGACGGTTCCATCTTCCAGGGTCTTGCTGGGCAAACCGGGAGCGATTTCCGCTATTTTGGCCTTGACGTTTTTAATAACCTGCAGAGGGTTTTCCCCGTAGCGGGCGACGACCACGCCACCGACCGCCTCTGCTCCGCCTTTATCCAGCGCACCACGCCGTTGGGCCGGGCCCAGGGTGACGTCGGCCACGTCCTTGACCCGGATAGGAATCGAATCGTGGGCGGTGATGACCGCCTGTTCGATGTCTTCCAGGTTCTCGACGAATCCGATGCCGCGGATAAGATATTCCACGCTGTTGATTTCAATGGTCCGCGCTCCGACATCCAGGTTGGATTGCTTGACCGCGCTAAAGACCTCCTCCAGGGAAACGTCGGCCGTTCGTAGCGCATCGGGGTCGACATCTATCTGGTATTCCCGGACAAAACCGCCAACAGAGGCAGCCTCGCTCACCCCGTCGGCGGAGAGCAAGGCATATCGGACCTGCCAATCCTGGATGCTGCGGAGTTCATCCTGATCCCATCCGCCTGTGGGATTGCCGTTCTGGTCGCGCCCTTCCAGGGTGTACCAGAACACCTGGCCCAGAGCTGTGGCGTCCGGACCGAGGCTTGGACGGACCCCAGGGGGCAGTGTGTCGGGGGGCAAGCTGTTGAGTTTTTCCAACAGACGGGAGCGGGACCAGTAAAACTCCACGTCTTCTTTGAAAATGACGTAGATGCTGGAAAACCCGAACATGGAGTAACTGCGTACGGTTTTGACCCCTGGTATCCCCAAAAGGGCGACCGTCAACGGATAGGTGACCTGATCCTCCATATCCTGAGGTGAGCGCCCCATCCATTTGGTGAAGACGATTTGTTGGTTTTCGCCGATGTCGGGGATGGCATCCACCGGCACCGGATCACGCGGCATTCCCTTGAGATCCCAGTCAAAAGGGGCCACGGTCAGCCCCCACCCCATGACCACGAGCAGCATAAGCACGACAACGAGTTTATGTTCCAGGCAGAAGCGAATGGTCTTTTCCATCGGTGTGCTGGCCGGGAGTCTGTTCTGAGATGAAAATGCCATGAACCGTGTCCTTTAGAGCATGTTTGTCGCGGCCTGCGGGACCGCATTCAGACGTCTGGCATCGTGATGCACGGAGCCGCAGCCGGTTTCACGAGAAATCACCTCAGGGGGTCGCTACCGAGGGCGGGAACAACGCCGGTGGTCTCAAGAGGTGGCAACGCAGGTATTGATCCAGGCCTGGCGTAATTGAATCAATGCTGGAGGTGTTGCTGGATTTCCCCACAATTGAGCATGGCCGCCCCAAAATAGGGGTTGCGAATGTCTTGATCGCTTTGGAGCCAGGTCGCTCCCTGGAAATCAAAGGCCATAGGACAAAAGGCCTCATACAGCGGACCTGGAGCCTGGGCTGCCAACTCCAGATATGCAGTGCTCAACCCGTTTGAAACAGGGGCGAACCCTGTGCGGAGACTTTCAATGTCCTTGGCGGTACGCATATGCTTCAGCCCGTTACCAATGTCGGTGTGGGCCTGTTTCCATGCCTGCTGCGCCGAGCCGGGAAGGTCTAAGCCGCGCAAGGGGGCGAAGGCGGCTTCCAGAGAGACGGCGGCCTCTTTGGCCGTTTGGTAATCGTCGTTGGCCAGGGCGGCCGCGAGGTCTTCATAGTGGGCATAGACCCGTCGTAGCCGGCGCTCGAATTCTTCCGGGACCGGATGGGGTGACTCGAAAGAGAGAGCGAAAACCCGGTGCAGCTGGTTGTGGTGGCGACGCATGGCAGTAAAGAGAGTTTGCAGGCGACCGGTGTCCGGAGCTTCGGCTCCGAGGATGGCGTCGTTGCCCAAAAGTATGGCAAATTCGTTCCATTTCAGGCTTGCCACGTCTTCCAGGCCAGTAGCGTCGATTTGACGCAAGGCAGTGTGGAATCGCCCAAAGGCGAGATGGGTGGCTTCAAGATCGTTTGTCTGCACTGTGTTCTGGAGACGGTTGAATGCTGCGTGCAGTAACCGGAGTTGGGAGGTGAACAGCGGCGGCAAATCCTGTTTGGTGGCCCCGAGCACCGCACCAGGCGGGTTCATCATGCTGGGGCCTGCTTGAATCTGAACGGCGCTGTCGATTTTAAAATTGCCCTGCGTGACGACCAATTCGCCTGCTTGCAGGCCATGCTTAACGATATACTGGTCCCCGGCGCGGGGCCCGAGGATGATTTCACGCCCCTCGTACTGCCCCGGATTCTTCGCATCGGCCACATAGACCACTGCGCGTTTGCCGGTCCGTAACGGCGCGGAGGCCGGGATGACCAGCGGGGGGTGCTCCGCATTCGCTGGCTGAGGGGAGGCCTGCTGAACGGCTTGCACCAGCATGCCTGGTTTCAATTTGCCCTCGGCATTGGATACGGAAAGCCGGATACGCACCGTGCGGGTGGTTTCATCGACAAGGGGGTCGATGAAGACCACTTTTCCCTCGAAAACCTGCCCGGGGAGGGCCTTGGTTCTGAATCCGACCTTCTGGCCCTGTTCAAGCCACGGCAGGTCGGACTCGTATGCCTCGAGGACCACCCAGACGCGGCTCAGGTCGGCAACCGCATAAAGGGGAGTGCCGGTCTTGACGTATTGCCCCTCCTTGACTTCTTTGGCCAGAACAACTCCACCGAGTGGGGCGGGCACATTGATGTATTCCAGGGGCTTGCCCCGCTTGATGATCGCCCCTATCTGCGCCGCACTCAGCCCGAGGCGGCGCAGTTTTTCTTTAGCGGCGCGGACTGTGCGCGCGGCACTCTCCTGGACCAGATTGAGTTCAGTGTCTCGAAGATCCTCCAACGTTTTGCGGGCCTGGAGCAATTCCGCCTGGGCGCTGACAAGTTCCGGACTGTATATGGAGACCATCGGTTCGCCTTTACGGACCGTACTGCCGGTAAAATCGACGTGCATCTCTTGGATGCGCCCCTCGGTCCAGGCTGTGATGGTGCGCACCCGGGTCTCGTCGTAGGCGACTTTACCGGCCAGACGCTTCTCCACGGCGACATTGTGGCGTTGGACCTTTGCGACAACGATCCCGGCCAATTGGCGCGCCTCCGGGGAGAGACTGATCTGTCGCAGGCTTGTCTTGTCACCGCTGGCCTCTCCTTGCAGCGGGATCAGATCCATAAAACAGATCGGGCATTGACCGAATTCCTGAAGCTTGATTTGCGGGTGCATGGAACAGGTCCAGAGCACGTCTGCCGATTCGTTGCCGGCTGGTTTATGGTCTGCGTGGGATTCATGCCCGGCGGTCGAGGAGACTTCGGGGGCCGGGGCCTCGGGTGAGGAACTGGGGCCATTGAGGACATAGCCGCTGAGAAATGCCAGAAGAGCGATACAGGCAGCCAGAATGGTCTTTTTGGAGGGAACTCTTTTCATATCCAGTCCTTTAGGGCGTTTCTGCCGAAACTCAAGGCCGTATTGAGTGGGAAACCGCTGAGGTTTCCAGGATGGAGGTGCGGAAGGAGCAGGCCAACTCCCGGCCGACGAGCTTTTCAATCCGGGCTATTTGTTGCGCACGGTTCGTAACCGCTCGGTAGTAGGTGAGTTGGAGTTCCAAAAGCGTCCTCTCGCTATCGACCAGATCCAAGGCACTGCCTGTCCCGGACATGAACTCCTCCATGACGATTCCCAGAGATTGCTTGGCTTTTGGAATCAGGGCATCGCGGTAGAGATCAATTTTCCGTCCAGCGTCGCGATAGGCATAGAGAGCCAATTCCAGTTCGGTTTGCAATTGGCGTTCAAGGCCCTTTTCTGCATGCCGGGCCGCCTGGACCGCTGCCCGTTGTTCGTTGATCGCGGCCTTCTTATCGTTGCCCCACAAGGGGAGGTTGATCGACATGCCGACCATGAACGGATTGTCACCGTCGCCCTGCATGCCTGAATTGCGGGCGTTATCGATCTCGGTGGTCTCCAGGCTCAGAGTCAGGTCAGGAAACCGGTCCCGTTCGGCCAATTGCAGATCGGTTTTTTTCCCGGCCGTGCGCATGGCCTGATACCGAAGTTGCGGATTGGATCGGAGCATTTCAGCGCGCCAATCAAGGTCTTCCGGGGCGAGGGTCATCACTGGCAGGGAGGAAGGAAAGGCAATGGAAACGGTTTCCGAACGATTGAGCAATCCGTTGAGTCTTGCCTGTTGCGGACGGCGCGAGGCGCGGAGCGAGTGCAGTCGTTCCTGTAATTTCCCCAGTTCCACTTGGGGTCTGATGACATCAGCGTGGGAGGCCAGACCGTTGGTGAACCGAGCCGTGGCGATCTTTTCAAGATACTCGAGAAGGGCGATGGACTCCTTCGTCGTGGCAATCGCCCGGGCGAGGTAGGCGTATTCGAAATAGGCTTTTTTGACCTTGGAAAAAGTTTCCAACTTCAAAGCATCGAGGCGTGCCTTACGTCCATCGGCCTGACGCAACGCCTTTTTCTCGCGCAGGTCGAGTTTGCCGAATAAAGGGAAGTTCTGGGACAGTCCGTATTTGTAGCGTGCCGGTCCGCCGCGTGTTTCCAGCGGTGTGGTATAGTAACCGAAATTCAGTCGCGGATCGGGCAGACCGTCGGCATGGATGGCCGCCTTAAGCGCGGATTGCCATTGATAAAAGGCGGAACGCAGTTCGGGATTGGCCTCGGCGGCCTGAGTGAGCAAGGTGTGCAATTCGGTCAGTTCCGGGTGCCGAATGGGGGGGGCGCCTGTTGAGACGCTTTCCTGCGCGGTCTTTTCCGGGGCCGTGGCAAAGGCCGGTGTCACAAGAGTCCCGCACGCTGCGAGCACAATCATCAGCAAAGGGATTGGAAATTTCATGGCTCCTCCGTTGGTATGAAGAAATCCAGAACAAGGATTATGCCGAAGTTCATTTCTCACAACATTCAAGAGTGTTGCGTGTGAGGTATTGCCCGCAGTACCGTTACAGATACGGGAGGTGCACTTTCAGCCGGAAAATAAAGGGAGGAATCTGCAACATGGTGCACATATGTTGTGCATGCCGGCCTGGTTGTGCACCAGGCGTTCGGAATGATCGGCCTCAGGCGCTGCTTCGCGCTTCGCCTGACGGGAATGTCAGTGCCCGCTTTGGCAGCAGGCGCAAGCCGACTTCTTGCCCTGGTTGAATGGCTTCGTGGCTGGAAATACGGCAGGAGACCTCCTCAGCCGAGGCGCACAGGCGGAGTTTGAGCATCTGGAAAGGTCCGGCAAAGCGGCTGCTGAGAACAACCCCGGAGGCCTCCCCCTGCGGGTGCAGGGTGATGTCTTCGGGACGGAAAAAGGCGACCAGAGGCTGCTCAGGGCAGTCGGTGTGTATGGCCGGCTCCACGGCGCCGAGCGCAGTGCAGATCGTTTCCCCGTTTTGCATTTCGGCGGAGATGAAATTGCCCTCCCCGACGAAGGTCCCGATCCATGGGGTGGCGGGGTGATGATAGACGGTGTGCGGGGAGGCCCACTGTTCAATGTGTCCCTGATTCATGACCCCGACGCGATCGGCCATGGAAAAGGCTTCCTCCTGACTGTGTGTGACCAGCAGTGTGGTCATCTTCAGATGCTTGACCAGGGCGCGGATTTCGGCCCCAAGTTCGGCCCTGAGCTGCTCATCGAGGCTCGAAAGCGGCTCATCCAGCAGCAGAATATGAGGCTTGGGGGCAAGCGCCCGGGCCAGGGCTACTCGTTGTTGTTGCCCCCCCGAGAGCTCGTGGGCATAAGACCGTTCCACATGCCGCAGGCCAACCAAGTCCAGGACTTCGTGGATCCGCCGGTTCCGCTCCGGGATGCGCAGATGGCGCAGGCCAAAACCGATATTGTCGCGGATGCACATATGGGGGAATAAGGCGTAATCCTGAAAGACCATGCCGATTCCCCGCTGCGCCGCAGGCACAGTGAAGCTCGAGGTCGCCAGCGTTTTTCCGGCCAGTTGGAGGCGCCCTCCGTCCGGCGTCTCGAAGCCGGCAACAAGGCGCAGCGTTGTCGTTTTGCCACAACCGCTGGGTCCCAGCAGGCATCCGATGTCTCCATGATCCAACTCGAGATTGACATCAGCCAGGACAGCAGCGCCGCCAAAGGATTTATGGATGTTTTCTAGGGTCAGATGTGACACGGAGCCTCCTGTTCTGGAGTGGCGACCGGGCATGTGGCCGTGGCGCCTGGTTTGAAACGATTATTCCACGTCGTTTTTTGGCAAGGTACGGCAGAGGATAGTCACGGCGAGACAGCCGGCGGCGACCAGAACAACTGCGGGGACAGCGGCCTTTTCCCACAGCCCTTCTGACGTGAGTTCGTATATTTTCACCGCCAGTGTGTCCCAGCCGAAGGGACGGAGCATCAATGTCAACGGCATTTCCTTCATGACTTCGATGGTAGCCAGGATCAGGCCTGTTCCCATGCTGCTTCGCAAAAGGGGAAGATGGATGCGCCCGGCCAGATGGGCTCCCTTTGACCCGTGGAGCGCGGCCGCCTGATCCAAGGAAGCGGGGATACGTTGCATGCCGCTTTCCAAGGTGTTGACCCCGGTGACCATGAAGCGCACCAGGTATCCGAAAACCAGCACTGCAACGCCGCCTTGCAGTGTCGGCAACGAAACGTTCCATCTATTGAGGGTCGACATCGCGGCGGTTATGGAATCGGCCCAGCCTGCAGCGATAGAGACCCCCACCGCGAGGACCGTGCCCGGAATGGCGTACCCAAGCCGGCTTATCCACACTGCTGTAGTGATATCTTTCGCCGGCAATTGACGTTGGATACAAACAAGGACAAGGGCTATCCCCGTAATCAGCACGGCGGCTCCTGCGCCCAGGGTGGCGGTGTTGCCAAGATATCCCCAGTACTCGGCGGACCACTGGGTCGACCAATGCCGTAGAGTCCAGTACAGCAATTGGCCCACCGGCAGAAAAAATCCCAGGACAAGGATACTCAAAGCATACCCTGTGGCCAAAAGGGCTTTCCACCCTTGCAGGCGGTGTGGGGAAAGGCAGCGAGCCGATCCTACGGCCGCATACCGTGACCGGCGCCGTAGGAACTGTTCCACAAGCGCACAGCAAAGCACCACGGCCACGAGCAGACTCGAGAGCTGAGCGGCCGACTTGACAGAGAAAAAGCCGAACCAGGTCTTATAGATCGCGGTTGTGAAGGTGGCGTAGTTGAAAATGGAAACCGCTCCAAAATCAGCCACGGTCTCCATGACCACCAGCATGGTCCCTGCTGCGAGCCAGGGCCGGGCCAGGGGCAGCGCGACTCGCCAGAAAGCGGACCCAGCGCCATGTCCCAGGCTGGCAGCGGCCTCCAGGACGCCGCGCCCCTGACTGGAAAACGCATTGTGGGCCATGAGATACACATACGGAAACAGGGCTAGGCCGAGCACGAAACAGATGAATGGGGCTTGGCGCAGGTCCACTGGAACAAGGGAGCTTTCAGGAAACCAGCGCATAAGTGTGGTTTGAACAGGGCCTGTGAAGTCAAAGATACCCAGATAGATGAAGGCAAAGACATAGGTTGGGAGCGCAAGGGGCATGATCAATGCCCAGCGAAACAGGCGTGAACCGGGAAAAGTATACACTCCGGTCAACCATCCGAGACTTGTTCCGACTGCCAGGGCGAAGCTCCCAGTGCCGACCACCAGGACGACACTGTTCTTGACCAGGACAGGTAACGTCGTAGCCCACAAATGCCCCCAAATCGTGGCATCGACATGTCCCCAGAAGGCGACAAGGGCCACCAGGGGGATCCCGATACTCCCAGCGGCGCTCCAGGCCACAATTCGTGGAGGGAAATGGCGTGATTGGCGCATGGCGGGGTGCCCTCTTTCTCCCTGCAGGCCATTGATGGCCTGCAGGGAGAAAGAAAGAGATTACTTGTAGTCGACCTGATCCATGAGGCGGACCGCTTCGGCCTGGCGGGCGCCGTAGGTGGCAACGTTGAGGGGGCTGGCTTGAAATTCGCCCCAGTTCTGTACCTGTTCCACAGCGGGGACATCGGGATGGACCGGATACTCCATGTTCAATCCGGCAAAAAGCCCCTGGGCCTCAGCGGAGGACAACCACTCCAGAAGATCCTGAGCGCCTTCGGCGTTGTCGGCATGGGCCACCATGCCGCCTCCAGAAATATTGGTGTGGACACCACCGTTGTCCTGGTTGGGCCAGAACAGGGCCAGGGGCAGGTCGGGGTTCTCTTTTTGCAGACGGCCGAAGTAGTAAGTGTTGACGATGCCTACATCGCCCACACCGGCAAGAATGGACTTGAGGACTTTGGTGTCGCTGGACAGGGGCGCTACCGCGAGATTGTCGACCCAGCCTGCAACGATTTTTTTCGTCTTCTCAGCGCCATGGGCTTCAATCAGCGAAGCTACCAGGGACTGATTGTAGACTTTTTTGGAAGTACGCAACAAAAGGCGGTCCTGCCAGCGGCCCTGGGCCAGACCGGCATAGGTGCTCAGGTTGTCAGGATCGACCCGCTCGGTGCTGTAGACAATGGTCCTGGCACGGACCGAAAGTCCAAACCAGCGGTTGTCAGGGTCCTGGTAGCGATCGGGCACATTGCTTTCCAGGGCCGGTGAGTCGATTGGAGCCAGGATACCCTCGTTGGCCGCATGCCAGAGATTGCCGGCGTCAACGGTCAAAAGGAGGTCGGCTTGAGTTTGGGGACCCTCATTTTTGATCCGCTGGAGCAAGGCCCCAGCCTTGCCTGTTACATACCGGATTTCGGTCCCCGTCTGTTGCGTGTATCGTTTAAAAAGGGGCTTGATAAGGTGTTCCTTCCGTGCCGAGTAGACCACGATAGAATCGGTCTCCGCGGCCATGGCTGATGATGCCAGGGGCACAACGAGGGAAAAAAGAATCAGAACAGTCAGAAAGCGCTGCATGAGTATTCCTCCGAAAATAAAGTTAGGTCTGCCAAACATTGAGAGCAAAAAAATATCGACCGAATTGGTAGGCTTTTTAAAGCCCGCGCAGGGACGTGTCAACGAAAAAGTTAGCCAAAACTAACATTTCCCCGCAACAAGCTGGTATCTCAGCATATTCATGCTGCACGGAAAGAAGCGACTTGAAAGGCTCGCCATTATACCCATCGTTTTTTGCTCCGCGGCTGGACAATACCAAACGGGAGCAAGAGCAAGGGCCGCTTGAAAGCCCCCCACCGCTTCAGGCGCGTGTCCCCGACCTGGCGT
>Ga0182239_1000582_pt1 | contig 13307 bp, 10 predicted proteins | sample hydfrate6_PW_210_FD_132456 | JGI IMG/M metagenome (GOLD analysis project Ga0182239, IMG submission 132456) | Subsurface microbial communities from deep shales in Texas, USA - hydraulic fracturing test 6_PW_210 | ecosystem: Environmental > Aquatic > Deep subsurface > Shale gas/oil reservoir >...
CAGGATTTTCATGATGTAGAAATCATGCGTATCGCCGTTGATAACCCGGCTTTCGATGGATTCGATCCGCCCCACCCCGTGGGCCGGATACACGGCAAGATCCCCGATTTCAAATCGCTTGGCCGTTTCGTTCTGGCATTTCGCTTTTTGTGCCATTTTTTTCACCTAAGGGCAATGCAAGGTTTATTCCGTAAAAAATCATTATTACCATTTTCCGTGGGTGAAATCAATAAAAAAAGGGCCGGTGAAAATCACCGGCCCTTTTAAGTGGTTACGTATTGTAAAGTATCAGATTACAGCAAAAACGGCACCATCAGCAGCGCCACCACGTTGAGGATCTTAATCATCGGGTTTATAGCCGGGCCGGCGGTGTCCTTGTAGGGATCGCCCACGGTGTCGCCGGTCACAGCGGCCTTGTGAGCATCACTGCCTTTGCCGCCGAAGAAACCGTCTTCAATGTATTTCTTGGCATTGTCCCATGCCGCGCCGCCTGTGGTCATGGAAATGGCCACGAACACACCCGTGACTATGCTGCCGATGAGCAATCCGCCCAGTGCGATTTTGCCCAAAAATATTCCCACGATTACCGGAGTCAGGACCGGCAGCAGGGCGGGCACGAGCATTTCCTTTAATGCGAACTTGGTGACAATGTCCACGCATCTTCCGTAATCCGGCTTGGCGGTGCCCTCCATAATACCCGGAATTTCACGGAACTGGCGCCGGACTTCATCAACAACCGCACCACCGGCTCGTCCCACCGCGTTCATGGCGATGGAGGCAAACAGGTAAGGCAGCAGACCGCCGATAAACAGGCCGATGATTACGCTCACATCACTGAGCCCGAAAACAAGGGCTTCTGCGGCCTCTTCGCTGCCCCGGATGGCGAACTCCTGGACATAGCAGGAAAACAGCACCAGGGCGGCCAGGCCTGCCGAACCAATGGCATATCCCTTGGTAACAGCCTTGGTGGTGTTGCCGACCGCATCGAGCGGGTCGGTAACCGCGCGGACGCTTTCGTCAAGCTCTGCCATTTCTGCAATACCGCCGGCATTGTCAGTAATCGGGCCGTAAGCGTCAATGGCAATCACCATGCCGGTCATCGACAGCATGGATACGGCTGCAATGGCAATTCCGTACAGGTCGGCAAAGCCGTAAGCCGCACCAATGGCAACACAGATGGCCAGCACCGGGGCGGCCGTGGACTGCATGCTGAGGGCCAGCCCGGCAATGATGTTGGTGCCGTGGCCGGTGGTGGAGGCCTCAGCAAGGCTTTTGACCGGGCCGTAGGTGCCGGTGTAGTATTCCGTGATGACCACGATCAACACGGTTAGGACCAGTCCGACCAGTGCGGCATAAAACAGGTTGATGGCCGGGATGCCGCCGATGGTGTCAACAATGCCGACCGTGAAGAAGTAAAACGCGATTGCCGCCAGAATGGCGGCGCCGAACATTCCCTTGTAAAGGGCGCCCATGATGTACTCGTTTTTACCCATGCGTACAAACAATGTGGCCACGATCGAGGCGACAATGGAGATGGCGCCCAGGATCAGCGGGTAGAACACGGCCATGGGTTCTTCGGGGAAAAACAGATGCCCCAGCAGCATTGCCGCAACCACGGTTACCGCGTAGGTCTCAAACAGGTCTGCGGCCATGCCGGCGCAGTCGCCGACGTTGTCGCCGACGTTGTCAGCAATGGTGGCCGGGTTTCTCGGGTCGTCTTCCGGAATTCCGGCTTCGACCTTGCCGACCAGGTCTGCGCCCACGTCAGCGCCCTTGGTGAAGATGCCGCCACCGAGCCGGGCAAAGATGGAAATCAGGCTGCCGCCAAAACCCAGAGCAACCAGGGGAACCACATCCTGGACGATGGTGTAGAAGCCTGCAATTGATGTCAGCGCCAGGCCGGCCACAAGCATGCCGGTAACCGAACCGCCGCGGAAAGCCACTTTCAGGCCCTCTGCAAGTCCGCTCTTGGCAGCCTCGGCGGTGCGGAGATTGGCCAGTACCGAAACCCGCATGCCGATGTAGCCAGCCAGGTAAGAGGCGATGGCGCCAACGGCAAATCCGATAGCAGTGGTTTTACCCAGGCTGAAAAAAATGATGATAAAAATGGCGATACCGACGATGACGATGGTCTTCAACTGCCGATTCAAATAAGCAATAGCGCCTTCCTGAATCGCGTTGGCAATTTCCCTCATCTTTTCCGTACCTGTAGGTGCGCTCTTGATCAGGCCGGCCACGACCAGGGAATAAAGAATCCCGAGCGTTCCGACGATGGTACAAGTCAGCGGAATATTTTCCAGTAGAACTTCCATGCTTACCTCCCTAAAGCTTTAGGTTAATAATGGGACACCCTAAACGATCTGTCTCTGGTTAAATTCGTTCATTGCTTGTGTTACGCTGTTTTTGACAAGCGTGATCACGGCATCCTCGGCATTTTCAAGAGCCGATGCAAAGATCCTGGCTTCTTCACCGGTAGGTTTACCGAGTACGTAATCCGTAACATCCATCGGGGTCTCGGGACGCCCGATGCCGATACGAAGTCTCGGAAAATTGCCGGATCCGAAGACTTCCATGATCGATTTGATTCCGTTGTGCCCTCCGTGACCTCCTTTCTCTTTAATTTTGATTTGACCTTTTTCTATATCCATATCATCATGTATAACCAGTATGCTTTCAAGCGGAATGGCGAAATACCGTGCCAGTTGGTATAGCGGGGGGCCGCTGCGGTTCATGTAGTCCATGGGTTTGGCAATGGCAAGGCGCATGTTTTCGCAATGCCCGCGGCCGAATCGGTTTTTGAACTTGTTCTGGTCCATCGGGATTCCGCATCGTCGTGCCACCCGCTCTGCAGCCATAAAGCCCACATTGTGCCGTGTTCGTTCATATTTTCTGCCGGGATTCCCCAGTCCGGCAATCAGCCATTGGGCGCTGCTGTTCATCGTGCCGGACTGTCCGGCCTGCGTACTGGTGCGGATACCGTCCGGGCCAGCCGCGGGCCGCAGGGCTGCGGATTATTCCCCGGATTCTGAAGATTCAGATTCTTCGCCTTCAGCACCTTCAGCACCTTCCTCGCCTTCTTCAAGTGCCTCTTCCTCTTCGACTTCTTCTTCCGGTTCTTCCATCTTCGGGCTGACAACCGTCAGGATCGTGAAATCGGCTTCATATGGGATCTCCACACCTTCGGCCACCTGGAGTTCGCTGACATGGACCGAGTCCCCGACATCGAGTTCGCTGATGTCGATTTCAATCTGCTCGGGGATATCGGCGGGCAGGCAGTAGACTTCCAGTTCCCGCCGGATGATCTGCAGGATTCCGCCTTCCTCCACGCCTTTGGACGTGCCGGTCGTGGTCACCGGGACCATGGTGGCAAGTTTCTGGTCCATCTTGATTTCGTAAAAGTCTATATGGAGATAATGATCCTTTACCGGGTCCTGCTGGAGTTCCTTGATCATCACGGTCCGCGGCTTTTTGCCGCCATCGCCGCCCACCAGGTTGATCAGCCCCCGGGTGAATTTGGGATTGTTAAACATCCGTTCAAGTTCCTGGATGCCCACCGAAAGCTGCTTTGTTTCGATATCGGCACCGTAGAGGACACCGGGAATGCGCCCGGCCCGCCTTAAACAGCGGGCTGCGCCTTTGCCCGTTTCCTGTCGGGGCTCTGCGTTTAGTTTGATAATTTCCAAGATTGTTCCTCCAGTATATTTTGTTCTGTGCTGTGATCAGACAAACAGGGATGTCACGGAATCGCCGGTATGGCTTCGATAAATGGCCTCTCCGAAGAGTTCGGCAATGCTCAGGACAACGAGTTTCTCGCAGTCCTTTTTTTCCCCGGTCAAAGGGATGGTGTCGGTTGCCACCAGTGTCTTGATGGCCGAATCATTGAGGCGCGCCACTGCAGGGCCGGAAAGCACCGCGTGCGTGCAGCATGCATGTACTTCACTTGCCCCGTTGGCCACGATGGCGTTTGCCGCCTCGGTCAGGGTCCCGGCGGTATCCACCATATCATCGAGAATAATTGCCTTTCTGCCTTCCACGTTTCCGATAACTGCCATGGCAGTGGCCTTGTTGGGAGATGATCGCCGCTTGTCGATAATGGCCAGCCCGGCATTCAATCTCTTGGCAAAAGCCCGGGCCCGCTCCACGCCGCCGGCATCCGGGGAGATAATGACCAGATCGTCGGTAAAATATCTGCGCATGTAGTCAATTAACACTGGGGCCGCAAACAGGTTATCCACCGGGGTGTCGAAAAAACCCTGGATCTGGCCGGCATGCAGGTCCATGGTAATCACCCGGTTGGCCCCGGCGGTTGTCAGTAGATCGGCTGCCAGCTTTGCACTGATGGGCACCCGGGGTGCCACTTTTTTGTCCTGCCGGGCATAGCCGAAATAAGGGATTACCGCTGTGATGCGTTTGGCCGAGGAACGCTTGAGTGCGTCAATCATCAGCAGCAGTTCCACCAGGTTGTCATTGACCGGGTGGCAGGTTGACTGGACGACAAATACGTCCTTGGCCCGGACATTGTCATCGATTTCAATCTGAACCTCGCCGTCGCTGAATCTTTTAACTTTGGCATTGCCCAGCGGCTGACCCAGGTATCCGCAGATCGCCTCTGAGAGATCCGGGTTCGATGTGCCGGCAAAAATGATATATCCGTTGCTGTCCACCTTTATGCCCCCCTCTTTGAGGTTGGGGTTAATCATATTGAAGCCGCCTTGGAATTGGCTGGGGCGGGAGGATTCGAACCTCCGAATGCAGGAACCAAAATCCTGTGTCTTACCGCTTGACGACGCCCCAGCAACCTCGGAATTCGTAAATTCACGGCAAAAACGCAGTCTTATTTAGTTGCCGGCCGAAGAATTCCGGTCTTCATTCCGGCACGACTTGCGCAACCGCGTATGGAACACTTGCCAATTGCTGTTTTCGGATAACTTGCGGCAAGCGTTTTCGGCTTTTCGGGCCTCCTGAAATATCCCGAAAACCGAAGATCCGCTTCCGCTCATGAGTGCGCCGTCAGCCCCGCCTGCAATGAGCGCCTGTTTTGCCGCTCCGATTTCCGGGCAGAGTTCCATGGCAACCGGTTCGAGCACATTGTACAGATGCTTGCAGATATCCCTATACTTGCCTGTTTCAAAAATAAATTTTGTATGGATTTTTTTGGTTTTTGTCAATGCCAAATTCAATTTTTTATACACTGTGCCGGTGGATACCGGGCGGCCGGGATATATTAAAACTATTGGCAAGTCGGGGATTTCAACAACAGGGGAAAGCTTTTCGCCGATTCCCCGGGCTACAGCCGGGCGGCCGGAGATGAAAAACGGCACATCCGCACCCAGGCGGCGCCCAAGGGTCATTAATCGGTTCTCCGGCAGCGGAGAACCAAAATGGCGATTCAAACCGGTAAGCACGGCCGCCGCATCGCTGCTGCCGCCGCCGAGGCCGGCGCCAACCGGGATTTGTTTTTCAATGGCAATGGACAGCCCGGGAGGCAGTCCGGTTGTTTCGAAAAAGGCAGCGGCCGCACGATGGGCCAGGTTGTCGGGACCAGAGGGGACTTCCGGATGATCGCATACCACCGTGATCCCGTCGTTGGCAGGCAGATTTTCAAACGAAAACCGGACGGTATCATGAATCCCGATACAGCACATCAGGGAGATCAGTTCATGATAACCGTCCGGTCGTTTTTCGAGCACATCCAGGTACAGATTGATTTTTGCGGGTGCATGAAGCACCATGGGTTTCTGCCGGGTCATGCAATCAAACCGTACCCCTGGATGGTTCTGGTTTATTTGGTCAATTTGATAATGGTAATGCCCTGGCGCGCGCGCAGCACGTAGAAGTACAGCGCGTCTCCCTTTTCGGCTTTGTCAATGGTTTGCCTGAAGTCCCGCACCGATTTCACTGGCTGATGGTTGATTTCCCTGATGATATCCCCCCTTTTAAAGCCGGCCTCATAGGCTTTGCTTTCAGGTTCCACATCAGAGACGATAACGCCTTCTGTGTTTTCAAGGTTGTACTGCTCGGCGATATCGGATGTGATTTCCGTCACATCCATGCCAAGGGCGGCTTTTGCCGAATCTCCGGGTGCGGTTTCGCCGCGTTCGGCCATTTTTTCCGCCTCCCGCTTGGCCAGGGTCACGGTGGCGGTTTTGGTCTTACCGTCCCGGACGAACCGGATCTCGGCTTCTTCACCCGGCTGGATATCGGCCACCAGCTTGGAGAGCTCCCTCGGGGAGTCCACCGACTTGCCGTTTATCGCTGTGATGATGTCATTGGGCTTGATTCCGGCCTCTGCAGCGGGATCGCCGGCAAAGACCTGGGTGACCAGAACGCCCTGGTCCACATCGTAGTATTCCCTGAGTTCGGGGTTGAGTTCCTGAATGCCCACACCGAGCCATCCTCGGGTTACTTCGCCGCTTTGCTTCAACTGGGAAATGATGTCGCTTGCCAGGTCAGAGGGGATTGCAAAACCGATGCCCTGACCGGCGGCCACGATGGCTGTGTTGATGCCGATGACCTCGCCGTTCATGTTCAGCAGGGGACCGCCGCTGTTTCCCGGATTAATCGAGGCATCGGTCTGGATAAAATCATCATACGGGCCTGCGCCGATGACCCGTCCCTTGGCGCTGATAATGCCGGCGGTAACCGTATGATCCAGGCCGAACGGATTGCCTATGGCAAGCACCCACTGCCCGATTTTCGCCTTTTTGGAATTGCCGAGTTCCAGAGTCGGCAGATCGGCTTCAGGCGGGATCTTGATCAGTGCCAGGTCCGTGCTTTCATCCGTGCCGATGATCTCGGCGTCGTATTCCTTGCCGCTTTGAAGTTTGACCTGGATTTCATCGGCATCCTTGATGACGTGGTGATTGGTTACAATATGACCTTCCTTGTCCAGCACAAACCCGGATCCGAGGCTTCTGCGCTTGAATTCCCTCGGGTTCTGGTCTCCGAAAAAACGCTTGAAGAATTCATCAAAGGGGCGCTGCTGCTGGCTCGGTCCGTCGGGTCCGAAAAAATGGCGGAACATCTGGCCGCCGCCTTCCACGGTCTTTACTGTGCGGATGTTTACCACCGCCGCCCCAGCGTCTTCTGCCAGCTGGGTGAAATTCCTGGGAACCATCTGTGTCTGTTCCGGCTGAGACCCGGCCGCGGAAGTGGTATAATGATCCGGCATCACAAGCATGCCGCCGGCAAGAATGGCAATGGCTGCGATGATTGTCACCAGCCAGCCGGTTGGTTTCATATGGAATTTCATGGCTTTGCTTCCTCCTTGACTTTTCGGGTTCCACGCAATGGGCGGGGAAAATTATTTGCCTTCGGTTTCTTTCACATAAAGCAAACGTAATTCATAGAGCACGTTTGTCAATAAGCGCCGCTCCTCATCGGTCAGGTTGCCCTGCGTCTTTTCTTCAAGCATGGCCAGCACATCAATGGTTTGCTTGGCCACCGGCAGGTTTTTGGCAGTGGCACCGGTGGCCGGGTCGGCATGCTGGCCGAGATGAACCAGGGCCGATGAATTCAGCGACAGGATAAAAGTGGTGAAATTGGCCTCAGGCATCATGTATTGCGATTGTCCGGTTTGATTTTTGGGGTCGTCGTCCTGTGTCATATTTTGACTCCACCTCCTTTTCGGGTAAATTCGAAACAAATTCAAAATCCGGATTTTCGATATCTTCTATAGCTCCAGGGTTTTTACCGATTTCACCTGGGGCAGGGCACGCAATGCCGCTGCGACTTGATCCGGGATGGGGGTGTCGGTGCGCAGCAGGATGACATTGTGCTCACCGCCAACTTCCAGGCCCACCTGCATCCGGGAAATATTGATGTCGTGCTGGCCCAGGGTCATTCCGATGTTTCCGATGGCCCCGGGCTCATCCCGGTTGTGGATCAGTGCCAGGTATCCCTGGGGGATGATTTCGATCCGGAAATCATCGAGCCGTACAATGCGTGGATCGTTTTTGCCAAAAACCGTGCCCGCAACCGTGGAAGTCTTATCCGTACCGATGACCCGGGTGGTAATCAGGTGCAGGAACTCGGTGGCTTCCGGGGAACTCGATTCCGTGATCTTAATTCCCCGGTCTTTGGCGATGTAGTGGGCATTGATGGCATTGACTTCATCTCCGAGCTGATAGCTCAGCACGCCCTTGATAAATGCGGAAGTCACAGGCAGCATGTCGTATCCGAAGAAATTGCCGTTGTACTGGATGTCGATTTCCCTGAGCTGGCCCGTGATGAACTGGGCCTGCAGGCTGCCCATTTTTTCGGCCAGATCCAGAAACGGGCTGAGCTGTTCCAGGGCCCGACCGGAGATGGAAGGCACGTTGACCGCGTTGACCACGTTGTTGTGCACGAGGTATTCGACGATCTGGTTGGCCACGGCCAGAGCCACGTTGGTCTGGGCCTCAAAAGTGGATGCGCCGAGATGCGGTGTGGATACCACGTTTTCGAGTTTCAGCAGCGGCAAATCCGGGGACGGCGGCTCTTGGGCAAAAACGTCCAGCGCGGCGCCGGCCACTTTCCCCAGGGTCAGCCCTTCGTACAGGGCGTCTTCGTCCACGATCCCCCCGCGTGCACAGTTGATGATCATTACGCCGTCTTTCATCTGCGCGATGGCTTCCTTGTTGATCATCTGGGTGGTGTTCTTGTTTTTCGGCACATGAACTGTAACGTAATCCGCTTGTGCGTATAGCTCCTCGAGTCGCACGCTTTCAAAACCCTGCTTTTCGATGGTTTCGGGCTGAACCACCGGGTCGTAGACGACCACGTGCATTTTCAGCCCCCGGGCCCGATCGGCGACCACGGAACCGATCTTGCCGAAACCGATGACGCCCAGGGTCTTGTCGCAGATTTCCCGGCCCATGAGCTTCTTTTTTTCCCATTGCCCGGATTTCAGCGAGGCGGTGCCCCGGGGGATATTGCGTGTCAGGGAAAGCATCAGGGCCAGGGCATGCTCTGCGGTGGTCACCACGTTGCCGCCCGGCGTGTTCATGACCACCACGCCCTTTCGGGTCGCTGCAGGGACGTCCACGTTATCCAGGCCGATACCCGCCCGGCCCACGACCTTCAAATTTTGTGCAGCCTCCAGCAGGTCCGCGGTGACCCGGGTGGCGCTGCGGATCACGAGTGCGTGGTATGGCGCAATGATCGATTTTAGTTCCTCCGGGGAAAGACCGATTTTGACATCCACCTCAAATCCGGCAGTCTTGAGGATTTCAATGCCCGTCTCGCCCAGGTTGTCGCTTATAAGAGCCTTCATGGGTAAACCTCCGAGGCTTTTCAAAATTTATCGTTTGCGTATTCCGATTCCGGCAGTTCCACTTCCGTGCGGTTTCGGCCGTTGGCCTTGGCACGATACAATGCGTTGTCGGCCCTGTGAATCATTTTATCAATACTTTCAGCACGGCAATACATGGTAATGCCAACTGAAATCGTTACCCGAAACGTATCGGAAAATCCAGCATATCTTATGCTTTCCGCCCTTTTTCGGATTCTTTCCCCGCATTCCTTTGCGCCGTCAATATCAGCGTCAAACATGATCACGAGAAATTCCTCGCCCCCGTAGCGGGCAATGATATCGGTTTCCCGAAGTTCCTTTTTGATCTCGTGAACCAGCTGTTTGAGGATCTGGTCGCCTTTCTGGTGGCCGAATGCGTCATTGGCCCACTTGAAATGGTCCAGGTCGAAAATTACGACGGCAATGGGCATTCCGGTGCGGTCGGCAATGCTTTTGCCCCGCTGGAGTTCGGTAAACATGTGGCGTCGGTTGTAGACCCGGGTGAGATCATCCTGTATGGCGATGGTTTCAATGGTTTGTAATGCATCCTTGAGTTCCCGGTTGGCCGTTGATATACGGCTCCGCAGATTGCTGATATAGCTGCAGATAAAGGAAAACCAGAAAATTACGGCCCCGAAAATGATAAACTGCAGGATTTCGATTTTCGGTTCCACGGTTGCCGGATGATTGTAAAATAGCAAAAGAATGACCAGCCCGTAACTGCAAAGGGCGAACAGGGAAAAAGCGAGGTACTGCCGTACGTTGAACCGGAAAATACCGAATATGAAGGTCACGAAATAGATGAAAAGCATTAAAGCACGAATTCGGTCAGTAAAGTAAATGATGGTCATGGCCGCAATTGTACCGGTGAGCATCTGGGCAAGGGTCATGCTCGGATCTGAGAATATCTTGTTTGCACCGGTTCGGATGAGGAGATAAAAGACCAGATTAATGAACAGGAAAAACCCGTATATAAGGGCCGTCTCCCGGGGCGCCAGCCGGATGAAATCCAGGATGTGGCAGTATATAATTAAAAACAGCCACACGAAATAGGTCCCCAGTGCCATGAAAAACCGCCTGAGGCGCAGGGCCTGTTTCGGATCATCTTCGGGAAACGGTTTGAGGGGAATTCGCATCACATTTTTTCTTTGATCGCAGCAATCGTGTTTTCCACGGTTTTTCGGATTTCCTCCAGCCGGCTTTCGGATAGCGCCTCGAACCGCATCACCAGGGCCGGCTGGGTGTTTGAGGCCCGTACCAGTCCCCAGCCGTCCTCAAACACGATTCTCACCCCATCGATATCAATCACCCGGAACTGTTCAGACAGGGATTTTTTCGCCCTTTCCACCACGTCGAATTTTACCGCGTCCGGGCAGTCCACGCGGATTTCGGGCGTACTGCAGGTTTCCGGGATTCTCTGGAGCAATTCTGCCATTTTTTTGCCGGTGGTTGAAAGAATTTCCAGCAGCCGGCAGGAGGCGTAAATCGCATCGTCAAATCCGAAATAGCGGTCCGCAAAGAACATGTGCCCGCTCATCTCCCCTGCCAGGGCCGCGTTTTCGGCCTTCATCTTTTCCTTGATCAGGGAGTGGCCCGTTTTCCACATGACGGCCCGCCCCCCGCGGGCCTCGATATCGTCGTACATGGTCTTGGAGCACTTGACCTCGGAAATAAACGTGGCGCCCGGCTTGCGGGCCAGGATTTCCCTGGCAAAGATGATCATGAGTTGATCGCCGTATATGATCCGTCCCAGGTGATCCACCACGCCGATGCGGTCTCCGTCGCCGTCATAGCCGATGCCCGCATCCAGTCCCTTGTCTTTTACCAGGGCAATGAGGTCGGCCAGGTTGTCAATTACCGTGGGATCCGCCTCGTGATTGGGAAACCGGCCGTCCATGTCGCAGTATAAGTCGTGCACCTCGCAGCCGAGATTTTTGAGCAGGGGTACGGCCACGACCCCGGCTGTACCGTTGCCCGCATCAATTCCCACCCGCAGCGGCCGATCAATGGTAATGTTGTTTGCGATGTAATCGCGGTAGGGCGTTACTGCATCGGCTTCGGAAACGTTCGCCCGGCCTGCGGCAAAATCGCCGTTTTCGGCAATCTCCCGGATTTTCTGGATCTGGCTGCCGTGCACCGATTCGGTACCCCGGCAGATTTTAAACCCGTTGTATTCCGGCGGATTGTGACTGGCCGTGACCATGACGCCGCCGTGGGTATTGAAATGCCGGATGGAAAAATAGAGCACCGGGGTGGGGCAGATACCGATCCAAAGGATTTCGCAGCCGGTATCCACAAGGCCCTGAATGAGCTTTTCCGTATACCGTTTTGAACTCATGCGGCAATCCCGGCCCACGGTGAGCCTGGTGCAGCCGTTTTCCCGCATATACGTCCCGACCGCTCTGCCCAGGTTGTATACGTCCTGCTCGTCCATATCCGTGTCCGCAATCCCGCGGATGTCATATTCCCTGAAAATTGCCGGATTCACTGTGTTTTTCCCTTTCCTGGCTGTATTTTAAAGCGCTATCCAAACCACAGAGTGCACGAAGGCCACGAAGTCGATTCATTTTTGATTCTATGATTTTTTGTCTTCGTGGGCTTCGTGATCTTCGTGGTTGAACTTTTTGTCTCAGCCCTTGACCACGGCAACGGGACGCAGTCTGGCCACCTTTCTTGAGATGCCAGAACCGTGGACCGCCTCGACCACTTCGGTGACATTTTTATACGCCTCAGGCATTTCTTCTGCCATGGTCCCTTTTCCGGAAGCGCGGACCAGCACGCCTTTTTGTTCGAGTTCCTGTGCCAGGGATCTGCCCTTTGCCGCCTTTTTTGCCGCCTTTCGGCTCATTACGCGGCCGGCCCCGTGGCACGTGGAGCCAAAGGTCTGGTCCATTGCCTGCTGCGTGCCCACCAGCACATAGGAAGCTGTCCCCATGTCCCCGGGGATCAGGATGGGCTGGCCGACACCCCGGTAAGCCCGATTCAATTCCGGATGGCCGGGTGCAAACGCCCGCGTGGCACCCTTGCGATGAACGCACACCTCGCGTTGTCTGCCGTCGATCACGTGAGTCTCAACCCTGGCGATGTTGTGGCAGACATCGTAGACCTGGTGCATGGCCAGGTCCCTGGGGCTGATGTCGAGGGTCTCCGTAAAGACGTCTCTGGCCAGATGCATGAGGACCTGCCGGTTGGCCCAGGCAAAATTGGCGGCGCATGCCATGGCGTTGTAATATTTCCTGCCGTCTGCGGAATTGATCGGCATGCAGGCCAACTGCCTGTCCGGGATCCGGATGCCGGTCTGGTGGACCTTTTTGGTCATGGCGGCCAGAAAGTCGTCACAGACCTGGTGGCCCAGGCCCCGGGAGCCGGTATGGATCAGCAGGGTGACCTGGCCGGGGCGCAGGCCAAAGGCATCGGCCGTGTCAGGGTCATACACCGTGTCCACCACGCCGATTTCCATGAAATGGTTGCCCGAGCCCATTGTTCCCAGCTGCCTGCGCCCCCGTTCCATGGCCCGGTTGCTGACGGCCCCCGGGTCGGCATTTGCCATGCAGCCGCCTTCTTCTGTGTGGTCTGCATCCGCGGCATCCCCGTATCCCTGGTCAATGATCCGGGGGCTTCCCTGGCTCAGAACTTTTTTAAGCTGCTTGTCTGTGAGCTTCAGCGGACCGGTGGATCCCACGCCTGATGGAATGTCCTGATACAGGGCAGTGGCCAGGTCCGCCAGCTTCGGCCGGATTTCTTTTTCATCCAGCCCGGTTGCCGCCAGGCGCACGCCGCAGTTGATATCATACCCCACCCCGCCCGGGGAGATTACGCCGTTTTCCGTATCAAAGGCGGCCACCCCGCCGATGGGAAAACCATACCCCCAGTGGATATCCGGCATGGCCATGGCGTACTTGACAATCCCGGGCAACTGGGCCACGTTGACCAGCTGTTTGAAGGTTTCGTCCTTTTTCACAGCCGCGATCAGGGCCTCGCTGGAATATATCCGGGCCGGGACGTTCATGGCCTCGCTTTGGGGGATCTCCCAGAG
>Ga0182239_1000583_pt1 | contig 13274 bp, 8 predicted proteins | sample hydfrate6_PW_210_FD_132456 | JGI IMG/M metagenome (GOLD analysis project Ga0182239, IMG submission 132456) | Subsurface microbial communities from deep shales in Texas, USA - hydraulic fracturing test 6_PW_210 | ecosystem: Environmental > Aquatic > Deep subsurface > Shale gas/oil reservoir >...
ACTACAAAGACAGTTACCGTTTACAGTAATCCAACTGCTGATTTCTCATGGACACATGCAACCGATGATACTGAAACAGTAGAATTCACCAGTCAATCATCTTATGCTTCGACATATGATTGGAACTTTGGTGATACTGCAACCTCAACCAGTCAGAATCCAACACATACCTATTCAGTATCTGGATCAAGCCAGACATATGATGTTACACACCGTGCTTCAAATGGACAGGGTGGCGTTGGTTCAATTACAAAGACAGTTACAGTTTACAGTAATCCAGTAGTTGACTTTACATGGACACATGCAACAGATGATACTGAAACAGTAGAATTCACCAGTCAATCATCTTATGCTTCGACATATGATTGGAACTTTGGTGACACATCAACTTCCACTAACATGGATCCAACACATACCTATTCAGTATCTGGAGCAAGCCAGGATTACAGTGTTACATTGACCGTTGATAATGGACAGGGTGGTATTGGTTCAGTAACAAAAACAATCACAGTATATTCTATTCCAGTTGCTAATTTTACATGGAATTATTCGACAAATACAACTGAAACCATTGATTTCTTTGACACATCAGAAAACGGATATACATATATGTGGGTATTGGATCCTGTATATGGAAACACTTCTACCAAACAAAACCCGTCCTATACATACAACATATCTGATGTATCCAGAACAATTAATGTAACACTGGAAATATCTAATATCAATGGTGGGATTGATATAATAACGAAAACAGTTACCGTATACAACAATCCAGAGATCGACTTCGACTTTGAACTTGATCCAGAAGAAAATCAAAAAGTATACTTCGATCCCACTCCATCGAAGTACACATGATTAAATCACGAGACATGATTTATAAAATCTAATAGACTCTATATCATCATTTCTAATTTTATATATTATTTTTTTAATTAACATTAATTCATTCAGTTTCCAAATAATTCTAATTTTTATTCAAATGTTACCAGCAAACGTTTTCCGAGTTAGTGTTTTGACCACAAAGTGGGTTATTTGACTATAAAGTGGGTGTTTTGACTATAAAGTGCCCTACTTTAGAGGCAAACCCGATATTGCAATCGTACATCATTTCTGATTTTCGTACCTAATTTTACCAGCAAACGTTTTCCGAGTTAGTGTTTTGACCATAAAGTAGACCTTTTGACTATAAACTACCCTATTTGACCATAAAATCAGGTACTTTAGAGGCAAGCCCTATAATATGTCAAAAAAGGTATTGTTTCACCATTGGATTTGGTGATGAACCTGCTTCCATTTCTGGAAGCAGGCAGATGTTGTATACAAGATGTATACAAAGTTCATAGGTAAACAAAAATAGTTGTTGATAATAACTACCAATAACCACTTTTGTGATTAATTGCCTGGTCTTAACAGGCTTAAATTAATTATCAGAGTAAAGGTATGTACCAGTACTCTGATCATATTCAACATCCTGATAAATTGGTTTCAGTACGTCATCAAGTTTATTGATCTCTGTAGAGTCATTGAATGTCAAATTGACTTTCACATATCCATTTTTAACATGTTCTACTTCGATCTTACCAGTTTTTCCAACCTTATTATCTATGTCTTCGCTTGTGGATCGAGATAGATTGCTCTGTTGATTTTTATTATCACATATCTTGGCAAGGTGTGGATACATCTTTGATGAATAATATACTGAATCTATTACAAATCTTCTGGATGTTGATTTCACATTTGCAAACATTGATTCGATTTTCTTTTTGTTTGCAAGTAATTCATTGATTGCATCACTTGTTTGCGTATTACGTATCATTTTTGTTGCATATGTTCCAAAATCATTCAAATCCGAAGTACTGTTTTGAACACACATTGTTGGACCATTACTGATCTTCTGTTTGATCTTTTCCATTTGTTCAGGAGACAGACTTGAAAGATTAATTGAATCCAACTGTGATACTTCCATGTTACTCTTTTCATGGATCTTGTGTATCGATTCTATACATACCTGCATGTTGATTGGAGATGATTTTGCTGCATTCAATATATCAGTAAATGCATCTTTATCATTGAATGATATAGTTTTCGTGAACAGGGCAAATAATTCTTCACTGCTGGAATACAGATTAACTAATTTAGGCATTGCATCCATTTTAATCCAGTGGTATGCACTTTCATATTCGAGATACATTTCATCTTTCATTTGTAATCTATGACCAATTGCAAACGGTAGTACAAATTTAGCGTCTTCAACGGTTACATCTGTTCTTTTATCCAGCCATGCACTTGTTTTGGCAAGTTTAATTATTGATTCGATATGTCTCTGTCCGATTGGATATTTAACTTTGGAACATATACTATTATTATATTGACATGTTTCACAATTAATATTTTCAACAAACATACTGTTTCCGATATCACGTCTGTACATACATGATGTAAACATCTGTGATACACATGTCACCCAAAATGTAATATTATCAGGTACATGAATTTTATCAACGTCAGCAAAGACTTCTTTCATTTCATCGTAGTCCATGACAGGTGTGATTTTATCGGGTACACTTGATTTGTTTTTCATTTGCTGTATACGTAATGAAGTGAACATGTTTGGTGCAGGCATGGGAAGCATGACATCAATACGATCAATTAGTGCTGGTTCCAATTCCTGTCCATCATTTTGCATATGTTCTGGATTCTGGTCCATGATAGTAACGTATGGATCAGGTATCTTGAAAATCTGACCTTTATACTCAATTTCTTTTTCTTCAAGGATTCTTAACATCATATCCTGGATTGATTTATTGGAACGATTTATTTCATTGAAGAATTTTATTGGTGAATCAATGATTCTCCGACTTTTTGGTTCAAATTCATATTTCTGATCTGTTCCAATAACTTTTTCTGGGTTATTTGGATCAAATATGTACATTGTTTTTGCACCGACATCTGTATCATAGAATGCTTCCTCTGGAGTTTTATTGGGATTACACTGCAGAATGCCAACATCTTCCTGGAACATTGCTTGAGTCAATGCATTTGTAAATCTTCCTTTACCAATTCCCATAATACCATTGAATAGTGCAACCGAATTAGGAGTACATGCAATCATACTTAGCATTTGTTCAATGTCTTTTTCCTGTATTTTTACACTTTCTTTAGTAAGGGTATCCTGAGTTTTACCAAATATCTGATTCAACGCATACTTTACTTTATCATATTTTTCAAATGTAGGTACATCTTGTTCATCTGTCATCTGTTCATCACCTATTATTATTAAATTATTTTTTAAACATTATTATGTATGGAAAAATATAAATTGGGTTTTTAAAAACTTGAACCCAATATTCCCATCGCTGCACCGATTGGATTATTTTCAATTTCATCATCCAAACGTTTCTTGTCTTCGTCACTCATTTCAGAATTTTCATTAAGTGCAGATGCCATCATTTCCTGTGCTTTTGTTGATATTTTCTTAGTTCCAGTTTTCTGGGAATATTCATCAACAACGGCATTGATTGCATTCACAAGGTTGTCTACATCTGGGTCATCCATGATATTGAGATCTGATATTTGTGCTGTCTGACGTCTGATTTTGTTTGCAGATTTCTGATTGATCCTGGTATACTTATTTTCTTCAATCTTAGTTATTCCATCAGATAGTTTTGTGAGAGTTTCCTCTAGTCTACTCTTTAGATCTGATTTAATATCACTTGCAACGGTTTTAATTGCTTCCTGTCTAACTTCAGATACTTCATCTGTATTGTTACTTGATCCACTTGTTGCTAATTCGGTTATAAATGGCTTTAAATGAATATCCTTTGTGAGTTTTTCTTTACTATCCAAACGAAAATCAAGTCCAAGATCAGATGCTTTTTCATTGATGGTATCTTTTGATTCCCACATGCTTTCAATTATTGAATCAATGGATCTTTTTCTTGTTCCAACTCCACCTTTTTTTGCTCTTTTCAATATTTCCTGTACGTTGGATAGTTTATCAGCGGGTACATAACGTAGACCATTAAACATCTTGATTGAACATTCATCAAGTTCACCTTCAATTGCACCTCTCAATGATCCAAATAATGATCTTTTGCTTTTTGGTATAACATTCCTGACCATTGACTGGTAATCATCAATAGATTCAGTTCGTGTTCCAAAACTGGATCCACTGATTCTATAATCTACCATAAATCCAGATTTAACTTCAAGTTTACTTATATCGGCATCATCTTCGGATTCCATTTTTTCAAGTGTCTTTTTCGCATCCATCAATACACTTGCAACAATACTTGGATCGGACATATCACCTGTTGTTGTTTCGGATTCTATGGATTCCTTTAATTCTTCTGGTGGTTCTACATTCACTGATGTAGATGGTATATTTTCTTCATGTGTTAACTGGGGCTCAACTGTTTCATTGGTTGTTTCATTTATTGGTTCGTTATCACATGTATCATTGTGTTCGTTTGTATTGTATTCATCTGGAAAATCTGTTGTTTCAGGAATTTCGGATAAAATATCACTGAAATCAGGCATTCCACTACTCTGTGAATCAATTTCTTCAATGTTTATTGTATTGAAATCGGCTTGTATACTATTCATCTTTCATCACCGCATATTTATTTTATTTTTATGCAATAATAGGTATGGAAATATATTGTATATTTTATATTTCTACAATTAATGGAATACGATTGAAAGAATATAATAGTATCCAATTTGCATTGTATCCACAAAGAAATGAAAATGAAAATAAAAAATTATATTATTTTCATGATAGCATTCGCAACTGATGTATCATAATCATTTATCATGTCATCAGATGGATCATTATTTGGCACGTATACTTCGATTTCATTACCATACATCAATGAAGATGCAAGATCTCGAATCTTGGTCATTGATTTTGAATCCCTATTAAAATTCGTATGTTGGATCATGTCAACAGATTGATTCGCAATCAAATCAAATAATTCATTGTATACATTGGTACGATCTGAATTTTTGATGTCATATACAATTTGCCTAATCTGACTTTCAGGATTTGTGTACATATCCATTATTGCATATGCTGTTAAGATATGACTACACATCTGATACTTAGGCCATTCGAGGCAATAATGATTGATCATATACCATGAAATCCTGTCTTCAGTATATTTTCCAATTTGTATTTTATTCTTATTTGGGAATATAATTTCAATGCATGCTTCAAATGCCATGTCATTATACAAAGGGAATGCTGAAATCGGAATATCATGAATTGACACAATATTCATTTCCATTGATCTTAAAGTTTCAATGGTTGAATTTACCATATCTATAGTAATTTTCATGATTAACTCCCCTTTGATTTATTGTACCCATTTCTAACATTTCGTTTCTTAGTATAATAATCTTCTGGAAAGTCCAGTTCATTTATCCAACAATTTGTACAATTTGTACCATATCCAATACACAAATTACCGAATCCACTTGTACCGTAGAAATATTTGGGTTTTTCATCTATTCTATCAAGCAAGGATCTTAAATTCTTATGTGCAAGTTCACGGCTATATTTTGGATCCTCAAATATTTTCTTTAATATTTGATGGCAGTCTTCGATACTATAAAACCACAACAGGATTGAAAATGTCATCAAACGATTTTTGTGATTAAAATCTTTGTGTTTAAGGATATGTTCAAAACACGGGAATTTTTTTAATTTCCATACATCATCAATCGTATTAAGTACAATCTTTCGTTTAGGTTTTATTACAATATTATTGTTATTTATTGCATATAGATCTGGTATTTGTTGGGATTGTTTTGCATCGTATACAAGTTGTTTTATCTTATCTTCATCTGCTTTCAAAAGCATTTTTTTGATATCTTTTTCCCAGTGTTTATTACATCGTGCATCCTGAACAAGATCTTTAACCTGTGAAATGGGGAAAATGCCATCACTTACCTGACGACGGACAAGGTCTATAATGAATTTATGCACAGGATTAGGGTAGTTGGTATATACGTTCCATGGACCATACTCATCTACAATATTGTTTATGTATTCAGGTATATGGTAAAGTTTCATTACTAGATTTGATTTATCATTACCTTCCATTGTTTGATCAAGTGCTGATATTGCTTCATCATACGATTCACACAAAACCATATTAATATAATTGTTTATTACACTTGTACGTAAGTATACCATTTTATCTTTGATAGTACATGTATCAATGATATTTGGTATGTTTTTGTTTATTTTTTCCAGTGGAATCGCAGTACATTTTTCATCTATAGATTGTGCTCCTATCAAGTGGTTGATTATTTTTTCGTTTATTTCTGGGTAGGTTTTCATATACTCAATGAGTTTCATTGCAAAAGTAAATCGGCAGGATTCATACATTTTGGTGAAATTGTATTCTTTTATAACCCATCCTGCAAGTACGGATATTATATAGAAATGGTCAAGATCGTTATAGTCTTCAATCTTTATGTTATCTATATTTGAATTAACTACGTTTTTTGCAAATTGTTCAATTCTTGGAACTTCGGTATCTACTGAGATTGGCATATACTTAATAAATGGATGAATTTTATCATCAAGGGTAACCTTGGTGGTATATGCTGGATGGATATCGTTTTGCGTGGACATTATTATCACCTTTATGTATTATTTGTTTTCGAGAATTGTTTGGAGATTGCCTGTCTTAATTTCTTTAACTGGTTGATTTACACGACTATTTAATGATCCAGGAACTCTGAGAACACGTCTTGCATCTGATGTTACTGTAGGATCCAGGCAAATATCATATCTTTTTGTTAATATTTCTTGAATGAATTCCCTGGGTTCTTTTGAAAATGAACATGCATATGGATCTGTTACATGAACATGTGCACCTTGTCCAGAATAAATTATGTTAATTGATTGTTTATCAAATCCCCATTCATCCGATAGAATATCTTTAATTTCAAATGCTTGATTTAGTGCTATCTGTATACAGTTGAAGCAGTATGGATAGGTTTTTGGATTTGTGTCCATTGGTGGTAGATACATTGCTTGTTCAGATGTATCATGATATGGACATTTCTTTGTTTGTGCAATCATTTTTGCGTCTATATCAAATGCAAGTATCCACCCGATGTCTCTAATGTTATTCAATGCAAAATATAATCCTGCTATTTGTTCGTTTTCGAGTAATTCATTCAGTGGATCATATGTTTTTATATCCAGACATGTTTTTGGTATATCATATGGTTTATGTATCATATGTTCATTTTTTCTTCTGAGAAATTCCTTTTTAAATGTAGTTGTTTTTACAGGTTCGACAAGTGCAAATCCGAATTCGGATATTTTAGACATATCCTCAAGATATTTTGGTATATACTGAACATTGTTTTTAAATTCATTGTTATAATATTCAGATATATGTTTCCTACCTGCTGGAAACCAAGTTTCAACATTTACTGATGTTGGTTCCATGGTAAATTCTTTCATATAATCACCTATGATGTTTTTGTATATGGGAGGGAATTGATGTATTGTATTTGGTTAGATATAATTGTATCGATTTGAATGTATCAAATACAATTTATAATATATTTTTTAAAAAAGGAATTAAAGGGCAATTGAATTTGTAATTACCCGTGTTGCATACTTCTTTCCTGTATCAATTGAATATGCTTCAGTTACACTACCTCTGAGATTCCTTTTCTGTTCTTCTGATAAATCCGAACCAATACAGTACAGGAAGACATTTCCATTATTTTTAATCTTCCGTATAGTTTCGGTATTTGTGTCTCGAGAAATGCTTTGATTATGTTCATCAGTGAAGATGAAAACTGCTGCATTTTTTAATTTCTGTAGTTTGTCAATTGCCTTAACTGCACGACCAATGTCTGTTCCACCAGATGATTGAAGTTGTAGTATTACGTTCTCAACCTTATCATAATCGCGAGTATTATCGTAATGAATCTTGGTTGAATTGTTGAATGTTATCAAACTTACGGGATACTTCTTTTCTTTTGCCACTCTAACGAGTGCAATATTTGCATCTACCAAATGTTCGATATTATCATTCGATTGCATACTACCACTTATATCGGATACAATTATTATATGCGGAATTTTTGATGGTGTAATTCCAATTTTATCTGGCACAGTTTTTGTTCGTTCAGTTGTCAGATTTGGAATCATAATTCCCGATGTCTGTAATGTCTTGATGACATCAAGTTCTTCTGTGTGCTGTCCAGCATACCATTTGCCTACATTTTGTTTCCGAAATGTTTTTGCACTAGCGGATTTTGCTTTGATTTCAGGTAAGGCCATTCTTAGTGCACGTGTTCTTCTCATTCTCTTCTTCAAATCTGGATTATTTCCATGTGCATTAATGGAATCACCTGTCATTTGACATAATTGGATTAGTTCCTGTGCAACTGTTTTTTGTCCATCTTCATCCAGGTCTTCATAGGATGCAATCTGTATCATGCTTCTACCTGGCATTTGTTCGTTTTGATTGGCTCCTGTGCCACATCCAGGATTGTTTGATGTATGCTGGCTGGGATCATCTTCATTTCCATTTCCATTGCCTGTACCACCACTTGATTGAGATGATTGCTCGGATTGTTGCCCATCCTGTCCAGATTGATTTTGTTGATTATCGTTCTGGTTGGATTGTTGACCACTTTGACCATTTTGTTCACTCTGTTCACTCTGACCAGATTGTCCACCTTGATCTGACTGATTTTGTTGATTGCCGTTTTGATCAGATTGTTGTCCGTCTTGTCCATTCTGTTCATTTTGTCCAGACTGATTTTGTTGATTACCGTTTTGATCGGACTGTTGCCCATTCTGACCAGACTGTCCTTGCTGTCCATTTTGAGGAGGTGCAGTAACCATCATGATCATTTGAGTTGTATTTTCCTGTTCGATTTCGGAGTTTCTAACTGTTATCCACAACAATTCAGTAAGTTCCTTGAAACGAACATTGAAACCTCTTTTGTCATCAAACATCAAATCATATGCTTTTTGTTCAAGATCGTTCATACGTGGGATTTTTCCATGCTTAACGTCAAGAATGATAGTATACATATTCAGGAAGAATTGCCCAAGCGTTTCCTGTTCAGGTAAAACGTCTTGATATTGAATCTGCTTACCAGCCATATCAAGGAATCCTTTTTCGTACATCTGTCCATATTTACCATTCATTGCATCATGGTCTACAATCAAATCATATATTATGTTTAGATATTCTTGATGAAATTTTTCAGGAAGGTGGCATGATTTGATAATTTCGCGGTGAATTACTATATCAATTATGGTTTTTGGTATATTCACACGATGTCCGAGTTCATGTTCTATTACATGTTTCTGGGATTCAATTGTTAATGAACCAACATTTTCCCAGAGATTTACAATACTACCTGTTGTATTATATCCGTTTTGTTTCATAAAACGGTATTCCATGTATGGTATGTAGTATTTATCCTGTATTATTTCGCCATGTTCAACAATAGACGATGGCATGTTTTCAGGTGCTTCAATTATTGTCATAGTGATATTACTCCTATATTTTAATCTATTATGATGTATGGAGCAATATTCATTAATTTACTATTATTAAAAAGCTGTCGGAATTATCATTGATTTGGAATCTATAAATACCTTTTATTTCAGGAGTGAAAATATCAGAACTACCAGGTTCCAGTGTTTTAGTATAAGGAAGTTTGTTAGTAGCCTTAATTGTAACAGGTTCGTTTCCAACGTTTTGCCATTGTACAAGTGTACCAACTGGTATTTGCTTGGTATTTAGGTTGGTTCCATCTGAATCAATATTTATTTTAATTGGATCATCTATTACTGGACGATTGGGGTTAATAACTTTGATTACATAACTATTTTCAGGATTACCGATTGTATGGAAGGTAAAGATTCCAGTATTGTTAAATTGATAAATAAATGAATTACCGTTGTTTATCTTTTGTTTATTGAATAAATTATTAACACTTACAAGTTCAATATAATCCAATTCATTTTCGAGGGATCTATCATTTGACCATTTTACTCTATCAGTTACATTTATTGTAAGTTTTTGTTCATCTACACTGGTGTCTCCAATTATGATAGTATTTTTTTGAGATACATATTGTATCTTATCATTCTTTGATTCTGATTGAGTTATTGGAACAGGTTCAGGATAGTTAGATATTTTATTGGAATTATTGGTAGATGTATTGTTTGGTATGATTTCTGGAGTAGATGTATCTATAGATTGTGTGTTTATTGCAGGTGCAAATGGTACTACGTTTATCATGACTAATAAAAATACGATTGTTCCCAGACATAATATTGATTGTAAGAATGGGTCGTTTGATATTTTCTCCAGAATTTCCATCTATATTTTATATTACTATTTTAATATAAATAGATTATTCTTCAAAAAAGAAATGTGGTGTTGTCAATTACCACATTAATTAACTGTTCTATAAGTATCATTGGGTTTTTTCGCGATCAAATCATGCTCACTTGCTTTTTGGATGAGTTGCATCAATTCTTTTTCATCCATATTGCCATCTTCTTTTACTTTTGCAGCAATGTCTTTGAATGGTACGGGTTTTCGTTTGGGTCCTTTTTCTTGTAAGGCACGTATACAGTCTTCAACAAATTTCATTTTATTTTGTTGACTACTTGATCTACCCAATTCAGTTTTATCGACATCAAAATTCCCTGTTTCGCTGTCATATCCTACCTTTTTCATACATGCTAACATGACACGAATCGTTTGTTTTGCATCTTCGGTTGTTATAGTATCACTCAAACGAGCTTTTGCCCTTGCTTCCGATAATCGTATCATGGCTTCTAATTGACGAGGAGTTATTGCAACTGACATTTTTCCCTCGCTCTGACTTCTCATTTCCATATAGAAATCTATAAGTGTCTTATTTGCTTCTGGTGTTAGGATCGGGAATACTGATCTGCGTGCATAAGCAATATATTTTTTAAATAATTCTGCATCGATATCAGGTGCAATATCCTTCATTGATTTATTCAATTGGTTTGGATCAACGGATGAATTTATGTCATGTGTAAGATTTTCGTTCATTTCACCATTATGATGCGTTTTTATGATATGGGATGCAATGCCTTTGTCTTTTTCTTTTTCAGGTTTATCTTCCATGATAAACATTAGATCAAATCTGGAAAGCAGAGCAGGTGGCATATTGATTTGTTCACTGATTTCTTCATATATATCAAATCTACCATATTTTGGATTGGCTGCACCGAAGACTGAACATCTGGAGCGTAGTGTAGCAATTATGCCTGCTTTGGATATACTAATAGTCTGTTGTTCCATTGCTTCATGTAATGAACTTTTGTCTTCGTTACGCATTTTATCCATTTCATCAATGGCTGCAATACCACCATCTGCCATTACAAGTGCACCTGCTTCAATTGTCCATTTACCATCGCCAAGGTCATCTTTAACAACTGCTGCAGTTAATCCAGCAGCAGACGCACTCCTACCTGATGCAAATATACCTCTCGGTGAAACATTTGAACAATATTTCAATATCTTGGATTTTGCAACACCTGGGTCTCCTATGAATAATATATGGATGTCACCACGTGATCTTGATCCATCGGGACTTATTTTCACAACACCTGAGAACAGGGACATCAATGCTGCATATTTTATGTCTTCACATCCTCTTACTGACGGAGCAACAGATGCAACTAGTTTTGTATATAAATCTGGGTCTTGGCTTAATTGTTTGATTTGTTTTTCATCAGCAGGAGATATAACAATATCATCATATTCATTATCCATTTTTTCTATACTTATTACATCTATATATCTACCATAACTTGTTGATTTATTTTTACCAATCTTTTTTGGTTTAGGTTTAATTATACCATTTATAACAACACGTTCCCCTGGCAACACTTGTCCACACATGTCATGTGAAATATGAACTTCAATACTTTGTGGTTGAGCTGTTCCCTTAAGTGAATCAGGGGATTCCTGTACCATTGCTTTTTGAAAATCAATGAATTCAGATAGTTTATCGTTTTGTATGAATGGTCCTTTCCTATCACAATCAGGATTATCGCATCCAAATATTGGTTCTATGACTTCATCATCATCTTGTTGTTGATATGTAACTTGATTACAATGGATACATTTGAATGCACCTTTTATCATTCGATCCTGTACACTCGTAATATTTCGGACAAGTCCTTCGATTGATACCAAATTATACTTATCAGCACCACGTATATCTCGAATTCCTATTAAATTGTCAACGTTTGTTATTCTAATATGAAGAGGATTTTTCAATGAGATACCATTTGGTATTGTTTTTGATAGTATACACACATTGGAACGAAATAATTCCATCACATCTTCAGGATTGCGTATAATAGCATCAGCAATTTCATTATCATAATCACGGATATCCTTAAAGTTTACATAGAAACTTTTTGAATCATGATAATTGTTGTCAAAATCATCAATATCTTGTTTATATTCATTTTGAAGAAAATCTAATATACGATTGTTTAAACTGGGTAGTTTGTTTTGTGTCATAAAAATCTCCATATATTATATATTTATTTTTTTAAATATATTGTACATATTGTATCTGGTTTTATAGTAAACATGAAGGGGTTTGGTATATAAAAAAATATTGGTATTCAATATTGGAATCAATCAGATATTTTACATATTTCTACACCTGCTTCATTTAACATTTCAATAGCATCCGTGTCTGGATAACCATTGGCAAATACAATTCTTTTTATTGATGCATTAATAAGCATTTTTGCACATAATATACATGGTTGATGTGTACAATAAAGTGTACTATCTCTAATGCTTGTTCCATGTAATGCTGCCTGTATTATTGCGTTTTGTTCAGCATGTATAGCACGACATACTTCATGACGCGTACCTGATGGAATATTTTGTTTTTCTCGGATACATCCAATATCATTACAATGACTTGTTCCACGAGGAGATCCATTATACCCAGTAGAAAGTATTTGTTTATCTTTCACTATGATTGCACCAACCTGTCTTCGTGTACAGGTTGAACGCTGGGCTACGACTTTAGCAATGTTCATGAAATACTCGTTTATACTTGGTCTTTCGAATTGTTCTTTCATCTGATTGTCGCAGGAGACTCCTTCCTCAGCAGCCGAAGGCTGCAGGGAGGAGAGTGAATGCGAATTTGTTATATCGTTATTTTCTGTGTTATTGTTGTTGTACGTGCTGACACCCTCT
>Ga0182239_1000584_pt1 | contig 13258 bp, 12 predicted proteins | sample hydfrate6_PW_210_FD_132456 | JGI IMG/M metagenome (GOLD analysis project Ga0182239, IMG submission 132456) | Subsurface microbial communities from deep shales in Texas, USA - hydraulic fracturing test 6_PW_210 | ecosystem: Environmental > Aquatic > Deep subsurface > Shale gas/oil reservoir >...
GAGGAGTTAGACTAATGACTGAGGAATTTATACCTTATGGCAGTCAGTGGATAGATGATCAGGATATAAAGGCTGTTACCGAAACTCTAAAAAGTGATTATCTAACTACAGGACCCAAGATAAAAGAATTTGAAGATAAATTTGCAGATTATGTTGATGCTAAATATGCTGTTGCAATTGCTAATGGAACAGCAGCACTTCATGCTGCAGCTTATGCTGCAGGCATTAAAAAGGGTGATGAAGTAATAACTACACCACTTACCTTTGCTGCTACAGCTAATTCTGTTCTTTATCAGGATGCAACACCTGTCTTTGCAGATATTGATCCTGAAACATATAATATTTATCCTGAATCTATTAAAGATAAGATTACTGATAAAACGAAAGCTATTATACCGGTTCATTACACAGGACAACCTTGTGAGATGGACAAAATAAAAAAGATAGCTAATGAAAATGACTTAATTATCATAGAAGATGGAGCTCATGCAGTTGGAGCTACCTATAAAGATAAAAAGATTGGTAGTATTGGAGATCTGACCACCTTTAGCTTTCATCCGGTTAAAAATATGACTACCGGTGAAGGTGGAATGATAACTACTAACTCTAAAGAGCTATATGATAAATTAATGAAATTTAGAACTCACGGAATAACTAAAGATGAATCAGAATATATAAATAAATCTGATGGACCCTGGTATCATGAACAGCAGGAACTGGGATATAATTATCGGATCACAGATATTCAGGCTGCTTTGGGTATTACTCAACTAAAAAAATTAGATAAGTTTTTGGCAAGAAGAAGAGAAATAGTTAATAAATATAATAAGGAATTTAAAGATATAGAGGGATTAATAATTCCTGAACAGTTAGAAAATACTAATTCAGCCTGGCACATTTATGTCTTACAGCTGGAATTAGAAAAACTAACTACAGATAGAAAAGAAATTTTTAAAGCTTTAAGAGAAAAGAATCTGGGTGTGAATGTTCACTATATACCTGTTTATTTCCATCCCTATTATCAAAGTTTAGGCTATCAAAAAGGAATCTGCCCTAAGGCAGAAAGGTTATATGAAAGAATAATAACTATTCCATTATATCCTAAAATGACTGATCAGCAGGTTGATGAAGTAATTAGAAGAATTAAAAGCACAATTATTAACTATCAGAAATAGGTGTTTATAGATATGAATTCTAAAAAAACAGCAGTTATTATTCAGGCTAGAATGGGGTCAACCCGTTTACCAGGCAAAGTGATGAAAGATTTAAATGGTAAGCCTGTATTATGGCATGTAATTGAAAGAGTAAAACAGGCTAAAAATATTGATCAGATTATAATAGCTACTACAACTCATAAAAGAGATAAAATAATATATGATAAGGCCATGGAATGGGGAGTTAAAGCCTATAAGGGTAGTGAAGAAGATGTTCTAGCAAGATATTATGAAACTGCTAATAAATATGAGATAGATACAGTTGTTAGAATCACATCGGACTGTCCTCTAATTGATCCCTATGTTATTGATGAGATAGTTGAATATTATAATAAAAATAATTATACTTTAGTAACTAATGCCGGCTCAGACTTAAACAATAGAACATATCCTCGTGGCCTAGATACTGAAGTTTTTTCTTTTGAAGTTTTAGAAAAAGCCTATAATACGGCAGAAGAAAAATATCAAAGAGAACATGTAACTCCATATATTTATGAAAACTATACTAATATCTTTTATTATAAAAACAACAACGACTTATCCAATTACCGTTTAACTTTAGATACAAAAGAAGATTTTGAATTGATCAAAGTTCTATATGATAAATTATATCAGGAGAAGCATGATTTTTACTTAAATGAAATTATTGAAGTTTTAAATAAAAACAAAGAATTACTTAAAATTAATCAGAAGATCAAACAAAAAGAATTAAAATAAAGTGAGGTTATTTTATGTCACAGACTATTAAATTTGGTGATAAATTAATAGGAGAAGACCAGCCAGCATACATAATAGCAGAGATGTCTGCAAATCATGCAGGCAGCAAAGAAAGAGCTTTAGAAATAATTAGAGCGGCTAAAGATGCTGGAGCTGATTGTGTTAAAGTTCAAACTTACACGCCTGAAACAATGACTCTAAACTCAGACAAAAAATGGTTTAAAATAGATAAAGGGACCTGGGAAGGCGAGAATCTATTTAGCCTTTACCAGAAAGCATATACTCCCTGGGAATGGCAGGAAGAGCTAAAAAATGAAGCTGAAAGAATAGGTATTGATTTCTTTTCAACTCCTTATGAGAATACAGCTGTTGATTTTTTAGAAAATTTAGGAGTTGAATTCTACAAGGTTGCATCTTTTAGTATAACCAATCTACCTTTTTTGAAGTATCTTGCTAAAAAAGATAAACCAATAATTATGTCAACCGGTATGGCTACTTTAGCTGAAATAGATGAGGCGGTAAGAACTATAAGAGAAGCCGGTAATGGTCAATTAGCTCTTTTAAACTGCTCCAGCGCTTATCCTTCTATAGCAGATGATATGAATTTGAAGAATATAAAAAATCTAGAAGAAACATTTGGTGTACCTGTTGGATTATCAGATCACTCTTTAGGTTCTGTTGCAGCTGTAACTTCTGTAGCAATGGGAGCTAAGATAATAGAAAAACATTTCTGTATGAGTAGAGAAATTGAAAACCCGGATTCTTCTTTTTCAATGGAGCCGGATGAATTTAAAAAGATGGTTAATGACATAAGAGCTGCAGAAAAAGCAATCGGTAAGATTGATTATTCTATTTCTGAAAAAGAAAAAAATAGTCGAATCTTTAGAAGATCGATCTTTGCCGTTGAAGATATTAAGGCTGGAGAAGAACTAACTGAAGAGAATATAAAAATTATTCGTCCCGGTTTCGGTTTGAAGCCAAAACACTGGGATAATGTTTTAAAAACTAAAGCTATTAAAAATATTGAAAAAGGAACACCACTAAGCTGGAGTATGATAAAATAAGGTGTGAATAAATGATGCTGAAAACAGAAAGATTGTACTTAAGACCAATGTCAGAAGAAGATGCTCAGTTTATAGTTGATATGAGAAATAATTCTAAAATATTAAACTCATTATTTAGTTATAAGATGTTAACAGTTCAAGAACATTTAAACTGGTATAAAAATAATTTTAATAATGACAATAGGATTGATTTAATGGTCTGTAAAAAAGATGATAATAAACTTATAGGAACAGTTAATCTAGCTAATATAGATTATAAAAATCAGAAAGCAGAATTTGGAATAATGATAGCAGAATCATTCTGGAATAAAGGTTATGCCTATGAGTCTTCACAAATATTTATAGACTATTCTTTTAATCAATTTAACTTAAATAAAATATATTTAGAAGTTTTAAAAGAAAATGATGCGGCAATTAATCTTTATCAAAAATTAGGATTTAGAGAAGAAGGTATTTTAAGAGAAAATATTTTTAAAAATGGTAAGTTCAAAGATGTTTTAATTATGTCTTCATTTAGAGATGATCTAAAATGATTGTAGCCTTAAGAGTAGATGGTGGTAAAGACATTGGTATGGGTCATATTATGCGTACTATGGCTTTAACCAATGATTTAAAAAAAGATGAAGAAGTAAAAAGAGTTTTCTATATTACTAAAAACAATCTATCTGCTGTCAATAAATTAAAAGAAAATGATTTTGAAGTAATAACTATAGAAAAAGATCTATCTTATGAGGAAGAGATAGAAAAAGTTAAAGAAATAATAAAAAAAGAAGAAGTTAATAAATTAATTACTGATTCTTATGATATAGATCAAAACTATTTAATTGAAATGAGAAAAGTAGTTGATAAATTAGTTACTATCCATGATTATGCACCTTTTGCTTTTCCTTCCCATGTAGTTATTAATGGTAACGCCTATGCAGAAGATTTAGATTATGAATCTTATTACGGTGATACTGAATTTCTGCTGGGAACTGATTATTTGCTTTTAAGAGAAGAGTTTAGAAATTTGCCTGAAATTGAAGTTAGAGATAAGGTGCAGAATATTTTAGTTACAGTTGGTGGTTATGATTTAAGGAATTTAACACCAAAGATTATTAAAGCTTTAAACTCTATTGATTTTGATTCAATAGATGAACGATATATTGATAAAGAAAATTTGCATATCGATGTTGTAATAGGTCCTTCTTTTGATAATGTAGATCAGATAGTATTAGAAGTTAAAAAAAGCAATTTAAATATTTCATTAAATTTTAATGTTAAAAAGATGAGTGAGTTAATGATAAAAAGTGATATTGCTATTTCTTCAGGAGGAAGTACACTTTATGAACTAGCAACAACTAAAACCCAAGCCCTGGTAATTTTGCAGGCTGAAAATCAGAAGAAGGTTGCTGAGAAGTTGGATGGTAAGAGTTTTATTAATTTAGGTTTTGAAGAAAATTTTTTAAACATCAAAGATAGAATAAAAGTATTAATAAAAAAATTCAAAAAAATAAAGTAGAAGTGATTAAATGAATTTAAAAAAGTTAAAGAATATGACTTTTTATTCGGGAACAGTATATATTACACAATTAATTGTTGGTTTAGTATCTATTATTATTAAGAATGTTTTGGGTCCTACATTAACAGGAAGATTCACTTTTTTTAAAATGATTTATAGTTATATGAATTATGGACATTTAGGAATAAGATTTTCTATAGATAAAAACTTACCTCGTATTTGTTGTGAGTCAAGTGAAGAGGAAATATCTGAATTTAAAAGCAAGAGCATTTCTTCTGTATTTATAATTGAATTTTTAATTTTTTTGATAATTTCTTTATATATATTAATATTTAATAATAGTTTAAAAGATAAGACGCTTATTATAATAATTTTACTTGCAGGAGTTATCCATTCTATTAATGTAATATATAAAGTTATATATCGCGCTGAACAAAAAACAAAAGAGATATCAAAATACACTTTTTTTTATGGGGTGTTTTTTAGTCTATTTCAAATTATAGGTGTTTTGATATTTTCATTTAAGGGTTTAATAATATCTTTTTTAATTTTTAATATATCTTTTCTTATTATATATTTCATTTTCTTAAAGAAAGAAAAAATTATAATCAAAATAGATCTAGAATTTATTAAATCTAGAATTTATGATGGGTTCCCTCTATTTGCAAATGGATTAATTATATTTACATTATTGAATGTCGATAAATGGTTTATTTTAGGATATTTTAGTGATAAAGAGTTAGGTTATTATTCAGTAGCAACTATGTTCTTTTCAATGTTTATGATTTTACCAAATACTTTTTCGGAAGTTTTATTTCCAGATTTAATTGTAAATATTAGCAAAATGGAAATGAAAAAAGTTTTATCAAAATTAATTGAAGATATAAAAATTTTATCAAATGTTTTTTATATTTTAATTTCAATTTTTATATTCTCAATACCTTTGTTTATTAATTTTTTTATGCCCCAATATAAAAGTTCTATTATATTAACTCAAATAATTATAATTGGTGTCTTTTCCTTTTCAATTACCAGTTTAGGTAGTTACTTTCTTTTAGGATATAATAAAAATAAAACTATTGTTGGTATTGCTTCTATTTCATTGCTTTTAGCCATATTATTAAACTTTTCTTTTATATATTTTATAGAATTAAATATTATTTATATTGCATTAGCATCTTGTATTACATATATTTTGTATGGTCTTATGTATTTATTGATTATAAGTATAAATAATGATAATATAAATACTAATTTCGTTACAAATGTTTTTTTGATATTATTTAACTTAACTAAATTAATTATTATTTTAACAACAAATTTAATAGCAAATCAAATGTTTTATCAAATTGTTATGATTTTATTTGTGTTAGATATTATATTTTCATTACATAAATACAAGAAAAAACTGTTTAAGTAATTATAATTACTCTAAAATTGAGGTGATTTTTTGAATATTTTATATTTAACTAAAGCTTATCCAATAAGAGAATTCAGTATTTCTAAAGCTTTGGTTAAAAAAAAGAGCTATAAAATTTATTCTGTAGCTTTTAGTAGAAGATTTGCTAATAAACTTAATAAATTGAATGCTAAAGAAAAAGTTTTTGAAGAAAATTTTGATTACACAAAATTTTTTCAAGAACATAAAACAAAAAATAATGATTTGGAATTTTATAATAAACAACTTAAAGAATTTGAAAAAAAATATGAAATTCCTTCTTTGAATTTAGCTATAACTGCTGATCGTTATCTCAAAAATAAAGATGAAAAATTTATAAAAGAACATTTATATTATAGTATTATATTCTTTGAAAGATTAATAAAATTTAATGATATATCTGTTATTATTGGAGAAATATCTTCCGCAACTGATTATATAGCTTATTACATGTCCAAAAAAATGGATATAAAATATATTTTTTTCTGGCATGCAAGACAAGAAAATAAAATAGCTTTTTCAGATATTAATGATAATTGGATTGGGTTACAATCGAATTATGATAAATTAAAGAAAAGAAATTTAACTATTAAAGAAAAAAAAGAAGTTAATAATTATATAAGCGAGTATATAGATAACAAAAAAATCCCGGATTATATGAAGTTTAGTGATAACACAAAAAAACAAGAGTTTGATCAAATAAGAGATGATACTTTTTTTGAAAGATTAGTTAATATTTTAAAATCTTATAAGGTTGATATTGAATGTGCTATAGATTATAATCATTCTTTTAAGTTTAAAATAAATAAAAGAATTAAAGAAATTTTACACGTTACTAAAAAACAGGAAAGTTTCTTTAGTAACGAAATAGAAGATGAAAAATTTGCATTAGTTCCACTGCATTTTCAACCTGAAGCTTCAACGATGACATTTGCGCCTTTTTATTTAAATCAACTTTCGTTTATAGAAAATTTATCTAAATCTATTCCTATTGATTACTACTTATATGTTAAAGAACATCCAGCAATGTTTAAAAGAAGAAGTAATGACTTTTATAAGAAAATAAAAACTATCCATAATGTTAAATTAATTAGCCCAAAACTTGATATTCATGAATTATTAGATAGTTGTGATGCAGTCATCACTCTAACTAATACAACAGGGTTTGAAGCTATAATTTATGATAAACCTTTATTTGTGTTTGGGGATGTTTATTATAATCTATATGATTATGCATATAAAATTTCAAATTATGAAGAAATTAATGAACTTTTTGATATTGCAAGTAAATGGGATGAGAATAATGAAGTTAGAAAAAATAATAGATTAAAATTCCTTAAAGCAATAAATGATTCTATATTTGAAGGTAACCTAAATAACCATATTAAAGATAACACTGTATTAAATTTTAAAAATTTAAATAAAATTGCTAATTCCATAATTAAAATAATTAATTATATTAGTTAGTTGGTTGGTAACGTCTCTAAGAATATTGGACAGATACCAATTAAACTTTCTATAATAATTACAGGGTGTAAAAGTAAATGGGTAAATCTTTTGATACTTATGAAAAAATGAAAATTTTTATTTGAACTATTAAAGTCGAAAAATATCTGATCTGGTTAATGAATATGGTGTTAAGGGCAAAACCATCTATGTCTTAAAAATGAGTTCTTAGACGTTGTCATGAGTGGGATTAGCGGTTAATCTGTTATTGAACAGGAAGCCAAGCTTAAAGAAAAAGACTAATAAATCAAAGAAATAGGAAAAATAATTGATCAACAGAAAGTTCAAATGGAATTTCTTTTAAAAAAGCTTTGGCATAACTAAACACTGCTGATAAAATCAAGATAATTAATCAACTAAAATCAGACTATACTGCAGCAAAATTATGTAAAGCATTAAAACTACTTTATTACCGTCAAGACAATGATTAAGGTAAAGATGAAAATACTGAAGATCAACTCTATACTGCTCATATAGCTTATGATAGCAAGGGTAATCTTGTACCCTGAGGATACGATTAACCAGCCTCTGTACCACGCCCTGGTGTTTTGGTTGTTGTTTCTGATTCTTTTTTAGTTTCTTTCCTGGCTTTGAGAGAGGTTTATGCATTTTAGTGCATTGTTCAACTCTATGACCGGAATCAAAGTCACAGAGTCAGTCTTCAAAATCATAAAAAGTGCCGACTCCTGGAATATCACCGGGGTAAAAGCCAGAAACGATAGCCCAGAATGGTTTGCTTTTTAGTTTTTTAACCTAGCGGGTAATGGGGCCACCGTCACCATACTGACACATCAGCCAGTAGGAGCGGAAAAGGCAGACAGGATCCCATGGTTTTTCACCAGGGGGGGATGATAGGTGGGAAGAAGAATCTTACGAACAGAAACAAGATCAGTAAAAAAGACTTTTAAAATGATAGTTGCATTTAAAAAGACAGTTTTAAAGAAGTGATCATTGGCGTAATAGAGATTAAGCAGGAAAAATAAATGATTCTGAAATTCTTTGTGAGAGCGTTCTGATTTAAAAATAAATAACACCATCCTGATTTAGTATTTAGGGTAAAAATATATCCCTATATTTAATTATGGATGGCCTGGAAAATGATAGAAATGAAAAAGTCAAGTCTTAAAATTATGGATAGTAAACTCTGGGTTGATTTGACTTTAATATATTTAAATAATGGTATATTAATCGCAGTATATCGTCTATTTAAGACACTTAATTATAATGGGAAATGTTGGTTTTGGATTGGGGGGGATTTTGAAAGGTGCTATTAAGCCTTATCAATAAAGGGCTTATTTAGCCGAAAATCTTATGAATGGATATAGGGGGGATATTATAAATTACAAAAAAATCGAAATTAAATTGTTTGTATTATTTTTATTTGCTCAAAATTTAGCTTTAATTAAAACTAAAAACTTTGGTATAGCAGCCTTAACAGTATATTTAATTTTTTTGTTTATGAAATATAAAATGTATGAATCATTTAAAATTAAAAATATGATTTTTTCAATTCTTTTTGGGGTTTTAGTTATAATTAGTTTAATTTTTGGTAGTAATATTAACCTTTTGAGTCTTTTAAGGTGGTTAATGCTTGGCTTTATCTTAATAACAAGCTTAAAATATATGAAGGTCATATATAGTGAGAATAAAGAGTATGAATTTTGGAATATTTTTTTCAATATATCCATAATAATTTTAATTTATGGTTTATATGAGTATATAGCTAATATATTAAGATTACCTTTGTTTTTAAATATTTTTAGTAATAATCCTTCTTATGCCGAAATAGGTATTTATAATTATGTTGGTGGTTGGACTGACTTTCATAGAATTTATACAATGTTTTATGAGCCTTCTGCATATGCTGTTTTTTTAGTAGGAGTTTTAGTCTTACTATTTAACAATAAATATATTTATAAAAAAAAGAAAATATTTATTATAATACTAATTTTGATAAATGAAATGCTAACTTTTTCTAGGTCCGGTTGGGGAATTTTGATATATACATTTAGCGGATACTTCTTATTAATTTCTTTATATAAATTTAATTTTTTTAAATATTTCAGTAATTTTATTAATAAAATTATATTATTTATACCATTTTATAATTTATTCTTTATGTATATAGCTAATAGATATATTTTTAATGATTTGTCTTCAAAAGCTAGGACAAATTCTGCTATTTATTATCTGATAAAGTCATTGAAAAGTATTAAAAGTATTTTATTTGGTTATGGGATAGGAGCAATAGATAATACTTATTCAAATGAATTATGGGTAATGAATTATATAGAACAGCAAGCTCATAATGGTTATATTGAATTTATATATGAATTTGGTTGGGTTCTGTTTTTCATAGTATTAATATATTTTTATTTAAGTACTAAAAAGATAAGAAGATATAAAGATAGAGTAATAGTGTTATTGTTTACTTCAAGCATCTCCTCTTTTGGTATCATGTATAGTGTTGAATCAGTACTAGTGTTAGTCGTGATGGTATATTCTTATAATAAACTTGAAAATTTAAAATTTATGAAAAAAAATTATACTGATTTGTAGGTATAGTGATCATTATGGATCGGGTATAATTAATTAAACATTTTTTCTCGAATTTAATATAATAGCAAAGTAAAATGGAGGAATATTTATGAATATAGCAATTGATGCAACATCTGTTCCTAAAAATAAGACTGGAGTTGGAGTGTATTTAGTTAATTTGATAACTGAGTTATCTAATATTGATGATGATAATTGTTATTATATTTTCATTCAGTCAGATGATATTGATAGTTTTTATTTAAATAAAAGTAATTTCCATTTCATTACTATTGATAGTGATAAATATAGGAAAGTCTTATTGAGGTTATTATGGGAACAATTCATATTGCCTAAAAAATTAAAGCAATATGATATAGATGTTTTACACTCCCCACATTATACAACCCCATTTTTTTCTAGAGTATCAAGAGTAATAACTTTTCACGATATGACTTTCTACATTTTACCAAAAAGCCATACTTTTTTTAAGCGATTATTATTTAAAACATATATGAAAATTTCTAGTAAAATTGGAGATAAAATTTTAACTGTTTCTAAATCTACTGCTAAAGATGTTCAAAAAATTTTAAATGTTAATCCAGATAAAATTTGTGTTACTTATAATGCAAATAAAGATATATATAGGCCAATAAATGATAAGGATAAAATAAAGAATATATGTCATAAATATGAGGTTAGAAATGATTATATATTATTTGTTGGAACACTTGAACCTAGAAAGAATATTAAAACATTAATTAAAAGTTTTAGTAAGTTAATAAAAGAAATAAATACTGATATAAAATTAGTTATAGTTGGGAAAAAAGGTTGGATGTATAAAGAAATTTTTGAATTAGTAAAAAAATTAGGAATAGAAAAAGAAGTTATTTTTACAGGTTTTGTCGACTTAGATGATCTACCTTATCTTTATAATGGTGCTGAAATGTTTGTATATCCATCTGTTTATGAGGGATTTGGAATACCAGTTCTAGAAGCTATTTCTTGTGGCGTACCAACAATAACTTCTAATGTTTCTTCAATGCCAGAAGTGATTGGAGAAGCAGGAATTACTGTTAATCCTACCAATATAATAGAGTTAAAGAACTCAATGAAAAAGATAATAAATAATGATAATTTAAAAGAAAATCTTAAAAATTTAGGAATTGAACAATCAAAAAAATTCACTTGGGAAAGCTGTGCTATAGAGACTTTAAGAGCCTATAAAAGTGTGAAAAATATTTAATTTTATATTTTAGTGTAAAGATCCCCAAGATATTATACAAGGAGGAATAATATGAAAGGAATAATTTTAGCTGGTGGTTCAGGAACAAGACTTTACCCAGTTACAAAATCAATTTCAAAGCAGATAGTACCTATTTATGATAAACCAATGATATATTATCCTCTATCAGTTTTAATGCTTGCTGGTATTAAGGATATATTAGTAATTTCTACTCCAGAAGATCTACCAGTTTTTAAAGATCTATTGGGGGATGGTAGTGATATTGGTTTAAACTTAGAATATCAAGTTCAGGAAAAACCAAGAGGGCTTGCAGATGCTTTTATTGTAGGTGAGGAGTTCATTGGAGATGATAATGTAGCTTTAATTCTTGGAGATAATGTTTTTTATGGTCAAAGTTTCACTAAAATCTTAGAAAGAGCTGCTTCTTTAGAAAAAGGAGCTACTATTTTTGGTTATTATGTTAAAGATCCTACAAGTTTTGGTGTAGTAGAGTTTGATGATAATGGTAAGGTTTTATCTTTAGAAGAAAAGCCGGATGAACCTAAGTCTAATTATGCAGTACCTGGGCTTTATTTCTATGATAATACTGTTGTAGAAAAGGCTAAAAATTTAGAGCCATCTGATCGGGGAGAACTAGAAATTACAGATTTAAATAGGTTGTATTTAGAAGAAGGAAACTTAATGGTGGAACATTTTGGACGCGGAATGGCCTGGCTTGATACAGGTACTCATGATGGATTGCTAGAAGCTTCAAACTTTGTAGAAGCTATTCAAAAAAGGCAGGGCCTATATATCTCTTGTATAGAAGAAATTGCCTATAGATTGGGATATATTGACTCTGAACAGCTTAAAGAACTTGCAGAACCATTAATGAAAACTAATTATGGTAAATACTTATATGATATTTCAGAAGGCAAAAGAAACTAAAATTAGTAGAGGTGAAAAATGTCTAAATTCAAAAAGATATCTACTCCTATAAAAGATCTTTATATTATAGAACCAACTGTTTTTAGTGATCATAGAGGTTTTTTTATGGAAAGTTATAATAAAAAGGAATTTGCAGAGATTGATCTTGAATTGAATTTTGTTCAGGATAACCATTCTAAATCACAAATCGGAACTTTAAGGGGACTCCATTTTCAAACTAAACATGCTCAGGGTAAATTAGTAAGGGCTGTTAAAGGTACTGTTTATGATGTTGGGGTTGATTTAAGAAAAGACTCTGATACATATGGAGAATATTTTGGAGTTATCTTAACAGAAGAAAACAAAAAAATGTTTTATGTTCCAGAGGGTTTTGCCCACGGTTTTCTGGCATTAAGTGATGAGGTTGAGTTTTTATATAAAGCAACTGATTATTATCATCCAGAATATGATGCAGGCGTTATTTGGAACGATCCTGATATTGATATAGATTGGCCTTTAGAAGAATTTAATTTAACAGAAGCTGATTTGTTATTGTCAGATAAAGATAAGGAACTACCGACTTTAAAAGAATATAATAAGGGTGATTAATTTGAAGAACTGTTTAATTACTGGTGGTGCAGGTTTTATAGGCACTAATTTTGTTAAATATATGCTTAACAAACATGATGATGAATTTAATCTAATTGTTTTAGATAAACTTACATATGCAGGTAATTTAGCTAACTTAAAAGGTGAATTAGATGAGATTGAATTTATAAAAGGTGATATTTGTAATAAAGAGTTAGTAGAGTATATTTTCACAGAATTTGAAATTGATTATGTAGTAAACTTTGCTGCGGAATCTCATGTTGATCGTTCAATAGAAAATCCACAGATCTTTTTGGAAACTAATATTTTAGGTACCCAAAATTTAATGGATGTTGCTAAAAAATTCTGGCAAGAAGATGAAAATCAATATAAAGCGGGAGTTAAATTCCTTCAGGTTTCTACTGATGAAGTATATGGTTCACTGGGAGAGACAGGTTACTTTACCGAAGAAACTCCGTTAGCACCTAATAGTCCTTATTCTGCCAGCAAAACAAGTGCAGATATGATGGTAAGAGCATATAA
>Ga0182239_1000586_pt1 | contig 13228 bp, 11 predicted proteins | sample hydfrate6_PW_210_FD_132456 | JGI IMG/M metagenome (GOLD analysis project Ga0182239, IMG submission 132456) | Subsurface microbial communities from deep shales in Texas, USA - hydraulic fracturing test 6_PW_210 | ecosystem: Environmental > Aquatic > Deep subsurface > Shale gas/oil reservoir >...
GCGTACTGGTGCCGTTCCAGGACCCGGAAAACGTGGGCGCGGTTATCCGCTCTGCAGCGGCATTCGGCGCAGACAGCGTCATCCTGCTGGCAGAATCGGCCCACCCGTTTCACCCCAGGGCCGTGCGCGCCTCCGGCGGCGCAGTAATGCATGCCCGATTGATGCAGGGCCCCTCGATCCATGAATTGCCCGGCAATATGCCCATTGTCGCCCTTTCCGCGGAAGGCACTCCGATAGCGGAATTCGAGTTTCCAAAAACCTTCGCCCTGCTGCCGGGCATGGAAGGCCCGGGCCTGCCCGGGCACCTGCGACAAAAAACCGTTTCAATCCCCATCCGGCCGGAAATCGAATCGCTCAATGCGGCCGCAGCCGCGGCGATCGCGCTGTATGCCTGGTCGCAGAACAAACGCGCATAAAGGACTGCTGATGTTTCCGCCCGCCACAAAAGAACAGGTTCGGGACATGGGCTGGCAGGGACTTGATATCATCCTGGTCACCGGTGATGCCTGGATTGACACCCCGCATATCGGGGCTGCCGTAATCGCCAACGTGCTGATGGATGCCGGCTACCGGGTGGGAATCATTGCCCAGCCGGATGTGTCCGGCAGCGAAGATATCACCCGCCTGGGCGAACCCGAACTTTTCTGGGGCGTGACCGCCGGGTGCATGGATTCCATGGTGGCCAACTACACGGCCAACAAGAAAAAGCGCCAACAGGACGACCTGACCCCGGGCGGACGCAACAACCTGCGGCCGGACCGCGCCGCAATCGCCTATACCAACCTGATCCGCCGGTATTTCAAAAAGACCCGGCCCGTTGTCCTCGGGGGCATGGAGGCGAGCCTGCGCCGCATTTCCCACTATGATTTCTGGACCGACAAGGTCCGCCGCAGCATCCTGTTTGACGCCAAGGCAGACATCCTGGTCTACGGCATGGGGGAAAAGACCGTACTGGAACTGGCCCGGAAAATCCAGCAGAAAGCCGATATCACTGACGTGCGCGGCATATGCTATATCTCCGGACAAAAGCCTGAAAACTTTATCGAGCTGCCCGCCCATGCCCGGGTGAGTACGGACAAGGAATTTTTCCGGCAGATGTTTGAAACCTTTTACAGGCACACGGACCCGGTAAAGGCCAGCGGCCTGTGCCAGATGCAGGACACACGCTACCTGGTGTGCAATCCGCCGCAGGCGCCACTGAGCAGTCCCGAACTCGACCGTGTACACGAACTCGACTTCAAGCGGGCGGCCCATCCCGTGCACGCAGACCAGGGCGAACTGCGGGCCCTGGAAACCATCCGGTTTTCCCTGATCACCCATCGGGGGTGTTTCGGGGAATGCCATTTCTGCGCCATCACCGCGCACCAGGGCAAAACCGTGATCAGCCGCAGCCGGGACGCCATTGTCCGGGAAGCCCGGAACCTGACCCGGCATCCGAAATTCACGGGCATCATTTCAGACGTGGGCGGTCCGACCGCCAATATGTACGCAATGGAATGCCGCCGCAAGGCGGAGAAAGGCGCCTGCGGAAACCGGCGCTGCGTGGGGGAAAAAACCTGCCCCGAGCTTGCGGTCGATCACGCCCCCCAGGTGGAACTGCTGGACAAACTGCGTCAAATTCCGGGGGTCCGGCACGTGTTTATCGGATCCGGCATCCGGCACGATTTGATTCTTGCAGACAATAAATCCGGCCGGGCATACCTTGAAGCGCTTGTTTCCCGCCACATCTCCGGGCAATTGAAAATCGCCCCGGAACACAGCCGGGACCATATCCTGGCGCTCATGGGCAAGCCCCGGATCGAGGAAACGCGGAAATTTCTCTCCCTGTTTGCCCGTACCAATCGCAGGTTAAACCTCCGGCGCTACCTGACCTGCTATTTTATCGCCGCCTATCCCGGGGCCACAACCGCGGACATGCAGGCGGCACGGGAGTTTGCCCGTCGCGAACTCGGCTTTATCCCGGAACAGGTCCAGATCTTTACCCCCGGCCCCGCCACCGTGGCCACGCTCATGTATTACACGGAAAAAACGTTTGCCGGCAATCAGCCCCTGTTCGTGGAAAAGCATCCAAAGGGGCGGGAAAGACAAAAACAGATCATAGTCAGCTCCAGTAAAATTTTTTAAAAAAAATTCCGGCCGGAATTTGACTGCGTCGATACCGATCCCGATTTCGGTACCGGTGCCGAGTTGGAGGGGAAACTTCATTTCTTGACAAACTGCATGGTTCGGGTAAAATCTGTTTACGGTATGTAAGTAAGTTTTACTTTTCATCAACCATGCACCTTCAGGCTGAATGCCAGATGGAACTCGAAAAAACGGCCCGACAGGTCCCGCCCGGGCAGGTCAAGATCGAAAACGCCCTGCGCCTGCTGCTGGAGCACAAGGACTTCAACTCCATCACCACCGCTGAAATCGCCCGGACATCAGGAGTCAACGAAGCACTCATCTATCGCTACTTCAAGGACAAGCGGGGCCTGCTGCACCAGGTGCTGGCCAACGACCTGAAGGCGCTGGTGCTGCAGATAAAAAAAGACGTCAAAGACATCAGGGGCGCGCTGAGCAAGCTGCACGGCCTGATTCGGGGACACATTCACTATTACGCGGAAAACCGGATAATCGCCAAAATCCTGTTGCTGGAAGTCCGAAACTACCCGGCCTATTTTGAAAGCGAAAGCTACCGGATCGTGCAGGGCTACGGGCAGATGATTCTCGAGTTCATTGAGGAGGGGGTCAGAACCGGTGAAATTCGGGACGATATCGCACCGCACCAGATTCGCCAGGTAATACTGGGCGGCATTGAGCACCTCTGCCTGCCCGGGGTGATCTTCGGGGGGGAAATCCCGGCGGATCAGTGTGCGGATGACTTGTGTGAAATCATTTCGCACGGAATTTCAAACCAAACAAGCAGGGAGAGTTAAAAATCATGGAAACCAGGGGAAACACGTTTATTGTAACCGGCGGGGCCTCAGGCCTTGGCAAGGCAGTTGCCGAAAGCCTGGTCCGGGAAGGCGGCAACGCGGCCATCTTTGATCTCGCAGATGAGCAGGGCCAGGCCCTGGCCGAAGAACTGGGAAATGCCGCCATTTACTGCCGAACCGACGTGGCGGATGAAGCTTCCGTGGAAAACGGGGTCAACAAGACCATGGAGGCTTTCGGCGCGATTCACGGCGTGATCAACTGCGCGGGCATCGGAATCCCGGCAAAGGTGGTCGGCAAAAAGGGACCCATGCCGCTGGACAAGTTCACCAAGACCCTCCAGGTCAACCTGGTGGGCACGTTTAACGTGACCCGGCTGGCCGCGGCCCGGATGATGGAAAACACGCCCAACACCGAAGGCGAGCGGGGCGTGGTGATCAACACGGCATCCGTGGCCGCCTTTGAAGGCCAGGTGGGGCAGGCGGCATATGCGGCCTCCAAGGCCGGAATTGTCGGAATGACCCTGCCCATGGCCAGGGAGTTTGCAGACACGGGCATCCGGGTGGTCACCATCGCACCGGGGCTTTTTGACACCCCGATGTTTGCCGCCCTTCCGGACAAAGCCCGGGAGTCCCTGCAGCAGCAGCTGCCGTTTCCCTCCCGTTTCGGCCGGCCAGCCGAATTTGCAATGATGGTCCGCTCCATTCTCGACAACCCGGTTTTAAACGGAGAAACCATCCGGCTGGATTCGGCCATGCGGATGCAGGCGAAATAATAAACGCCGCTTAAAATCTGCAATCAGGAGAAAACACCATGCGAAAAGTAGCCGTCGTCGGCACCGGACACACGGAATTCGGATCCGAGCTGCCGAAAACCGAAATCGAACTGTTCTGCGAGGCGGCCACCGAGGCCATGGCAGAATGCGATCTTGGCCCCCAGCAGGTCCAGGCATTGTTCTGCGGAAACGTGTTCGGCGACTTTGCCGAGGGCCAGGGAATGATCCAGTCCTTTATCGCAAACGAGCTTGGCTTTCACAACGTGCCCGCAACCCGATTTGAAGGCGCCTGCGCCTCTGCGACCGTGGCGATACGGGATGCCTTCATGTGGGTGGCATCGGGATTCTATGACATCGTGGTTGTCGGCGGCACCGAAAAGGCCACGGCCATGGGCACCCCGCTTGCCACGCGCACTTTTGCCATGGGCGCGGAGGCCAAGTACGAATTCGCCCCCGGCCTGACGTTTCCGGGCTTTTTCGCCCTGCTGGCCCATTTGTACGCCAGCACCTACAATGTGCCCCTGGAAAAACTCCGGGAGCAGATGTCGCTGGTTTCGGTGCAGTCCCATTATTACGGCACTAAAAATCCGCATGCCCAGTTCCGGCACAAGGAGATCACTCCGGAACAGGTATCCGGGGGCTTCACGGTGGCCTCGCCCCTGCGGCTTTTGGACTGCTGTCCGTTTTCAGACGGGGCGGCCGTGCTGGTGCTGGCCTCGGAAGAGGCCGCAAAAAAGCTGACCGACAAACCGGTTTATATCACCGGGCTCGGCCAGGCCTCATCGCCCCGCCTGAGCGCACAGGCACCCTACCTGCCCCGGATCCGGGCCAGGGAACTTTCGGTAAAGCAGGCCTACGAGATGGCCGGGATCACGCCCCAGGACATTGACATCTGCGAACTGCACGACTGTTTCAGCATTGCCTCCATCATCGCCGCAGAAAACCTCGGCTTTGCGCAGGCCGGAGAAGGGGGCCGCCTCTGGGAAAACGGGGACACGAAAATCGGCGGGAAAATCCCCATCAACATATCCGGCGGACTCAAGGCAAAGGGACATCCCATCGGTGCCACCGGCGCCTCTCAAACCTGCGAAATCGTGCGCCAGCTCCGGGGCGACCTGGCGGATTCCGGCCGACAGGTGGCGGGCGCAAAAACCGGGCTGGTCGACACCCTGGGCGGAGACGGCATTATCGCCAACCTGGTTCTGCAGGCCGGGTGGTAAAAAACTGCCGCTGAAAACTTGCCCGGACAACGAGGATATTCAAAAACCGTAAAATCATCAAAGGTACATGCCATGGAATACAAGCTTCCCTTCCGGCAATATCACAAGGCGCTGATGAAAAATCAGCTCCTGGGACTCAAGTGCGGCAACTGCGGGGCGATTACGTGCCCGCCGCAAATGAGCTGCCGAAACTGCAGTTCCTATGACCTGGAAGTCACGCAGCTGTCCGGCAGCGGAAAGATCACCACATACACCACGATCTTTGTGGCACCCGAGGGGCGGGAAACCGAGGCCCCGTACATCATCGTCATGGTGGAACTCGAGGAAGGCCCCTGGATCATGGGCAATCTATACGATATGGCCCCGGAGCGGGCGAGCATGGACCTGATCGGCCGGCCGGTTACGCTCGGCTGCCGGGTATTTCCGGGCGACCGTTACTCGGACGGCCCCATGGCCCGCCCGGCGTTCCTCTTTGCAGACAATGCCTGACAGGCTCCTAAAAAGTCTGTTTCGAGATGGCAAAGTAAAAACCACGAAGAACACGGAGTACACGAAGGAAAGGCGTTTTGTTTTTTCCCTCTTCGTGATCTTTGTGCGCTTCGTGGTTTTGAAATTCGGCCCTATCCCCCGAATGCAACCTCGGGGATATCCACCACGGCCCGGCAGTCGGCCTGGATGGACTGCATCCGGCCGAGGGTCAGGGGCAGCAGGGATTCGATGAAATACGCGGCAGACTGAACCTGTCCCTCATAAAAGGCCGCGTTCTTGTTTTTCCGGATCTTTTCCGCCCGGGCCTCGCCTTCTGCCTGGCCCACTGCTTTTTCCAGCTTGGGTGCAGCCACAGCAGCCCGCCACAAAAGCATCCATGCCATAATCATATCCCCGGTAACGTCCATAAAAGGCATGGCATGGGCAAATGCGACCCGAAAATTCTCAGAGGATGCTGTTTTGCCAATATGCATGGCCAGGTTGCCGAGCTGGTTGACCGCGTTTTCCATTTTTTCAGCCAGGCCTTCCAGGCCCGGGGCCTGTCTGGCCGCGGATACGGTTTTCTGCATTTCGCCCAGCAGGTCCATGAAAACCGCGCCCTTTTTCATGCCCAGCTTCCGGCCCAGCAGGTCCATGGCCTGGATGCCGTTGGTGCCCTCGTATATGGAATTGATCTTGGAATCGCGCATCAGGCGCTCTACGGGATAGTCCCGGGTGTATCCGTACCCGCCGTAGCACTGGATGGCCTGTACCGTGCACTCAAATCCCCGGTCCGTGCAGTAGGACTTGATCACCGGGGTGAGCAGATCCACCAGGTCCTGCAGGCGGGTTCGCTCTTCTGCGTCGCCGGCGCATTCGGTGCGGTCAAACAAGTGGGCCACGTAATAAACAAAGCTGCGCATGCCTTCCATGTGGGCTTTCATCCACATCAGCATCCGGCGGACATCCGGATGACGGATAATGGGGACCTGCGGTGCCTCCTTGTTCATCACTTCGGACAGGTCCCGGCCCTGCAGACGCTCTTTTGCGTAATTTACCGCATACAGGTAAGCGCACGAGGCGTTAAACAGTCCCAGCGCGCCCACGCCCAGCCGGGCTTCGTTCATCATGTGAAACATCACCCGCATGCCCTTGTTTTCCTCGCCCAGCAGCAGCCCCCGGCAGTTTCCCTTGCCGCCGAAAGCCAGCTGGCAGGTGGGACTGGCATGCAGGCCGAGTTTTTCCTCAATGCCCGTGCAAACCACGTCATTTGGCTCTCCCAGGCTGCCGTCTTCGTTGACCCAGATCTTGGGCACGATAAACAGGGAAATGCCCTTTGTGCCCGCAGGCGCGCCCTCTATCCGGGCCAGCACCGGATGGATGATATTTTCCGTGAGATCGTGCTCGCCGTTGGTGATAAATATCTTGTTGCCGGTAATGTTGTAGGTGCCGTCCGCGTTGCGGGTGGCGGTTGTGGACAGATTGCCCACGTCCGATCCCGCCTCGGCCTCGGTAAGCACCATGGTGCCGCCCCACCTGCCGGAATACATGTTGCCCAGAAACATTTCCTTCTGCTTGTCCGTGCCAAAAACCTCGATCATCTTGGCCGCCCCGTGGGTGGCAAACCCGTACGCGCCGAAGGAAAAATCCGCACCCACGATGTACTCTGCGGCAGCCTGGGCAATCAGGTGCGGCAGCCCCTGGCCGCCGATTTCCGGGTCCTCGGTCATGGCAATCCATTCGCCTTCGCACAGCAGGCGGTAAGCGCGATGAAAGCTTTCCGGCACCCGGACCTGGTTGTTTTCAAAAGCCAGGCCCACCCGGTCGCCTTCCTCGTTTAACGGCAGAATTTCCTTGATTGAGAAGCTGCGCGCCTCGCTGACCACCATGTCAAACATTTTCCGGTTCATATCCCGGTAGCGCTCATGACGCGTCAGGGACTCGGCGTCAAACTGTTCGTACAAGACAAAATCAACGTCTCTTCGGTCTGCAATTTGTTGTGCCATGGCCTTCCTTCCTTTACAAAGCTCTGTTTTTAAAAATCTGAAACGCTCAGTTTAGCTTGAACAAAGTTCACTGATTACCGATTTTCTCCAAAAAAGTCAACGTAAACGTTAACGTTAAAATCAGGCAGGAAATATATTTTCCCGCTTTTAAGAATATAATTTGACTTTTCCGAAATACCGTCTATATTCAGGGTAATCTTTAAATGGCTTGAGATGATTTCCATGCCGGTTTCTTTCCAAAACGCACAGCTATTTCTATAGTGGCCATCCGGAGGGAACCAAGAGAACTTTCATGAAAGGAGGATGACACTATGGCAAATGGCACTGTAAAGTGGTTCAGCGACAAAAAGGGTTTTGGTTTTATTGAGACCGAGGACGGAACAGATGTTTTCGTACATCATACCGGCATTAATGCAACCGGCTTCAAGTCGCTCAACGAAGGCGACAAGGTCACTTTTACCGTGGAGCAGGGACAAAAAGGCCCTGCTGCAAAGGACGTAACAGTGGTCTAATCCACTGAAAAGCCCTGGACATCAATCGGGCTGAAACAAAGCCGCCGGCTTTGTTTCAGCCCGAACTTCCCGAACCCCCCGTCAGTTTCCCTGATTCATTCCCAGAAAACCGCATTTTCTGACGCTTCAAAAACAAGTAAATACAGCCGCCTTTTCAGATGTTGCCAAAACCTCCCCAAAGGTCTGCGCCATGACCGGGGAGAAATCTCAAATCCGCCCGCCCATGCGCGAAGCGCTTTTCCATTATCAAAATCGAAATCGGGTTCGTAAAAATACCTGTTACAAAAACGAACCTTTGGTTGCCGGGATTTGCTGATCTATTGCGCCCTGCGAAAAACAGGACTTCCAGGCTTTTCGAAGGGCCGCTCAATTTCTTGACAATTGCAGTGCCGGCAAGGTATTGAATATTTTTCGGCATCTTTTTTTCCGCCCGGGAAAAAACATCAAATCCAGAGGAGATCTCTGCACATGAAACCCGCATTTCCGACAACACCACAATTTTTGCTCGGCATCCTGGCCGGATTGGTAGTAATCCTGATCTCTGTGCCAGTTTCCGCGCATGTTACAGAAGAAAACGTTTTTTTCCCCAAGGGCGACGTCTTTGACCCGATTGTCGCCGATCCGAAAGAACCCCGCTTTTTTGCCAGCATCCACCACTTTGACAATGACATCCGCAGTTCGTTTACCGGCGCTTCGGTGGGCTACGGCGAAACCTTCGGCCTGTACCGAAAAAGGCTCAGCAAAGACCATGCATGGCAATTGAGCCTGCGCGGGGGTCTTTTTTCCCAGTTTGACATGAACACCTCGTCCAACAACCTGCTCAATTCTGACTACACCATTGGCGCGCTCTGGACATACCGTTATAAAAACGCCTCCATGCGCCTGCGGGCCTATCACCAGTCCTCACACCTGGGCGACGAGTCTGCCCGGGAAAATCCGGATCTTCTTTACACGGCCACCGGATTTGATTATGAAGCCATAGATCTGCTCGGAGCCTATGAGTGGGAAAAACTTCGTTTCTATGGCGGCCTGCATTATATTGCGCAAATAGATTCCAAGGGCATTGACCGATGGGGCTACCAGGGCGGAATGGAATACCACGGCACAAAACAAGTCGTTCCTTACGGGGTCCTGGTCGGCGGCGTGGACGTAAAGGGATTCCAGGCACTTGACTGGACGCCGGCATACAGTGTCAAGGCCGGTCTGAATTTCAAGAACCTGGGCATCTCGGATCGCTATATCCAGGTGATGCTGGAATATTACAATGGATTCATCCCTTTCGGCCAGTTTTATGATTATGAAATGGAATCTTACGGACTCGGAGTGTACTTCGGATTCTAACCCGACTGATATAGCCGATGGCCGGACTACTCGGGATATCCGGTAATCTCCCGGATTTCTTCGTACAGCGGCTTTAAACGCTTGTACATCTTCTTGTAAACCCGGCGGTACAGCGCGTCATAGAGCTTATGGTTCTCCGGGCGGGGCTCGAAGATATCGCCGGTATGGGTCATGGCTTTGACCGCGCTGCTGTAATCCGGATGCAGACCCAGGCCGACAGCCGCGTTAATTGCGGCCCCCAGACCGGAGGTTTCATAGAGGTGCGGCCGGAAACACGGGAGGTTGAAAATATCTGCCGTGGCCTGCATGGCGTTTCTGCTCTGGGAACCGCCCCCGGATACGCGCAGTTCCAGAATATCCACTCCGGTGCGTTTTTCAATGCTCTCCTTGCCGCATCGCAGCGCGTATGCCAGGCCCTCAATGATGGACCGATAAACATGCGCCCGGGTATGAATGTCGCCGAAACCGATGATGCTGCCCTTGGCCTCGGGGCCGGGCAGCTTGATGCCCGGCGACCAGTAGGGCTGGAGCATCAGGCCCATGCACCCGGGCGGGACTTCGTCGATGAGCTGATCAAAAAGCGCCTCCGCATCAACGCCCAGTTCTTCGGCTTTTTCTTTTTCCAGGTGCCCGAATTCCCGCTTAAACCAGCTTACCATCCAGTATCCGCGAAAAATCTGGATTTCCGGGGAATAATGGCCCGGAATGGCGGAAGGATAAGGCGGAAGCAGCGGCACCGGCTCCACGTATTTGCGATGGGTCACGTTAACCGTGGCGGTGGTGCCGTAGCTGATGCATCCCGTGGACGGCTCAAGGCCGCCCGATCCGAGCACCTCGCAGGCCTTGTCCGCAGCCGCGGCAATCAGGGGAAGGCCTTCCGGAATCCCGGTGCGCTCGGCAGCCCATTCGCTGATCAGGCCCAGTCTGCCCCCGGGCGGAATCAGCCGGGGCAGCATCTCCGGGCGCACGTGCATGGCCCGCCATTTCCAGTCCGCGTCCCGGGCCCAGGACAGGCGCTTATAGTCAAACGGAATATAGCCGACCTGGCACCCCGTGGAATCCGAGAACTCGCCCGTGAGCTGATAAGTCAGGTAGCCGGAAAGCAGCAGGTACTTGTGGGTTTTTTCCCAGATTTCCGGCTGATGGATCCGGATCCAGTTGGCCTCGGCTTCGCGCTGGAGACTATCGATTGTCGAGCTGACACCGGCGATCCTGAACAATAGCCCCCAAAGGCCTCCCACGGGCGGCAGGCCGAAAGTCTTTCTCTGGTCCAGCCAGGTAATGGCCGGACGAAGCGGACTGCCGGCCCTGTCCACGTTGATCACGGTACCCCGCTGCGTGGTCAGGGCCACCCCGGCGATTCGCTGCGTGTCTACCTGTTTTTCACTCCACAACCGTCGGCAGGCCCGGCACAGCGCGTCCCAGTAGAGATCCGGATCCTGCTCGGCCCAGCCCGGGTGCTTTGAGTAATAGGGTTCAAAGGGAACCTTTACGATGGCCTGCATCTGTCCGTATGAATCAAAGGCCATGGCTTTTAGGCTCTGGGTGCCGTTGTCAATGCTCAGGACCAGGTCCTTGCTGTTCATGGGCGCCTCCTTTTACCAGTTTGTCCCCGGAACCGCGTGGGCGTATTGCCAATGCTCCGTGTACATGCGCCGCTCGGCCTGCCAGCGCGCATCATCCCAATCCAGCACCGGCCGACAAAGCGCCTGAATCCGGTCCAGGTGTTCCCGGCCGCCCGCCGGGGCCAGGATTCCGAGGCGCATCCGACGCATCAAAAGATCGCTCAGGTGGCGGATCTGTTCATTTCGGGCCAGCATGGGCAGTTCTGCCCACAGGGTGAAGGTCCCGGGAATAAAAGCCAGGTCCCGGGCATCGGCCTGTGCGATCATATCCGGGGCTGCCTGCCCGTAACGGCCGCAAAGCCGCCGCCATGTGCTGCGGCCCACCCCCCGCCGCTGTTTCGGAATATCCGGAGCAGGATTAAACACCGGCTCATCGGTTTTCACGGAAACACCTTCCGGCAGCCACTCTGAAGCGGCCCTCAGGGCATCTGCAGCCAGAACCCGGAAAGTAGTCAGCTTGCCGCCGGTCACGGTGACCAGGCCGCTTTCCTTCCAGACCACGTGCTCCCGGGATTCCTCCGAGGGCGGTTTCTTCCCCTGGCTGAGCACGGGCCGGACCCCGGCATAGGAGGCAATACAGTCCTTGAGGCCGAGATCCTCCCCCGGGAAATAGGCCCGGAGGCACTGAATCATGTAATCTGCCTCTTGGCGATCCATCACCACCTCTGCGGAAAGATCGCTCTTGTGATCAATGTCCGTGGTCCCAAGCATCAAGGCCCCTTCCCAGGGGATGATAAACAGGGGGCGCTCATCATCCGGGTGAACCAGCGTGAGCGCCTGATGCACGGGCAGGCGCCAGGCCGGCAGCATGAGGTGGCTTCCGCGCAGGGGGCGCAGATGCAGCCCTTTTTTTGGCGAGGCATGCAGGGTTTCCGCCCAGGAGCCCGTGGCGTTGATCACCACCGGGGCGGAAAGCATTTTTTCCTCCCCGGTTTCATTATCCCTGGCGGACACGCCTTGAACCTTTCCGCCGGCATCCCGGCAGACCCGGGTCACCTCGGTATAATTCACTGCGGTGCCCCCTTTTTCCCCGGCCTCGTTGATCAGCCGCTGGACCAGGCGGGCGTCATCCACCTGGGCGTCCATGAAGCGAAATCCGCCGACAAGATTCGCGGTCTTCAGCCGGGGAGCCATTTCGGCAAACGCGCCGGCATCATAATACTGATGATCCCACCTGCCCGCCATCAGGTCATACAGGGTCAGCCCGGCGGCCAGGCTCCACCGGCCCGGCCCCCGGTCCCGGTAGACGGGCATCAGAAAGCCGATGGGGTCGACCAGGCCCGGGGCTTCTTCCAGCAGGCGCTGGCGGTGGCGCACCGATTCATATGTCAAATGCAGCCGGCCTTCCTTTAAATACCGCAGTCCGCCGTGAACCAGCTTGGATGACCGGCTGGAAGTGCCCCAGGCAAAATCGTTTTTTTCCAGCAGCAATGCACGCAGGCCCATTCGAACGGATTCGCTTAAAACCCCCGCACCGGTAATGCCGCCGCCGACCACGATGACATCCCAACTTTCCCGGATATGCGCAAGCGACATTTTAAATTTCCTCCGTATCAACGAGTTTTCCGGGATTCATCCGCTGATCCGGGTCCATGTGCGTGCAGATATTGCGCAGCATATCCATGCCCAGGGTCCCTTTTTCAGCCGAAAGATAGGGCTTATGATCCACCCCGACGCCGTGCTGATGGCTGATTGTGCCGCCGTTTGCAACAATCGCCCGACTGGCGGCGGACTTGATGGTCTGCCAGCGCGCCAGCGTCTCGTCCGGGTTGTCTGCAATCCGGAACAAGTAGGTGGTGTATATGCTCGAGCCGCTGGTATACACGTGGGACAGGTGGGTAAAGACATGGACTTTTTCGCCCTTGTCTTCCAGCGCCCCGGAAATGGCGCCTTCTATGTCCTGCATGGTCTCATTGACCCGGTCCCAGGTCACGGCGGTTTCCAGTGTGTCCACCGCATATCCCCGGTCCCACAGGGTGTTGCGCAGATACGGGGCCAGAAAACGGTTTTTCTGCCACGCCCGTCCCATGGGCCGGCCCACGGGGACCCCCCGATACCGGCGGATAATCTTTCTTGCGCCTTTCCCGCCTGCGGCAACCATCTTGCGGGGCCCGATCATGCCCAGCAGCAGCATACAGCAGGCATCATCATAACATCCCCGAAACCGGAGGTACTTTTTCAGCCATGCAATTTCGGTTTCATGGCCGGCCATAACCAGGTTGGTCATGGTTTCGCGCGGATTGCTCAGCCGGATCATGGAAAGTGGCAGATCCGCGGCCGCAAGCTCCCGCACTGCGGACACGCCCGCATCCCACGTAGGAAAAAACACGCCGTAAATCTCATCGGTTTCCGGCAACTCCTGTAC
>Ga0182239_1000587_pt1 | contig 13213 bp, 12 predicted proteins | sample hydfrate6_PW_210_FD_132456 | JGI IMG/M metagenome (GOLD analysis project Ga0182239, IMG submission 132456) | Subsurface microbial communities from deep shales in Texas, USA - hydraulic fracturing test 6_PW_210 | ecosystem: Environmental > Aquatic > Deep subsurface > Shale gas/oil reservoir >...
CCACCTAAGTTGGAAAGCAGTGCATCGGGTTTTTCCTTTTTTATAATCCTCTCAATACTCTCTGCTGTCAGTGGTTCAATATAAGTTCGGTCTGCCATTCCGGGTCAGTCATTATAGTCGCCGGATTTGAATTAACAAGTACAATTTCATATTCTTCTTCCATCAAAGCCTTACAGGCCTGAGTTCCGGAATAGTCAAACTCACAGGCCTGTCCGATTACTATCGGGCCAGAACCAATGATCAAAATCTTATTTAAATCTTTTCTCTTTGGCATTAATTCATCCTCCTCAAATTCTTTTGCCTTGTATATACATTTTAGATTAAATCCCATTTTCCTGCCTGAGAATAAATGTTTTTAATTAATTTAATATTTAAACAATTCAAAAAAGCACCTGTAACTAGAAGTGTATTTCTAGCTGTCAGGTGCTGATATCTTTGTGCAAATTATTTTGCTGAAATTATAAAATATATTATTTGTTGATCAAATGCAGATCTTCTTTTTCAAAATCAATTGTAACCTTTTCTTCAATTTCAAACTCTCTTTTATTTAGAGGATTAAATTGGTTAACTGTGATTTCGTTCTCCTCTTTTGATTTTAATACATATTCAATATAGGAGCCAAGATATTCCTTTCTTATTACTTTTGCTTCAAGCCTTCCCTGATCTGCTTCACAAATATCTATAGATTCTGGTCTCAAAACAATAGATATTTCTCCCTCTTTTTGATCTTTGATATATTTATTAACCGCTATATCTTTAATTACTGATCCTTCAATCTGAATGTCCATCTTATCTTCATTTATCTCTAAAATTTCTCCTGGGATAAAATTAACTTTTCCTATAAAATCAGCAACAAACGCATTACAGGGTCGATAGTAAATTTCTTCAGGATCTCCAATCTGCTCTATTTTACCATTATTCATAACTACGATTCTGTCGGAAAGGCTCATTGCTTCAATCTGATCGTGAGTTACATAAATTGACGTAATCGATAATTTTTTCTGTAATTTTCTGATTTCATTCCGCATATTTTCTCTTAATTTGGCATCAAGGTTAGATAATGGTTCATCAAAAAGAAGAACTTTTGGCTCGATAACCAATGATCTCGCCAGAGCAACTCTCTGCTGCTGGCCTCCGGAAAGTTCTCCGGGGTTTCGGCCTTCAAAACCAGTGAGCCCAACAAGCTCCATAATTTGTTTTGTTTTTTTATTTACTTCTGCTTTAGTCATTTCTTTAAATCTGAGACCATAACTAATATTTTCTTTAACTGTCATATGAGGAAATAAGCCATAACTTTGAAAAACCATTGCTGTATTTCTCTTATTTGGAGGTACATTACTTACATTTTCTCCTCCAAAATATATTTTCCCATTTGTAGGAGTTTCAAAACCGGCAATCATTCTCAATGTTGTTGTTTTTCCACAGCCTGAAGGCCCTAAAAGAGTAACAAGTTCCCCCTGATTTATATTAATATTAAAATCATCAACTGCAGTAACTTGTTCTTCTCGTTTAGAACCAAATATTTTAGTTATATTTTCTAAAGATACTGTTGAAGCTTCCATTAGCGTCACACCTCTTTACAAATTATTCTAATTCATCATTCCTGCAAATTCTTCATCATCTCCAACTAGTTTACCTAGTAAATAAAATACACTCATAACAATTATAATTAAAACTAATGATAAAACACTGGCTGCTCCTAATCTCATTATTTCTGTCTGAGCTAAAATTAAAGCAGTTAAGTGATTCCAGCGAGCAGATACTAAAAATATAATAGCACTAACTGCTGTCATACCTCTAACAAAACTGTAGGATAATCCTGAGAAAAAAGCAGGCTTGATTAAAGGTAATGTGATTTTAGAAAATGTATAGGCACTGCTGGCTCCCAGATCAGTGGATGCTTCTTCAATAGCTGGATCAATTTGCCTTAAGGAAGCAACTCCGGATTCAATACCAACAGGCATGTTTCTAAATATTAGGTTCAGAATAATAATCGCTGCTGTACCTGTTAAAATAAATGGCTTTTCATTAAAAGCTAATACATAACCGATACCTATAACTGTACCCGGAACTGCAAAACTTAATAGAGAGGAAAATTGAAGTAAATTTTTTCCCCAAAAACTTTTTCTAACAATCAGAAAAGCTATAATCATCCCAAGTAAACCTGTAAATGGGGTAGCTGTTCCGGCAAGAATAAGTGTATCTTTAATACTTTCTAATCCTACATCCCAGGAGTATTTAAAGTGTTCTAAGGTTAAACTGAAGTCGACTCCCCAGAGGGTAAAGAAAGATCCCATAATTACAGTAAAATAGAATAGAAAAATCACTGAAGTAAGTGCAATTAAAAATCCCATTAGTATTTTTTTAACCTTTGATGATACCATATCCTGTTTTGCTCCTGTAGGTTTCCCGGTAACAGTAATATATGATTTTTTTGAAACCCAGTATTTTTCTATTACAAAAGCTAATAATGCCGGGAATAAGAGCATAATTGCAAGAGCAGATCCACGAGATAAGTTATACATTCCTGTAAACTGCATATAAGCCTGGACTGATAAAACATCAAAATTCCCCGCAAGGACCATCGGGTTAGCAAAATCAGCAATAGAAGTTACAAAAACTAAAAGCCAGGCACTTGCAAGCCCCGGTATTGATAACGGCAGAGTAACTGATCGAAATACATAACCTTTATCTCCACCTAAGTTTAATGCTGCATTTTCTAATTCAGGACTTATTCTGGATAATACACCTGTTAAAACTCGATAGGCTATAGGATACATTCCCAATGTCTGGACTATTATTAAACCATCTAAACCATAAATGCTGTAATTAGTAATACCTAATAATTGCTTAGTTATTAAGCCGTTTCTTCCCATTAATAAAATAATAGAAATAGTCAGCATAAATGGAGGTGAAATTATAGGCAGCATCACAATTTGTCTAAAAAAGCCCCGCATAGGCAGCTGCACTTTGTAAAGACTATAAGCAGTAATAAACCCTATAATTGTGGAGGTTGTTGCAACTATCACTCCTAAAATCATACTGTTGTAAAAGGTTCCTCTCAACCATGATTTTGAAAATATATAAATATATTCAGATAGAGAAAAACTTCCATCAACAGTCAGACTTACAACTATAACTTTATATAGTGGATATATTACAAATATTGAAATTAATACTGCAATTATAAAAATAGTAAATTTAGTAATTCCATCACTTTTGCTTTCCATCATTACACCTCTTTCAACAAATAATAAAATAATTGGTGCCTTATCAATAATAGGGGGAGATATCTCCCCCTATTATTGGTTATTACATTCTACTATTATTTACTATAAACTTCTTCATTCCACTTCTCAACCAGACGCTCTTTATTTTTACCGGCCCAGATATCATCTTGATCGATAGTATTTACTTCACTAATTGGTACTGCACCTTCCATTAATTCCACATCACGGAAAGGAACAACATAAGCACTCGCATAAATTCTTGCTGCTTCTTTGCTTAAAAGCCAATTATAAAGATCCTTGGCTAATTCTTTATCTTTAACTAAGGAAATTGAAGCTATTTCGTAACCAGTTCCTTCTTCTGGGAAGGTAATTTTAAGTGGATATCCTTCTGACTTAAGTTTAACCTGGTCATGAGCATATCCGATACCGATTGGAACTTCACCAATAGCTGCATTCCTACCAGGAGCTGAACCGGAGCGGGTGTACTGCACTATACTCCGATCAAGCTTTTTCATATATTCGAAACCTTCTTCTTCTCCCATAATCTGAACAATTGTGGCAAGCACATTATAAGCTGTTCCTGAAGTTCCAGGATTAGCTACCTGAACTTTGTTTTCATATTCAGGTTTGATTAAATCAGCCCAGCTTGTAGGTGCTTCTAAACCTAATTCCTCTAAACGATTGGTGTTGCTTACAAAACAAAGTGGTCCAGCATAGATACCTGTCCAGTAATTATCTTTATCTTTAAACTTTTCACCAACATATTTAGCGTTTTCTGCTTCAAATGGAATTGTTAAACCCTCTTGTTTAGCCTGAATATGACCTAAACCAACCCCACCAACCCAGATATCAACCTGAGGATTACTCGCTTCAGCCATCATTCTTGAGACAGCTTCACCGGTAGATAATCTAACCCATTCAACAGTTACTCCTGTTTTTTCTTCATAAGTATTAAATACTTCTCTGGCTAAAGGCTCATCTAAAGTTGTATAGGCAGTAATCACATCCTGAGCAGCTGCATTTAAAGTCAAACCAATGATAAGTACCAAAGCCATAAAAATGATAAGTTTTTTCATTAATAATTCAACTCCCTTTTGAATTTTTTTCCTATTTTAAGTAAATTAATAAAAAAAGATCCCCCCTTGATTATTTAATTTTGAATATTTATATTAAATTAATAAAGCAATTACTACTACTTTATTATTTAGACAGACTGTAAAATTCTCCTGCATATTTTTTTAATTTTAAGAATAATTATTATATATTTATATTTGGAGCTGAATAATTGAAAGCCGCCCTTATTTAAAAGGACGGCTTCAAAGATTTTATAAAAATATATTATTTGTTTACAACTATTTTTTTGAAATCTTCTGTCTGCTTTTTGATTGCAGCTTCAGTAGGCAGTCTTTCAATACTGGAAGCACCAAAGAATCCAACAACATTTTTGGTGTTTTCTAGAACATATTTTGCATCATCAGGCATTGCTATTGGTCCACCATGGCAGATAACCATTACATCTTCATTTACACTTTTTCCTGCATCTGCAATTCTTTGAACTTTCTTAGCACTTTCTTCTAAAGTTAGAGCTGTTTCGGCACCAATACTACCACTGGTTGTTAAGCCCATATGAGCAACCAGTACATCAGCCCCGGCTTCTGCCATTGCCTTAGCATCTTCTTCATTGAAAACATAAGGGGCAGTAAACATGTCGAGTTGATGTGCTTTTCTAATCATTTCTATTTCTAAATCATATCCCATTCCAGTTTCTTCTAAGTTCTGTCTGAACACACCATCGATTAAGCCGACTGTTGGGAAATTTTGAACTCCGGAAAAACCCATGTCTTTTAGATCTTTGAGGAAATTATCCATTAATCTAAATGGATCTGTACCACAGACACCTGCCAGTACTGGAGTTTCTTTTGCAACCGGCAGAACTTCATCTGCCATTTCAACAACTATTCCATTAGCATCACCATATGGCAGCAAGCCTGCTAGCGAACCCCTTCCTGCCATTCTATAGCGGCCTGAATTATAGATAATAATTAAATCTACTCCGCCTTTTTGAGCAAATTTAGCTGAAATACCGGTTCCTGCACCAGCACCAACTACACTTTTACCCTTTTTAATTTCTTTTTCCAATCTTTCCCTAACTTCTCTGCGTGTAAAAGCCATTATTTTAATCCCCCTTTAAAATTTTTAAATAAACTTGACAGGTTAAACTTTAAATGATATTTTAGCAGTTTAACTTCAGTTAAGACTAAGCCTCAATTAATTCTATCATTTTTTTGGCCAGAGCCAGAGCATATTCTTCATCATTAATGTGGAGGTCTTTTTCTATTAGCTCAACTTTATCCTGGTCAATATTTTTTCTTAATGTTTCAAAAAGCATCTTATCTTCATCAGGACCGTAAAAAGGCTGGCCTTCTGCATCAATCATGGAAACACCTTTGAGCGGTAGAAATAAAGCTGTTTTTGATTCGGCCTTATTCAGTTTTTCGGCAATAATCTCCGCCAGTTTTTTATTTTCCTCCACTGTTGTTCTCATTAAGGTTACTGTCGGATTATGTTTATATAAATTTCGTTCTTCAAACTCTTTGGGTACTGAATCAATTGGACCAAAATTAACCATATCTAAAGCTCCTGTTGAAACAACCTGAGGTACTCCTTCTTCCCCAGCAGCTTCTAAACGATCTGGTCCTGCTGAAAGCACTCCTCCGACAAGCTCATCACAAAGTTCAGTTGTGGTGATATCAAGTACTCCACTGATAAAGCCTTCTTTAACCAAGTTTTCCATTGCCCTGCCGCCTGTGCCTGTTGCATGAAATACTAAAACTTCATAACCGTGCTCTTCTAAATAATCTCTTGCTTTCTCCACACAGGGTGTTGTAACACCAAACATAGTTGCTGCAATTAACGGCCGTTTCTCTTTCGGTTCTGGTTTTTTACCTTTAACCATTCCAGCAACAGCAAAGGCTGCATTTGATAAAATTTCAGATGACAGGGAATTAACACCTAGAATATCAACAACTGAATACATCATTGTGATATCTTTAGTTCCCACATAGGGTCTTGTATCACCAGAAGCAAGGGTCGAAACCATAACTTTAGGAATTCCGACCGGAAGTCTTTTCATTGCAGTTGTTCCAATTGTGGTTCCGGCAGAACCTCCCAGACTGATTATCCCGGCAACTTTTCCTTTTTGATTAAGGTCTTCCACAATTTCTGCAGCACCAACTGACATGACTTCCATTGATCTACCTCGATCAGCAGCCTCAACCAGATCTTTTATATTGTCCCCACCAGCTTTTGCAACTTCTGCCCGGTCAATATCGGGTTCAAAATATGGCTCTCCCAGTACTCCAGCATCAATGACAATTGTTTCTAAACCTTCATCTTCAATAATGTCCTTAACATACTTAAATTCCTCTCCCTTAGTATCCAAAGTCCCAACAATTACTACTTTACTCAATCTTATCCCCCCTTATGCTGAGATTATTAAAACAAATGAAATTAATTAAATAATTTTCTGACTATTCCAATTTCATTATACAGGCTGAGCTTTCTAATTACAAATTATTACATTTAAATTCAATTTTTAGGGTCCAAAAGGAAAATAAACTTGATGGAGTGAAACATACTTTTCTGTATCCATTTTTCCAACCCCCAGCTCTATTATCTTATTCTCCATTTCCCAAGTTTTCTGCCAGAGTATTTGATCTTTTACTTCTCTTAAGTCAAAATCATTAACAGTATTTGGAGCCCCGTATTCTGATTCAATTATTTGGGAAAGCTCTTCTAATCTCTTTTCAACATAATAATCTGCTATATAATTGGGGCTTTCGAAATATATTTCATAAAGCTGATTCTGATCGTTATATAGGGCAAAAATATAATACTCTGTTCCTTTAATTTCAATATGTGGAATTCCAACACTCAAAAACATTTTTTCATCCTGTCTTAAGTTTTCATGAAATTCTTTAACTGTCATCCCAAAGTTAATACCTCTGTAAACCTGCTTTTCCTCTGCCGCCGAGATTGTAAAAGTTAACACCAAAGTAACAACAAAAATCAGTAATAAAACATTCGTTTTTTTCATAACTGGCACCCCTTTTTAATTTACCTTAATTCAGCCAGCATTGAGCTAACAACAACTAAAAAATCAGATACTAATTCATTAAAGTTAGATAAATTTATCTTTATCTGCTCTCTAACTTAATGATATTCTTATTGGTGATTATTGTCAATGAATTTATATTTGAAATTTTCTTATAATTTAAAAATAAAAAAACCTGCCTCAGAGCAGATTAAATAATCTGTTGAAACAGGGTTTAGTTTTTCTATTATTCTATTTATTAGTTATCTTCACGATCATCTTCATCGTCATCATCATTACTGTCGTCATCGTCATCATTATCGTCATCGTCGTCATTATCGTCATCGTCATCATCGTCTTCATCTTTGTCGTCGTTCATATCTTTATCATCATCCATGTCTTCATCATCGTCCATATCTTCATCATCGTCCATGTCTTCATCATCGTCCATGTCTTCATCATCGTCCATGTCTTCATCTCTATCGTCTCGATCGTCATTATTATCAAAATCAGTCTCTAAATTAGTAAATTGACTTTCTATATCATTATAGTTATCATTTTGATCTAATACTTCAGAAATACTGTCTAAATCCACACCCTGCTCATAATGTAAATCAATTGCTTCATCCATAATTTCATCTTTTTCTTCGGAACTAAGATTTTCTGATGCTGATATTTTCTGAATTACTTCATTAAATTCCGAACTGCTTTGAGCGCCAACAAAAGAAGCGGGTAAAACTGCTGTTAAAACTAATAACAAGGTCAAAATTATTGAATAATATTTCTTCATTCTTAAACCCCCTTTAGTTTTCTTAATCTTATTACAATAACCTCATTAAAAAAAGTAATCATTTAACATAAATTTAAAATAAAAAATCCCCCCATGAATTTTAAAATTCAGGAAGGGATTTTAATAACTATCTAATTTTTTTAGTATCATTTTACATCAAGTTATCAAGATCTTGATAATTAGGATTTGGATTTGCCAAAATCATTGTTAGAGCCATTTCTTGTAATCTTTTCATCTTATAACAGCCTCCTTATTTGTAATTAAGTTGTTTTACTTAAGGATATTATATAACATAGAATTACAAATAAAGTTAATCACTTTACAATTTTACAAGTGATTTAAAGAACATCTACTGCTAAGATTGCATCTTTAACCATTTCTGCATCTACAGCAAATGGCATATTGTGGATTGTTTCATCTTCAGCACAGCTTGCTTCTGCTACTTTAAGAATCTTTTCTTCACTAACATCTGTAATCCCAAGCTCAGCTAGAGTAGTTGGCAGTCCAACTTCCTGACAGAAATCCATAACCTTTTTAATTTCTGCCGGAGCTCTATCTTCTAAAACCATTTGAACTAAGGTTGAATAAGCAACTTTTTCACCATGGGTTTTGGCATGTGTTTCTTCTAAAACAGTGAAACCATTGTGAATTGCATGAGCTGCAGCCAGACCTCCACTTTCAAAACCAAGTCCACTTAATAAAGTATTTGCTTCCACTATTTTTTCTAAGGCTTCAGTAACAACTCCCTTTTCTGCTGCTTTTTTAGCACTAACTCCATATTCTAATAATGTATTGTAGCAGAGTTCAGCTAAATTTAGAGCTGTCATTGTTGGAGCTCCACCTGACATTGCAGTTGTTTTTGTTACTGCTGAAGCAGCTGCTTCAAAATAAGTTGCCAGAGCATCTCCCATTCCAGAAACTAAGAATCTTACAGGTGCATTTGCTACAATTTCTGTATCAATTATTACTGCATCTGGATTTTTAGGTAGGAATAAATATTCTTCAAAAACACCTTCCTCTGTATAGATAACAGCCAGTGCACTGCAGGGAGCATCTGTGGCTGCAATAGTTGGAACAATAACTACTGGTAATTCAGAATAGTGGGCAACTGCTTTAGAAGTATCTAGAGTCTTACCTCCACCCATTCCAATTACTATTTCAGCGTCTTCTTCTGCAGCCTTTTTATTTAATCTATCTATTTCTACTTTTGAACATTCACCATTAAAAAATTCAATTTCATAATCAAGGTCTTCTAAACCAACTTTTAATTCATCTAAAAATAGTTCTTTTACAATCGGATCAGCAATTATTAAAGCTTTTCCGCCAAGTTCTTTGATATAGTCTCCCATTTCTTTGATAACATTTTTCCCCTGAACATATTTTCCTGGTGATGTTAAAACTTTAATCATTAAAACCACTCCTTTGCTATTATTTTCACAAGTTAATTATAATATATTTGGCTTTGGATTTCAAATTAAACTTTGATTAGAAAACTGATGCTTATTCCTGGTTTTTTTCAATAATATTTTCGAATTGATCAACAGGCAGCGGTTTATGAAAATAATAGCCCTGAACTTCATCACATTCTAATTTTTTTATTATTTTTAATTGTTCAGAGTTTTCTATTCCCTCAGCAATCACCTTTAAATTCATTTTATGAGACAGCTTAATTATAGAATCAATTAATGTGATATTTTTAGAATCTGAAAGCTTGCCAATAAAAGATTTATCTATTTTAAGAGTATCAATTGGAAGTCTACTTAAATAACTGAAAGAAGAGTAACCAATACCAAAATCATCAAGGGCAATGGAAAAACCTAGATTTTTAAGTTCATTTAAGACTTTTAAAGTATCAGCACGATTATCAAGCAGAGCATTTTCTGTTATTTCAAATTCTATCAGTTCTCTTCTTATCTTATATTTTTCGCTCAGCATTTTAATTTTAGCAGCCTTATTTTCATCATATAATTCAAGGGGAGATAAATTAACAGAAATACTTAGATCACTATTATATTTATTCTGCCAACGTAAAAGCTGTTTGAAAGCTTCTTCAACAACCCAATCTCCAAGTTCCCTAATTAGAAAACTTTCTTCGGCAATTTTGATAAATTTTTGTGGTGAAACCAACCCTAGAGTTGGATGTTTCCATCTGATTAAGGCTTCTACTCCAGTCAGTTTATGCTGACTATCCGTAATATTTATTTTTGGTTGAAAATATAATTTAAATTGTTCTTTCTTGACAGCACTTCTTAAATCTCTTTTAAGATTTTCGTATTCTAATTTATCAAGATACAACTGCTGATTGTATATTTGAAAGCTCAGATCATTAAAAACAATATTACGAGCTGCCAATTGAGCAGCAGAAATTAAGGCTTCTGCATCTCTTCCCGAGTCTGGAAATTTAGAAATTCCTATATCAAGATTCACATAATAATCAATTTTTCCCTGCTCCCAGAGATCTTTAATTGAAGCTAAAATAATATTTGCCTGTTTTTCTAACTCCTGGTCACTAACTTTATTTTCAAAAAGCAAAATAAACTGATCATAATTGTAACTGTAAACGGTACAGTTTTGGCTGCAGATATTATTCTTTAAATATAGAGCAATTTTTTTGATTAAATCACTGCCCTGACTCTGGCCTTTAATTTCAGTTAAATTATCGATATTATTTAAATTTAGATAAAATAAGGAAAAAGGGGCTGCCGCTTTATTACTACCAGTTTCAGCATTTATTTTATCAGTTAAATTCTTATATAATAAACTCTTGTTTGGCAGAGAAGTCAAGCTGTCATAATAAGCCTGCCTAAATAGCTTCTCTTCTTTTTCCTCCAACTTTTTTAAATTTTTATTCAATAAAAAGTATAGAAAAATTCCGGTTACAAAAATAAATATAATTCCCTTAACTGACTGAAACTTTTGATAAAAACCCAGATTATTTATAAAAAAAACAGCTAAAATATCAGAAAATAAAATCCAGAGTATACCAAAAATTGAGTAGGAAACAACTATATTCCTAATCGGTCTTGCAATTTTTTTATTGTTCTTCATTTTTTGTACATCTCCTAATTTGTACATCTCTTAAGTTGAACACTAAAAAACCAGCCAAAGATACATTCTTCAACTGGTTTCAGAAACATTCTATTACTATTAAATTATATCTTGAATTTAATATAGAATCAAGATTTTAAAAACAAATCAGTTTATAATGAATTCTGCAGTAGTTCTTCCTTTATTCTACAGGCGGTTGGTGTAGCAGCTAAACCGGCCAGAGAAGTTTCTTTAAGCGAATCCGGTAGAGCATTCCCCACTTTTTTCATAGCAATTATAACTTCATCAGCTGGAATTACACTTTTAACACCTGCTAAGGCCATTTCAGCAGCGGTTATTGCATTACTGCTTCCGGCAGCATTTCTTTTTATACAGGGAACTTCAACCAGTCCAGCCACAGGATCACAGACTAAACCAAGTAGATTTTTGAGTGCAATTGCTGCTGCAGAAGCAATCTCATCATTACTGCCTCCCATTAAATATGTAATAGCTGCTGCAGTCATACTTGAAGCAGATCCACACTCAGCCTGACAGCCTCCTTCAGCACCTGAAACAGAAGCCTGTTTGGCAATTACGATTCCAATACCTGAGGCTACAAACAGAGCATCTATAATTTCTTCATCTGTAAATTCATTCTCGTCAGCTACTGTAATCAGTGATCCTGGTAAAATACCGCAGGAGCCGGCTGTTGGACATGCGACAATCTTACCCATAGCTGCATTTAATTCTGAAACAGCTAGTGTATTAGCCAGTATTCTGGAAAATAAATCTCCGGTAATACTTTTACCTTCTTTTCTTGCTTTTTCAATCTTTTTAGCATCACCACCGGTTAAACCACTCATTGATCTAACATCTTCGTTTAAACCTTTTTCTATTGACTCCCGCATTACCTGAAGTGAATAGCGCATTTTTTCTCTGACTTCTTCTTCAGTTTTTTCAGTTAAATCCATTTCTCTATTAACCACAACCTGGGCCAGAGAAATATTATTTTTTTCAGCTATTTTAATAAATTCTTCTACTTTATGAAAATCTTCCATCTTAAAACCTCCTTAAACTAATGGTTTAACCAATTTTAGACTTTGAATTCCGGGAATATCTCTTAAAAGCTGTAATATATTTTTTTCTACCTTTTGATCTAAGTTTATAATCGCTGTTGCCTGTCTTCCTTTTTCTTTTCTCAGAACTTCCATTTCTGCTATATTTAAGTTATAGATCTGTAATATCTCGGATATTTTTGCAATTAAGCCGGGCTGATCATTATGAAAGGTAATTAAGGTATAATATTCTCCCTTTAATTTAACCCTGGTACCATTTAGCTCGGTTACAATTATATTTCCACCACCGATTGAGGAGGCAACAATAGTTGTTTTTACATCATCCTGGTCTATTATTTCTAATTTCATTGTATTTGGATGAACATCATCAAGATCTACCGGAAAAAAGTCAAAGCTAAAACCCTCTTCTTCTGCCAGTTTAAATGAATTTTTTATTCTGCCGTCATCGGTCTTAAGTCCTAAAAGACCACCAATAATGGCTTTATCTGTACCATGACCTCTATAAGTTTCTTTAAAAGAACCGTGAAAATATATTTTAACGTCCTTCAGTTTATTATCGACAATTTCTTTAGCCAGGTTTCCTATTCTACAGGCACCTGCAGTATGAGAGCTCGAAGGTCCAATCATCACCGGACCTATAATATCAAAAGCACTTAAATTACTCATTTAACCACCGCCTAGTTATGATATTTAAAATTTTTAAAATTTTTGTTTAAGTCTTACAATAATATTGTAGATTAAAGGCATTTAAAAGTCAAGGTTAATCTCAAAAAATTTTGTAATGATTAAAATATTTTTGTAATTAAGTTAAAACAAAAAAAAGAAAATTAATATGTGAAAAAAAATACAAAAATCGATTGAATTTTTTTTCACAAAGAGTAATGTATAATAAGTTGTGTAAATAAAATTATGATAATTTTTTTAAATAAAAAGAGGAATCCTTCTTTGAGTGGTTGAATATATTTATTGACAAAATAAAAAACACAACCACAAGGAG
>Ga0182239_1000588_pt1 | contig 13167 bp, 9 predicted proteins | sample hydfrate6_PW_210_FD_132456 | JGI IMG/M metagenome (GOLD analysis project Ga0182239, IMG submission 132456) | Subsurface microbial communities from deep shales in Texas, USA - hydraulic fracturing test 6_PW_210 | ecosystem: Environmental > Aquatic > Deep subsurface > Shale gas/oil reservoir >...
CATGACCTGCCTTTTGGTGCCACCCCCTGAGACTGGAAGGATGGTCGCGCCCAGCTGTTCAGCCCCGTAGTGGGCTCCCAATCCTCCAGTGAAAAGTCCGTATCCATACGCATTGTGCACGGTGTCCCTGCGGGTTACGCCGGAGGCCATGAAGGAGCGGGCCATGAGTTGAGCCCAATTGCGCACATCCCGCTGGGTGTATCCGACCACTGTGGCCTTACCTGTTGTTCCGGATGAGGCGTGGATGCGGACCACGTTTTCCCTGGGGACGGCAAACAGACCAAATGGATAATTGTTGCGCAGATCCTGTTTTTCGGTCAGGGGCAAATAGGCAACGTCTGTCAGGCGCTTGATATGTTCCGGCCGGATGCCCTGTTCATCAAATTTTTCCCGGTAGAAGGGGACGGCGTAGTAGGCCTTCTCCACCACCCTCTGCAGGCGGCGAACCTGTAAGGCCTCCAGGTCTTCCCGGGGCAGGGTCTCCATCTCCACATCATACATCATTGCCGTTCTCCTTGCCTGTGTTCAGTGCCGCCCCTGGCTGCGCTGAACACTCTTGGTTTGATTTATGGTGATAATATGAGAAAATTGTTCTCACGCCCGGGTGCGGATGGGCATGGTCCTGTCTTTTATGCCCCTTGTCAAGAAGCCAGGGCCTCAGGATAAGCAATGTTTGCCATTGGTTTCCAAATCCAGTATTACCTGGGCAGAGGGATTTCTTGTATTTTGGGTACAGATTATTCACCGAGCAGGAGGGTGTAAAGAGAGAATGAGTGCAGAACAGGTGTCAGGCACCAAGACAGGGACATACCGGGACAAGGTGAAGTCCATTGTTCACTGGCTTGAAGATAAAAAGGCCAAGGACATAGTGGCCCTGGATGTGCAGGCCATGAACAATCTGACCGAGGCGGTGCTCATCGTCTCAGCCGCGACCACCAGGCATGCTCAGGCCCTGGCTGACGGACTGCTGCAGTATTTCAAAGAGCAGGGCCATGAACTGCTGGGTATGGAGGGTTACCAGATGGGGACCTGGATCCTGATTGACGCCAATGATGTGGTCATTCATATCTTTCCAGCGCAATCCCGGTCCTTCTATCATCTGGAAAGTCTCTGGGCCGAAGCTCCCAGACTGCACGGCTGAGCGCTGACTCAGGTTCGTATTCATATGCATGATCCAAGGAGTTTTAAAATGTCCACCTATACGCCGACCCTTCTGCTCATCCTGGATGGGTGGGGACAGGGAGAGGCCAATGCCGGCAACGCCATACATGCTGCCCACACCCCGAATATGGATCGCATCCTGGCCACAGCTCACAGGTCAACCCTGATCTGCAACGGAGAAGCTGTCGGTCTGCCCAAGGGACAGATGGGTAACTCAGAGGTCGGACATTTAAACATCGGGGCCGGACGCATTGTCTATCAGGATATTGTGCGTATCGACGCGGCCATTTCTGATGGATCGTTTTTCACCAATAAATCTGTGGTGGACCTCATGGCCCAGGTCAAGGCCAGAGGTTCAGCCCTGCATCTGCTCGGTCTGGTTTCAGATGGGGGAGTCCACAGCCAGCAGAGTCATCTCCATGCCCTGATACGCATGGCCAGGGATCAGGGACTGAACAACGTGGTCATTCACGCCATTCTGGACGGACGGGATACAGCCCCGCGCAGCGGGGTGGAGTTTATCCGTACCCTGCAAAAGACCCTGCAGGAGATCAAGGTGGGGCGGATTGGAACAGTCAGCGGCCGTTACTATGCCATGGACCGGGACAAGCGCTGGGAGAGGACCTCTCTGGCTTATTCTGCGCTGGTCCAGGGGCGGGGAGAGGTGAGCCGGGATCCGGTCCAGGCAGTGGAAGAGGCCTATGCCAGGGGAGAAACAGACGAGTTTGTCCGCCCCACGGTTATTGTTGATGCGGATCACAAGCCAGTCGGAAGTATTGAAGATCAGGACGGGGTCTTTTTTTTCAATTTCCGGGCCGACCGGATGCGGCAGATAGTCCGGGCCTTGACGGAGCCGGGATTTGATGAGTTCGATGTCTCTTCCCGGCCCATGTTGGGCCAGGCGGCCAGCATGACTGCATACGATGCCCGCTATGATCTGCCTGTGGCCTTTGCCCCTCAGGAGTTGACCAATATTCTGGGTCAGGTCTGCTCCGAGCTCGGATTCAAACAGCTCCGCCTGGCGGAAACGGAAAAATACGCCCATGTGACCTACTTTTTTAATGGTGGAGTTGAGGAGCCTTTCCCCGGGGAAGAACGCATCCTGATTCCCTCACCTCAGGAGGTGGCCACTTATGATCAAAAACCGGAGATGTCGGTCTATGCTGTAACTGATACCCTTATCCAGGAATGGGAAAAGCAGAAGTTCACACTCATTGTCTGCAATTTCGCCAACCTGGATATGGTCGGGCATACCGGGAACTTTCAGGCCACGATCAAGGCCTGCGAGGCGGTGGATGGCTGCCTGGGCCGGGTCATGCAGAGTGTTCTTGGGTCCGGGGGGCGAATGCTGGTTACTGCAGACCATGGCAATGCTGATGTCATGCTCGATGAACAGGGTGAAATCCAGACCGCGCACAGCATGAATCCTGTACCTCTGGTCTGGCTGGAAAGCACCTATCCGGCCGGCGGACTTCGGCCCCAGGGCATCCTGGGTGATATCGCCCCGACCATCCTGGATATGTGGGGCGTGGACAAACCTAAGGAAATGACCGGGCAAAGCCTGGTCCAGCGCTGAAACCGCATGCCCTGTTTGTGATAGTGTATCAGTTTAATTTAGATTTAAAACTACAGCGAAACATAGGAACCGCATGCCTTTTCCGTCATTGCCCGGCCCCGATCTCTGAATACATCGCAATCTGAATTGCCGGGCAATCTAGGGGAAAGACTGACTCGTCATGACTGTCCAGAAAAAAACTGGATTCCCGCCTACGCGGGAATGACTACAAAGAACCGAATTTTGGCTGTAGTGTTAGTATTCCGGCTTATTGAGCCATTTGTTCTGATTGTTTGTGATTTGAGGATTGAAATTTGTAGTTTAGCTATTTCCTTCTTGCTTCCCGAAGCACGAATAACGAAGCACGATGAACGACGAACGACCAACGAAGCACCAAGCACAACGAACGAAGCACGAGGAACACATCACTTATGTCCAGCAAGCGCCTTTTGATGCCGGTCAAGCCGGAAGGCTTGGAGATTGTCTACTACTATCCATGTCCGTCCTGCGGACGCAAGATCCCGCTGGTCGCCCCTTTGCAGCCGGCCATGGCCACCTGCGACCAGTGCGCCGTCCAATTTCCGGTCGTCCCGGCCGATTCCCGCAGCGTGGAATATATCAAGACCATGCTCAACCAAGGCAAGGCCGGCATTGATCCGGATTTCGTCTGAGCGCTGCAGCGGGAATGAAACACAACTTGTACACAAACTTTACGCTTAGTTCTTCTCTTTTATTTTTTGTGATGTGAAATTTGTCATTTGTGATTTTTGATCAAGGGAGAATCGGCAAGCGCTTTCCACTTCCCGCTTTCCGCCTCCCGCTTAACGCTTACCAAAGCACGAACTTGAGGCCCCATGCTCACAAGTGTTCTTGATCTTATCGGCAATACCCCCCTGGTCCCTCTGCACAGAATCAACCCCAATCCGCAGGTGAATCTCCTGGCCAAGATCGAATCCCGCAATCCGGGCGGTTCCATCAAGGACCGCGTGGCCCTGGCCATGATCCAGGCTGCGGAAAAAGAAGGCCATTTGACCCCGGACAAGACAGTCATTGAGGCCACCTCGGGCAATACCGGAATCGGCCTGGCCATGGTCTGTGCGGTCAAGGGCTACAAGCTCATGCTGTTGATGCCCGAGAACGCTTCCCTGGAGCGGCGCCGGATTATGGAGGCCTTTGGGGCCCGGATCCAGCTCACTCCAGGACACTTGAGCACGGATGGGTCCATTGAGGAAGCCTATCGTCTGGCCCGGGAGGAGTCTCAGAACTATGTGCTCATGGATCAGTTCAACAATCCGGCCAGCATCCTGGCCCATTACCAGGGAACGGCCAGAGAGATCTGGGAGCAGACCCGGGGCGGGGTGACTCATGCGGTGGCCACCCTGGGCACCAGTGGCACGGCCATGGGCCTGGCTGCCAGGTTGAAAGAGGAAGGATCCGGGGTGCAGGTGGTGGCTGTGGAGCCGCATGTGGGGCACAAGATTCAGGGCCTGAAAAATATGCAGGCCTCTTATCCGCCCGGAATATATGATAAGCATGTCCTGGACCGCATCCTGAGTGTAGACGATGAGGAAGCCTTTGCCTTGTGCCGGGATCTGGCCAGGCTGGAGGGCATATTTGCCGGCATGAGCTCTGGCGCGGCCCTGGCCGGGGCCTTACAGCTGATCCGGACTCTGGACTCCGGCACCGTGGTCGTCATCTTTCCGGATGGCGGGGAGCGGTATCTGAGCACGCCCCTGTTCGTTCCCCCGGCCGAGCAGGGGATGAGCATGTACAATCTGAAAACCCAGGACCTTCAGCGTCTCAACCTTCGGAACAAATCGATATCCGTCTTTGCTCCGGGACCACCCGCGGACGCACCTGCCGATGCCGGTGCCTGGCGGCGTCTGGTCTTTCTGGACCTCCTGGCCAGATATGTGCAGTCCAGGGACGTGGATGTGCAGGCCGTGGCCGGGGTGGCGGATATGGATGATCAGGCCCTGGCCAGGGCTGCAGCCACAGGCCAGACACCTGCTGCCTATTCGGCCGCTTTTGTGCGCGATCTTCAGGCCAGGGCCCAGAGACTGGGACTGTCAGCCGTGGAGTTTTTTCCGGCCAGCCGGCAGGTGGAGGATATGTTGACCATGTGCCGGACCCTGCTGGGGAAGGGCCGGGCCTATGAAAAACTGCGGTCTGTATATTACGATGTGTTTCGGGACAAGGACTACGGCCGACTTGTCCAGACCGATCTGACCAAGCTCAGTGTGGGCAAGACCGTGGACCTGGACGATTATGCCAAAGATAACCCCCGGGACTTTACCCTCCTCAAGCGGGCCTCGCTTTACAACTTGAAAAAGGGTGATTTCCTCAAGACCGAGTGGGGAAATGTACGGCCGAGCTGGTATCTGCAAATGGCCGCCGCTCCGGCTGAGGCTCTCTCTGGTCTGCACGTTGTGCTGGCCGGGCGTCCACACCGGTTTCCGCATCTGGATAATCTGCATGCCATCTGGACCAAGACCGGACGGGCCGATCCTGATATCTGGGTCATGGTTCAGGCCGCTGTCCAGGGAGAGCGCGATCCGGCTGCAGCAGACATCGACTCCCTTGTGAATCTCATGCCCCACCCCAGGGCCTTGCGCATGTGGCTTTTGTCCATCGACTACCGCAAACCCCTGGTCCTGACCCGGGAGGCGGCCAGGATGTGGGCCCATAACTGGCGCCGGGTGCAGCATATGGTGGCCGGAGTCAGCCTCACGACTTCGGATACAGAACAGGGGGAGGTGGGCAAAGCGGTCAAGCAGGCCTTGTTTGATCTTCGAAAGGGGTGGACCGAGAGTCTGGAAAACGATCTGGCTGTCTACACCTTCTGGCCGGTACTGTTTACCTTTTGCCGTCAGATCAACGCCTGGATAGAAAAGGATGGGCTCAGCCCGGCCGAGGCTGAGTCCGTGCTTGAGACCGTGCATCGGCTGGACACTGTGCTGGGGATTGTGGATTGGGCCGGACTTCCTCTACCGCCTCATTCCTGGCCCCCTGAGCTGGCCGCCCTGATCCAGGAGCGGCGCACGGCCAAGGCGGCAAAGGATTTTGCCCGGGCCGATGCCTTGCGCGAGGAGATACAGGCCAAGGGGTACCAGGTGGAAGACACTCCGCACGGACCGCGGGTGTATGCAAAAAGTGAGCAGCCGACTACTGAAAAATAGATACAGAACAAATACACTGAAATTGTTGACAATCATAAGCAGAATCGAAAAGCCCTGCCGGCAATGTGAGGTTGACTTTTGACAGGGCACCTAGTAGTGACAATGCATATGAAAAATAAGTCAGATAATTGACTCACATATCAAGTTGATGATAGAGTTTGTATTTTCAAATGCCAAAGAGAGGAAGGTCGCGCCCTACAGATCGCACTCCAGTTTCTCCCGCTGTTTGGGGGGGAGGTCTGGTGTGTCTCATCCTCGTGGCGTGGTCCGGGGTGATGGCCGCTCAGCATCTGATGGCCCAGGCCCTGTGCCCCACGAAGCGCAATTCCACCTTGAATCTTCAACCCGCACCTGGTGGGAAGGATATTAATGCCTCATTGGGATTGGAATCAGGCAATTGGGCTTTGTATATCCAGCAGGCCCTGTATTTTGAAAGACAGGCTGCACGGATGGACCAGGCAGGAAAAAAACAGGAGCGGGATAATCTGGATCAAAAAGCAGTTGAGGCCTGGAAGAAAGCCTTAACTTCAAACCCCGTGCAGGGCTGGGTCTGGTATGATTTAGGCATTGCTTTGACCAGGGTCCGGAGTGATGGTTATGAGTCGGCCTCCAGCCTCAAACCGGCGGATTCAATTGTTCAACAGGCTGTCCGCCTGCGTCCGGCTGATCCGGAGTTGCTTTTGGCTGCCGGGCGCTACTGGTTGTGGCGAAGTCAACGTGCTGATTTGAATTCACAAGATCCTTTCATGTATGCGCGGCTCTTCCAGGAGGCAGTTGCGTATCGTCCCTCTTTATGGAACGTGGTGGCTCAAGAAGTATGGGCAGTTACTCAGGACGAGGGAGTCCTCCTTGCTTGTCTGCCCAAAGATCCTAAATGGACCAAACGTCTTAGGAGGTGGGTCAAAAAACAAGCTGACAGCTGACAAGGACTGAAATAGAGAAAATCAACGGAGGAAGGTCTATGCGCAAAGGGAAGACATTGATTGCAATTTCGGCAATCCTGGGCTTATGCCTGATGATCGGCCAAGGCCAGGCAGCTGCCGCTGATGGAGATGCGTATTTTGACAATGGCCAGCTCAATGCCCAGGCCCTGCAAGAGGCTTTGAGTACGGATCAGAGTGCAAGCATGCAGCTGCTCAAGGAGGTCATGCAGGCAGGAATGGACAGTCTGTACGTCAATATACCCGACTTGGGGCAACTACCGGAAGCAAGTCAGGACCTGGGAGCAGACATTATGGAGGTGGTTATTGCTTTTGCCCAGGCCAACGACTTAAATGTCAGGCAGTGGACCCAAAAGGCGGCTCAAAACATTTCTGATGCAGCCTGGGAGACAAGCTCGGATATGACCGGTGTAGATCAAGACAGCATTATGCAGTCAGTCGGCGCCGGGATAGAGGAAGGAGCGGCCAGATCTGGGCAAGATCAACTGCGACGAGCAGCAGTTCAGGGTGTTGAGAACTCCCAGGATATCTTTGACCGATCGGAAACTGAAGCTGATGAAGGTTTCCCCCGCGATACTGAGAATGCGGAAAGAGCCTTGGAACTCCGCCAGGAAACGGCCAGTCCGGCTCAGTAGTTTGTGTAACGTCCAGGATTTTATGCGCTTACTCCACGGGTTTATATGACTGTTTGAGGCAACTGCAAGCATTGGAGATGAGGATATGTACAGATATATTGTTGCACATCTGCTCGCAACGGCAATGGTTTTAGGCTGTGCCTTTCCCGGATGGGCTCAAGGAAATATTTCTTTCGGAAAACTGCAGATTGTACCTGGTTTGGAATACCAAGCCGAATATAATGACAATATTTTTTTGGAAAGAAGGAACGAGAAGAACGACTGGATTCATACCATATCCCCTTCCCTGTTTATGGACTGGGAACAGGATGATGACAATTATGCCCGGTTGGGATATAGAGCGGACGTCGTTCGCTATGATGATTATTCAGACACTGACTATGAGGCCCATAACCTGTTGGGAGACGTTGGATATAAGTCTCCGCAAGGATTTTACTTTTCCGCCCGCGATCGCTTCTTGGATACCGAAGATCCGTATGGGTCTGATAATGACTACAACCTTGGGAAGCAGACCAAACGATGGAATAATAATTTGGTCCTGAGGAGCGGCTATGAATTCAGCCGGATCTATCGTCTGGAATTTTCCTATCGTAATAGGGTTCAAAAATATGACCGGTTTGTCGATCAATGGCAGGACACCATGAGCCATGAACCCGGAGTTGCCATGTATTACCGGGTCATGCCCAAGACTTCGGCCTTTGTTGAATACAGGTTTGAAACCACGGAATACACTGAACAGCAGGATCTGGATGACAATGACCGGGGGGCGGATTCAGATACTGCCCAGGATTTTGACTATCACAAGGCATTTGTTGGTCTTGAATGGGACGCTTCAGCCAAACTGAATGGACAACTCAAGTTTGGTTATGGATACAAGGATTACGACAACACGTTCAGCTTTCGAAGGGATGAGGATGGGAATCGCATCAAGTATGATGACGCCTCCACCTGGATTGCCGAAACCAATTTGACCTACAACTGGAGACCCAAGACAGCGTTTGACGCCAGGATACTGCGTGAAACGTATGACTCTCCAAGTTCGATTAATACCCGGTATGACCGGACCCAGGTCGGGATAGGCGTTGCCCAGGCCCTGGGTCAGCGTATGATTCTCAGAGCAGATGCGGCCTATACTTTGCGCGATTACGACGAAACGAGCAGGGAAGACGACCAGTATGAGTTGGGATTGGATCTGCGCTATGCAATGCTGGACTGGCTGTCGGCCGGAGTTCGGTATGAGTATGACGATCGTGAGAGTGATGATAAAGATTTTGAGTATACCAACAACGTTTTTGCCATGTACTTGAAGGCGGAATATTAAAAAGAAACCGTGGACAAGGAATAAGGGCTCGCATGAGGGGAGTCACGCTTGGCAGAGCCCTTATTTTATTCTTAAAAAACAACAAATTGCAACCTGCTGGAAAAGGTAATGAAAGATTTTACGAATGTTTGTCCGTCTCAATCTCGTGAGGGCAAAAAGTTTTTAGGGATTTGCCCCCTGCACTCTGGAGCAGAAAAAGAAAATTCCCACTCCCTTCGTTTCCCATATACGCTCACTGCCTGTCTCTCTTTATCGCTGAAAACCTCGTTCTGGTTGTGGGTTGGCGTGGCCTGTCTGCTTATGCTGAGCGCCTGCGCTCAAACCAGCGGACCAGCGGTTCAGGAAATAGATATCCCTGCCGAGGCTGGCGTCGGGGACCGGGATCTGGAACGCGAGGTCAAGGAAGCCAAGAAAGAGGCCAAACAGGAGGTTGCGAGCACAGATCCAGAAGTCCAGGAAGCTGTCCAGGGAGCTCAGGAAATTAGCGTGGATAAATATTTGGAACGTTTCCCGCAGCCACGGGACAAGTACCAAGACTATACGGTGGGAGGAAACGATATCCTGGGCATCAAGGTATACAACGAGCCGGAGCTTACCCAGGAAAAACTGCGGGTCAGCAGTGATGGCCTGATATCATTTCCCTTTATCGGCAAGGTAAAAGTTGCCGGGCAAACGACGTCTGAAATCGAAGATGAGATCACCTCCAGACTCAGTGAAGGCGGGTATTTTATAAGACCTCATATCTCTGTCAGGGTTGAGGAGTACCGGAGTAAAAAAGTCCTGGTCATGGGTGCTGTGGAAAACCCCGGGTCCTACTCCCTGGAGGAAGCGGTTCAGGTTTTGGACATCATATCCCAAGCCGGGGGTATAGATTCTGAAGAAGCAGGCAGAATGGGCATATTGGTCAGAAAAGAAAAGACCAACGGGCAGTCCCAGAAGCTGGCAGTCCAGATAGATCTGAGTGAGCTGTTGTCGGGAAGTGGCACGACCCAAAATTTGTATCTCAAGGATAAGGATGTCCTCTATGTGCCAAAAGCAGGAAAGATCTTTATCATCGGCCAGGTGCAGGAACCCGGAGAGTATACTCTAGGCACTGACCGCTTGAGGCTGATGGAAGCCAGCGGACTGGCCGGAGGGTTTACCCGGATTGCGGCCCGCAGCAAGGTACGGGTAGTCCGCCAGACCGGAGAGGGGGAAAAGACCCTGGTGGTCAATGTGCAGGCGATTACCCGAGAGGGGTCGGCAGGGTCAGGATGTCGAGCTCCAGGCCGGAGATGTCGTCGTCGTCCCGGAGAGCTTTTTTTAAGCAAAGCCCGGAGCCGGTTAAAATCCCCCTCTTAAGGAGGAACTCAGCTTTCCACTTCAGGGCTGGTCTTTATATGCACTTGACACCGTGGACATAAAAAGGCCCAGAGGGCAGGCATTACGCCAAAGCGCGAAGCCTGCCCCTACCAGAGGATCGCGGTTATGAGCCAAACAAACAAAATATCGGGGTTTACAACCTGTACCCCGCTCCTCTTTGTAGGGGCAATCCTAGGCGGTTTCCGGTCACGCGTATGCGCGTGATTGCCCTCTGAGGATATCACACCCACGGTGTCAAGTGTGGGTAAAGATCAGCCTTGCCAAGGAGGGGATTAAGATGACCGCAGTTGTTTGTTTAATTTTCATCTGAAGTCCTTCTGTCTATCGAGTATCGTAATCATAGATATAAAGCCAGATCAGACGATTAAGAGTCCCCTCCTTTTCAAGGAGGGGAATAAGGGGTGGTTGCAAAATGAGAACTTCCTTTTGACTTCTGCCATCTTTGAGACTTTTTCGCAAAGATTCAACCTGAACCACTGAAAACAGCAAATACGATTATGACCGACAATCAATTTGATCCCCAGGAACACGAACAGGAAATTCATTTGCGCGATTATTTCCGGGTCCTGCGCAAAAGAAAGATGACCATCATTTTGTGTCTTGTCCTCGTTGTGCTTTCGACCCTGATTTTTACCCTTACCGCCACCCCGATTTACAAGAGCACGGCCAAGGTGATCATTGAAAAGGAGAACCCCAACGTTCTCTCCTTTGAAGAGGTCATGGCGGTGGATGCGTCAGATACCGAGTATTATCAGACCCAGTATAAGATTATTGAGAGCCGCAAGATTGCCAGAGATGTGATTGCAAGGCTCGACCTGGCAGAGCATCCGATCTTCGCCCCCAGGGAGGAGAAAGAGCGTTCATGGCTTTCCGGTCTAACGATTGGGGCCAGGGAGGCCCTGGCTGATTGGAAGGACAATGTGCTCAGCCTGCTCAATACTGGTGATCAGAATGAAGCAAGCCTTGAAAAATCTCCCAGCGACGACCAGGCCCTGGTCAACGCTTTTTTGGACCGGCTTAGTGTTGAACCGGTGCGCAACAGCAGACTTGTCCATGTGAGCTTTGAATCGCCGGATCCCCGGCTGGCCGCCAAAGTGTCCAATGCCGTGGCCAGGGCCTATATGCAGCACAATCTGGATATGAAGCTCGGAGCCATTAGGGATGCTACCATGTGGCTGAATGAACGGGTGGCTGAAGAACGGGAAAAGGTGGAGCAGGCGGAACGCAATCTCCAGAAATACAAGGAAAAGCATGGTATAGTAACCGGGTTTTCCACTGAAAGTGAGCAGATAACGGCCCAGAAGCTGGCTGAAATAAATCGTCAAGTGGTGGAAGCTGAGGCCAGGCGGGTGGAGGCCGAGACACGATTTAAACAGACCAGGGAACTGCTGAGAAAAGGGGTGTCCCTGGACTCCATTCCCGCTATTTTGAATAACGAGCTCATTCAGGAGATGAAGCAGAGCGAGGTGGAGCTGTCCAAGCGGATGTCCGAGCTCTCGGGGCGATATGGGCCCAACCATCCACGCATAAAGGCTATTCGGTCTGAGCTTGAGACCCTGGATCGGAAGAAGCAGGCTGAGATCAACAAGGTCATAAGATCTCTGGAAAATGAGTATGAGGTAGCCAGGGCCCGGGAAAAGTCACTGAAAAACTCCCTGGCTCAGCTCAAGGGCGAGGCGCAGGAGCTCAATGAAAAGGCCATTGAGTACGGTGTCCTCAAGCGGGAGGCAGAGAGCGCCCGGCAGATGTACGACCTGCTCATCAAGCGTTTTAAAGAAACCTCCATGTCCGAAGAGATCAAGACCGGGAATATTAAGATCATGGACCAGGCCGAAGTGCCCAGAAATCCGGTCAAGCCCAATGGGAAGCGGAACATGCTTTTATCCCTGGTCCTTGGCCTTATGCTTGGTGTTGGGGGGGCCTTCTTTCTGGAATACCTGGACAATACAGTCAAGAGCCCCGAAGACGTCAAGAATTACCTCCATGTGCCCTATCTGGCTCCAGTACCTATTATAAAAGACGATCAGGGAACGCCGGATCTGGTCTCCCACCTGCATCCCAAGTCAACAGCAAGCGAGGCCTTCCGGGGCCTGCGGACCAATATCCTTTTCTCCAGCGCCGATCACCCGCCCCAGGTCATCCTGGTTTCCAGCCCGGGACCGGGGGACGGCAAGACCCTGTCCAGCATCAATCTGGCCATCACCATGGCCCAGTACGGATCGAAAGTTCTGCTTCTGGACGGAGATCTGCGCCGGCCCAGAATTCACAAAGTCTTCGGCCTGTCCCGGGATAATGGTGTCTCCAATGTCCTGGCCGGAAGTGTGGACCAGAATGCGGCTGTGATTCAGAGCACGGACATTCCCAATCTGTCGGTCATCACTTCCGGGCCTGTTCCCCCCAATCCGTCCGAACTCTTGGGTTCCAAGCGGATGACCAAGTTCCTGGATATGCTCCGGGAACGCTACGACCGGATTATTATCGACTGCACTCCGGTCACAGCAGTAACCGATGCCTCAGTCCTGGCCAGTTTTGTGGACGGGGTTGTGGTTGTGCTCAAGGCCAACGAATCCACCAAGGAAGTGGCCAGGAGCGCCCTGGAGGGGTTGGACCGAGTCAAGGCCAAGGTATTGGGCGTGGTTTTAAACAGCGTGGACTTGAGCAAGGAAAGCTCCTACTACTATCATTACTACTATTACTACTATGGCGAAGACGGGGCAAAGAAAAAGAAGAAACCCAAGCGGCGGAAAAAAACAAAAGAGCTGGAAGTATAGGGGTGAAAGCTCAAAGCTCGAAGCTGAAAGTTGAAAGCTCAAAGGCAAAGACTCTTGGCCCACAGATCACACAGATACACACAGATGGGCAGAGTAATGCCATAAGCCAGGAATAAGACCCCAATGAACCCTCTTCGGAACCACGCTTTTGGGGCGTGGTTGGTTCACCCCAGTACCATCACAAAGCTGAGCTACCCCAATGAAATCGGCAGAGCCGACACTACGTGTATTTCATAGGGCAG
>Ga0182239_1000590_pt1 | contig 13148 bp, 14 predicted proteins | sample hydfrate6_PW_210_FD_132456 | JGI IMG/M metagenome (GOLD analysis project Ga0182239, IMG submission 132456) | Subsurface microbial communities from deep shales in Texas, USA - hydraulic fracturing test 6_PW_210 | ecosystem: Environmental > Aquatic > Deep subsurface > Shale gas/oil reservoir >...
ATCGCAGGGCAGCGAATTTGAAATAGTGATTATACCGGTGTTGACCCAGCACTTTAAAATGCTTTTCCGGAATCTTTTGTATACTGGACTGACAAGGGCCAGGAAATATGCATTTTTTGTTGGTACCCGAAAGGCGTTGGCAATGGCAGTCAAGAATCAGGATACCAGTCAACGGCAAACGGCTTTGAAGGAGCTTATCTCAGCCTGATCCATGATATTTAAGGGATGTAGAGAATGAATCCAAATCCCTTTGACAAACTCGTAGAGGGGATGCTGCAGACCCGGATGGTAAAGGATACGGCAGATCTAATGCAAAAAGCAGTAGAGGATTGCATTGAAAGCAACATCCTTATCAACAACCGGGCCGGCGGCAAAGCCCCTTTTATTTCTCATTAAAGAATTCTTGGCAGGATAGTCATGGTACATGCCGTCACATACCTGTGGTTTTTATTATGCCCCAGTCTCACAGAGCTTTGATCCTTTGAGACGCTACATGAGCCGGCACCAACACTGGTACTTTTTAAATTGGCTGAATTGAATGCACTCAATAAACGTATTGAAAGCCGGAAAATTTCAAGGAATGGACTGTAAAACCACGTCCGCTGGCTTGTAACACCTTTTGCCTTTGGTAAAGACTCCGGTCCCAACGGTCCATCAGGGCTTCCAACTCATAGCTTCCACGCCATGCTGTTAATGGTACGCCACAATCAGGAAAACGGGGGCTGTGTGCCCCCGTTTTTCGGTTACACCCATAAGCCTTGCTACCATCGCTAATTCTCTGAACTCCGCTCCTCTAACCATTCAGCAAGGTCCTTTGTCCGGTACACAATTCTGTTGCTGACCCGTCTTTTGCTTTTTGGGCCAACCCCCAAGCAATCAAGGTTTGCCATTGTGCGGGGATTGAGCAGGCCTCCGCTAAACTGGCCCACTTTCTGCCGGGGGACAACCGGACTCCCCCATGCCTTCACCATTTCTTGAAAGATGTTGATCTGCATTGTGTTGCTCCCATTATCATGAGGTTAATACACAATAATGGGTTAAAAATGATAGGGTATTAAGGGGCGTGATGTGCTTTTGTGAACTTTTCGGCCGATAAATTAAAAACAATATATAATATCAATGATTTATAATTCAATAGCCACTCAATGTTGGCCGCTTCCCCTTTTAAATGGAATGACCTTTGCGTTTTGCTGGTCGCTTTGATCTCCTTCCTTTGTCTGATTCTCGCCCTTTTCATCGGCTTCCTCGTTTTGGGCTTTGGTCACCTGATTCTCTGGGTTGTCAAAAACGGCTGTGGCTTTCTTCAAATTTTCGGGAGCAAGATGGGCATAACGCTGCACCATTGCGTAAGACTCCTGCCCCAAAAGCCTTTGTAACTCGTATAAACTCATGCCGTTCTGGATCTGCCAAGAGGCAAAAGTGTGGCGCAAGGTGTGAAAACAAACCTTTTTGTTTTCATCTTCCACACCATCATTCAACCCCGTTTTTCTAACCACATCATAAAAGGCTTTTGATATCATCCCACGTTTTTTCCCATTGCTCGCGGGAAAAACGTAAATATTGTCACTCAATTGTCGCCTTCTTTGTAGCATTTCTTTAACTTGTCCAGACATGTAAACAGTTCTAACTTTCCCATCCCTTTTGGCATCTTTTGCATTGGTGATATGTATCATGCCGCCTTCAAAATCCAGGTCCTGCCATGTCAAGTTGTGTATCTCTCCGGATCTCATACCTGTATGGAGACTGAGCAATGCCGTTTCATACAAATCAATGCTTTTCCCTGCCAGTCGGTTTAATAAGATATCGGCTTCGTGTTTTGTTAAAAATCTTGTTCTGCCTTTACCTACTCTGGGCCATTTAATTTTTCTAACAGGGCTCTGACCCTTATATAACTCCGAGTTGATCGCGCTGTTAAATACTTGCCGTATCACTGATAATGCAAACTGAATGGTTCGAGGTGAACACCCAGCCTCCTGCATTTGAGCTTTGAGATTTTCCAAATCCTCAGCCGTGATTTCTTTCAATGACTTACTTCCCATCCCGGGATCAATCCAATTGTTAAAATAGCTCTCTTCATTCTTATAACTTACTGGCTTTTTGTCCATTTTAGCTTGAGGCAAATAAGTTTCCGTAAAATAATCATGAAATGTGGTGTTTTCCCTTTCAAGGCGTTTTCTCTCTGCCTCCTCTGCCCGTTCCTTTTCCTGGCTCAATTCTTGTTCTTCCCGGAAAGTCCGGGGACGGACACCTTGTTTTGCATTACCCCGGAATTCAGCCATTTTATCCGCACAGGCTTTGGGAGTCCATTGAAACTTATTCTTGCTACCAAACACGACCTGGAATTTTTCTTTATTGACAGAAAACCAGCCTACATAATAATAATCTACAATTGATCCTGTTTTTGCATCACAAACTTCCCGGTAAAAAATCCCAGGGAAAGATGTTTTTTTCCATGTTTTGTTCTGGTTATTTTTTTTGGGTATTCTTTTCATGTCGCCATCTTCCTGCACTATAAATACGGCCCAAAATCTGTATGAACTATGTATGAATTTTTCTGGTGAAACAATGGTAATCTGAGTGATGCCACGTGAAAACAATATAATACATAACTATCTAAAAGTCAATGAAATATGTATTAAAAATGAAAGCAAGTGATAAACCGTGAAATCACTTTTAACTGACTCTTAATCAGTAGGTTGAAGGTTCGATTCCTTCACGGCCCACCAGTAAAATCAAGGGGTTATAAATCTCCCCCCTCCTTTAATAAAGCACAATTTATAACCACATTGAAAACCCGGCGAAACAGCCGGGTTTTTTTGTTGGAAAAGTGGAAAATGAAAGAAAACCACATTACTGGGATGTAAAAAGCTTTTTCTTGCCATGGCCGCCTTCCATGTTTAACACTATCAAAAACATCTGCTTGCTGATGTGTCTGTGCTAAACTATGATACTGGGATAGTTAAAGCGGTCTCCCGGCGGTATCGGGGTGAAAAACGGATTATTCCACAGGCCGCTCCGGATTATCACAGGGCCAAACATACTGAAGCGATAAAATTGATAAGCCGTTACCTTTCAAAAGCATTTGTTGTTTTTCTGATGGTGCACCTGACTGCGGGGTTTGCAGAATCCGGGGCCGGAAGGATTTCAGCGAACCTGGAAAATTATTTGAGTGCCGGCACACAAGCCCGCAGATTCTGGATCGGGTGTGCACCGATTTCGGTGCGCCAGGAAATTGCAAAGGTTTATGCCAAGCGCGGATACCGGCCAATCTGGGTGGATGAAAACAGGCTTTTGGATGCAGGCCGGGAATTTATAAAAGCCGCGGGCGAGGCCGGCCACCACGGTCTGCTGCCGGATGACTATTATCACGGATGTCTGGCCGAATGGCAAAAAAGACTGGCATCCCGGGAATTGGGCCGGTTTGATGGGCGGAATCTGGCGGCCATGGACATCATGCTTTCCCATGCGTTTTTCAAATATGCAGACCACCTGGCCCACGGAAAAATCGATCCCCTTAGCGTATATTCCAGTGAGATGATTGAATATCCGGAGAAGAATAAAGCCCAAAAAATTCTGGGTTTTCTGGGCGACATGAAAACACCCTATGATGTGCGGCAGGCTTTACAGGCACTGGCGCCGGCCGGAGACGGTTACAAGGCGGCCACAGCCCAGGCCGCACGTCTTCAAAAGCGCATGGCTTCCGGTGCGCAGGTGCACCTGGATTCCGGAGAAGTGCTTCAAAAGGGAGACAAATCACCTGCGGTTTTGCAGCTGCGCCAAATCCTGGCCGCAGAAGGCGACCTTAAAAAGGTGGAGAAAACCAGCCTGTCGCCTGTTTTTGATGCCGGGGTGAAAAAAGCCCTTATGAGATTTCAGAAGCGCCACGGCCTGGCCGCAGACGGGGTGGCTGGCAGAAAAACCATGGCCGCGCTAAACCGGCCCTTACACGACCGGATGCATACAATTCGCGCCAACCTGGAACGCCGGCGGTGGCTGCCCCGAAAGCCTGCAAGGCGGCGCATTGTTATCAATTCCGCCGGCTTTGAGCTCAATGCCTGGGAAAATCAGGACCGTGTTTTGAAAATGCGCGTGATCTCAGGCACAAAAAGCGAGATGACCCCGCTTTTGACCAAAGACATGGCCCATCTGGTGATCAATCCCTACTGGAATGTGCCCCCCGGGATCCTGGAAAAAAAGGTACTCCCCAAAATCAGAGAAAACCCGGACTATTTTGCCGAAAACCATTTTGAAGTCCTCAGCGGATGGCAGGCCAATGACACCCGTGTGAGCCCGGAGGCCATCAACTGGTCAAACGTTTATATCCGCAATTTCCCGGGGCGCCTGCGCCAGAAGCCCGGCCCCTGGAACGCACTGGGCCAAATCAAATTCATCTTTCCCAACAGATTTAGCATTTATCTCCACGACACCCCGGAACAGCACCTTTTTCAGCGACGGGTGCGCGCGTTTAGCAGCGGCTGCATCCGGGTGGAAAAACCCGTTGAACTGGCGCTTTTTATTCTGAAAACCAACCCGTTATGGGATCGGTCCCGCATAGAAAAGATCATCAAAAGCGGAAAAACCACAGCTGTGCGCGTCCATGACCGGATTGCGGTTCATCTGGTCTACCGGACTTTCTGGGTCAGCCCGGGCGGCGTTGTCAATTACCGGAAGGATGTATACGAACTCGACAAGGCGCTGGAAAAAGCTCTGGATTCACAATAAGGCGGCCGGAACGCAAACAGAAGTGGAAAAGAGATGAAACCGGGCTTTCTACCAGAAGCGCACCGGCCCCACATCCACGTGCACAAATTCGGAATAACTGCCTGCCCCGCCGGCCTTGATTCCCCTGGCGGCTTGGTACAAGCGCCGGTTATGAATGCCGCTGATATGAATGTCTGCGGCCATGGCTTTTAAATGATAGCTGTTTTTGGCCACACCGCTGCCCCTGGCACGCAGCAGCCGGTTATACTCCGGGGACCGGTAGCCGGAAATCAGCCGGACAGGCCGGCGGCCGGCCCCAAGGCGGGTGTGGATACGATCAATCAAAAGATACAACGACGGCTCAATGGGTTTGACCGTGCCGTTGTAATGGCAGCGAAAGATTTGGTCCAGTTTTTCCCGGGCCCCGGCAATCCAGTTTCCCTGATCGTCGAGATACCGGATGCGAAGCGATTCTCCGGTATGGATATTGTGCACGCAAAGAACACCTGAAATTCCGCGGCGGCGCAGTTCCGCTGCGGCGGGCCGGGCCGCAGGCCATGGCAGCATGCATGCGAAGGTGCCGGCGGCTGCCTGTTTTAAAAAGGATCTTCTGGATATGTTCATTTTCTTGGGCTGGTTTTAAGCTGAAGGTTGGAAGATTCGGCAAAAAGGTTCAGTTTGAGGATAGATAACAGAATTTACAAGAAGCGTCAACATGGTTGACATGGCTGCCAATTTCAGGGGACTGGCATTGAATTTTTCGGGTCAGATTATGCTTGACAGGTTGCGGAAAAACGGGTTTAATAACGGGATTTATATGTGATTGATTCTTTCCTTGCTCTGATTCGGGCAACATCCAATTTCCGACAAATCAGGGCTTTATCAGCCAAAAGGAGGACAAATGAACCATTACGAAAACATTGTGATCATTGACGCCGATGTCGGACAAGACGACAAGAAGGCGTTGATGGAGCGCCTGGAAGAGCAGATGAACCGGCGAAACGGCGTTTTAATCGAGCTCGATGACTGGGGTACGCGCAAGCTTGCCTATGAAATCGGCAAAAAACGGCAGGGCCAGTATGTGCGCATTGATTTCTGCGGCAACGGCGAGGTTGTCGACGCCATGGAGCGCACACTGGTACACGACCAGCGGGTGCTGCGTTTTATGACCATCCGGCTGGAAGAAAACGTGGATGCAGAAAGCCTGAAGGCGGCAAAAGAGCCGCAGCAGGCAGCCGCTGAAAACCCGGCCGAAACCGATACGTCCGAAGCCGAAGCCGAAGCCACCCCAACCCCCCAGGCGGCTGCCGCACCTGAAGCCCAGGCCGAGCCGGCAGCAGAAGAAAAGGAGTAGATCCAATGGCTGTAATGAACAAAAGACGTTTTTTCCATCGCCGCAAAGTCTGCCGTTTCTGTGCTGACAGCAAACTGGCAATCGATTATAAAGATCCGGGCATGCTCAAATATTTTATCACCGAGCGGGGCAAAATCATCCCCCGCCGGATTTCCGGAACATGCGCCAAGCATCAGCGGCATTTGGCCACTGCCATCAAGCGGGCCCGCAAAATCGCCCTGCTTCCGTACGTGGGCACATCAGACCTGTAACCGGCAGTCCGCAGGCGCCCATATTCGCAAAAATCACGGAAGGGGCAAAACCACCCCGGATCCATGATGACAACATATAATCCACGCGATATTCTGGCGGGTACCGGCATTCTGGCCTTGTTCGGGGCGGTGGCGCTGTATTTCCCTATCCTGGGATTTGTCTGTTTTCTGCTTTTGCCCCTGCCCATGCTTTTGTACCGGCTCAAGCTGGGCCGAAAAAGCGCCGGGATCATGGCAATGCTTGCCGTGGTTGTCATCCAGGTGTCCGGGCCCGGTCACGTGGTGGACCTTTGGCTGATTTTATGCATGATCGGCCTGGGATTTGCCATGGCCGAAGCCCTGATGCAGAATTTAAGCGTTGAAAAAACCATCGGCTACCCGGGTGTCCTGATTTGGACCGCAGGGTTGGCCGCGCTGCTGTTTATCGGCAGTTTTTCCGCATCCGGGCCCCTGGAAATGATTTCGGAATATGTCCGCAGGAACCTGGAGCTGACAGCCGCGGCATACGAGACAATGGAGATGCCCGAATCCAGCATCCGGGTGCTCACCGAGTCCATGGACCGGATTCATTATGTGATCATGGGCATCCTGCCGGCCCTGACAGCCTCGGGCCTGATTTTTGCCGGCTGGGCAAACCTGCTGATCGCCAGGGCCGCACTCAGGGCCAGGCAATTGCCCGAACCGGGCTTTGGCCGGCTCAATCTATGGAAAGCCCCGGACGCAATGGTTTGGGCGGTGATTGCATCGGCGCTGCTGCTCTGGGTGGCAAGCAGCCCCCTGGCCTTTATGGGTGCCAATGCATTGATTCTGCTGATGCTCATTTACCTGTTTCAGGGCATTGCCGTAATCTCATGGTATTTTGAGAAAAAACAGATGCCTTTGTTTTTGCGGGTGCTCATATACGTGTTAATCGCCATCCAGCAGGCACTGGCCCTGATGGTGATCGGCCTGGGATTTTTCGACACCTGGGCTGATTTTCGAAAAATAAACGCAGCTCCCGGTGATCATCCGGATTCGTCATAAACAGACGGATCCCACGAGCTAAAAATATGCAACTTACGTGCACCATCGGAGGACAAGAGATGAAAGTCATATTAAAAGAAACCATCGAATCTCTGGGCATTATCGGCTCAGAGGCGGATGTGAAAGCCGGCTATGCCCGCAACTATCTGATTCCCCAGGGCAAGGCTGTGCAGGCCACCAAAGAAAACCGCAAAAAAATGGAGCAGGAGCGGGCCAAAATCGAGCTTCAGCTTGCCAAGGAACGCAAGCTTGCCGAGGAAATGGCCGCCCGGCTCGAAGGCATCACCGTGCAGATTCCGGCCAAGGTGGCGGATGAAGACCGCCTGTACGGATCGGTTGCCGTGCGCGACATTGCCGAAGCCCTGGAGCAAAAGGGAATTGAAGTGGAAAAACGCGCCATCCTCCTGGCCGACCCCATCAAGACCCTGGGTACCTACCAGGTGCCGGTGCGCGTCTACCGGGATGTTGAACCGGAAATCACCGTTGAGGTCGTGCCCGAATCCTGATACTCGGGTCGTTTTATACGTATTTGAAGCGGATCTGCCCTGCCCGGGCGGATCCGCCTTGAGAAAAAACCGCGGCGGTGTTCAGCGGTTTGTTTTTTGATTCACACCTGCCGGGGCCGGCTTGATGTCCCGGCTGTATATCCCGGGCCGTGCCATGAGCAGCAAAGATCCGTCGCTTCAAAAGCTTCCGCCTCAGAGCCTCGAGGCCGAGGAATCCATTATCAGCGCTGCCCTGCTGGATAACAACATCCTGCTCGACATCCTTGATATCCTCACGCCCGAAGCCTTTTACAAAAGCGCGCACCAGAAAATTTTCTCCGCCATCACCGAACTGTTTGCCGAAGACCAGCCCGTGGACCTGGTTACCCTGGCCGAGCACCTGAGGCGCTCCAACGAGCTTGAATCCATCGGCGGGGCAGCCTACCTCGCCAAAATCGTGGATACCGCGCCTGTGCCGGCCAATGCCAAGCACTACGCCCAGATTATCCAGGACCGTGCCGTATTGCGACATTTGATCCGCACGGCAAGTGATATCGTGGAAAAGTGCTACAGCGAGTCAGGCAGCACAGACGATGTCATTGATTACGCTGAAGGGGCCCTGTTTGATATTGCGGATAAAAAGCAGAAGCAAAACTTTTATCCCATCAGCAAAATCATTGAATCCAACATTGATGCATTGGAGGCCCGGCAGGGAAACAAGTCGCTGATCAGCGGGGTGCCCACGGGGTTTAAAAAGCTCGACGAAATGACATCCGGCTTTCAGGCCTCGGATTTGATCATCATGGCCGCCCGCCCGGGCATGGGAAAAACCGCACTTGCCCTGAACATGGCCCGGTATGCAGCCGTGGAAGCCGACACTCCGGTTGCCATGTTTTCTCTGGAAATGTCGAAGGAACAGCTTTCCATGCGGCTTTTGTGCGCAGAGGCACGCATTGACTCCTCCCGGGTTCGCGACGGGTTTTTCAATGATGACGACTGGTACAGCCTGACCAACGCGGCAGGCGTACTGTCTTCTGCGCCCATTTATATCGATGACTCCCCGGATCTGACCTCCCTTGACATCAAGACCAAGACCCGCCGCCTGAAACGGGAAAAGGGCGTGGGCATGATCATCATCGATTACCTGCAGCTCATGCGGCCGCGGAAAAACTTCGAACGCAGGGAATTGGAAATTTCGGAAATGTCGAGAACCCTCAAGGGCCTGGCCAAGGAATTAAACATTCCCATTCTTGCCCTGTCCCAGCTCAACCGCCGCCTGGAGGATCGCAGCGACAAGCGCCCCCAGCTTTCCGACCTTCGCGAATCCGGAGCCCTTGAACAAGACGCGGATCTGGTTATATTTATATACAGGGATGACATCTATAATCCGGACGAAAACAATCCCAACAAAAACATTGCCGAAATTCACCTGGCCAAGCAGAGAAACGGGGCCACCGGCATGTGCCCGCTGGTGTTCAAAGGTGAATACACGCGGTTTGAAAACCTGGCCTACGGGCAATACGCACCGGAATTGGAAGGGACGTAAGCCGGCAATGCAAGTTTTAGATAAAAGGGAGTTGCAACTGTTAAGCGAATGAAAAACCTTTCAGGCAATACCGGCGGACTCAAGGCCGGCGCCGTCCGGCGAATTGAAAACCTGTACCACCACCGAATTCCGCCGGAATCGGTCATTTCCCCCGAGCTTGCCGGGGAAATCTGCAGCATCAGCGCTGAAACCCGCCGCCAGATCGGACTTCTGGTGGCGCGTTCCGGAAAAATCGCCGAAGTGATCGTGGGCGACAACCAGAAAATCGTACTGCCCGACACAAGCCAATACCGAACGCCGCCGGGACGGCTCAAGGGGCTGCGCTGCATCCACACCCACTTAAACGATGAGACCCTGACCCGCGACGACCTCACGGACCTGACACTTCTGCGGCTGGACATGATGGCGGCAATCACCGCAACGCGTGAGGGAAAACCGGAGCGGATGCATATCGCCCATATTCTGCCCTCTTCTGAGGCCAGCCAGCCCCACCGGATTCTGGATCCGGTCGATCCAATGGATCCGCAGGTGGACTGTGCAGGCCTGATCCGCGCCATCGAGGACGAACTGTCCCAGCACCAGGCCACACGCGAGGTGGCGGAAGGAAAGGAACGGGCGGTTCTGGTCAGCGTCACCACCGCCTCCCGGGCCCGGGCACAGGCGTCTTTGACAGAACTGCGCGAGCTTGCCCGCTCCAGCGGAATCGAGGTTTTAGACACCATTGTCCAGCACCGCAAAAAGATCAACCCCAGATTTCTGATGGGAACCGGAAAGCTCGAGGAGCTGACCATTCAAGCGATGCAGACCGGTGCCACCTTGATTGTTTTCGACCAGGAGTTAAATCCGTCCCAGATGCGCTCGATCACCGACCAGATCGAATTTCGCGTCCTGGACCGCACACAGCTCATCCTCGACATTTTCGCCCAGCGGGCCCAGTCCCGGGAAGGAAAAATCCAGGTGGAACTGGCCCAGCTCAAATACCTGCTGCCGAGACTGGTATTTAAAAACACGGCCATGAGCCGCCTGACCGGCGGCATCGGCGGCCGGGGCCCGGGTGAAACCAAGCTGGAAATCAACCGCCGCCGTGTCCGGGACCGAATCACCCGGCTGGAAAAGGCCCTGGGCAATGTCAAAAAGCAGCGCAAACAGCAAAAAGCCCGCCGTTCCAAGCGGGGTCTGCCGGTAATCTCGATTATCGGCTACACCAACGCGGGCAAATCCACACTGCTAAACACCCTGACCCACAGCCAGGTGCTGGCTGAAAGCCGGCTGTTTGCCACCCTGGATCCGTCGAGCCGGCGGCTGAAATTTCCCAAAGACACCGAGGTGATCATCACGGACACGGTGGGCTTTATCCAGGATTTGCCAAAAGAGCTGCGAGTGGCCTTCCGGGCGACACTGGAGGAACTGGAAAACGCGGATCTGCTGTTGCACGTCATTGATGCGGCCAATGCCGACTGCCTCCGGCAGATGCAATCCGTGCACGGCATTCTTCAGGATCTGGGCCTGGACCGGATCCCGGTTCTAAATGTCTTAAACAAGCAGGACCGTGTGGATGCCGGTACCATGGAGATGCTTGCAGCCAAAACCAACGGCATCGCCATTACCGCAACAAAGGCTCAAACCCTGCATCCGCTTATTGAAAAAATGGAGCAGGTCATTGCCGGAGAGGCGGCAGGACCTAATGTTACCTGGCTGTCAGATGACGCGGCCATGGAAATAAATCCCCTGTTGACGAATACGGGCCGGGTGCTCTAATATAAATTGCTTATGGATTTGAACCTGATTAAAAATACAGCAGTGGGGGCGGCCTACAAAAGCGGAGAAATCCTGCGCAGCCACCTGGGCAATTTCGGAGAGGTCAGCAAGAAAGGTCCCAAGGACCTGGTCACGGCCGCAGACATCGCATCTGAAAAACAGATCATAGAAACCATCCAAAGCCGTTTTGCTGATCACAAAATTCTGGCCGAGGAAAGCAATGCCCAGGACACCGGCACTGATGGCTGCACCTGGATCATTGATCCTTTGGACGGCACCACCAATTTTGCCCACCAGGTGCCGGTTTTCTCTGTTTCCATTGCATTTGCTGAAAACCGGCAGCTTAGGGCCGGAGTGGTGCTAAACCCGGTAACCGGGGAATTGTTTACGGCTGTAGAAGGACAAGGCGCACAGTTAAACGGCCGGCCCATAAGCGTTTCAGACTGCCGGCAAATTTCTGAGAGCCTTTTGGTGACGGGTTTTCCCTATGACATCAAGGAAAATCCCGAACCCTACATGGAAAAATTTGCCAGATGCCTTTCCGCCGCCATTGGCGTGCGCAGGCTCGGATCCGCGGCCCTGGATCTTTGTTTTGTGGCCTGCGGAAGATTTGAGGGGTTCTGGGAGCAGGGATTAAAGCCCTGGGACACGGCTGCGGGAACCCTGATCGCCCGGGAAGCCGGTGCAGTGGTCACTGATTTTTCCGGCAGGCCGTATGATATATACGAAAAAACACTTCTGGCCACAAACGGCCATATTCACGAAGATTTGCGTTCATTGTTAACGTAAACAAGAATAAAGAAGACATACCATGAAGGAGTTTTACTTGAGCGACGAATACGAAGACACAGTGGAGTGCTACGGCAGGTTTGACATCCAGGCGCGCATTTGCCGCAAATACTGCGCCCTGCGCCTGCGCTGCGCAGTGGAGCAGTCCCAGCAGATGCGCATTGAACAACTCGAGGATCTGATGAATTCCTACGAGGCCACCACCAACATCCAGTAACGCCTAAAGCCGCATCTTGCCGGGGTTTAAAATCCCGGCAGGATCAAATGCGGCCTTGATCCGCTGCATCAGGCCAAGAGCGGCATCTGAAATTTCCTTTTGCATATAGGGCGCTTTGGCCAGACCCACACCGTGCTCCCCCGAGATGGTTCCGCCCAGGGCCAGGGTGAAGTCAAAAATCTCATCAACGGCCTGGCGGGCGGCCAGCAGCTGGGCGGGCTCGTTTTTGTCCAGCATGATGTTGAAATGAATGTTTCCGTCACCGGCATGGCCGAAGCTGACCATGGTCAGCCCGGTTTTTTCCCCCAGGTCGCGGATTTTCTCCACCATTTCCGGAAGCCGGCTTCTGGGCACCACGATGTCTTCATTGATCTTGTGGGGCCCGTAGGTGTAAAGGGCCGGGGAAATGGCCTTGCGGGCCCGCCACAGCCCGGCGGCCGCATCCGGGTTCCGGGCGACGCGGACATCAAGGCCTCCGTGGTCGGCCAGCACCTTTTCAATCTTTTCCACTGCTTCTGCGGTTTGTCCCGGGCTGCCGTCGGCTTCAATGAGCAGCATGGCCTCGCGGTTTTCCGGGACCCCGCCTTCCAGATAATTTTTCACGCAGGAAATGGCGTTTTTGTCCATGTACTCCAGGGCTCTGGGTACAATGCCGCTTTGCAGTATCGCGGCCACGGCCCGGGCGGCATCGGTCATTTTCACAAACCAGGCAGACAGGGTTTCAACGGTTTGGGGCTGCGCCCGCAGGCGCAGGGTCATCTCCGTGATCACCCCCAGGGTTCCTTCCGAGCCCACGATCAGGCGGGTCAGGTCATAGCCCACCACGCCCTTGACAGTCTGCACCCCTGTTTTGATGATCTCGCCGGTGGGCAGCACCACCTCCAGGCCCAGCACGTAATCGCGGGTCACACCATATTTCACCGCTCTTGGACCGCCGGCGCATTCGGCCAGATTGCCGCCCAGTGTGGAAAAGTCCGCACTTGAGGGATCGGGTGGATAAAACAGGCCGTGGCCGGCCACGGCC
>Ga0182239_1000591_pt1 | contig 13117 bp, 14 predicted proteins | sample hydfrate6_PW_210_FD_132456 | JGI IMG/M metagenome (GOLD analysis project Ga0182239, IMG submission 132456) | Subsurface microbial communities from deep shales in Texas, USA - hydraulic fracturing test 6_PW_210 | ecosystem: Environmental > Aquatic > Deep subsurface > Shale gas/oil reservoir >...
ACGTGAACCTTTCTTTTTACGTGATACACGTTTCTGTAAGGCTTTCAATCGTTCCATTGAATCCCTGAGATGTTTGGGATTATTTATCTTAGTACCGTTTGAAAGTATGGCGAAATCCTTGATTCCTAAATCAAGACATACTGTACTATTGTTATCATACGTTTCTTTTTCAGGTACTGGTGTACCGTCATCCACAAGTATACTTATGAAATATTTCCCAGTAGATGTTTTTGAAACGGTAGCCGTTTTCATAGTACCAGTAAACTTACGATGTAACTTTGCTTTAACTGGTGTTTTGATCTTGGGAAACTTGATTGTATTATGCTCGAAATTAACTGTATAATGTTGTGGAATCTGGAACGATTGTATTGGATTACGACTTGACTTAAAATTTGGATACTCTGCCAATCCTTTGAAGAATCTCTGGTATGCATTACCCAGGTTATCAATCGCACTTTGAAGTGATTGTGAATTGGTTTCACGCAACCATTCATTCTCTTTTTTCAAAGAGGGAAGCATTGTTTTGAGAGTATGTTTGCTTATGGATGTTTTGCTATCCTCATACGCTTTTTTACGACTTTCCAGTGCCCAATTATACACAAACCTACAGGTACCAAATTGCTTATGGAAAAAGTTTAATTGATCTTCGTTGGGATAAATCCGATACTTGTAAGCCTTAAGCATAACAAATAATATCTATGTATTGTTATAATATAAACTTATCGATTAAAAACCCATTACCAGACATCGATTGTATTAACAAGAATATTACTTTAATATAATTTTGCATTCATCTCCCCGCTTACGCAGGGAGTCTTCTGCAAAAGGATGATAAGACATACCCATTAAGTAATTGTAATAGACAATATATATTATTGACTTATATAATGGAAACATGTAAATATAAAAAACATAATATATATTAATGCTATTAATATAGCAACGTCTACGCGATGTGATAATATGTGTCAACAAATAGTCATAAATGCATGCCATGGCATGTTCAGTCTAAGTCACGAAGCGTTCAAGAAATATGCAGAATTGAAAGGAATTCAATTCGAGTATTCTATTGAAAATAAAAACGAACCAATACACTGGCAACCAATTGAGGGATGTTTAATGTATCCATGTTTTATACCAGATGAAAATGATGAACTTATATCATCATATTTACATCCATATAATATACCACGGGATGATCCATGTCTTATTGATGTGGTAAAGGAATTGGGATCGGAATCACATGGGACACCTGAAACATATTTGAAAATAGTTGAAGTACCAGATGAGATAAAATGGCAAATTGAAGAAAATAATGGATTTGAATGGATATCTGAACAACACCAAGTCTGGACGTGATTAATAAATGCATGCAATTGATATAAAAAACACCGTGAACAGATTAAGTGGAAACATCCCGTTTCCACTTCATAAATCGAATAAACCAATAAACCAACTTTCAAATCTCGATACAGATCCAACACTTGAATATATTGGTAATTTAACCTGCCCAATGATAGAAATACCACAAAATATACTATCATCCATGCGTGTACGTGCACGATCATTGGTTGAAAATGGATTGGTTGTAAAAGAATCAGATGAATCATACGAATACTATGGTATGTTGATTGGTAACTGGTATATCAATGATGGACATGGTTTCGGTGATCTTTTAATATATAGGAGATTGAAATAATCTTCATTCTCACTTTTTGATATCCAAACATCAGATTTGTATCAAATACACTATATTAAGAAAATAACAAAAACTGTAAAAATAATTATTATAGACTTTTTATATATTATTATATAACAATAAAAACAAAAATTTCAATTGTCTAACATAATGAAGAACTTTACTTATTAAAAAACTTCCAAATATACGTTTGTTTAAAGATGTATTCTACATACTCTAGGAATATTACATTTTCTACCCATAACCCCCCTATGAAGTGGGTCAAAAGTACTCAGAAACACATAGGCAAGAGTGAAAACGATAACAAGAGGTACTGTATTTACTGATTGCGTTTTTAGAAAGGTAGTACATCGAAACATAGTTTACAAAGAGTTGTTGATATATACTTATGTATTAAATAATTAATTAGTTTAAATTCTTTCAATTGTATCAATAAATAAACATATTTAATATTTTGAACTATTATGTTTTTTATTTACTTTGTTTGGTGTACTTTTATACATTTGTCTATTAGAAAAATGTTACTTTATATCATCAATTTATGTATTATTTGTAAATAGATTTAATAATCAATGTTTTGGTATGTATTTTTATTATATGACATATATTAAATTACAGCATCTGAATCATAGTGTATCCATGTGTATACACCATCAGATTGTTAATCACCAGGAATATTCCCATTGTTGAGATTATGTTTAAAGAAATACACCAATTACGCGGTTCCCATTCAATACATGGAGCCCGTACCCATATTTCACGTATCATAAGCAAAACAAGTATGTATAGAACCTTTATTCCCACAAGACCAACTACGCCGAAGTTTTCTATTATAAATGCAGGAAATGGATTTGTTTCCTGGGCAAGTCCTGATGAGATCGGTAACATTGTTGTTATGATGTCCCCAATGATATAAAACAATAATACATAACGTATTTCGTATAGAAACTCACTTAAATTTATTTTTTCTTTTATTTGATGTGATCTAATGAACATTTAACCATTCCATTGTATATTTTACATGGAATTGATTAATATAATAATGAGTATATATAATAATTGGATTATATATAATAATCATTATAAGGACAATATATTGTACAATTGTATAATTATATAACAAAATCCCCGAGATAATGAGAATAGCCATGTACAAAAAGGATAATTCATATACGTTTTTATTAAAACGCTATCAGGAGCCGTTTCACTAACAAGGACATCAATTGTTTATTATCATAGATGACATGGGATTATTATATATAATCATGAATAAAAATAAGAGTGAAATATGAATAACCGAGAAGTTCACGTTTCAATACTCATAATTCTATTACTTTCCATATGCATAACTGGAACATATGCAATAAGAAACAGTGAACAATACCAATAGAACATGGACGAAGGCCACGTATACCAAAATAATTTCACAGATACACGGTTATGTCGGTCATTGGATTATTCATTCAAAATTGCGGATATATGCAACAATACAGAATACAATAATAAATTCCGAGAACACGATCATATTTCCCTTCTGTCAAATAAAAATACCAGCATGGTAACATATGATGAACTTCTATTCTTCCTGGAATCAGATAATTCCGATCAACATCATTATGAAACAGATGTATATGATTGTACACAGTTTGCAGAAAATGTATGTAATAATGCTACACGGGCGGGTATCCTGAACTATTATGTTGTAATAGTAACAAATGATGTATATGCAGGACATACTGCGTCACTCTTTCCGACAACGGACAAAGAATGGATCCTCGTAGACAACACACCATCTACAGATGGACATGTCATAACACCAAAGGATTGTATAATCACACGTATGATCTCAGGTCAAAAATTGGAAAAAACGAATATTAACAAAAATTTGTATTATGATATGGATGAAGTAAAACATGTATCCATAGTCAAACCAGATACCTCTCATCCATACATAGATTTTCTAATCAGTGACTTAATTGTTTGATTTGTTCATCTGTTAGTCTGGTACCCAGTTTTGCCATCATAACCAGTGCAATAATAAAAGAACTGCCTATTGTGCCAATTGGTATTATATATTCGTGGAAAACAACCATCTCAGGTATCAATTTATCTATTAGAATCAATGTTAAACATGATATTATTACAACTGTAGATAATGTATATATACAAATCATAAATACAGTACGCTGAGATAATGTTTCTCGGTAATGTTTAACAAATTCATAACTCTTAAGTACACTAATTGCAATTACCATTAATCCTACTACGAATGACATGGTTATACATATCAGATCATATAATTCCAGATTCTGAACCATGGATGGCGTAGAATACATTCATAAATATAAATCATTCGATTTTATACGAAAATGCCTTTTTCAGAGATTCTATTGATTGAGGTGTGATTTCGGTATTTCTACCTTTATCTCCTTCTTCCATACCCATATAATCTTTCATAGTTCTGCAATAATTACCTTCAACAAACCCAGCTAAGCCACCTTTGAATCCTATTTTCATTACTATGCTTAATGCATATGCAACACCATAATAACATCCAAAACCAGCAAAGAAATAATTATAACCCTGTAGATGTTTTTGTTCCAGCCACGGGAAAAGGTTTGAATCCCTATCTATGATGAATATTCTATCACTCGTGAATCCATTATCGAATAATACGTTTATTGTTTCTTTTATTGAACATTTTATATTACATTCTTTTCCCATTAATCTGAGACATTTCTGGCTTTTTCGTGTATATTTCTTATTCAATGGACAATTGTTTGGTTTTGCACAATATGGCATGAAACTTATACATTCATCGAGTGGTATATTACTCAGTTCTAGATTTCTTGGATATATACCCAATGGTTCCAGTAATTTGCTTTCTGTTCTATGCTTTATGAAACTCTTGGTTATTGGGAAAGGTATTATACCATACCATAATTCATTAAAATTCATAGCCCATTATAAAATAACAAATTTATATAAATATAATAGAAACAATCATCCGAAACATTAATATAGGTTACATGATGGGTTGTTTTTTCGATATCAATAGATGTTTTTTTAAAAAAATGAATAAAATGGGGATTGGATTCAATCCCCGAGGAAATTTCTTAGTATGGGATGCATGCCCTTCATAGCTTCTGTACCAATTTCTTCGTATAACCTGTATACAATACTTATGGTAAGCAAAAGTCCTGTACCACCTACACTACCAATTGTACCAAGCAAACTTGCTACAAGTGTCAATCCACCAATTATTGCACCACCAAGAACAGTAACCCTGGGTATATATCTATCAGTTATTTTTTCAATACTGCCGATGTTACGTCTGAAACCTGGTACCTGTAATCCCGAATTATAAATTTTGTTTGCAGTGCTATGTGAATCCATTCCAGTTGTCTGTACCCAGAACTTTGCAAATATGATACCACCAACTATCAGGAAAATTGCATCCATTAAAACATGTAATCCAATTTGCCATGTCTCTGGACCCATTACACCATAATTTGCAAATGAATCACGTACCATGGTTGGGATCCATTGATATGGTGAATTTATAGGTGAAAGGTAATATGCAATTCCGCTTACTGGAGTTGTACCATTTACGTATTGACCAAAGATGTGAATACCATGACTATCAAGAAGCATACATATCATCTGTATGTTTGCCTGCAGGGCACGTACAAGGATCATTGGGAGAACAGATGCATAAATGAGTTTTACAGGGAATTTTCCACGTGCACCTTTTACTCCACTATACGACAGTGGGATTTCAATCCGTGTACTTTCTGCATATACAACGAACATGAATATTGCAATCGTGGATATTAACCCAAGTACTCCACCAGATATTAACATATATGAAATACCATCCATTGTAGCCAGATCAAGTGCACCACTTTGGAATATATAAATCCATTTGGGTATCAAGCCCACGGGAATTCCTGTTTCATCAGGTCTCCAGTTTATAATACCATTAATAAGTTGCTCAGATATTCCTGCAACAATAAAAAGCCCAACACCAGATCCGATACCCCATCTCGATACAATTTCATCCATATACATGATCATTAATCCACCGATCACAATTTGAATGAATATACCAAATAACATCATCGAACTATCTATACCAAGTGAATTTGCAAGTGCTACATCAGGTTGTATAAAACCACTTACTATCTGGGGAATTGCCTCCAATACTGCCATTACGATTATCAATGCTTTCTGCAGGTTTTGGGAGAATTCCTGATGCAGTGGATTTGATAAATCTAGATTAATGACATTGGCACCCACCAGCAATTGGAGTATGATTGAAGCCGTTACGATTGGACCAATCCCAAGTAACAGGATAGATCCCGATGCACCTGCAAAGAATGTTCTGTATGCTTCAAACATATCAGATGATTCTGGCGACAATCCAAATAGCTGTATATTGGTTAATAAAAAGTATACAGCAAGAATACCAATAGTCCACATCAGTTTTTCCTTGAACGATACTGCTCGCGTTGGACGTTGTATCGTTGGAATTTTACTGAGTAAACTGTTTAACTGTTGCATGTCTGTCATTTAATTACCCGTAGTTTTTCATTTTTTATAATTTGCGAAAAACGCACGGCGACATCATATAATAAGTATTGTATATAAATATTGTTATTATATTCGATGGATATTATAATATATTCAAAAAATCAGGGCTTAATATATCTTCGGACAAGCCAATCGTATCTTTGTTTTGCATATCCACGTTTGACATATGTTTTCTGGTATACACAACTCCTTTTCTCGTGTCCGATCATATAGTAAACGGATACTTTGTATTGATTAAGTTCTATGATCTGGGTAAATGTAACATAATATTTCCCTGGTTTTCTTTCACCAGCACTCTCAATAATTCTCGTAGTTACTTTAGTCATCAAATGTCCGTTCTCGTTTCTGAATTGGGTTGTCATTATATTTTATTTGGATTGAATGGAATATATATGTTTGCGTTGGTTATGACACATAATTATATAATGTACATTTTATAATATTAAATATGTTAAAAAACGTATGTGGTATGATTATGTTCAAACATTTATTTTCCAGGTTAAGAAACAAAACAAATAGAAATGGGTATCTAGGTAAACTGAGTGATCGTAGCATCAATGTTCCCAAAGATTGTCTGGAATTACTCAAAGAACATTCAAATAGACATACTCAAAAAGGATCAACATTTAGTGTTACGGGTATAGATGCTACTTATACCTGTATAGTTACACGTAACATTGAAACAAATGATGATATATTGAATGTTATCGATGTTTATAAAAAACCACGTAACCAGAATGATAAATTTAATAATAAATCGTGTTCTGGGTCATCCATATCAATACCACCTGTTAAACTAAAACATGTGTCCATGTTATGTACCGTTTTGTTAACGTTTTCATTATTTTCAATAATACCTGGTATCATGAATAGTAATAATATAACTGATATAAACAGTGAAATCTCCAATAGTATCAATGATGTAATGGATTCTTTCCATACAGTACACGAAAAACCCAGAGATGGATATAATTGATACAAAAATACTGGAAACAACAAATATAATCCAGAGTAAGTTTGGTAAAGGTGTTAACGAAACCGATCACTATGTAAATAGGGGAAATTTGTATCTGGTTGGTGCAGATGGACATAAAATATATCTTGATAACAATCCAGATGCCCAGAACCCAACATATGACCAATTGATATCGTTTATCAAGGAAGATGATACAAATCACATCAAGTATGATTACAATAAATTTGTATGTGCTGATTTTGCAGAACGATTACACAATAATGCTGAACAAAACGGAATACGTACTGCATATGTGGATATTGAGTTCGAGGATCGGGATGATGGACATACATTGAATGGCTTCCAGACAACAGATAATGGTTTTGTGTATATTGATTGTACGGGTGGTTCGGAAAACGTTGATGAATATGAAGTTGAGAAGTATGATAAAATATCATATCTTGAAATCGGAGAAATGGAAACATCTGAATCAATACACGGAATAAGTGAATCAGAGAGTTGGGACTCAAATGGCGTAGTAAAAAGCATTGATATATACTGGTGATTAATATGCACAATGATAAAAACGATTCGTGTCCAATATTCAATACAAAATGTCAATACTGTAACGATCTACTTGACGATATGAAAAATAACGATGAATATGATGATGATACATTAATCGAATTAACAGATGAAGAAGTAACATATTGTTATCGGTGTGGCTATAAGTTTTGTAAAGATCACCTGTGGCCAGATCAACATGAATGCAGGGGTATGGTCATACCGTCAGAAAAGAAAACAACATCTACAGAGTTGCCATTCACTCCTACGGAAACTAAAACTGATTCTCTGCTACGGAAAATATTGTTTGGGATGATGATATTTTCAATTATATTAATGATGATTGCATATATCTATGAAACTTCGGGTTTGATATGAATTAACATGAGATAATTAGATTTGGTTTAAAGGGAATATCTAAATCAATCTAATATAATTCTATATTATTATCTTCTATCCAATATTCCATATTCAATACATTTATTTATTACAAATTGTTCATTTTTACAATTTTCAAGTATTTGATAATTGTTCTTGAAATCTTGTATTTTATTAATTGAGATTGTTTTTTGGTTTAACTCTTTTATTATTAGTGTTGGAACAAAATAAAGATTATATTGTTGTTCATTAATTGGTTGTATCCCAATTACGATATCCGAACTTTCTGGGCTTTGGATGTATATTTTTGTATTGTTTTTACCTGCTATATAAGTTCTATCAACGCCTCCTCTGCTACCTCCAGTAAAACTTATACTTGTTCGCGATGTTTTGACTTGGCACCGAATAATACTTTCTTCTCCACTTTCTTCTTTAAATGCGATTATAATATCATATGGAGATAGTGGTAAATCAACTAATGAAACATTTTGGTATTTTTTCATTAGTATTCCTAGAACAATGTGTTCATGTGCAAAACCATCTATAGATGCTTTCTTCCCTATTTCTGATTTATTATTTTCGTTAACGTCAGAACTAGCAGTATGGGTATTGGTATTGTGTATAGTTGATTTAATGAAAATGCCTCCTTCATTGGGATGCATATGACATATTATAATAACTATATATATATTTATTTTAGTTAATAAAATCACATATCACGAAAAAAGAGAAAAAATAACCCTCAAAAGAGGGTTAGGTATCACTGCCTGAAAATATCAATTAATAATTTTTTACCAGGGAACTGATGTTCGGATATCATCATATTTTGCACAATGATCTTTTGTATATATGTAATGGCAAACGATATACTGAATACTACTGCAAACATCATGACAAAATTATCCAACCAGTATGGCATTTTCATTACGTAGAAATTCCATGCATAAACAATCAGTACATGCCATAGGTATATCCAGAGTGATGATGAACTTATGAACACCAACCAATCATTTTTCAATACGTTTGCATATTTAGTATTGACGAATCTGTAAAGTAACATGGATACCAATACCGAATATGATAAATAATACAACATTGGTGGATATTTTGCAGTTTGTATCGGAACAAAGTATATATCACAATTTATAACTGCAAGCATGGTGAATATGACAAAAAATAATGCTGCGATGAGATCAATTGTCCTGTTTGCCAGTTGTGGTAATCTCAATCCCAGTGCGAACATACAACCATATGGAACAGCATACATAATTACATATTCAATAAATCCATCAAGCAAAGGTATCCCGAAAAATGTGTAATGGTATGCAAATATTTCATATAATGCATAAATTGCCAATATCGATCCGAAATATTCGTGATTATATTCAAGTCGTTTATTCATTGCGAATACAAATGGTGCAATCAGTGCCATCAGTAAAAATACGCGTATTATCCAGACATATCCAAATCCCCATATCAATGCAAAACTTGACAGTATAGTGTCTACTGAAAATCGGAATGGATAATTAACAAGCATGCATACAATATATGCAACAACATAAAATATTATCAAAAAAGTCCATGTCGGAACTGCTAATCGTTTGATTCGTTTTTTTGCATATTCAAGATATGATATATTTTTACCTGAATAAGATAATCCAAATAATGCACCCGAAATGACTACCATCAACGGTACATCGAAATTTCTCAGTTGTCTTATAACTTCTGGTGGATGTACATGTGCAAGGATTATACATAATAATCCTATGGCTTTGAGTACGTCAAATCTTTTATCTCTCGTATCTATCTTTGGTATATTGAGTGATTTCATAGGAAAATTAGTATAAAATAACTAATATTTAATATATTTGTTTTGATAACAGCGAAATCGGCTTATATCTATATTAGTATACAACAATCTTTATATAATAAAATACAAATTATATTCGTTACTTTATAAAATGGTGATTAAATGATAAACAGAGAAACCAGTATCTCCCAGACAATCGGATCATATATCAGAGTACTGAAACTTGCACGTAAACCAAAAACCAATGAGTTCCTGAATATATCCAAAATATCAGCTGTCGGGATTACAGTGATCGGTTTGGTTGGTTTTGTAATATACATAATGATGTCGCTTCTGTCGAATTACATTTAATATTTCAACATACCTAAAAACATTCAATGTCTGATTTCTAAAACATATATTTTCCAGGGACGTGGTCCACATGACACAATCTACAATTTTAGCAGTTGCGTTCGTGATACTTTTTCTATGGATCACGATATTAACCAATTTAGTAAGTAAAAAAACAAATATTCCATCCATTACATTATTACTCCTATGTGGTATACTGATAGGACCTGAAGGATTCGATATTCTGGATCCTGGGATGTATATCGACTGGTTGAGTGCAATCGTATCGATCGGTGTAGCGATAATTGTATTCGACGGTGGGCTACACATAGATCTAAAGAGAATAAAGGACATACACGATGATGCCATAAAATTGACCATTATAGGTAGTATTATAACTTTCATTGGTGCAAGTATAGTAACCCGACTTGTGATGGATATTCCCTGGAATTTGGCATGTTTATACGGTGCATTGGTAATGGCCACTGGTCCAACTGTGATTACACCTATTATACGGAATCTTAATTTGAATTATAGATTGCGTAAACTACTCGAGTTTGAAGGCGTATTCAATGATGCATTCAGTGTTATTTTATCTGCATTGATGTTTGAATGGATATTATCTGGTGTAAGTACAGGGGCGGGTGCATTATCGTTCATTTTACAACGAATATTCTTTGGTGCGATGATTGGTATTGCATGTGGTACAGTTTTATATCTATTATATACACGATTAAAGACTGTATCAAATCAAACGGTACGTTATGTTACACTTACCATGATTCTTGTATGCTATGCAACTGCTGAAGTTCTGGGTACAGAATCAGGAATACTTGCTGTTGCTTTATTTGGTATGATACTTGGTTCCACCAATATACCATATCAATCCATGATAAAGGAATTTAAAAATGATATTGTTGTATTTATGATCTCATTGATTTTTGTTCTTCTTGCAGCAATGATTGAATTTGATCACATACTGACTACGGGTATTTATGGTCTTGTTATAGTTGGTTGTATTATTGGTGTAATACGACCACTTGCAGTACGTATCGCATTACGTAATTCGAAATTTAATGAAAACGAGAAAATGTTTGTATCATTTATTGGTCCAAAAGGTGTAGTACCAGTATCCATGTCTGTTTATTTTGCACTTCGTATGAGTGATTTAGGTATCACTGGTGGAGAAACACTGGTTGGATTAATGTTTATTACAGTTATTATATCCGTGACTATATGCGGTGGATTATCAAGTTATGTTGCAAACAGATTTGAGGTAATTCCAATGAGTACGATTATTATTAATGGGGATAAGATAGGTATACTTCTTGCAGATAAGATTCATCAACGTGGAAATAATGTTACAGTACTTGATGAGAACAGTGATCGATGTAAGATACTGGAGGATTCAGGTATACATGCTATATGTGGAGATATAATGGATAAGAACATATTAATAGATATGAATTTTGACAAATGTCAGCATGTCATTGTAAATACGGGACGTGATGATACAAATCATTTTATATGCAAACTTTTACAGATGCATACAAGTATTTCAAATGATAAAATAATTGTAAGGATAAATGATTCCGAAAATAATGAAATATTTGAAAAAATGGGTACACGGATCATGAATAAGGATGTTGCAACAGCAACGATCCTTGATAATATGATCACGTGATTTTAATCTATAGATTGTGTTTTTGTTTCCACGGTTTGATTACGTGTACTTCGATGGTGTGGGATCGAAGTATACTTTCTGATTTTCTTCTGGATCCAGTTCGAAGTTGAAGTCAATTTCTGGGTTGTTGTATACGGTAACTGTTTTCGTTATTATATCAATTCCACCTTTTATATTGGTTGTTTCCAGTGTTACATCAATGGTTCTTGATGTACTGGAAATATTATATGTATGTGATGGGTTTTGACTTGTGGAAGTGTCTCCATATACAGGATCAAGTATCCATTCATATGTTGAACCGTATGTAGATGTATCAGTGTACTCAATCGTTTCCATAGTGTTTGTTGCATAGTCCGATGTAAAGTCAGCGATTGGGTTATGGTATGGTGTTACGGTCTTTGTTGCTGAACCAAGTCCACCCTGTCCGTTATTGACTGTTAATGTAACACTATAGTCCTGGTATTCACCCGAAACAGTGTATGTATGTGATGGATTCTGGTTAGTGGATGTTGCAGTATCACCGAATTCCCAATTATAGGATGAACCGTAGGTTGAACTGTCTGTGAAATCGATTGTTTCCGAGTCTCCAGTTGTATAATCCCATGTAAAGTCAACTACTGGATTACTGTAAACGGTAACTGTCTTTGTAATTGAACCAATACCACCCTGTCCGTTATCAACGGTCAAGGTAACACTGTAATCCTGGTTCGATCCAGATACTGAATAAGTATGGGTTGGATTCTGGTCAATAGATGTTGCAGTATCACCGAATTCCCAATCGTATGTTGAACCATAGGTTGAACTATCTGTGAAATCGACTGTTTCCGAATCGCCAGTTACATAATTCCATGTAAAGTCAACTACTGGATTATTGTAAACTGTAACTGTCTTTGTAATTGAACCAATACCACCCTGTCCGTTATCAACAGTCAATGTAACACTGTAATCCTGGTTTGCTCCAGATACTGAATAAGTATGGGTTGGATTCTGGTTAGTGGATGTTGCAGTATCACCGAATTCCCAATCATACGTTGAACCATAGGTTGAACTATCGGTGAAATCGACTGTTTCAGTATCATCTGTTGCATGGGTCCATGAGAAATC